>Ga0181528_10002991_pt1 | contig 10398 bp, 8 predicted proteins | sample PEATcosm2014_Bin_47_FD_119742 | JGI IMG/M metagenome (GOLD analysis project Ga0181528, IMG submission 119742) | Peatland microbial communities from MTU Mesocosm Facility, Houghton, MI, USA - PEATcosm2014_Bin10_10_metaG | ecosystem: Environmental > Terrestrial > Soil > Wetlands > Peat | place... | reverse complement strand
GGCTCCACCAAGACTCTGTCCCAATACACGCACGATCCGGATAAAGCGAAGCAGTTGCTGGCCCAGGCGGGGTTTCCAGGCGGGGCGGGGCTGGAGAAATACGCGGACGATTTGAAACTCACCTATGCCGCCGAGCGTGAGGCGATCCTTGGGCCGGTTGCCACGGTGCTGCAAAGTTCGTTGCGGGAGGTTGGCTTCCCGATCGTGCTCGATCCGCTGCCGCAATCGCAAATGGCCAGCCGGCGTCTGGTGAAACGCGATCTGCCGATGGCGCTGAGCGACATCGACAAGGCGGTGGCGGTGGATTCCGTTTACGACGTCAATCTGTTCTTCATGACGCGGGAAGCGGGCGGCATCGTCAACACCAACAATTATTCCAACCCCGACCTCGACGCGCTGATCCTCAAAGCCAGGGGCACGCTGTCGGCGGATGAACGGTTGGTCGACGCGGCCAAACTGCAGGACATGCTGGCGGCCGATCTGCCATGGGTGCCGATCGCCGAGACGCGGACGCAATGGGCTTACAGCAGCAAGCTGAAAGGCCTGACCTGGTATCCTGACAATTCAATCCGCTGGTACGACCTGAGCCTGGAAAAGTAGGCCCGCATGGGCACGCGCTTTCGTTTCGTCGCGCGCCGGATCGTGATCGGGTTGATTCAGCTGATCGGCCTCGTGCTCGCGGTGTTTTTTCTGATCCGTTTGATGCCGGCCGATCCGGCGGCGCGGCTGGTCGGAATGAACGCGTCGCCCGAGGCTCTGGCGGCGGCCCGTCATTCCCTGGGGCTGGACCGGCCGATCGCCATTCAACTTGCCGGCTACCTTGGCTTCCTCGGTGAACCTGGGCTGTTGCAAGGCAATCTGGGAAAGTCCTGGTCCAGCGGCGCGCCCATCGTGACGGAAATCAAACAAACGCTGCCGATCACGCTGGAACTGATCACATTGAGTTTCACCGGCGCGTTTCTGGTGGCGTTTCCGATCGGCACGCTGTGCGCGACGAGGCCCGGTGGATGGGCCGATAAGGGCACGTTCGTCTTCTCCCTGTTCGCCGGATCGCAACCGGAATTCTGGTGGGGCGTGCTGTTCATCTACATCTTTTTCTATCTGCTGAATGTCGCGCCGCCGCCGTTGGGCCGGCTGGATCCGTTGGGCTCGCCGCCCGCCGTGGTCACTGGATTCATCACCATCGATTCGTTGCTGGCGTGGAATTTCGTCGCTTTGGCCGATGGGTTGCATCACCTGATGCTGCCGGTCGCGACGAAAGTGTTCGTGCTGTCAGGGCCGATGATCAAGATGATCCGGCAGAACATGGTTCGCGCGCTTGGTTCGGATTACATCCTGTACGCGGAGAGCTGCGGTCTACCGCCGCGGATGATCGCCCGCTATGCGCTGCGAAACTCGCTGGCGCCGGCGCTGACGTTGATCGGTGTGCTGTACGGCTATGTGCTCGGCGGAGCGGTGCTGATCGAAACGATTTTCTCGCTCGGCGGGATCGGACAATATTCGGTGGGCGCGGTGTTGAACTTCGATTATCCCGCGATCCAGGGCGTTGTGTTGGTCATCACCGCCGTTTCGCTGGTGGTCTATCTGGCGCTGGACATTGCCCAGGTGCTGTTGGACCCGAGGGTGGCGGGATGAGCCCGACCGCTGCTTTACGACGCAAGGCCGCGGCGTATCCAACTCTCGCGGTCGGCGTGATTATCGTAACGATCGTCCTACTGATCACGTTGACCAGTCCCTGGCTCGCGCCGTTTCCGCCAATGTCCGCCACACCGGACGTGGAGGCGCCACCGCCCGATCTGATCGACGTCCCCGGCTTGCTGGCACGCGCGATTCTCGGGCGGTTGGATAAGCCGGTCCATTGGTTCGGCACCGATGCGTCCGGGCTGGACATCTTCTCCCGCGTGCTGACGGCGCCGCGCACCGATCTGGTGATCGCGATTTCGGCCAACGCGATTTCCATGGTGTCGGGCACGCTGATCGGCCTGCTGTGCGGCTTCTATCGAGGCTGGCTGTCCGAACTCGTCATGCGGATATCCGACCTTTTGCAATCATTTCCGGTGCTGATCTCCGGCATGATTTTGGTCACGCTCGCTGGCCGTAACGCGGGCAATATCATTTTGGCGCTCGGGTTGCTCTACACGCCGATCTACGTGCGGCTGGCCAGGGTCGAAACGCTCAGTCAACGGTCTCGCGGCTATGTCGAAGCGTCCCGCGCCATCGGTCTGCGGGAAATCGCGATCGCCGCCCGGCACGTGTTGCCGAACGCGCTGGCGCCCTCGCTGATCCAGGCCTCGGTCATGGTCGGATTCGGTATTCTGATGACCGCCGGCCTGAGTTTCGTCGGCGCGGGCGTGCGACCACCAACACCGGAATGGGGCCTGATGATCGCCGGCGGTGTCGATGACATGATCCAGGGCGTCTGGTGGCCTTCGGTGTTTCCCGGTGTCGCGATCTCCCTGACCGTGTTCGGCTTCGCTTCCCTGGGCAACGGGCTGGAGCGCGTCTATGCCCGATGATGCCGTTCGAGTCACCGAAGCGGTCGTTTCGGCTCGCGATCTGACCATCGCTTATCCGGTGGACGGGAAAAACATCGTCGCCCTGCGCGACTTCACGCTGGCGATCCAACCGGGAGAGATCGTCGGACTGATCGGAGAAGCCGCGTGCGGCAAGACTACCGCGGCCGTCGCCATGCTTGGCCTGCTGCGTCCCCCTGGGCGTGTTCTGTCGGGCTCCGTCACGATCGACGGACAGGATGTGTTCACTCTGAACCGGGAGGCATTGCGCGCGCTGCGGGGGAGGGACGTCGGGCTGATCGTGCAAAGCCCGCGCGGCGCGCTGAACCCGCTGTTGCCGATCGGCCGGCAGATCGCCACCGTCTACCGCGCTCACAACAAGGTCACGCGCCGCGAGGCACACGACCACGCCATCGCCATGTTGCGTCAGGTCGGCATCAACGACCCGGAACGCCGCTTTCACGCGTTCCCCCACGAAATCAGCGGCGGCATGGCACAGCGCGTTCTGATCGCCATCGCATTGAGTTCGCATCCCCGTTTGCTGGTGGCCGATGAACCGACCAGCGGATTGGACGTCACCATCCAGGCCGACTTCCTGGACCGCATGTGGCGCACGATCCGCGCCGCCGGTTCCGCGGTGTTACTGGTCACGCAGGACCTTGGGGTGATCGCGAACTACTGCGACCGTCTTCTGGTCATGCAGGACGGCGCGGTGGTCGAGGAAAGTCCTGTCGCCGCTTTCTTCCGCGGCCCACAACATCCCTACAGCCGCTCCATCCTGCTGATGCAGGCCGAGCGTGGTGCCGGCGCGATCGAGGCACCTCCGGCCGACACGCCGCCGCTGGTCTCCATCCGCGGCCTGTTCAAACGCTACACCTTGCGCCGCACCCGCGCGGTGTTGCAGGCCGTCGGCGGCGTTTATCTCGACATTCGCCCAGGCGAGACCCTGGGCCTGGTCGGCGAAAGCGGCTCCGGTAAAACGACAGTCGGGCGTTGCATCCTTGGGCTGGAAAAGACCGACGAAGGCGAACTGGTCTATCGCGAAACGAAAATCGATATGCGGCAAGGCCTGCCGAGGGCATTGCGGCCGAAGATGCAGATCGTGTTTCAGGACCCATTCGACAGCCTCGACCCGCGCTGGACCGTCAACGATCTGCTGGCCGAGCCCTTAGGTCTCCATACGTCGCTGCGCGGTGAGGCGCGCCAGGCACGGATCGCGGAGTTGCTGACGTTGGTTGGGCTGGAACGGACCACCGCGACGGCGCGACCACGCATGTTGAGCGCCGGGCAGCAACAGCGGGTCGGAATCGCTCGCGCGCTGGCCTGCGAGCCGGAACTGATCGTGCTGGATGAGCCGACGTCGGCGCTGGCCCCCGCGGCGCGCACCGCGATCATCCTGCTGCTGCGCGCCCTGCAACAGCGATTGGGCATCGCTTATCTGTTCATTTCGCATGACCTGGCGACCGTGAAACATCTGAGCCATCGCGTGGCGGTGATGTATCTCAGCCAGATCGTCGAGCAAGGCGACCGTGACCAGATCTTTTCCCAGCCCCGGCATCCCTACACACGAGCCCTGCTGGCGGCGCATCTGGATACCGATCCAACGCGGCGGCGGCCGGATCATCCTCCGGCGATCCGCCTGGAAGGGGAAATCCCGAGCCCCGTCGATCTGCCGCCAGGCTGTTATCTGGCGGGTCGCTGTCCGGTCGCGTTGCCTCGCTGCGCCGCCGAAAAGCAAGACTTAAGGGTATTCGAGACGGGTCGTCTGGTGCGGTGCTGGCGCGCGAGCGAAGCCGATTTGTTTCCAGCGGAGATCGATCCATGACGGCACCCGTGGTACGGCCAAATCGAACCAAGGAAATACTGGCATCGGGCGGCCGCGCTCTGGGCGCCGTGATCGGCAGTGCCACGCCGGAACTGGTGGAAATCGCCTCTGTCGCCGGCTTCGACTTCGTCACGTTCGACGCCGAGCACGAAACCTTGGACGACAGCGACCTGACCAATTGCATCCGCGCCGCCGAAGCGTTCGGCATCACCCCGATCTGCCGTATCGCCAAGGACGCCGACCGTTTGTTGAGACTTATGGACAGCGGTGCGCAGGGCGTACACGTGCCGCGATGCACGACGGCGGAGGATATGGAACGGCTGGTGGAGTGGACCCGTTTTCATCCGCGCGGCCAGCGCACATTTTACCGTCTGGGACGCGGCGGGAATTACGGGGAAGGTCTGGCGGACGATGAGTGGTCGCGCCAGGCGGACGACGCCATGCTGGTGGTGGCGATGATCGAGGAGGCCGCCGCGCTGGACCACCTGGACGCGATGCTGGCGGTGCCGCACGTCGACGCGATCCATATCGGGCCGAAGGATTTGTGGCAGTCGCTGGGAATGCCCTCGGCTGACGTCGTCGACGCGGCGATCGCCCGGATATCCGCGGCGGTACACGCCGGTGGCAAGCATCTGAGTTTGCAGTTGCGGGCAGCGGGCGATGTGGATGGTCAGATCGCGCGGTGCATCGCGTTGGGAGCGAACATGATCAGCGTGCCGATCCTGGGGCTGCTGGTGCGAAGCAGCACGGCCTTCGTCGCCGATCTGAAGGCCCGGCCGCGATAATCGCCGGCGTCCGCGCTTATACGCTGCCGGACCGTACCAGTGGTCTGCCGGTGAGGAAGCCGCCGTCGATAGGCAGAATCGTTCCGGTCACGAACGCCGCGGCATCCGAAATCAAAAACGCGATCACGTTCGCCACATTCGGCGGTTCTCCGGTGCGGCCAAGCGGGATCATCGGCAGAAAGTTCCGTCTGTATTCGGGACTGACCCGGTCGCCTTCAACTTCAATCAATCCCGGCGCCACCGCGTTGACGCGAATGCCGTGCGGTCCCCATTCCTGCGCCATGGCGCGGGTCAACGCGCTGACTCCGGCCTTCGACGCGCTGTAATGGCCCGCGCCGACGCGCGCGGAAAACGCGGCTGTCGACGCGAGGTTGACGATCGCGCCACCGCCGCCCGCCGCGATCCGTGCCCGTGCGAAACGTCGCGCGCACAGGAACGTGCCCTTCATGTTGGTGTCGATGACCGCGTCCCACACTGCTTCCGGCATCTCCAGCAATGTGTTGTCGGGATAGATGCCGGCGTTATTGACCAGCGCAGTCGGCGCGCCAAATTGCTCTGTCACGCTGGCGAACACCGCGTCGATCGCGGCGCCGTCGCACACATCCAGCCGCGCGCTCATGGCTTTACCTCCGGCCGCGACGATCGCGTCAGCCGTCTCGGCGGCCGGCGCGGCGTTGATGTCGGTCGCAACGACCGCCATGCCTGCTCTGGCCAGCGTCAACGCGATTTCGCGGCCCAGTCCCCGGCCGGCGCCGGTGACAAAAGCCACGCCATTCAAACTGGTCATGTCGCGATGATCTCCCGGTTCCAGCGATCCGGCGAGGCGGGCCGCCGCGTGGCGATGTCGTTTCAGTCGGCTGGCAGGAGTTTGTTCAGCGTCACGAACTATCGTCGAATCAACAGTGAGTGTCGAGCATCATCGCGCGCTGAACTGGACAAATCGTTCGTCGGGCTCGTATGAACTGACGCCTGTAACGCAACCGCGGGATCGCATGGCAAAATCGCCGATCGTAATGTCGACGCTGGAGAACGCGGATGATCGTCGGATGAAACCGGCCGAGGACCGCGGCGCGGTCTCGCGGAAAATGTCATGAGCCGCGTGGCGATACTTGGAACCGGCGGTATCGGATGCGGCGCCGCCGCTTTGTTGAGCGAGCGTGGTCACGACGTGGTGCTGTGGTCGCCATCCGGGCAGGGCACGGCGGCGTTCGCCGATGGCGCGCCGCTTCGGGCGGAGGGCCGGCTGACCGGATCATATCGGCCCGAGATCGCGACGGATTGCGCTGGCGCGATGAAAGACGCCGACGCGGTCATGCTGGCGGTCCCGGGATATGGTCATCGCGCCGTGATTGATGCGCTGGCGCGACACTTACAGCCTGGTCAGCCGGTCATCATCAGTTCACACATGTCGTTCAGCGCGTTGTATCTGGCACACCGCCTGGCCGTCCGCGGCGTGACAGTCCCGATCGCCGCCTGGGCTACCACCATCACCTCTGGCCGTCGTCTGCCCGGCGCCGCCGTGCGGGTCTCCACCATACGGGACAAAGTTGACGTGGCCGCGCTGCCGGTGAGTGAAATCGATACAATGACCGCTTTGTGCGCCACATTGTTCGGCGACCGTTTTGTTCCGCGTCAGGATCTGATCGCTGTGTCGCTGAGCAACGTCAATCCGCAAAATCATTTGGGCATGGCGCTGTGCAATTTCACGCGCATCGAGAAAGCGGAGCAGTGGGCCAACTGGAGCGGCCTGACACCCGCCGTCGGCCGATTGATCGAAGCGCTCGACGCTGAACGGCTGGCGGTGGCGGCGGCATTCGGGACCTCGGTTCGAACTGTGCGAGACCATTTTCACCTGTCGTTCGATGTGCCGCATGGCCCGCTCGGAGAGGCTGGAGCAATCCTCGCCGCGCGAGATGCGTCATTTGGGCCAGCCAGCATGGACACGCGTTACATCACCGAGGATGTGCCGTTTGGTTTGGTCCCAAGTATCGTTCTGGCCCGTGTCGCCGGTCTGGAGATGCCGCTGCATGAAGCCGGGATCGCGATGTTCTCCGCCCTGTACGGCCGCGATTTCCGCTCCGAAAACGATTTGTTGCCGGAACTTGGGCTCGACGGGCTGTCGATATCGGACCTGCGCGATCGGGTGCGCGGCTAATAGGTGTATCCCGCTTTCGTCATCCAGGCGCGCGCCTGATCCATGTCGAACGGGATCGGCTTTAGCAGGTCGTGGTCGTATTCCGGCGCTGACCAGGGCATGGCGACCGTGCCAGGATGCCCCAATCCAGCCGCGATCTCCTGCACGATCTGCTCACGCGGGATCGCGAAGCTGATCGCTTTGCGAATGTAAGTGGCGGCCTCGAACGCCCTGGAAGGATCCTGTTTCCCCAAAGGCGTTTCGACCCCGGTGCCGAACACGGGATGCCGAAGATTATAGCAAATGTGCTGCCACTTGTAGGAATCAAAGCGTTGCACCTTACCCCAGCCGGGATTGATCGTACTGAGCAGCGAACCAATATCGTACATCGGATCATGCGCGTCGATGTCGCCTGATTTCAGCGCGCTGAGCACCGCGTCGGTGCCGTTGATGTTCACCACATAGAACGTCTTCACGTTCCCGCTCATCGGTTTCCAGTATTTTTCGTTGCGGATGTATTTGTAGGCCTTGCGCGACGCATCGTAGCCCTGCGGAATCCACGGTCCGGTGCCGATGCCGCCGCGCGCCGTGAAACTGGCGCCTGCCGTTGTCTTCACGCTGTAAGAACCAAGCCAGGTGCTCGCCACATGTCCGCGCAACGCCTCGGGTTTGATATCCTTATAAGCGTGCTCGGGCATGATCGCGACCGAGCTTAAAATCTGTTCACGAAACAAGATCGAGTAGCCCGGCAGCGTCACCGTGATCTCCAGAGGGCCCGTCACCTTGTACGCGTCGGTCGAACCGAACACCGCCATCGCATTGCCCTGCACGGCGCTGGCATAGGCCTTGCTCAGGATCACATCCCAGGTGAACTTAACGTCCGCCGCGGTGAATGGCTCTCCGCTGTGCCAGGTCACGCCGGGGCGCAGTTTGATCACATGATGCTTGCCGTCCGCGGAACTGGTGATGCTCTCGGCGAGGCCGGGAACCAGCTTCTTGGTCTCCCACGACTCGTACTCCAGCAGACTGTCATAGACGGGACCGAAGATATTCGATTCGTGATAACCGATCGTGTACATCGGAATCAGCGATGTCGGCGGCGGCCAGGACGCGAACGCGGCGGTCGCGTTGTCGCCCGCGCCGGCGATGCTCCAGTTTTCCGGCTGAGGGAAAAACACCGGATTGAATGTCGTCCCGGCGAAACCGGTCAGCTTTGGGTTAACCGCGATCGCGTCCTCCGGATAGAACAAGATCGTCATCGGCTCGGTATCGTACCAGCGCTTTTCGAACGCCTTGATCGCCGTCAGGCGAGCGGCCGGATCGATCGCGACGGCATATTCGTTCAGGATCTTGTCCAGCACCGGATCCGAGACGTAATAGAAGTTTGGGCCATTCGGCGGAACCAGGTCGCCGCGGAACAGCGCGTTCGGCAGCGGCGTGATCGACATGTAGTAGTATCGTTCCAGATATGAATCCCAGCCGCCGTCGACGTGCGTCTTGCCTGATCCCTTGCCGCGGCGAGATGCGATCGTGGGAAAATCGACATAGCTGGAAATCACGTCGATCCCGAGTTTCGACATCTGCTGCGCCGCCAGCGTGCCCCAGATCATGCGCGCGGGCTGGTTGTTCGGGATCATCAGATAAAGCTTGAAGAACGGTGGCGCGGCCCAGGCTGATCGAATGACGGTGGGTGCGGCGAGGCCGAGAGCGGTGCCGCCCATCGTCTTCAATACGTCCCGTCGCCGGTTTGCGCGCATGGTCGCCTCCTGTCCTCAGACATGAAATATGCGCGACCGGTATCGATGGTTGTCAACACCCGGAGTACTCGATTAGGCTTTCGCCGTGGGTATTCTGCGTTATTTGCTTCGTCGGTTGCTGTTCGCGGTGGTGCTGGTCCTTGGTGTCAGCGCCATCATCTTCTTCCTGCTGAACGCCATCGGCAATCCGGTCGACGTCATGCTGGCCGATAACCCCGGCATCACGGATGAAGCGCTGACCGCGGTAAAGGCCTATTACCATCTCGATGACGGCGTCGGGTATCGTTACCTGATCTGGCTCGGCAACGTCGCGCGGCTTGATTTCGGCACCTCCATCAGCACCAACATGCCGGTCGGCGACATGCTGCTGAGTTGGGGCGCGGAGACGTTGAAACTGCAAATCCCCGCTATTTTACTGGCATTGCTGCTGTCCATCGGCTTCGCCACCATCGCGGCCACGCGGCAATACAGCCGCGCCGATTTCACCGTCATGAGCGCGGCGCTGCTGGGTCATTCGTTGCCGGGCTTTTTGCTCGGCGTGGTGCTGATTTTGATCTTCTCATACTGGCTGGGCGTGTTCCCGAGCTATGGCGCCTACTCGACGCGCAATCCGCTGTTCGGCAGCCCCTGGGCGGACGCGATCTGGCACATGATACTTCCATTGACGATGCTGACAGTCTTCAATACCGCGACGCTGACGCTGTTGCTGCGAGGCAACCTGGTGGACGTGCTGCGGCAGGATTTCATCATGGCGGCACGGGCCTCCGGCCTGCCCGAACGTCGTGTCGTATTCCACCACGCGCTGCGCAACGCGATCATTCCGGTGTTGACCTATCTCGGCATCCTGTTCGGTCTCATGCTGGCGACAGCCCCGGTGACCGAGTCGGTGTTCACCTGGCCAGGCGCCGGCGCGCTTTATCTCACCGCGATCCAGGCGCTGGATTATCCGGTCATCATGGGGGAGACGATGGTCGTCACCGTCATGCTGGTTGGCTTCACGCTGTTGACCGATCTCGCTTACGTGGCGATCGATCCGCGGATTCGACTGAATTGATGTCACCGGCGCGAACCAGGCGCCCGCCAGGCCAGTGGCGGCAAGGCTGGAGCAGATTGCGAAAGAATCGCTCCGGCATGACCGGTCTGGTGCTGATCGCATGCATCGTGCTGGTGGCGCTGATCGGGCCCTGGCTCGCTCCGTACGCCCCCAACGATCAGTCGGCGATGATCGCCTTCGCCTCGCGCGGCGCGCCAACCTGGGCGCATCCGTTCGGAACCGACCGTAACGGATATGACGTGTTGACGCGCGTGATCTATGGCGCGCCGACCGCGCTCGCTGTCGGACTGGGCGCCATGCTCGTGGCGTCCCTCGCTGGCATCCTGATCG
>Ga0181528_10002990_pt1 | contig 10399 bp, 8 predicted proteins | sample PEATcosm2014_Bin_47_FD_119742 | JGI IMG/M metagenome (GOLD analysis project Ga0181528, IMG submission 119742) | Peatland microbial communities from MTU Mesocosm Facility, Houghton, MI, USA - PEATcosm2014_Bin10_10_metaG | ecosystem: Environmental > Terrestrial > Soil > Wetlands > Peat | place... | reverse complement strand
TTACTGGAATCGCGTCTTCTGTCAATCGGATTGTTGAAACCCTTTAGCACTACCAATGCCAACCGGTTTTTTTGCCGGAATGCCAATGAAAACGCGGATCTGATTTTGCGGCCAGCCTGAACCGCGTGAAATTTTCACGCAAAGCGCGTGAACTTCACGCATCGGCGGGAAAGATGCCCGCAAAAAAAGTGGCGGCTGGCGGATGGCGGGAGACAAGATTAACTTCCGCCGCCACGAGGGTTTGCCTGTCACTTGCCACTTGTCACCCGTCACTTTCCCGCCTTCGTGATTGATTTCTTCTCAGAATTGACCAGACTGAAGGATTCAATTTATGGCCGAACCAAAAGAGAATTTGCAGATGGAAAAAATCGTGTCGCTGTGCAAGCGGCGGGGCTTCATATTTCAGTCGTCGGAAATCTACGGCGGCATCAACGGCTTTTGGGATTACGGCCCGCTTGGCGCTGAACTCAAGCGCAATGTCAAGGAGCTTTGGTGGAACACCATGACCCGTCAGCGTGACGACGTCGCCGGCCTCGAAGCGACCATCATCATGTCGCCCGCCATCTGGAAAGCCAGCGGCCACGTGGATACGTTCAGCGATCCGATGTGCGATTGCAAAAAGTGCAAGAAACGCCATCGCGCCGACCAGCTTTGCGAAGATCAGGGGTTGACGCTCTTGAAAAATGCGGACGGAAAATTTGCTTTGCCGGAGGGAACGAAATGCACGAGCTGCGATTCGAAGGAATTGACCGAGCCGCGTCCGTTCAACCTGATGTTCAAAACCTACGTCGGCCCGGTCGAGAGCGAGGACAACGTCGCGTATCTCCGTCCGGAAACCGCGCAGGCCATTTTTGCGCAGTTCAAAAACGTGCTCGAAACATCGCGCCAGAAAGTGCCGTTCGGCATCGGCCAGATCGGCAAGGCGTTCCGCAATGAAGTCACGCCGCGCAATTACACCTTCCGCTCGCGCGAGTTCGAGCAGATGGAACTGGAATTTTTCATCAAGCCCGATGAGGCGATTGAAGCCATCCACGGCTCGGTGACGACAGTGCCCGAAACTGGTCATCCCGGCGAGCCGCAGCCGAACTGGGGCTGGCAGGCCTGGCACCAATACTGGGTCGAGGAACGCGTGCGCTTTTACGAAGGCATCGGACTGTCGCGCGAGATGCTCGGTTTTCATATTCAGACGAAGGAAGAACTGGCGCATTACGCCCGCGCCTGCACGGATATTTTGTTCAAGTTCCCGTTCAGCAAAAAAGACGAGAACGGCAATGTGAAAGGCGACGAGCTGGAAGGCATAGCCGCGCGCAGCGATTTTGACTTGTCGCAGCACCAGCGGTTTTCCGGCAAGCCGCAGCATGTGTTCGACGACGAACTGCGCAATGCCTGGAACAAATTGCCGAAGGAAAAATCGGACGATCTCTGGCGGCGCTATTACGAGAACCGGAAAAATTATCTCACCAAGTCCGGCGTGGAAGCCGAGGCGGCTGCAAAACAGGCGACGGAAGACGCGAACGCACTCACGAAGGGAAATTATGTGCCGCACGTCATCGAGCCGTCGGCCGGCGTGGATCGGTTGATCCTCGCGCTCATCGCCAATGCATATTCTGAAACCACCACGACCGACGCCAAAGGCAAAAGCGAAACAATTTACACGATGAAGTTCCACCCGCGCGTCGCGCCGATCAAGGTCGGCGTGCTGCCGCTGTTGAAAAACAAGCCGGAGCTGGTCGCGAAAGCCATCGCCGTGCGCGATCTGCTTCGTCCGTGGATGAATGTCTATTACGACGATGGCGGCAGCATCGGCAAACGCTACGCGCGCCAGGACGAGGCCGGCACGCCGTTTTGCGTGACGATTGACTTCGACACGCTCGGCGAAAAGCCGGAGCTGCTGGACACGGTGACGATCCGTTACCGCGACGACGGAAAACAGGAACGGTTGAAAATTTCTGAACTTCTGGCGTTTTTGCTGTCAAAGATACGTTGATGCCAGAAAACGCAATCATTTCCGACCCGCCCAAGCGCCGTGCGCCGACGCTGTATTTGATCATCGTCGGCAAATTGATCAAAGGCCTGCTCGCGCTGGCGCTGGCATTCGGCATTCTGCGGTTGATCGGGCGAGATTTGTCGGACTTGTTCGACCGGCTGGTGTCGTGGTTTCATCTCGATCCCGAGAACCGTTTTTTTTCTGAAATCGGCGATCGGCTGGATCAAATCACCCCGGCCAATGTCCGCTGGGTTGCTGTCGCCACGTTTTTTTACAGCCTGATTTCGTTCGTCGAAGGCATTGGGCTGATGTTTCGCTTTTCATGGGCCGGCTGGCTGGCGATCGGCGAGTCGGCGTTTTTCATCCCCATCGAAGTCCGCGAACTGGTGCGGCATCCCCACTGGTTTGTGTTTGGCGTGCTCGCCTTCAATGTGCTGATCGTCTGGTATCTTTATGCGAACCGGAGCTGGCTGTTCCGGCATCACCACCACCATTGAGATTCCGTCACATAATTTTTGCTTGCAACCCGGCGCGAAAAAGCTTATTAACAGGGCATAATTATGAATTGCCCGTCGCGGCAATCTGCTTGATGCTAAAAATTAAAGTCATGTCACAACCAACGAGGGTGTCTTGAGCCGCCCTTTCTCCCCACGCAATTCCTCGCCTGCTTCGTTCGTCCGGGTCAACGGCAAAATCCGCGCCCGCGAAGTCCGCGTCATCGGAGTGGACGGCAACCAGCTCGGCGTCCTGCCGCTCACCGATGCGATGAATCTTGCCCGCCAGCATGGCGTGGATCTCGTCGAAATCGCCGCGACCGCCGTGCCGCCCGTCTGCCGGCTCGTGGATTTCGGGAAATACCGCTACGAAATCGCCAAGAAGGAAAAGGAATCCAAAAAGCACCAGCACGCCTCCAACGTCAAGGAAGTCCAGTTGAGCCCGCGCATTGATCCGCACGACCTCGGCATCAAGCTCCAGCACGCGATCAATTTTCTGTGCGACGACATGAAGGTGAAGATCGCGCTGAAATTTCGCGGCCGCGAAAACGCGCACACAGAAGTCGGCTTCGAGGTCATCAAAAAATTCATCGCCGAGATCGCGCCCTTTGGCCAGCCGGATTTCCAGCCCAAGCTGGTCGGCAAGGCCATCAACCTGATGATCAGCCCGCTGCCGCGCAACAAACGCGCCAAGAATCCCCATCACGGCGAACCGCTGGAAGCGTTGAACGTGAAAGACGAGGACGAAGCTCCGGACGAATCCGCGCCGCCCAAAGCCAAGGTTCCCGTCGCCGATCAGCCGACAACTGACGGGCTGAATAATCCGTTCGCAAATCTGGAAATCCAATAAGTTGGTAGTTGCTGGTCCACGGCGGGCTCAACTTGCAACCTGCATCTTGAAACCAGCAACCAAGTTGGGAAACCGGCAGTTCGCGCAGACGGCATTCGAATGTTCACAAAAGTCGCGGACGATTTGCATCAAGCCTTGCTGCTCCGCTGCGGTCCGCAACACGTGGGTTTTTCCGGTTCCCAGCAGACGCTGCCGCGCCAGTTTCAAGACGGAGTTGTCCTCCGCCGCCGGCCACGCAAAATATCTTCGCTCCACTTCGCGCCGGATTTTTTCGTTGCCGCCTCCCTGAGCGCGAATCCACAGCCACGGCAAAACCACGTTCACCGCCAGATCGGTAACGCGAGCCGCGCCGAGCAACGGCTGCGGCGTTTTCATTCGTGCGGACTTGAAAGTCCAGTGCCACGACCAGAAATCATCGCGTTCGACCTGGAAAATTTCTCGCAAGGAATCAACCAGTTTGGTAGGGCTGACTTGCCGGTCAGCCGGGCGGCGCGGCAGCGCCGCCCTACCGCTTAAAATTTCCGCCGTGCTCCAGCTTTCGATTTTGGAAATGAATTTTTGGTCGGCCAGCCAGTGCGACGCCAGCGCGAGCCGGCGCTGCGGATGGTTCGCCGGGCGCAGACCGTGAAATTTCCACGCCGTGCGCGGCAGCACGCAGCTTTCCAATGCGTCGCGGTCGCGCCACCAAAAATCCCATGCGCGCCGCAAAAACGTGTCCGAAGACTTTTGCGACCGGGTCAATTCCGCCGGAAGCAAGCCGCTCACACCCAGCAGACGCGCTTGCAATTCAAACGCAGACTTTGTGCCGCGCGACCAGCACGGTTTGGTCTCGGCGAGACGCAGCATCGGCCAGACGTTGTGCTTGTAGCCGAACGCGCGAAACAGGTTTTCCCACAGCGCCTGCTCCCAGCCGGAATTTTTCGCGCGGGCCAGCATCGCCGCAGCTTTGCTTCGAAAACGGATTTCGGCGGCGGCCTGAAGCAACTCCGCGAGCCGCGGCTCCGAAAGTTCACACAGCGGCGCGGAGCATTTGCCGCGCAAGTTTTCCGGCAGAGAACGGAGCGGTTCGTTTTCGAATGACAAACTAAGTTCCGCCAGCGGCGCGTCGAGCACGGTTTTCAACGCCAAAACCGGGGGAGCTTTTTCACGGGCCGGGAGCTTGGGCTCGTCCCAAACGACGTGCAGCAGCACGTTTTGAAAATGTTTGTTCTGGTCGTGGCCGTGCGCCCGCCAGCCGCCGGCGTGCAAATCAATTTCCACGTCGCCGGAACGCGGAGCATCATCACCGACTTGTAAAACAGCGTTACAAAAATCCGGCCCGCCTTCGAGACTGATGAATCCGGGGTGGAAAACGCGGACGATCTTTCCATCGGCGGTTTGGAGCCGGTCGCGTTGCAGCCGCTGATGCTGCCAGACGGCCTGCAACAAACGCTCGGATGGCGGACCGTTTTCGTCGTGCAAAACCTGCGTCACCGCGCATTGCGACCGCCAGGCGGCATAGAAATTTTCAGATGCCGGGAACATTTTCTGAAGTTTTTGCGCCTCCGGTGCGTCAAAGTCAAGCCGCTGGTTTTATTTTAATTGAATCGAATGGCGAATTGGAATGTTTATAGAAAAACGCCGGAGTTTTTGTTGGCTGTCGGTGCCATTTTTCAGTTACACTCCGCGCCAAGTTTTGATGAGCGAACAACCGATGATCGAAGTCGTGGATCTGACGAAGCGCTACACGGGCCGGACGGCCGTGGATGGCATTTCGTTCACGGTCGCGCGCGGCGAAATCGTCGGCCTGCTCGGTCCGAACGGCGCGGGCAAAAGCACGACGATGCGGGTGCTTTCCAGCTTCATGCCGGCGACGAGCGGCACGGTGCGCGTGGCTGGCTTCGATGTTTTCCACCAATCCGAGGAAGTGCGCCGCCGGATCGGTTTCATGCCGGAAAACAATCCGCTCTATCCCGAAATGCGCGTGCGCGAATATCTGAAATTTCGCGCGCGGCTGAAAGGTCTCGGCTGGAAAAAATCCCGCGAGCGGGTGACGACGGTGATGGAGCAGTGCGGCCTGGCGGACGTGGGCCGCCGCATCATCGGCCAGCTTTCCAAGGGCTATAAGCAACGCGTGGGTCTGGCGGATGCGCTGGTTCACGAACCGGACTTGATCATTTTGGACGAACCAACTATCGGGCTCGACCCGAACCAAATCCGCTCGGTGCGGCAGTTGATCAAAAGCCTGGCGGAAAAGCACACGGTCTTGATTTCGACGCATATTTTGCCGGAGGCGGAAATGATGTGCAGCCGGATGTTGATCATGTATGACGGAAAAATCCTGGCGGCCGACACGCCGGAAAATTTGCAGAAGCTGATGCAGGGCAGCAGCCAGATTGTGGCGGAACTGGACGCGCCAGCGGACGAACTGCGCGGCGTATTTGCTCAGATGCCGGGCATCGAACAGTTCGACGTTTCGGCGGCCGAGGGTGAATTTCAGCGGTGTGTTTTGACGCCGCGCGACGGCTACGATTTGCGGCCGGCGATTTTCATGCTGGCGCGCGAGCGCGGCTGGGTGTTGCGCGAGCTGACGCGCAGCCGCCATTCGCTCGAGGACATTTACGTCCAGGTCACCAAGCCGAAAGAGGAGGAGGAAAATTGATGCGTATTTTTTTGACTCTCTTGCGCCGGGAACTGGCGGGTTTTTTTCTATCCATCACCGGATATGTCATTATGACGGCGGTAACATTGTTGATTGGGTCGAGCTTTGCGATGCTGATGAATAATTTAGGTGGCGACCCATTCTTAATGCCAGTCACGGAGTTGTTCTTTAACAGTCTGCTTTTTTGGGTTGTCCTGATCCTTGTGTCGCCGGTGATCACCATGAGGTTGTTTGCTTTGGAAAAAGCTTCTGGAACATATGAAACGCTGATGACGACACCCGTCGGCGACATGGAAGTGGTGATGGCCAAATTTACGGCTGCGATAGTTTTTTACATGGTCATGTGGTTGCCAACGCTCGCTTGCCTGTTCATCGTAGGACATTTTACAAGTCAGACGAGTGCTCTGGACGCGGGAACATTGGGTGGAACATATTTGGGTATATTGTTAAGCGGTTGTCTGTTTCTCTCGATGGGCTGTTTTGCATCTTCACTTACGCGCAGCCAAGCAGTGGCGGCAATGATCAGTCTGGCAATCGGAGTGATTTTGCTGATTGTGGCTTATCTGGCACAAAAGATCCCCGCAACCAACCAATGGCAAACACAGTTTGTGTTGTCCTATTTCAGCTTATTCAAACAGATGGAGGATTTCACACGCGGCGTGGTGGACACGCGCACGGTGGTTTTTTATTTGACCACCACCTTTTTCTTTTTGTTCCTGACCTTGCGCGTGGTGGAAAGCCGGCGCTGGAAATAACATGGCCGCCAAACTCCAACCCAGTTTCTCCCCGGGACGCCGCTGGAAAATCGGCTTCGACGTGGCTGTGCGGACGGCGCTGGTGCTGGCGGTGGTCGTGATGGTGAACTATCTCGGCGCGCAATTTTACGGCCGGTATTATTTAAGTTCGCAGACTCAGGTGAAGCTGTCCGCGCGCTCCTTGAGCGTGGTGCACTCGATCACGAACCTTGTCGCCGTGACGGTTTATTACGACAAGACCGACGACTGGTATCCGACCATCATCGCGCTGCTGAACGAATACCGCTCGGCGAATCCGAACATTTCCGTCAGGACCGTGGACTATCTGACCGACCCGGGCGCGGCGCAGAAAATCAAGGATCAATACAAGCTGAGTTCGGCGAAGGACAAGGATCTCGTGATTTTCGACTGCGCCGGCCATGTCAAAGTCGTCAACGGCGAGGCGCTCACGCAGGTCAAGCTCGAGCCGGTGCCGAATGCCACCGAGCGCGAGTTCCGCCGGAAGCCGGTCGCGTTCAACGGCGAGATGATGTTCACCGCAATGCTGCTCGCGGTGGAAAATCCCAAGCCGCTTAAGGCGTATTTTCTCCAAGGCCACGGCGAGCCGTCACTGTCCGAGTCCGGTTATGCGGACTATCTCAAGTTTGGCCAGGTGCTGGCGGAAAGCTACATCGCGACTGAGCCGTTGCAACTGCTGGGCGACAGCACCGTGCCCGACGATTGCAACCTGCTCATCATCGCCGGCCCGAGCACGGAATTATCACCGGAGGAGCTCCAGAAAATTGACAAATACCTCACGCAAGGCGGCCGGCTGTTCATCCTGTTCAACGAATTATCCAAGCAGCATCTCACCGGCCTCGAACCCATCCTCGCGCGCTGGGGCGTCAACGTCGCTTCGGACACGGTGGTGGACCGGCAGCATTCGACCACTGCATCCGCCCAGGATATAATCGTCTTCAATTTCAGTTCGCATCCGGCTGTCAACCCGCTCACCAAACTCGCCCTGCAAATGATTCTGCCACGGCCAGTCAGCCTTGTGGACTCACCCAATCCACCAGCTGATGCGCCCAAGGTGGAGGAACTCGCGTTCTCCAGTCCGCAGGCGACGCTCTTAAGTGATCCGACCGCCGTGCCGCGCAGTTATCCGCTCATGGCCGCGGTCGAACAAAAAACTGCGGCGGGCGTGGCCAACACGCGCGGCGCCACGCGCATCCTGGTGGTGGGCGATTCATTTTTCCTCGGCAACCAGATGATTGAAGCCGGCGCGAACCGCGATTTTGTCGGTTACGCGGCAAACTGGCTGCTCGACCGCACCGTGCTGCTCGAAGGCATCGGGCCACGACCGGTCAAGGAATACCGCCTCACGATCACGCGCGCTCAGTTGAGACAGGTCCGCTGGCTGCTGCTCGGCGCGCTGCCCGGCGGCGTGCTGGTGTTCGGCTGGCTCGTCTGGCTGGTGCGCCGAAAATAATGAACACGAAAAACACATGGACCTGGCTGGTCGTCGCGGCAGTGCTGTTCGCGTCCATTTATTTTTTGGACCGGTTCATGCGCCCGGCGGCCGTTTCAATGGCAGGTGTCCTGCCCGGTTTGCAGCCAGCGGCGGTGACCAGCCTTCAGGTGATTCCTTCCGGTGCGCTGGAAATCTGCGCCGTCCGCACCAACAATTCCTGGCAGCTGGCCAAGCCCGTGGGCTATCCGGCGCAACCGGCCGCCATCGAAACTTTGCTCGCCGCGCTGCAAAGGCTGGCGCCGGCCACGCGCATCAGCCCCGGCGAACTCCGCGAGCACCGCACTGCCGACGCGGACTTCGGTTTTGATCCGCCGCGGATTTCCATCACTGTCACGGCGGCCGACCAGCGCTGGCAATTACAGGTCGGCAACCGGACCGCGCCCGGCGACCAGGTGTTTCTGCGGGTCGTCGGCACGGACAGCGCGTTCGTGGCCGACGCCGACTGGCTCAAATTTTTGCCGCACACGGCCAGCGACTGGCGCAGCACCGCGCTCGTGGCCGCGGAGGCAAATGATTGCAACGCCATCGTGCTGACCAATGGCACGAAGGTCATCGAACTGCGGTGCGATTCGACGAATCATTTCTGGCGCATGATCCGGCCTTTGCAGGCGCGCGCCGACAACGCCCGGATTACTGACGCGCTGCAGCAGTTGCAGGCGGCGCAGGTCGCGCAATTTGTCACGGACGCCGCCGTGGATCTGACCGCGTTCGGCTTGCAGCCCGCCGAGCTGGACGTGTGGCTCAACCGTGGCACCAATTTGATTTCCGCCCTGCACGCCGGCAAAAGCGCGACGAATGATCCGGCGCAGATTTACGCCGCGCGCGAAGGCTGGGATGCCGTTTTCACGACGGCCAAGGAACCGCTGGCACTGTGGCGCGGCACGGTGAACGACTTTCGCGATCCGCACCTGCTCGAACTGACCGCGCCCGTTGCCGAAATCGCAGTGCAGGGTCCGCACGCTTTCACCTTGCAGCGCGAGGGCACGAACGGCTGGGAGATTGTCGGCGAAAAATTCCCGGCGGACACCGACAGCGTGCAGGACTTCCTCCGGACTCTGGCCGGCCTGCGCGTCACGGAATTCGTCAAGGACGTGGTGACCGCGCCGGACTTGCCCGCCTACGGACTGGCGACGCCGCAATTCCAAATCAGCCTCCGGGCGGCGGTGGGCGACACCAACGCCATCCTCGCGCAACTGGCCTTCGCCGTGCAGACCAACGGCGTTTTTGTCCGCCGGGCGGACGAGGATTTCATCTATGCCGTCGCGCCGGAGGATTTCAACCGGCTGCCGGAATCGGGCTGGGAACTGCGCGACCGCCGCATCTGGAATTTCAGCGAAACAAATGTCGCGCAAATCACACTGCGCCAGAGCGGCCAGACGCGCGTGATGGTCCGCAACGGCGCGAACAAATGGTCGCTCGCCCCCGGCTCGCAAGGCATGATCTATCCGCCGGAAATTGAGGAATCCATGCACCGGCTCGGCGAGCTGACCGCGCTCGGCTGGGTCGGACGCAACGTGACTGAACCGGAAAAAATCGGGCTGGCCCCGGATAATCTTGAAATCACCGTCGAGCTCAAGAGCGGCGAAAAGTTTACCACGGCCTTCGGCACGGAGCTGCCGAAGGCGCACACCGCGCTGGCCGCCGTCACGCTCGACGGCGAACGCTGGGCGTATGTGTTTCCGCCGGTGCTTTACCAGTTCGTCCTGAATTATCTCACCATTCCGGCGAACAGTCCGTGATATGCGACCCGGTTTCTGGCGCAAATGCCGCGTGTGCTTCCGCTGGTGCCGCATCAGCGCGTGGCTGCTGGTGCTCGCCGCCGTCTGCGCCGTCGTGTGGTTCAACCGCATCGGCCTGCCGGATTTTCTGAAGACGCGGCTCGTCGCCACGCTGCACGAACGCGGCGTCAATTTGGAATTCACCCGGCTGCGGCTGCGATTCGAGCGCGGCCTCGTGGCGGAAAATGTCCGCATCGGCGGCGCGGAAAAAATCGCCAGCCCGGTGCTCACGCTGGCCGAAGTCCAGTTGCAACTGGATTTCCGCGCGGTGCTCCGGCGGCAGTTGCAGGTGGACGGACTCGTCCTGCGCCAGGGAAAATTTCTCTGGCCGGTTTCGCCGACGAACACCTTGCGGCTCGACAACATCCAGACCGTCCTGCG
>Ga0181528_10002989_pt1 | contig 10408 bp, 7 predicted proteins | sample PEATcosm2014_Bin_47_FD_119742 | JGI IMG/M metagenome (GOLD analysis project Ga0181528, IMG submission 119742) | Peatland microbial communities from MTU Mesocosm Facility, Houghton, MI, USA - PEATcosm2014_Bin10_10_metaG | ecosystem: Environmental > Terrestrial > Soil > Wetlands > Peat | place... | reverse complement strand
CCGTCGGGCGAGAACGCCACGCCCTGCACCAGGTTCGTGTGCCCCCTGAGCGGCTCTCCGCGCGGCTGGCCAGTGGCCACGTCCCACAGCCGCACCGTATTGTCAGAACCGCCCGAGGCCAGCGTGTTCCCATCGGGCGAAAAGGCCACGCTGTTAACCGCCGTGGTGTGCCCCTTGAGCGGCGCGCCGCGAGGTTGGCCGGTGGCGACGTCCCACAGCCGCACCGAATGGTCCCGACTGCTCGATGCCAGCGTTTGGCTGTCGGGCGAGAAGGCCACGCTGGTCACAAGGTCGGTGTGCCCCGTGAGCGGCACGCCACGAGTCTGGCCGGTCGCAACGTCCCACAGCCGAAGCTCCCCAATACCACCGTCGCCGCCGCCGGCAGCCAGCGTGCGTCCGTCGGGCGAGAACGCCACGCTCTGCACCGTGCCCTTGTGCCCCGTTAGAGGCGCGCCACGCGGCTGGCCAGTGGCTACGCCCCACAGTCGTACCGTCGAGTCCAAGCTGCCCGAGGCCAACGTGCTTCCGTCGGGCGAGAACGCGACGCTGTTCACGGGCTTCGTGTGCCCGGCTTGGACGACCAACTCGGGCTTTGCATCTGCCGGCGCCGCCTCGGGCGGCAAAACCTCCACCCCGCCCTGCCCCCACGCCACCCCCGCCCACACCACCACCCCCAGCCATCGCTTCATCAACAGCCCCTCCGGCCGCCACGCCACCATTGTAGCAGGCTCGCGACTCGCCTTCACACCCCCACGGCCCGCGCTTGGCGGCTGATGGCGCGGGCCATCTCAGGGCCCACCAGCACGGCGTGGCGGCCGCTGTCGGTCGGCACTTCGATCCTCGCCGGCCAGCTCCGCGCCCGCTCGGCTTCCACCAGGCGGGCCAGGTTCTCGGCGCTGGCCACCGGCAGGAAGTGCGGTTGCTGCGTCATGGCTCTTCTCCCCTTCGACGCGCACCGTCCCGCGGCGCGCGTCATGGGGCTTACGCCCGAAGTGACCGCAGCGTTTGGGGTGAGGGCGGCTGATCCGCACGAAGCTGCGGCCGGCGTCTGTGGGCCGATGGCCGGATACAGCAACCTGGGGAGGACTGAAGGCCGGAAGCCGGAGCGATCGCGCCCATGTGCCCGACCGACCGCGCTTGGTCGAAAGGTCGAAATCGATCATCAGTTGGTCGAAAGGTCGAAACCGACCCGCGAGCCACGCGACGCGAAACGACGGCGTCCGGCGATCCTCTAACCCCTTCGGAGAATGGCCGATGGACATCGTCGTGACCGCCGACAAAGGGGGGGTCGGCAAGTCGCTCATGGCGGCCCACATCGCCGGCCGACTCGACCAGTTGGGGCAGCCCGTGACGCTGGTGGACCTCGACCATCGGCTGGCCTCGAGCCGCCAATTGGGCCAGGCCGCGCCGCACGTGCCGCTGGTCAAAGTGGGATCGAGCGACATCCTCGCCGACGGGCTGTGCATCTGGGACACGCCGGCGCACCCCGACCGGGAGATGCGACTCGGCATGGTCGGCGGTCACGTCATCATCGTGACCGACACCGATATGGAGGGCCTCCTGGCGGCACGCGACCTCTATCGGACGTTGGCGTCCGTCGGCGCCCAAGCCCGCGTTCTGGTCAACAACCTGGCCCCGACCAGCGGGGTGGGGCCGATCGACGATTTGTTCAGCTCCTTCGAGGTGCCGTGCTTCCGCACCGCGGTGCGCCGCTATGCCTGCTATGGCCGCGCCCGCACCGAGGGGCGCCTGGTGTGCGACTACCCGTATGCCAAGGCCGACGAGGCCTGGTCCGACATCAAGAACGTCTGCGACGAGCTCCTGGAGATGATCGATGCGTAACAACATGCTCATGGCTGCCGCGAAACGGGCCGACGCCGCCGGCGCGGTCGCTTTGGAGGATGGCCACCCGGGCGCCGCGCCGCCGGTCAGCCGCACCCCGGAAGCTCCCGTCGCCGTGGCGACGCCGCCCGTCGCGGTGGCGCCGCTGCCCGGCACGGTGGAGGCCAAGCTGCGGGACGCCCAAACGCGGGTGGTCGGTGGGGTGAGGGTCATGGAGCCCGCCGAGCGGCTCGTTCCCACGGTCCACCTCGCCGTGCGCATCCCGAAACCGACTCATAGCGCTATCCGCACCTGGGCCACGCGGGTCGACATGACGATCCAGGAATTCGTGCTCAGCGCCGTGGGTGAGCTGATGCAACGGCTGGCCGAGGCCGACGAGCAGGTGTGAGTCCGGATGTCCCCCAGAATGACGATGCTCATGGTGTTGACGCCCGAGCGGCGGTGCCCGCCGATGCGGGCCGCCGCGGGGCCGAGGCCGCGCCGTGTCCGCCGCGGCGGTTGGCCGAACGTGACAACGTCGTCATTCGGGGGGACACGCGGTCCTCATTTTCAGGGCGCGACTGAGCCCTCTCGGCGAGTCGGCATGTCCCCCAGGATGACGGCTCCAGCGCTCCGCCGCCGACTCGCCGGATCGTCCCCCCGAATGACGACCGGTCGGTCAAAGTCCCCCCTGCTGACGATGACGCGATCACCGGCGTCATCCGGGGGGACGTACGGCAAACGGCTCACAGAGGGCGTTTCCCGCGCAACGGTGGGCATCCGGGGGGACCTCCGGCGGACTTGCAACGTCATTCGGGGGGACGTTCCGTGGGCGACGGCGTCATTCGGAGGGACGTTGGTGGCCCGGCGGGCTGCGACCAAGGCGGCTTCTGTGTATCCTTAGTTGAGAGTTCAGATTGCCATGAGATCCGTAGCTGCGATCCAGCCCTCTCTCTTCGAGGACGACGACGACCATCCGCCGGTGTACGGTGTCGACCAGGCCGGATTGGCGCTGGTACCGTTCGCGGATCGCATGGTGGATCGCACCAAGCCGATGACTGTCCAGTACCAGACGGTGGTGGATGGCAAAATGCGCCGCGTCTGTCTCATCATGCGGCCGGGCGCCCAATTGGAGCTGCCTTCTCAGCACGATCAGATGGTCTTGCTGACGCTGCTGCAGATGAGTCACGACCGCTCCGAGTACAAGGAGCTGCGGGTGCGGCGCAGCGAGGTGTTCCAGCGGCTCGGCTGGCAGAGCGGTGGCAGTCGTTACCAGGCGTTCGAGGGGTGTCTGCGCCGCTTGAACGGCGTGGCGCTGGAATTCGAGGTGGAGCTGCTCAGCCGGCGCGGGACGCCCTACCAGAAGCGTCTCGACTTGAGCCACTTGATCGACCGCGCCGGCGTGGACGAGAACGATGAAGTGCGCATCGAGTGGGGTGGGCTGATCCGTCAGGCTTTCGAACTCGGCGACTTCAAGCGCTTGGACTGGCACCTCGCCCTCTCGCTGCCGAGCCCGCTCACGGTGGCGCTCTACCGCTTCCTGGACCGCGTCGTGCTGTCCGGCGAGACCACCTACCAGGTGGGCTGGCGAACCCTGGCCACGGCGCTCGGCATGAGCACCACCTACGACCGGCCGGCCAAGTTCAAGGACAAGGTGCTGCCGCACATCGAGCATCTCGTGGGCCGCGGGGTCATCCACACCTGGGAATACCAGCGCGGCGGGAAGTTCGTGTTCTGCCTGACCAACTACCTGCGCTCGCAATTGCGTCGCGTGCTCACCGAAAAGGGCGTTTTCCCCGAAGTGGCTCGCCAGCTCGTGGCCGGTTACGACGAGATGGCCATCATCCGCCAGGTCGACACCCTGTGGTTCCGCAATGCCAACACCACGGGCGGCTTCCTGACCGAGGCCATTCGCAAGGGCTACGAGTCGCGCTACCCAGACGACGAACCGGAGGCCTTCGGCGCCCTGTTCGACCACCTCTTCGCGGCGGAACAGCAGGCCATGCTGCGTTTTGCCGAGCGTCTGACGGGCTGCCTGCACCACGGTGAGCCGGCGACGTGGCCGCTCGACCTGCGCCTCTGCATCCGCTTCATGGTCCTCCACAACCTCGACCCGGAGCGGTGCCTGTAGCCGCGTCGAGTCACGAGGCGCGGGCCGCGAGAAGGAGCGGCGGGCGGCCTGACGAAGAGGCGCCCCAGACCCAGCCGGCGCGACCCGTCTCACTCCTGGACGCGACCCGCGGGAGCCGCCGCCATGACAGCCCTGGCAACCCTTTGGCCGCTGCACCTGGTCCTCGGGCTGGGCGGCTTGACCGCCGCATCCGCGAGCACGCCGGCGGATCCGCCGCTGTTCGAGGCCCGGCCGCACCTGCCTGCGATCCGCGACAAGACCCTGGTGGTCTGGACCACGCTGGCCGACCGCGAGCAGCGCGGCGGTAGCGCCCTGACCCTCGAGCGGCGCGACGCCTTCGACGCCATCGTCTTCGGCGAGAACCGCCCGCACGTCTGGATGAACGGCAGTGACGGCTTCGCCCGCACCCAGCACGACCAATCGGCCAACCCCGAAGAGACGGCCGGACCCGACGAGGTGCTGCGCCTCGCGGTGGTCTACAGCGGCGGTCAGGTCACCTTCTACCGCAACGACGCCACCCTGTTCTCGCACACGCCGGCCCGGCCGCCGCTGGAGTTCGGCGACCAGAGCTGTGTGCTGATCGGCTTGCGCCACCTCGCGCGCGCCGGCGCGCCTGGCAGCTACTTCGCCGGCGTGGTGCACGAGGCCAGGCTCTACGACCGCGCCCTGAGTGCCGCAGAGGTGCGCGCTCTGACTCCGGGCCAGCTCGGACCATCGCGGCCGCTGGGCTGCTGGAATTTCGCCGACGGCACGGCGCGCGACGTGATGGGGACCTTCCCGCCCGGCGAGCTGCACGGCGGCGCGGTGATCCGCGACGGCGGGCTGCATCTCAACGGCGTCGACGCCTACATGGCCACGCCGGCCGGCTTGGTGTGGCACGACCCGCTGCACTTCAGGCCCAGCGCCGGCGTCTTCGGCGACCCCATCCCACTGTTCGCCAACGGCGAATATCACGTCTTCTACCTCATCGGCGCGCACGGCCCCTGCAACTGGCGGCACATCGTCTCGAAGGACCTGATGCACTGGACAGAGCTGCCCGAGGCCCTCGTGGTGGACGGCGCGGCCGACGGGCCGGACGGCGGCGCGATGTTCACCGGCAGCGCCCTGGTGGCGCGCGACGGCGGCTACCACATCTACTACACCGGCCACAACGATCGCAATCCGGCCGGCGTCGAGGTGGTGCGTCACGCCACCAGCCCGGACCTGATCCACTGGACCAAACACCCCGACGAGACCATCGCGCCCGACGGCGTGATCTACAGCAACCACCGCCAGCGCGATTGGCGCGACCCGTATGTCTTCTGGAACGAGGCCGAGCAGCAGTACTGGATGGTGCTGTTCGCCAACGCCGCGGGCGACGGGCACGGGGTGCAGGGCCTGCTGACCTCCAAGGACTTGCGCACCTGGCAGCCGCAGCCGCCACTGCCCGGCGCGGGCGGCCAGGAGTGCCCCGATCTGTTCCAAATCGGCGATCATTGGTACCTGCTGGGCGGCGATCACTACAGCATCGCCGACCAGCCGCGCGGCCCCTATCGCCAACTGCCGCACCACGTCATCGACCGACCCGGCGTCTACGCCGGCAAGCGCCAGTTCGACGGCCGGCGGCACATCTGGAGCGGCTGGACCTGGGACGTTCCGAGCCTCACGGACAAGGACCAGAACGCCACCTGGGGCGGCAACCAGTGCCTGCCGCGCGAGCTCTACGCCGGACCCGACGGCCAGCTCGGCTGCCGCCCGGCGGCCGAAATCACGGCCGCCTTCAGCGGCGTGGCGCTGGATCTGGCCAAGCGCCCGGCGTTCGACCTGGCGGCGGCCGCGGTGTGGGACTACGACGCCGGCGGCCTGATGTTGCGCCGCCCGCCCACGGGCGGCTCGCAGCTCACGTTTCCGGCGCCGGGCAACTGCCTGGTGGATCTGGTGGTGCGGCTCGATCCCGAGGCGCAGTTGACCGTCGCCCTGCGCGAGCCGGCCGACGGGCCCGGCTACCGCTTCCTCTTGCGGCCCGGCCGGCGGCAGATGGCGATCGCCACCGAGGCCGGCGAATGGACCCGCGACGACTGCGCGGTGGACTGCGCCCAGCCCATCAAGATCCAGCTCTATCTGGTCGGCACCAATCTGGAGTGCTTCGTCAACGACACCTACGCCCTGACCCGTCGCGCCTACGACCGCGCCGGCGGCCGGCTCGGGCTGTCCGGCAGCGGCGGAGCGGTCGAAGTGCAGTCGTTGGTGGTGCGCACGCTCGGACCGTGAGGCCCGCGATGCGCCGCGTCGTGGAATTCGAGCATCGTCCCTATCACAACGCCGCTCTGGGAGCTTCCCGCCATGGACAACTCGACCCCGCCTCCGACCGCCGACTGGACGCCCGGCGCGCCCCGTGCCGAGCTGCGCCCGGACTTCCTGATCGAGCCGCACGGCGGGCGCGACGGCGGCGAGGCGCTCGTCATCGCGATGCCGACGCGCGACGGCCTGCACGGTTACTGGCGCCGGCGGGTGCCCGTGACCGGAAGGCTGCACTACCGTTTTGCCGCCTGGCGACGCACGGTCGGCGTAAGTCATCCGCGGCGCTGCGTCGTGGTGCGGCTCCTCTGGCAAAACGACGTGGGCCAACCCGTGCCGCTGGGCGAGCCGGTCGTGGAGCGCTATCTGGTCCACTGGGGCCCGTCGGCGGCCGAGGCCGAGCATCCCATCGACGGCCAGACGGACCGCGCCGGCTGGACGGAGCTGACCGGGCACTATCGCGCTCCGGCTCAGGCGACGCACGCCTTGATCGAGCTCGGCCTGCAATGGGCGCCGGGCGGCCGGGTGGCGTGGTCGGACGTGGCGCTCACCCCGGCCTCCGCGCCGACGCCGCGGCCGGTGCGGCTGGCGGCGGCCCATTTGATCCCCCGCAGCGGCACCTCGGCGTTGGACAACTGCCGTCTCTACGAGCCGCTGCTGGCCAAAGCCGGCCAGCAGGGCGCGGATCTGGTGGTCCTCGGCGAGTGCATCACGTCGGTCGGCTTGGACGGCACCACGGCGGACGCGGCCGAGCCCATTCCCGGGCCGGCGACCGACTATTTCGGCGCCTTGGCGCGGCGGCACAACCTGTACATCGTGGCGGGTCTGACGGAGCGCGACCGGCACCTGGTCTACAACGTCGCGGTGCTGATGGGCCCCGACGGCGGCGTCGTGGGCCGCTACCGCAAGGTCTGCCTGCCGCGTGACGAGGTGGCCGGCGGCACGGCGGCGGGGACCGAGTACCCGGTGTTCGACACGCGCTTCGGGCGGCTCGGGATGATGGTCTGCTACGACGGCTTCTTCCCCGAGGTGGCGGGCGAGCTGGCCCGCAACGGCGCCGAAGTCATCGCTTGGCCGGTGTGGGGCTGCAACCCGGACGTAGCCGCGGCACGGGCGCTCGACAACCAGGTCTACCTCGTCAGCAGCACCTACGAGCCGCTGTCGAACAACTGGATGAAGACCGCCGTGTGGGACCGCAGCGGCGCGACGCTGGCCCTGGCGCACGAATGGGGCGACCTGGCGCTGGCGGAAGTCGACCTGGCCCGGCCCACCTGGTGGCGCTGTCTGGGCAACTTCCGCGACGAGCTGCCGCGGCACCGGCCGGGCAACGAGGGGTAGGGGAGGCGCTGGTCGACGAGCTAGAGTTCCACGATGCCTGGCCCACCACTGGGGTGGTGCGAGCCGGCCAGGGAATGGAGAAGGCGCATGAAGTCGGTGATCTGGGCTGCTGCTCTCGTCCTTTGCTCCATGCGGGCCGGTGCCACGGAATGGTACGTCGCTCCCGCCGGCCGTGACGGCGACGCCGGGTCGCGGGCCGCGCCGTTCGCCACCGTCTCTCGCGCCGCCGCCGCGGCGCAGCCGGGCGACACCGTGCGCGTCGCGGCCGGCATTTATCGCGAGACGGTCCGGCCCGCCCGCGGCGGCGAGGCCGGCGCACCGATCCGCTACGTGGCCGATGGGGCAGTGACGATCGACGGCTGCGACCCGCTGCGCGGCTCCTGGCGGCAAGACGGCCAACGCTGGACGCTGACCACCGACCAACGCTTCGTGCAGCTCTTCTGCGACGACCGCCCCATGCTCGAAGCGCGCTGGCCGCACGGCGCGCCGGACGACCCGATGGCCATGCCGCGGGCCGCCGCCGGGCCGGGCACGGACTACACCGTCCTGCGCGACCCCCACCTTCCGCCGGGCGATTGGAACGGGGCCATCGTCCTGATCTGGCCCGGCGCGCGCTGGAGCAACTACACCCGCCGCGTGACCAGCTACCAGAGCGGCCAGGGCTTCACCTTCGACCAGACGCTGGAGCAGAAATCCAAGGACAAGTACCACGCCGAGGATCCGTACCGGCCGCAGGCCGGCAACCCGTATCTCCTTTACGGCTGCCTGGCGGCGCTCGGCGCGCCCGGCGAGTGGGTGCTGGACGAGAGTGGCAAGCTGTACTTCCTGACGCCCGACGGCCGCCCGCCGAGCGAGCACACGCTGGCCGTCAAGCAGCGCAAGCTGGCCTTCGACCTGCACGGCCTGAAGTTCGTCGAGCTGACCGGCTTCCGCATTCGCGGCGCGGCGTTCGACCTGACCGACGCCGAAGACTGCCGCGTCGTCGACTGCCATCTGCGCTGGGTGGACCACGTCCGCGAGTACGCCGGCGGTCGCCTGCCGCCGTCCGGCTGTGTCGTGACCGGTCGGAACAACGAGATCCGCCACTGTAGCTTCGGCCAGTCGCCCCTGACCATGCTGCGCATCGGCGGTCGTGACAATCGGCTGCTCGACAGCGTGCTGTTCAATCTCAACTACCTGGGCTCCGACCACGGGGGGCTGGACCTGAGCGGCTCGGAGGGCACGCTGGTGAGCCACTGCACCATCGGCCGCACCGGGCGCGACACCATCGTGCACTACGGCGCGCACCACCAGCGCATCGAGTTCAACGAGCTGTGGCAGACCAACCTGCTGAACAACGACGCCGGCGCCATCTACTGTTGGGGCACCGACGCACAGGGTGGGGTGATCGCCTACAACTGGATCCACGACAACCTGGGCGATTCCACCGTCGGTGTCTACCTCGACAACTTCTCCAAGCACTTCCTGGTCCACCACAACCTGATCTGGAACTGCTCGGGCAGCGGCATCCGGCTCAACTCCGACGCGCTGGGCCACCTGGTCTGCAACAACACCGTGCTGCGTTCGCGTGAGCCGTTCGGCACCTACTCGTATGCCGCCTACAAGCCCACCATGCTGGGCACCCGCATCCTCAACAACCTGGTCGACCAGCGCATCAGGCCGCGCGATCCGCAGTGGTTCGTGCAGGGCGAGCTGGGTCCCGAGATCAGTCACAACCTGGTGGCCGCGATCGGTGCCGATGGCGTGCCAACGCCCGGCTCGGCGGCCATCGGCGCCGGGTTGGCGGTGCCGGGCGTGACCGACGCGGTGACCGGCAAGGCGCCCGACGTCGGCGCCTACGAAGCGGCCGGCCCGCGTTGGACGGCGGGCGCCGCTTGGCGTGCGGCGGACGAACCGCGGCAAGCCGCATTCGACCTGACCTTCGCCCCGCTGCCGCCGCTCACCGCGCAGACCATGCTGACCGACGGCCTGCAGCTCTGGCTGGATGCCGCCGACGCGGCGACCGTCAGCCGCGACGCCGCCGGCCACGTCAGCGCGTGGGCCGACAAGTCGCCGGCGCGGCGGCGACTGACGGCGGGTCCAGGCTTCAGCTACGTCCCGGCCGCTGTGGCGGGGCAGGGCGTGGTGCGCGGCGCGGGCCAGGCGGCCCTGACCGTCGGTGCGATCCGTACGGCGTTCGGACCGGTAGCGGCGTTCGTGGTGGCTCAAGGCCCGAGCGCCGGTGGGCCGAGCTGGCAGCGCTTGTGCGGCGCGTGGGTCGGTGACGAGGCGCGCCGCGATTGGATCGAGCCGAGCTGGATGATCGGCCGCGCCGGCGGCGCGACTCCGGCGGCCTTCCCGCCGCAGCTTTTCTCGTTCGTGCGGTCCGGCGGCTGCACGCTGGACCACGTCACGGTGTTCGGTCCGGGCACCGGCAACGCGCAATACCTGAGCGGCGACATCGCCGAACTGCTGCTGTTCGACCGCGCCCTCTCGGCTGCCGAGGTCGATGCCGTGTCGCTCTACCTGACGCACAAGTGGGGGTTGGGCGACCAGGGCTGACGGTGTTCCCGGCCGGTCGCGGGCTCGCGTCAGGTGCCGATCTGCGATCACCTCGATCCCTCGAAGTCCCGCTCCGCAAGCGGCTTGACGGCGTGTTCAATCCGTCAACTCACACGGACCGGAGCGCGGCGCGCAGGGCGGGGAGACAGCGGGCGGACATGCGTGACACCTCCACGGGATCCGGCATCTGGCGGGACAGGGATGGCGCGGCCGGGCGTAACCGAGTCGCAACGCGACGGCTGGGACCGCCTGCGGCGGTCCGTCGGTCTCGGCGAGACCGACGCTCCCTTGGGTCGGTGG
>Ga0181528_10002988_pt1 | contig 10411 bp, 10 predicted proteins | sample PEATcosm2014_Bin_47_FD_119742 | JGI IMG/M metagenome (GOLD analysis project Ga0181528, IMG submission 119742) | Peatland microbial communities from MTU Mesocosm Facility, Houghton, MI, USA - PEATcosm2014_Bin10_10_metaG | ecosystem: Environmental > Terrestrial > Soil > Wetlands > Peat | place... | reverse complement strand
GTGGTGATCGGCCTGGTGGAGTCGCACGGGCGCAAGGAGACCGCAGAGCGCATTCAGGATCTGGAGATTATTCCTCAGAGGGAGATTCCCTACCGCGGCGTGACGTTGAAAGAGATGGACGTGGACGCCATTCTGGCGCGCCATCCGAACACGGTGGTTGTGGACGAGCTGGCGCACACCAACGTTCCGGGGAGCAAGAACCGCAAGCGCTACGAAGATGTGCTGGAGCTGCTGGAAGCAGGCGTCAACGTGATGACGGCGGTGAACATTCAGCATCTGGAGACGCTGAACGACGCAGTGAATCGCTCAGCGAATACGGTGATCCGGGAGACCGTACCGGACAATTTTTTGAAGCGCGCAGACGAAGTTGTCAACGTGGACGTGACGGTGGATGAGTTGCGGCAGCGATTGCGCGCGGGCAAGATTTATGCGCCGGAAAAGGTGGAGCAGTCACTGGCCAACTTCTTCCGCAAGGGCAATCTGAATATGCTGCGCGAGCTGAGCCTGCGGACAACCGCGGAGCAGGTGGGCAATCGCGCGGCGGAGTACCGGCGCAACCAGGGGTTGGAGCAGGCGCCGATTCCGGAGAAGGTAATGGTGTGCCTGAGTACGCGGCCGGGGACAGAGCGGCTGCTGCGGGTGGGCTCACGTGTAGCTGGGCGGTTGGCGAGCAACTGGTACGCGGTCTATGTAAACAAGCCGGATGACAAGGGGCACGGCGATCCGGAGGCGTTTCATCGGCTGGAAGAGTATCAGCGGATGGCGCGGGATCTTGGGGCGCAAGTGGTTTCGCTTACAGACCGGAATGTGTCCGACGCGCTGATTCGGTTTGCGCAGCAGGAGAACATCTCGCACGTGGTCTTTGGGCAGTCGGTGCGGACGCGGTTCGATATTCTGCTGCGCGGGTCGGTGCTGAATCGATTTCTGTCTGAGGTGCGGGACGTGACCGTGCAGGTGGTGCCAATGCAAAAGCCGCAGCGGAAGAGCTGAGGCGCGATCGCGGAATGGCCGGCCTTTGTGCAAGGCCGAACATCGAAAGTAGGCTTCCATCCCCGGTCCCCAAAAGCGAGGGACCGGGGGCACCCTTGCCATGAGTGGAAGCGGTTGCCGGGACAGAAGGCACCCACGGTTCCTTATTTTGTCAGCCAGATTTCAAAACCCATATCGCTCTCGATGATTTCGGAGTTGCTGAAGCTTGTCTCCCACAGCAGGTCCTGGAATTCCTCTTTGGTGTAGGCGCTCTTGATGAGGGCGGTCTTGAAGACCAGCCTGGTGAAAAGGCGGTTGAACCAGGAAAGCTGCATTGCGTCGATGCCCTGGTTGATCGCTTCAGGAGTGGCGTTGCGATTGAGGTCGATGATGACGCCGCGACCGCCGGGCTTGAGGACTCGGCACATCTCCTGGAGGGCTTCGAATGGTCTGGCGAAGTTTTTGAAGGCGGCGCGGCAGAGGAGAAAGTCGAACGAGTTCTTAGGGAACGGCATGTTGGAGGCTGAGCCCTGGAGGAAACGCGCCGGGACTCCGGCGGCTGCGGCGTTTTTGGTGGCGATGCGGACCATGGAGTGGCTGATGTCAAGGCCGGTGATGGCATAGCGGCCGAGTTTGGCGAGTTCAACAGAAAAGTAGCCGGGGCCGGGGGCGATTTCAAGGACATCGCTGCCTTCGGGGAGTTGGCTGGAGATGCGGCGGGCAAGGTCGATGTAGTCCTTCATCATTTCGGCGGTGTTGGCGGCGTACCACTTGGCGGCGATGCCTTCAATGGCGCGGTCGGCGTGGGGCTTGCGGAGTGCGAGGGTGGTCATGGGGTCTCCTTTCGGGGGCTGGGGTGGTATTTCGCTGTTGATTTTGGGCAGAGAGGGGTTGAGGCCTAAGCTATCAGGCGCTTGGAAGTTGGTTTTATTGGGTAACGGCTCGTTTGAACTGCGCTCGCAGGGGCTAAAGCCCCATCGCTTCAGAAGAGCCATTTGCGGCACGGCTGAAGTCGTGCCCTTTCAAAACCCAGCTTTCCTCAGTGCTATTCGCAGAAGACGCGGACTTTGGTGGCGCCGGTGTCGCGGGAGTCGACGTCTACGGTCAAGTCTTCGAGATGGTCAATAAGCTCTTCCAGGTTTTCAGGCTTGATTTGAGATAGCGTGAGCGGGACGCCGTGTCGGCTGAATGCCTCGTCGAGTTGGTTGTGGGCCTGGGCGGGGATTAGGCTGGCAAGACGAACGCCGGCGCGCAACAACTGCATGGGGACGCGGACGTTGACGGTGGTGGGGCCTTTCTTAAGGCCGGTGAGGTCGTCGTCGGCCTCAACCAGGACGCGAAGGTATTTGGCGCGGGTTTTGACGGTGGCGCCGGCGACGGACCCGGATTGCTCGCCTGCAGGGTTGGCGGGGCTGGATTCGAGCGCGGCGAGGAGTCGCTCGGCTTCATCGGCGGTGATTTTTCCAGTGGCCAGCATTTCAAGGATTTGGCGGCGATTGTCGTTCATTACGGTCCTCCTTGCAAAGTTCTTTCGGGGTTGGGCTACAGGATGCGAACCAGGACGCGATTCCCTTCCGCGTTTACTCGGACATCTGTACCGGGCAGGCCGGAGAGGATTCCCCAGCAGAGCGAAATGAGGCGCCAGATGTTGGTGTGGATTCCGACGGCCACGACGACCAGGACCAGAAAGATGATGGGCGACAGCAGGATGATCGGAATCCAGAAAAGGAACAGCGGAACCCAGAGGCGCGGCGTGTGCCAGGTGGGAGTTTGAATGGAGATGACGGCGAAGTTAGGAGTCATTTGAGAGCCTCCAGGGTTTGGATTGCTTCCTCGGCGCTGATTTCGCCGCGGGCGAGGCGGGCGAGGACTTCAGCGCGGGATGGCGAGGGGTCGGTTTCGACAAATTGGAACTGACCGGAGATGCGGTTGAGGCGGGCCTTGATGGTGGGGTAGCTGACGCCGAAGGTCTGCTCCATCTCCTTGATGGAGCCGTGGGAGCGGAGGAAGGCGACCACGAATACCTGGTCTTCGAGACTGAGGCGGGCGAGCTCGGGAGGGGTGAACTGACCCTCGACAGCGATTCCCTTCTCCGGGATGCGGACGCGTTCGATGATGAGCGAACCGCCCTGGGCGATGCGGAGGAGTTCCTGCCAGTCGGAGGCGGATTTGGGATCAGCGGGCATGTTTGTCTTGTGTCTCTTTCAACTACAAGACGGATAATAGTAAATATATTTAATTATTGCAAGTAGTTTTATTAATTATTTTGATCCAAATTCCAGCATTGCTCATTTTCGTCGTATTCGGCGAGACATGGGTGGCGTTTTGGACGAACGGCGGAAATCATTGAGCCGCACGGTAGCAGAGCGAGTTGTAGGACTGATTTCGCCGTGGATTTCGTGGCAGATAGAGAACGCATAGGCTCGCCCCGATTTCCTGGCTGTCGTAAGACGAACTGTTCCCTTTTATCACTTCGCCGGCTTCCGTTCGGAATTCGTACTTGAAAGAGAACCCGCCCTTTTGATGATAGGAACAGTCCGTGATCACTGCGACCGCAGGCCTGCCTTCGGCGGCCAAATGTCGACCATTGAGCATCGACACCAGGATCACCAACAAAACCGGAACCAAGATGATCTGATACATGAAAGGAAACCAAGCCAGGACAGTGGGTTCTTCCCAGCCTGCCGGGTGGTTTATGGAGGGATTTGAGGGCAGGTACGAAATCGGAAGTGGGTCGGACACCTTATAGGTCTGGAGTTGGATTGAAGCGCGGCCAGTGAATGATCTCCCATCGACTAGGAAAGAATAGTAATACTCAGATTTCACTTGCTTATCAATTTTTCCGATCACTTCGCTGCTGCTTTGGCGCAACGCGGCTTTTGTTTGCAAGAGATGTGAGGCATGCATACCAGCCCAAAAGGCTTGAGAAACGGCAATCACGAGGACAATTGCCAGGACTGTGGCCAACTGAATGCCGTTTTTAGCTAAGCGCGTTCTTCGCGGCAGTTGCCCATTGAGTTCGCTTGGAATTACCGATGCTTCGGCAAAATGCAAGTTGGGCTCCATTTGGTTCCTCTTTCGTTCAAAACCATTTCTCAAATTCCATCGAAATTGAACCTAGGCGTCGAAGCCAGCCCGACTGGCCTGTGAATCTGTGGCTTGGTCTCAATTCGACGCACATGAACTGGACTACCAAGTCAGGTCTTCCTGATCGCCTTCGTCGGGCGCATGAGCAATGCGGGTGAGTTCACCGCGATCGAGCCAGAGGAGTGTGCAGTCGCCGCAGGAGTCGACAATGACGTTGCCCGGGCCGGCGTAGAAATGAGTATCCATGCGGCGGTGGCATTGGGGGCACTGGATGGAGCGCTTGAGATCGGCATGGTCGGGTGGGGCCTGGACGGCTGGTTTGTCGCGGTCTGCCTTGCGCGCCTCGATGAGCGACTGGAGGGCAGGCATGGGGAGCAGCAGGCCGTGGCACTGGGTGCAGAAGAGGAGCGGGATTTTGGCGATGGATGCCTGCACGAGCGGAAGGCTGCAGATGGGGCAGGCCTGCTGGGCGGTTGCAGCGTCGCTTGCGATTTGGACGCCATCGTCGTCCTCACCGGGATAGAAGACGGCGTGGCAGTAATCGCAGTGATAGCCTTCAGTGTCTGGCCTGGGGGTGATGGGAGCGCCGCAGGCGGGGCAGGTGGTCAGAGAGGTCACTGGGGTTTTCCACACTCGGCGCAGAACTTGGCGCGAGCAGCGATGGGCTTGCCGCAGTCGATGCAGAACTTGGTGTCGGCTGAGGCGGCGGCTGCGGGTGCTGCCGCTGGCGCGACTGGGGCGGCTGCGGGCTGCTTGAGCGAGGAGGCGAGAACCTGGGCAACGGCTGCGCCTGCTCCGAGGCCAATGCCTACGCCGGCTCCTCCGCCGGTGTTGGCGGCAGCGAGATCAAGCGACTCGGCGGCGGCGTACTGAGTGTAGCGGCTGACGTCGCCGACCATGCTCATGCCGATCCGCTGGTCGAGGACCTTGGCGAGTTCGTCTGGGAGCGAAACGTTTTCGACGTTGAACTGGTTGAGTTCGAGGCCGAGGGCGGAAAAGGCAGGCTTGAGGTTTTCGACAACCTTGGCGGCGAGGACGGACTGGTTGGCGGTGAGGTCCAGGAAAGGAAGTCCGCTGGTGGCGAAGGTCTGGGTGATTTCGGCAAGGATAGTGTCGCGGAGTTGGCCTTCAAGGTCGGCGGCGAAATAGCACTCGCGGGTGCCGCTGACCTGGTTGAAGAAGAGCTTCGGATCAGCGATTCGGTAGTTGTAGATGCCGAAGCAGCGCAGGCGGACGGCACCGAACTCCTGGTCGCGAATGGTGATGGGGGTTGCGGTTCCCCACTTCTGATCGATTTGGAGGCGGGTGGAGAAGAAGTAGACCTCGGACTTGAAGGGCGATTCGAAGTCCTTGTCCCAGTTCATGAGGTCGGTGAGGATGGGGAGATTGCGGGTGTTGAGCGTGTGCAGGCCGGGGCCAAAGATGTCGGCGATTTTGCCTTCGTTGACGAAGGCTGCGACCTGGGACTCGCTGACGGTGAGCTGGCCACCATTTTGGATTTCGAGGTCCTGCATGGGGTAGCGGAAGGCGAGGATGCCGTCCTGAGGCTCGTTCCACTCAATGACGCTGATGAACTGCTTGGAAAGGAAGCTGATGAGGCTCACAGGGATCTCCTTGGCTTGAACGTAGCACGAGAGGAAACGGGGATGAATAGCACTTAGGGAGGAGGGGTATCTGCATCGTTAGGACGGGCGGGGAAACGGCAACTCGATAGGGCACCCGGGATTCTTGACGGGCCATGAGCCCGTGTTCAATGGCGGCGTAACATGCGACACAAGTCAGGGTGCTCAGGATGACAGGCTTTTAGCGATGTCGGGCGCGCCCGGAGAGTCCCTGTAAAGATGCCTTCTCTGGCTTAATTTCCTGCAACAGGCCCGATAGGGTTAACGCTCGCTCCAGCGAACGCCGCGATAGCTTGTGGTTGCGGGCGAAGAGATGCTTTTGAGCCAACCCGCGAGCGTAGCAAAGTCCTCGGCGAGCGGAGAGTTTGGAGCGTAGTCAATTACCGTCATGCCCTCAGCCAGCGCTTCGCTCATGGCGGGCGTGCGGCGCAGCGCAAACGGCAATAGCCGCTCGCCCAACTGCTCGTGCAATACCTCACGAACATCTAGGTGCAGCGGCAGAGAAGCATCAAACTGGTTGATTACGTAATAAGGCATTGCCGGCTTGCCCTTGGGGTTGCTGTTGTGCTCGAAGAAGGCATCGATGGAGCTGACGCTGACTACCGAGTTCATGTCGGGGATTACTGGGACAAGCACCAGCGGCGCCATGTCCATGATGCGGCGTGTGGTAGCTCCAGAAGCAGTGGCCAGATCGACGATAACGCGGCTGGCTCCGCTGGCGAACCTGGAGATTTCGCCGCTTAGGCTCTCATGGCCGGAGACTTCAGAGTTGAGTCCGTCGGGATCGATGGTCACCATTTGAATGGGGGCGTCTGTGCTGGCACCGGGAGGCATAAAGGTGCGGAGCGTTCCGGGACGCTGGTCACTCGCGCCGTAGAAGAAGGGCAAAAGACCATAGGCGGCCGTATCCACGAGGAGTACGCGCTCGCCGCGGGCAGAAAGTGCGCGGCCGAGAGTTGCAACGAGGCTGGTTTTACCGACGCCACCTGCCAGAGAGAACACGGCCAGAGCAGGCGCCCGCGAAACAACAGGCGCTGGAATCGCTTCGGCAGGCGGAGGGGTACCGTCAAACACGCCGCGCAAGGCAAACCAGCGTGAGATGAGGCGGTCGCGTGAGCCCTGCAGTGTATCTTCAGGCGCTGGCGGCAACGATTGCGGAACAAAGGGCGCGGGCGTTTCGACTTCAGGGTTGAGCCAGGCAGGGCGACCTACGGGCTCACGCTGGTCGGGCGTCGGCCAGGGGCGGTGCGGAAGCTGGTTCTCTTCCCTTAAAGGCGCTGAGTAGATGGGTTGAGCGGGCTGCTGGTCGACGACTGGAGGGGCCGGAACTGGAGCCACTGGGACAGGGGCAGCTGGGATTGAAGCAGCTGGAGCAGGAGCGGGCGCCGGAGCCGGATGATAGGCCTGGGTCTGGGTGTAGGCCGGGAAATCGTAGCCCTGAGGCTGCGGAGAGGAGTAGGGCGCTGCCGGCGGTTGGGCGGCAAACGATGGTGGCTGCTGCCAGACGCGATGTTGGGCGATTTGCTGGACAGTTTCGTCGGCAGCGTGCTCGGCGGCAGCGTGCGCAAGCTGGTGGGCTGCCAGTTGTGCGGCCTGAATTCGTGCGCGTTCGGCGGCCAGTTGTGCGGCGAGATCCTGGGCTTGCTGAGCTGCCTGCTGGGCGGCGGCTTCCGCAGCCTGATGTGCGGCGTTTTCGGCTTCCATACGCGCTGCCTGTTCCGCAGCTTGCCGGGCTGCCTGTTCGGCGGCCTGTTGCGCTGCCAGTTCCTGTTGACGGGCGGCCTCAGCAGCGGCGACCAGTTCAGCCTGGTGTTCTTGCGCCTCGGCTTGCTCATCTGCCTGGGCCGGGGCTTCCGCTCCAGGGTGAGGGGCTTCTGCAGTTTGTGCAGCGTCCTGTGCGGCGTTAGCCTGATGCGTTTGCGACTGGTCTTCTCCCACTACCTGGTCGACGCGCATACGCATTTTTTCACGGGTTAGTGCCCGCGCAGCCGAGAAATCTCTGTATTTTGCCCCGTGCAAATTGGCCCATGAGTAGAGCGTGGCTACATCTTCGGGGGTTACCGTCTGGTCGCTCAGCGGATTCAATTCTGTCATTTCGCCCTCATCAACCTGTTCGCCGCCAGAAGCGCTTCAGTACATGCTGCTGACCCGGCCCCACAACAATCGCGTCACTTAAAGTGCCAGGCGGGCCAAACTGGAAGGTCTTCTCATCATGAATCTTAGCCGCCAACCAATGTCAGAACAATAGCACTAGAACTGTTACCTTCCTACCACTTTCTTGCCATTAGGAATGCGCAGAACACTGCAATTTGTTCGCAACGCGCGGTTTAGGCAGGGTGGAGTCAGGACTTTAAAAGGCGTGCTTTCTGTCGCACCGGCGAACCAGACTGTCTTCTTGAACGGTGGTTTTCCTTCGATTCAGCGTTAGTTAGCTTGATATCAGGTTTGAGCATCGGATTCTGCTATTCAAGCGCCAAGAGTGCGCCTGACTTTCCCGATGCAGAGACGGGCGCGGAACTGGGCCCAAAAAGGGGCAATAATGCTCACCCTGTGTTAGCTTGGAATGAGCGGCCTTTCACGAGCTCGTAGCTCAGTTGGTAGAGCAACGCCCTTTTAAGGCGTGGGTCCTGGGTTCGAGCCCCAGCGAGCTCACCATTCATTCTGAATGGTTTAGCCCATCTTTAGGTCGCTTCCCTGCACCCGTGATCCACCCGTGATCCGGGTGAGCCGCTACTGAACCGTGGTGTCCTACCTGAAGGTGATCGGCGAGTACTTTGTGCATCGGCACCGCCGCTCTATTCGCCTGACTCTTTGTGCGACCCAACCGACTGGCCGTCCAACGCCGGCTCACGTGAATCTGCTCCCCAGCGCTGTCGATATCCCGATTAGGGAGGGTGACAAAGGCTCCCCTCTGGCAATCGAACATAAGGTGTATCTCGATTCTTCTCTTCTGGACAAATCTGTGGGCAGTACATTTCTATACCTGTCTCGTGACTGCTACAGATGAATCCAGCCGGAAAGGATCAATGCGAGCGATCCCACCGCGACGAAAATCCAGAGAAGAATTCCCTGAAGGAATGGTCGAACTCCGACTTCGCGGAGCGTCTTCATGGACAGCCCGGTTCCAATCAGGTAAAGCGTGACGGTCAGGCCGATGCCCCCGAGGTGCTTGAGCACTGGATACGCGGACTGGAAGATGTGAACGTAGGTGTTGGCAACCGCCGCGAGGCAGAAGAAGAGAATGAACCAGGGCCATTGAATGCGCGCCTTGCTCTTGTTCGCCATTGCGGTTCCAACCGAAAGCGGTACGATCCATAGGGCGCGGGCCAATTTTACGGTAGTGCCGACGGTCAGAGCGACTGCTCCGTACTTTGCTGTCGCGCCGACGACGGAACTTATGTCATGAATGGCTAGTGCTGCCCAAAGGCCGAACTGCGACTGAGACATATGCAGCGCCGTCCCGATTACGGGGAATGTGAGCAGTGCAATGGAGTTCAGTATGAAGACAGTTCCGAGCGAGACGGCAATCTCTTCCTGGCTCGCATTGGTAATTGGGGCAATCGCGGCGATAGCGCTGCCGCCGCAGATGGCCGTGCCCGCTGAAATGAGATAAGAGATCCTCTGTTTCACCTGGAAGAGTCGTCCCAACCCCCAGCCCACGAGCAATGCGATGCTGATGCTGCCCGCGGTATAGAGGAACCCCGAGCGCCCTGCTTGCATGACCTGCTGCAAATCCATTCCGAACCCAAGGCCGACTACGGACGCCTGGAGGAGGAGTTTGGATAGTTTCTTCGCCTCTACATGGAATGGATGAAGAAATGAGAACCCATAGATGAGGCCACCTGCCAGCGCCACCGGCGGGGAGACAAGACCGCTGGCCGCGAGGATCAACCCAATGAAGAATATATTCTTGGACACACAAGCAGTGTCGCTGTGGCTTGCAGTCCGTGTCCAAGCAGAAGTACTGATGGCCCATTTGCGTTTCTTATGGGGCCAGCATGGCTACGACCGTTTGGTCCTGAGCGATGTTCTCTGGATGCCTGCGCGTGCAAGTAGATACCTGCGGAATTCGCGGGCCAGGCCCAGCGGCTCGGGGCCGGATGCATACGCGATCAGGAATTCGCGTTTGATGCGCAATCCTTCGACATCGACAATTTTGAAGCTGCTATCGAGCCTCAGGTCCTTGGCGATTGCCCAACGCGAAACGAACCCGATCCCGAGCCCAGCTTCCACGGCGGATTTGATGGCTTCGGTCGAATCCAGTTCCATCACGATCTGCAGCGAACTGCGTTTTACGCCTTGGCGCGCAAGCGCCATTTCAATTACATGCCGTGTGCCGGACCCGCGCTCCCGCATGAGCAAGGGAGTGCCGGCCAATTCGGCACAGGAAATCAGATTGCGCTCCGCCAACTCGTGAGCGGTGGATGCAATCAAGACCAGTTCGTCTTCAAGAAACGACTCGGTCTTGACGTCGCGGCTGCGCGCCGGGCCTTCAATGAAACCCAACGCGATTTTCTGCTTCTCCACTGCATCTACGATGTGCTCTGTGTTGCCGCTGATCAGGGTGGGGAGAACACGTGGATGTTCGCGCTTGAACTCGGCCAGCAGGCGAGGCAACACATACTGCGCGATGGTAGTGGACGCGCCAAGGGCCAGATGGCCGCCATGCTCCCCGCTAAGGGCGGCTAAGTCTTGTTCGGCTTGAGCGAGGAGCGCACTTAACTGCTTCGAGT
>Ga0181528_10002987_pt1 | contig 10412 bp, 11 predicted proteins | sample PEATcosm2014_Bin_47_FD_119742 | JGI IMG/M metagenome (GOLD analysis project Ga0181528, IMG submission 119742) | Peatland microbial communities from MTU Mesocosm Facility, Houghton, MI, USA - PEATcosm2014_Bin10_10_metaG | ecosystem: Environmental > Terrestrial > Soil > Wetlands > Peat | place... | reverse complement strand
TTTGCAACGCATCCGCGACGAGGCGCACCGCTTCGCGATCACGACCCATCGCGCGGGCCGTTCGAAAGCGATCCGGCAGAGCGAACTGGACGAGGTGCAGGGCATCGGCGCCGCGCGCAAACGCGCGTTGCTGAACCATTTCGGGTCCGCGCGGGGCGTGAAGATGGCGGGGCTTGGGGACCTTGAGGCGGCGCCGGGGATCAACAAGGAGATCGCGCGCAGGGTCTACGCGCATTTTCACCCGGGCGTCCGAATGGAAAGCGCCTCGTGAGCGTCATGCCGCCCCCTTGTGCCGCGCACCCGGAATATGAGTTATGCTGCGGGAAAATCCCCCGGTAGGACGCAAGATGCCTGATACCGCCGTCACCTCCGCCATGACCACGCTGCTGGCGGCCATTCACGCCGTCGTCGGCGACCGCGGCCTGTTGACCGATGCGTCCGACACCGCCGCCGCGTCTGAGGACTGGCGCCACTTGTATAAAGGCCGCACCAACGCCGTCGTGCGTCCCGCCAACACCCAGGAAGTCGCCGACGTCGTCCGCCTTTGCGCCGAGGCCGGCGTTCCAATCGTGACCCAGGGCGGCAACACCTCCATGGTCGGCGGCGCGGTGCCAGCCGAGGATGGCTCCGAACTGGTGCTGAGCACCGCGCGGTTGAACCGCGTGCGCGATCTCGATCCGGTCGACATGACACTGACGATCGAGGCTGGGGTGACGTTGAAGGCCGCGCAACTCGCGGCCGCCGAGCGGGGCTGCCTGCTACCACTGTCGATCTCATCCGAGGGCACCGCTCAGATCGGCGGCGTGCTGGCGGTGAACGCGGGCGGTAACAACACGGTGCGCTATGGCAACGCACGCGATCTGGTGCTGGGGCTGGAAGCGGTGCTGCCGGACGGTACCATCTGGAACGGCTTGCGGCGGCTGCGTAAGGACAACACCGGATACTGCCTGCGCCAGTTGTTCGTCGGCTCCGAAGGTACATTAGGTATCATCACCGCCGCTGTGCTGAAGTTGGCCCCGCTGCCGAAAGAAACCGCCGTCGCGTTCTGCGCGGTAAACACCGTGAGCGACGCGCTGGAACTGTTCGCGCGCTTCCAGGCACACGACGCTGCCTCAATCAGCGCTTTCGAATTGATGTCCGGCCTCGGCACTTCGTTCGTGTTGCAACATATTCCCAATGCGACACTGCCGCTGGCGCAACCGGCGCCGTTCTACGTCCTTGTGGAACTCGCGACACCGCGGCCGAACGCCGGATTGCGCGAGTCGTTGGAACACGTACTGGAAAGCGCGCTGACCGATGCCGTGGTGCAAGACGCCGCGATCGCCGAATCGGATGCACAACGAGCCTCAATCTGGAGGCTGCGGGAAGAGCATTCGGAGGCACAAAAGCGGGAAGGCGCCAGTGTGAAGAACGACGTGTCGGTGCCGGTATCCAAGGTGCCGGCGTTCGTCGATGAGGCGACGATCGCCTGCGAGGCATTGCTGCCCGGTGTACGTGTCGTGCCGTTCGGCCACATGGGCGACGGCAACATCCACTTTAATCTGGAGCAACCCGTCGGCGCCGATCCCGCGTGGTTCCTGGCTCAGGATCATGCCATCATGGACGCGGTGAATGAGGTCGTGCGGAAGTATGATGGCAGCTTCTCGGCCGAGCACGGAATCGGCAAATTAAAACCCTATATGATGCCCGACTGGCGTGGCGGCGCGGAACTGGCGCTGATGCGGCGGATCAAGGATGCGATCGATCCGCGCGGCCTGATGAATCCCGGCAAGGTTCTGCCATGAGCCGGAACGAAACGGAGACCCAACCATGCTGAGCGAACAACAGGTCCGTCACTTCCACGAAGAAGGCTATTTGTTCCTCCCCGAAACGTTCACGCCGGAGGAATGCGCCTTGCTGCGCGACGAGGCCGTCGAAATCTATCGTCACGACCGGCCTGAGGTCTGGCGCGAACGCTCCGGCGCGCCCCGCACCGCTTTCGCCGCGCATTTATACAACAAAGCGTTCGGGCTGCTGGCACGCCATCCACGCATGATCAAGCCGATCGAGCAGATTTTCGGCGAACAGATCTACATGCATCAATTTAAGATCAACGCCAAAGCTTCCTTCACCGGCGACGTCTGGCAGTGGCATCAGGACTACGGAACCTGGGCTCGCGACGACGGCATGCCGGAGCCGCGCGCGATGAACATCGCGGTGTTCCTGGATGAGGTGATGCCAATCAACGGGCCATTGATGCTGGTGCCGCGCAGCCACACCGCTGGTGTTCTGAAAGCGGAACATGACACGAGCACAACGTCGTATCCGCTGTGGACCTTGGACGAGGAAACCGTGACGAAGCTGGTCGATCAGGGCGGCATCGTCGCGCCGATCGGGCAGCCTGGCGGGCTGCTGATGTTCCATGGCAACCTGGTGCATGGTTCGGCGGGAAATATCACGCCCTATCCGCGTAAGATCGTGTATCTGACGTTGAACGCGGTTTCCAATTACATCCGGACGCCGACGCGGAAGGAGTGGATCGCGCACACCGATTTCACGCCGATCGTGCCGACGGACGAAGGCGCGCTGGTTCGTTACGCCCGCGAAAAGCAGCGAAAGGCCGCCTGAGATTGGGCCGTCGCGTGGACACAACATCGGGTCGGTGACTTATCAACGCCGAACGAAAGTGGCGACGGGGGAATTGCACCGTTCCGCAAGCGTCAAGGTCCGTAGCGGCCCCAAGGTATCGGTAAATTCGTTTCCACCAGCGTGCTTGCGCGAGATGGATGATGACGATGGATCGAAAGTGTCCACCACTCGCCTTGGCATTTCGTACGGTTGACAGGACTGACGGACGACGCGATCAGAAGCCACTCGGGGCCTACAATCTCATCCTCCGATAAACCTGTTCGACATACTCCGTCTTCGCGTCCGTATACGCTTCCCGGTCGTTCGGATACCGTTCCGCCAGTTCATACTTCAACGCCTCGTACCGCCGCGCTTCATCGGCGTCCGCGCGCAGGTAGTCGCGGAACTTCAACCGTCGCAACCACATTTCGCCGCTCGGTTCGGTGATATGAACGTGATGCGTGCGCCGCTTCCCGTATGGCGGCATCCCTTTGACGAAGAACATCCGGTCCGGCTTCGGATTGTCAGCCCAATACACATAGTCGAGCCCGATAATGGGTTCGATCAGCGCCACTTTCGCGCGCGCCAACGATCGAACCGCGATCAGAATGTCGATGATCGGCTTCGCGGCCAGACCAGGGATCGCCGTGCTGCCAACGTGCTCAATTCCCAGGACAAGATCCGGATCCAGCACCTGACGCAACCGTCGCGCTTCGGCCACGAACAAAGCGGGCCACGCGGGATCGTACGGGACGATCCGAACGCCATCCATCCTGGGCGCTCACACAGGTTCAAGCGGCGCGTGCAGCCGTGTCCCAGGACAAATGATGCCGCCGCGGTCGCCGACATCAAGATTGCCCCAACGTTCCGCGTAGATCGGCGGCAGAGGGCGCGCTCCCGGTACCGCCAGCCACAATCGCAACAAATGCCGCTTGCGTTCCGGCTCCGGCCAGTCGACGAAGCTTGTGCGGTCGTGCAGAAGCGTGTGGTTGTGCACGAACTGGATGTCGCCCGGTTGGAACCTGATATCCAGCCGCAATTCCTTGTCCTCGGCCAGCGAATCAAACATATCCAACGCCGCCACGTCTTCCTCGGACAGCCGCCGCGCCTCGGGGAAGCGCTGCGCGGATCGCACGTAGGTCCGCGAATACATCGTCGACAGATAACCCGCGTGGTCGTTGAACACGGGCATGTCGAACCACGCATTCTTGCCCGCGGGAATTTCCCCACGACGGTCGGTCGCGAAGGGCTGGAAGAGACGCCGGACAAGGTCCGGATAACGCTCCGCCATCACGTTATAGATCGTATTGGATGAAACCAACGACGACAGCCCACCCGATTTCGCGGTCTTCAGGCACAAAAGTCCGACCACGTCGCACGAGTCGGTGTGAAAATGCTGCCGCTCGGTCGTTTGATAAGTCCGGACATTCGGGTCGGCCGTCGCCAGCCCCAGGTCACGCACATGACCCAGCACGTGCCCCTTGGCGTTCTGCGACCGCGGCGAACCGATATACGAGCCGATCCCCCAATAGGCGGTGGCGCTCTCTTCGATTGGCCTTCCTTCCACCGGCAGGCCACGCAGCAGAACGAAACCGCGGCCATTGATCAGTTCGTCGCGCAGACGGTCCAGCGTCGCGCCGAACGAGGGCAGCGGAAAATCAGACCGCGTGATGGACGCGATGTCGCGGCCAAGGCAGGCCCGCGTCGCGGCGGCGATTTCGGCCAGATCGGTGGCGGAAAGCTGATACGTCCACTCCTCCGGGCGCCGCGCGAGGTCCGCGCCGACCCATGCCGCCGGGCCCTCCACCAGGGGACGAGGGGGCGAAACATGATCTGCCATGGCCACGGACCTTTCCAAAAGCGATGCGCGCGGGACGATTGCGGACATTGTGCACGGCGTGGCAGAGTTCGCCAAATCCTCGGACAGGGATGGAAATGCGCAGACGCGATGTGATGATCGGCCTTGGCGGCCTGGCGACGCATAACGCAACCGCGGCCACGCTCCCGTGGCTCAGTCCCGATCTTCCGGACGGCACGCGGGCCGAGGCGCATCTGGTGCAAACGCCGGGCAAGCAGCCTTTGATCCAGCTCAGCGACCGGCCACCGAACCTGGAATCGCCAATCCAGGCGTTCCGCGCCGCGATCACGCCGAACGACCAGTTTTATGTGCGTTACCATTTGGCCGGCGTGCCGGACATGAAGGCGCTGGACAGCTGGAAGCTGACCGTGGACGGCGACGCGGCGGAGCGAACGATCACATATACGCAGCAGGACCTGAACGACCTGCCGCAAACCGAGGTCATCGCGGTGTGTCAATGTTCCGGCAACCGTCGTGGCCTGTGCGAACCGCATGTGCCGGGCGTGCAATGGGGCTTTGGCGCCATGGGATGCGCCAGTTGGCACGGGCCCAGGCTGCGTGACGTTCTGACCCGAGCGGGCATCAAAGGGGAGGCGGTGGAGATCTGGGTCAACGGCGCCGATCACCCGGTGATCAACGCGACGCCGGCGTTTCATAAATGCCTTCCATTGAGCAAGGCCCTGGCCGACGAAACGATCGTCGCGACGTCCATGAACGGCAGCCCCTTGCCGTTGTGGAACGGATTTCCGGCGCGCCTCGTGGTGCCCGGCTGGACCTCGACCTATTGGATGAAGCACCTCACGAATATCACCGTCAGTTCGAAGCCGCTCGACAATTTCTGGATGAAGAAGGCATATCGGGTGCCGGCTGGAATGTTCCCGGTCGGCAAGCCGTTTCCGACGCAGGACGATACCGCGACATGGCCGATCACCGACATCATGGTGAATTCAGTGATCGCGACACCGATCGCCGGCGAAGAAGTGGAACGTTCCGGTTTCACCGTGCGCGGCGTGGCGTGGGACCGCGGCCACGGCATCCTGCGTGTCGAAATCTCTCTCGACGGCGGTGGAAGCTGGCAGGACGCGTTGCTCGACCGCGATCTGAGCCCTTTCGCGTTTCGGGCGTTTCGTTTGGACACCGGTCCGTTGCCGCGCGGCACGGCCGAATTGCGCGTGCGAGCCACCAGCAACAACCGGGAAAGTCAGCCAGATGCCTGGAAAGTCAATCCAGCCGGCTATCATAACAACGTCCCGCAACGGCTGACGGTTAAGGTGGTGTGATGCTGATGCGAATCGCACGACTTTCGCTGATCGCTTGTTGCATGACCGTTCCGGCGATGGCGCAGCGCGTTCCGTTGGCCGCCGGTCCCGGGAAAGACGTCGTGGAGGGCGGCTGCTCGACCTGTCACTCGCTGTCCTACATTCCGATGAATTCCCGGTTCATGTCGCCGGAGACCTGGAAGGCCGAGGTGACCAAGATGCGCGCCGCGTTCGGCGCGCCGATTGACGATGACGCGGCCAATCAGATCATCACCTATCTGGTCGCGCACTATGGAGCGCCCGCGAAATGACCGGTTTCGCGGCGTCCAGGCGAACCGTGCTTATCACCCTGGCGGGAGGCTTCCTCATGGCGGCGACGAACGAAAAACTGGCCTGGGATTTCAGCTTTCCGGCGATCGAGGGCGGAACTCTGGACTTTCGCGCCTTCAGCGGCCAAGCGTTGCTTGTGGTCAACACCGCGAGCTTCTGTGGCTACACGTATCAATACGAGGGGCTACGAAAACTGCACGAAGCGCGCGCGTCCGACGGCCTGACCGTGATCGGCGTGCCGAGCCAGGACTTCAATCAGGAGAGCCCCGACAATAAGACGGTGAAGACATTTTGCGAGACGAATTACGGCATCGACTTCCCGCTGACCGGCGTGTCGCATGTCAAAGGAACGGCCGCCGCGCCATTTTATGCCTGGGTGCGCGAGTCGAAATCCTGGGAACCCGCCTGGAACTTCAACAAAGTGTTGATCGGGCGCGACGGCCGGATCACCGGGACATTTAGCTCCGGCGATGAGCCCGACGGCGAGAAACTCAGTGCGGCGATCAACGCGGCGCTGGCCCGGCCCGCTACCTGAACCAGCCGGCCACGAGTGACGTCGCGGCCAGACATGCGTCACTTCAGGATTTGAGCACCGCGAGAGGAGAATGCGGCTCTTGGGAGACGCCACCGGATCGTCACGACTGAGAGTCGCCGTCAACGCGACCCGCGATCAACGGCTTACGACAGATACCGCGCGCGGATATGCGCCTGGAACTCCGACGGATCCAGCGGCTTGCCGGTCGCTTCCCGCAATAACTCGTTGAAGCCCATCAGGCTGCCTTGCGCGTGCACGTTGCTGTGCAGCCAGTTGGTCAGCGGTGACAGGTCGCCCAAACCCATCGCCGTTTTCAGCCCCTGGGTCTGCCGCGCCACCACGGCCATCATTTGCGCCGCCGCCATCGCGCCCAGAGTGTAACTGGGGAAATAGCCGAACGCCCCGTCGTACCAATGAATGTCCTGCAGACAGCCTTTGGCGTCGTCCGGCGGCGTGATTCCCAGCAGGTCCTTGATCGCGCCGTTCCACGCGCCCGGCAGATCGGCCACCGCGAGATTGCCTGATACCATGGCGTTTTCCAGCCGGAACCGCATGATCACATGCGCGGGGTAGGTCATCTCATCGGCGTCGACGCGGATCAGTCCCCGCTCCACATGCCGCCACAAGCGGCCGAGATTCTCCACCTGATACGCTTTCTGGTCGCCGCCGAACGCGCCGTGCAACGCGCGGCCCAGCCAGTCCAGGTACTCGTCGTTTCGGCAGGCGATCATCTCGACGATCAGCGACTGGCTCTCATGGATCGCCATTCCCGCGGCGCGTCCGACCGGCTGCCGCGCCTGCCCTTTCGGCAGGCCGCGTTCGTACAGCGCGTGGCCGGTTTCATGGATTACCGCCATGATCGCCTGGGTGAAGTCCGCCGGGTCGTACCGCGTCGTGATCCTCACGTCGGTTGGCGTGCCACCGGAAAACGGGTGCGCCGAGCGATCGAGCCGCGCATGGTCGAAGTCGAGCCCGATCCGCGCCGCGATTCGCCTGCACAAGGTTTCCTGCGCCGCGACCGGAAATGGACCCGTGGGTTTGACCGGAGGCTGCTGCCGTTGCTGCCGTTCCTCCGCCCGCGGCAGAGCTTCCATCAGGAATTGTTCGTAGGCGCCAAAGATCGACGCGACGTCCGAGGCACCGATCCCCCGCTGGTAGCCGTCCATCAACGCGTCATACGGGCTCAGTCCCAGCGCCGGGGCCAAAGCCGAGGCCTGTTGTCGGACCAGATTGACGACCTCGGTCAGATGCGGACGGACCAGGGCGAAGTTCGCCGTGCTTTTCGCTTCACGCCAGACCTTCTCGCATTTGGAGTTGGCGCGGGCCTGCGCCTCGACCAGATCAGCGGGCACGGCGGTGGCACGGGTATGCTCGTGTCGCATCAGGCGAAGATTGGCGGCGGCCCACGGATCGGAACCGGGGGGAAGGGCTTCCGCGGCGGCAAGGTCGTCGGCGACTTCCGGCGCGGTCATCAGGCCATGCGCGAGGCCGGCCAGGACAGCGAGTTGGTCACCGCGGGCCGCGCCGCCCCCAACCGGCATCATCGCCGCGGCGTCCCAGCCGAGCATCGAAGCACACTCATCGATCGTGGCGATCCGCGCGAAACGTTTGAGTAGCCGGTCGTAAGCGTACGAATCCTTCATACACGCGATCCCTTTCTGGCCCAGACAACGAATATCGCCAGGAGCGCTACCGCCAGTCCATACCACGTGAACGCGTACGACAGGTGATTATTTGGCGGCCTGGGCAAATGCCGCGCCGGGTCCGGCCAGCGCGAAACCACCGCGTCCGTGTCCGCGTCATCATCGGCCGATGCGGCGGCAGGCGACAGCGCGACCAGCACGAAATCCCGGACTTTCGGCTGGCCAACCGCGTTGCCGATCGTGATCGGATTCAGCGTGTAGAAATGCCGCGCGGCGGGATCGTCCTTGGCGCTGAACCAGTGCACCGAATCACCAAAGCGTACGTAACCCGCGACCGTGACCAACCCGTCCGGTTGCTCCATCGGGCCGGAACGAGACAGCGGCACCCAGCCGCGGTCGACCAGGACCACGTCTCCGTTGGTCTCACGCAGCGGGACGATCAGCCGCGCGCCCATGGTGGGTCCCGAAGGGATGGTGCGCACGATCGCGCCGTACAACGCCGCCTCCTCCGGCAGAAATGTTCCGGTGGCCGATACTTTGGTGAACGGCGCGGGCATTTCCCCAAGCGAAACGGGCGCGGCGGATTCGGCGTGATCGATCTGCGCTAACAGCGCCTCTTTCCAGAACAACCGCTTGACCTGCCAGGTGCCCAGACCCAGCAGCACAAGCAGCATCGCGACGGTCATCACGCTCGGCCAGAGCAGTCGCCGCGCCGTCCCTGTCACAACCCCATCTCGGACGCGCGGTGACGGTATTGCATCGCGATCAAACCCGCCTTGACCGGGCGGATCATGGCGATCGCCAGGGGGATGGTGATCAACGGCCAAAGGATCGCGTGCACCCATAGCGGCGGGTTAAAGCGAAACTCCACCCAGAACGCCAGGCCGACGATGATCGCGCCCAGTACCAGAATGACCAGCGCGGCCGCTCCATCGCCGGAATCGCTTTGCGCCAGATCGAGCGCGCAATGTTCACAAACCGGACGGACTTCAAGAAGATGTCGGAACAAACGTCCCTTGCCGCAGCGTGGACAGCGGCATCTCAGCGCCGCTTCCAGGACGGATGGTGTGGTCCAGGCGACCTCCCGTTCGGTCACTCCGCCGCGATCGCGCCCTGGCCATACCAGTAGATGCAGACGAACAGGAACAGCCACACGACGTCAACGAAGTGCCAATACCAGGCGGCGGCCTCGAAGCCGAAATGCCGCTCCGGCGTGAACTGATCGGCGCGGGCGCGGAACCAGCAGACGATCAGGAAGATCGTGCCGACGATCACATGGAAGCCGTGGAAGCCGGTGGCGAGGAAGAACACCGAAGGGTAGATGCCGCCGGTGAAGGCGAATGGCGCGTGCGAATACTCAATGCCCTGGCACAGCGTGAAGCACATTCCCAGCAGGATGGTCAGGCCGAGGCAATTCACCAGGACTTTCTTGTTGCCCTCGAGCAGCGCGTGGTGCGCGAAGGTGACCGTGCAGCCGGACAACAGCAGAATCATCGTGTTGAGCAGCGGCAAGTGGAACGGATCGAAGGTATGCACCGTCGATGGCGGCCACACGGTCTGGCCGTTGCCCTGCGTCTCCGGGAAGAACACGAAATTGAAATAAGCCCAGAAGAAGCCGACGAAGAACATCACCTCGGAGGAGATGAACAGCGCCATGCCGTAACGCAGGCCGAGCCGCACGACGGGGGAATGCGCGCCGGGTGTCCGCGCCTCATGGATCACGTCGCGCCACCAGAAGAACATGGTGACGACCACGACGATGCCGCCCGAGGCGAGGATCAGGTAGTTGCCGTAATGCGCGGCGATGATGATGCCGAAGACGGTCAGGAAGCCGCCGATGGCGCCGAGGATCGGCCACGGACTCGGGTCCGGCAGATGGTACGGGTGCTTCAGTCCATGAACCTCTGGCACCGCGGCGCCGTGTGCATCACTCATTGTGCCGAACCCACACTTTTACGACCAGGGAAGCCGCCCCGGCACGGTCGGCGCATCATCGTCAATTCCCCTGTCAGTTCAAGGGGTGAGGGTGTGAAACGATGCATGTTTCGCCGAATTCCGCCCGCCGCCGTCCGCCCCGCGGCGTCAGGCCGGGCGGCCCTTGGCGGTCGCGAACGGATGATGCTCCTCCACCGGCCACAAGGCCGCGACGTCAGCCGGTGTGCTGAACAAAATGTTGAGGA
>Ga0181528_10002985_pt1 | contig 10414 bp, 6 predicted proteins | sample PEATcosm2014_Bin_47_FD_119742 | JGI IMG/M metagenome (GOLD analysis project Ga0181528, IMG submission 119742) | Peatland microbial communities from MTU Mesocosm Facility, Houghton, MI, USA - PEATcosm2014_Bin10_10_metaG | ecosystem: Environmental > Terrestrial > Soil > Wetlands > Peat | place... | reverse complement strand
TGCGTCGGGCGCGACCGCCGAGTGAAAAACCTGTACTTGATAACGACCTGGTGGAACATTCGGAATGGTGAGCTCTCCCCGTGCATCCGACAGAGCGTAGTAAGGCGTGGCCAGAGCGATTACGACCGCGCTCATCTGCGAATGAATATTGCAGAAGATGAACGAGATGCCAGGCTTGTCGAATTTCACAAAGCGGGTGGTTCCACTCTCATAGAGCCCCAGATCAAATCGCTTTCCATCGAACAACGAGAACACGTTATGAAAGAAGGGGTCGCGATTGGGAAACTCAACCTTGCCGCCCGCTGGAATCACGATCAGCGAAGGATGGAATGTCTTGTCCCGCTGCACCAATTGCGGAATGTTGGAAGGTTTCTGCTCGGGTGGACGGACAGCGTTCCCAATCGGGGTCAGCCAAAGGACTGCCTTGGAAGCATCTTTGAGACGGTGGCCACCGCGTATCAGATCCACATGAGCACGCAGGGGTTGCTGCGAGTGGGCGCTGAGTGTGGTCAGCAGGAAGACGCAGAGCATTACGCGTTCGACTGATCTAGTCTTCAAAAGAGGATCCCCACGGAAAGATTGACCTGGTTCGTCACGCTACTGCTGCTGTAAATGGGAAATGTTTGAAGACGGCGAAGTTCAGCCGAAAGCACGAGATCGGAGCGCGGTCGAAACACAATGTTCGCAAGCGCCCCGCGATTTCGCCCGAGGATCGGACCAAAATTGTTCTGATCGGTCGCGAATCCGCGTACATCGCCGGCGAAGGCATCATCCTCAGAAACGACTCCGTTCACCTCCACTTTAGGGGTCAATCGGAATTTCAGCTGCGTCCATCCACCCGCGGAGTCAAGGCCACGAATCGGAGTGAACGCAGAAGTTGGGTCGCCTCCATACAAGATCGACGTCCCGATGCCGGCGCCAAGTCCTCCGATAGCTCGGCCACGGTAAAACTCTCCGGATAGCCCGAGGCGCGGGGCGATCGGAATTTGCCAATCCGCCATCCCGGCCCACGCATCGACGTTGCGTCCCCAAGTCCAGTCCTGACGACCGTAGTATCCGGCAACGCCAAAACTCAGCGGGTGCTCTTGCACGGTGCGAGACCATGCGGTGCGGAACGCATATGCTGGCTGTCCGGATTGCTCTCCAGCCTGGGCCGAACGGTAGTAGGGATCGGTGGGATATTCCCAATCGAGATTGTCGAGAACTCCAGCCTGCATGGTGATGGTTTGCTGATCGGAAATGTTGAAACGGTGCTCCACGCGCAGTTGCGGCGTCCATCCCCAAAGATTTCCGGCAAAAGCGAACGCCGGCGTTGCGAGCGAAGCGAACGAAGTGGGGGAAAGCGGTGAGATGAATAGCGAATCCTGTCCTGCGACGACCGAGGTGTTCTCCCAATCAAGCCGCAAATTTGCGGTCTGCAAGCGGACAAGCCCGAAATTCTGTCCGTTGCCTGTGGCTGCGAAGCCTCCGGAGAAATCCATTTGCACATCGGCCGAGGTTTTGGCCCCCGCGACGTTCGGACCGAAAATCTCTAAGCCGATTTCAGACTGCCGCAATGTAGCGCCCAGAGTGGCTTGGGATGCGCCCGGGGCAACCGGTTCGGCATAGCTGGGAAAGTCCAGATTGTCGGATCCACCGACATTTCGGAATGCATTCATTAAAACGATGCCGTGCAGGCGGGCCCGGTACTTGGAAGCAGTCTCGACTTTCGTCTGATATTGCTCGTCGATTTTGGAGCCGATGAGAGACGTTGACTCTTCCAGCTTTTGCACACGTTCCTCGAGCCCACCCGTGTTGTCGGATGCCGCCGGTACGCCTGCAACGGGTGCCATTTCAGTTGGACGCTCGGAGGAAGCAGACTGGCTTGCTTGAGCGTCAGCAGTGGCCGGAGGATGCTCGAGCAGAGCCCGCGTCGCCTGGAGATCATGGCGCAGTTGATGCATCTCGGCCCGCGACTCGGCGTTTTCGGCGCGCATCTCTTCCACCATATTCCGCAGTTGGCGGACCTGATCCTGAAGATCGTGCACCGCGCCCGCGGTGTCGCTCGAGGACGACTTGAGCGCGTCCTGCGCCCGGCCATAAAGACTGAAAAAGACGAAAGCGGCAACTACCAGTGCCGTCCCACGCACCCCTGGGATCGAATGACTCTTCACGCCGTCCTCCTGCAGTTTCCGGCGTCCGGGCACTGGTGAAGATTTAGGGTCGTGCCTACGGACTCGGACGCGAAATCGAATTCTGGCTCGCACCATCCTGGTGCACCGGCACGAGTGAGGCCTGGTCCACGTCGCTCTTGCCTGTGGATCGAAACGCTTCCTTCACGCGCCCAGGCAGCACGATGCGAAAGACAGTCTTGCCTTGCGGGGTGCGATCCACCGAGACCTCGCCGCCATGATCTTGAACAATCTTTTGTACGACGGCCAACCCCAGGCCGGTGCCATTCTCTTTGCCGTAGCTGACAAACGGATGGAATAAACGCTCGCGGATAGATTCGGCGATGCCCGGACCATTATCCGCAACCGCGATCGTGATTGCGCCCGATGCCTCGCCGGCTGTTACTTCAACCTTTCCGACTCCCGCCGGCGCAGCCTCGCAAGCATTGAGGAGCAAGTTGTAAAGGGCCCTCTCGAGCTTTCGTTGGTCGAACCATCCTGACAACTGACTTCCACAAAGCACATCGATTGTGCGGCTGTGGTGGCGGGGATGCAGGCGAGCCGCTTGCACCGCGCGCTGGATCGTTTCAGAAACATTCCCCATTGCCGGATTCAGGGACTCGCGCGTCCGGGCGAACTCGAGGAGAGAATCGATGAGATCCGTCATCAGATTCACGCCGGTTCGCACCTCCTGATATAGCTCTTCGCGTTGTACAGGAGTTAAGTGGCTGTCGCAGAGGAATTCAGAATTTGCGACGATGGCAGCGAGAGAATGGCGCAGATCATGAGAGATGGAACTTGCCATGCGCCCGATCGTTGCCAGCTGCTCCGATTCAAGCAGATCATGTTGACTCTTGAGCAGGCTGGTACGCATACGGTCGAAAGCGCGCGTCAACTCTGCGACCTCGTCACTTCCGCTGGAATCAAGCGGATGGTGAAAGTCGCCGCCTTCTAGAGCGCGGACGCCTTCCACGAGATTGCCCAACGGCCGCGTAAAGGTGTGCGAGATGAAGAATACCAATCCGCTTCCGACCACAATTGCTGCCAGACCCAAGAGTAAGAGGTAGCGATTGAGTTGATCGACAAACTTGGTCGCCTGGTCGTACGAGCCAAGCACATTGAGCCGAACTGGCGTTGTCCCCGAGCCGGACAATTCGATGGAGGCAGCGAGAAATCGTTCCTTTCCGATCTCGATATCGCGCGGATCTTCCTGGGCCGAACCGGTGATCAGCGACTGAATATTGTGTCCCTGAACCAAGGACGGAGGCAGCGTGGTGGCAACGACTTGGTTGCCGCAAGAGAACGCCACCTGGCTGCCGGCGACTTTACTTACTTCTCCTGCTAGCCGATTGTTTATTTCGTATCCGATGACCAGGAACCCAAGCAGAACGCCGTCCGTTCGCGATCCGCGATAGATAGGTTCGATGAATGTCTGATACAAATCATGACCGCCCAGCCACCAGTGGCTGGATTCGCCGCGATCTTCATCCAGAGATTGCTGAAAATATTTCTCGGCGGCATCTTCCGTAAAACCCGGTGTCTTGGTATGCAGCGCGACCACTTTGCCGCCGCGGTCGACCAACACAAAAAGATCGCTATTCGCGAGGTCGGAAATCTCCCGCGAGGCGTCCTGGATGGTCAGCGCATCTGGTGCGCCCATGATCGAGCGAGTGATCGGAAGATCCGCAAGCAATGCCACATCGCTGGTCAACATGGTTTCGCGCTCGTGGCGGAAATCCTGGAACGCAGCGACGGAGTTGCGCAGATTGACCGCAATCCTCTGGCGGACATTGGTCTCGACGCTTCGCCTTACCAGCAAGAGACTCGTGGTGGTCAGCCCCGCCGTGATGAGCAGCATGGAAAGCAGAAAGCGCGTACGCAGCCGAAGTCGCGGCACGAGGCGACCGGACTCAGTCGAAGACGAACTTCGCGCGGGCTCAGAAGGCGGCTTCACGATATCAGCGAACGAACTTATAGCCCATACCGTGGACCGTGCGGAAATGTATCGGGCTCGATGGATCTCTCTCCAACTTCTGTCGGAGTTTGAGGATGTGGTTGTCCACCGTTCGGGTGGACGGGTAATTCTGATAGCCCCAGACCTCGTTCAGCAACTCGTCCCGGCTGATCACGCGGTCCGCGTTCTGCACCAGAAACTGGAAAGTCTTGAATTCCTGGGCAGTTAGGATGACAACATTGCCGTCACGCTTGACTTCCATCTTCTTGAAGTCCGCGGTGATTCCGTCGAAGCTGACCAGTTGAAGGTCGGGCGTGCGCGCGGTGTGGCGCAGTGCTGCCCGTACCCGCGCGAGAAGCTCACGAGGACTGAACGGCTTGGTTACGTAGTCGTCCGCTCCTAATTCGAGGAGCAGAACCTTATCCGAAACGTCGCTGGCGGCGCTCAACACAACGATCGGCAGCGTCGGCGCTAAGGCTTTCAGTTCCTTGCAGACGTCGCGCCCAGAAACCTTGGGAAGGCGGAGATCGAGCACGACTGCGGCCGGCGCAGCCGACTGGAAACTCTCGATGGCCGATTTGCCATCGGATTGAGTCTCGACGGAATACCCCTCCGTCTCGAAAAGCCGCCGTAAAGCTTTTTGTACAGCCGGATCGTCTTCAACCACGAGAATGCGACCGTTCGGTTTGACCGCCGGCGCCGGAGTCATGTTTCTACCGGCTGAAAGTGGAGTGGCAAGGTTCCCCATAACGATTTTCCTAACTGTTGATTCGGGGGTGAAGCTTCCAAAACCCGCCCTGGAGGGCCCCATTCGGAAGCTACTCGACTACTGAAGCTTACATCTCTTTGCCCGTAATTATGCGCCAATCCGGGCTTTTTGACATATTTTTTACAATTTAAAATCGATGTCAAAAGTTGCTGCGGAAGCCAACTTGCAAGAGGGATCGCCTACATCGTAGTCGAGAAATTCCGCTAGAATTGATCGCTTGCCGGTCTCCCATCTCGACAACCTGGTCGTCGTCCTCGTGCGCCCGCGCAATCCGCTCAACATTGGCGCTGCCGCTCGCGCCATGACTAATTTTGGCTGTCGCCATATGCGGCTGGTCAATCCATACAAACTCGCGTTTCGCGAGGCCCGCTCGGCGGTGGGTGCAGCGCATGTTCTGCAGGACGCGGAGGAATTCAAAACGGTCGCCGAAGCTGTTGGAGATTGTTCTCTCGTCGTGGGAACCACCGCCGTGCGCGATCGCAGCCTGCGGCAAACGGTGCGGAAACTGGACGAGCCCAGCGCTGCTTTGGTTCGGGCTGGGCTCAAAGACGCCCGAGCCGGTCTTGTGTTCGGCTCCGAAAAGATCGGACTCACGAATGCAGATTTCAGCCACTGTCACTGGCTGATGACCATTCCGACCCACGCCGATAACATCTCGATGAATTTGGGACAGGCCGTCGCTGTCTGCTTGTATGAAATGGCGAAGTCGGCCTCGGCTGCTGCGGTGGAAGAGAAACTTGAATTAGCAACAGCGGACAAAGCCGAGCAGATCACCGAAATATTGTTCGAAGCGCTAAGAATCAGTGGATACGTGAAGCCCGGCACCGACAAGATGTTTGAGGAGAAGACACGGCAACTCGTTCTTCGACTTAAACTCGAGGCCTACGATGCCAAGCTTTTGCTAGGTATGGTGCGGCAGATTGTCTGGAAACTAAAATTGCCCCCCAAGGGCTAGCGAGTCTGCCGCTGGGCGGAAGCTTGAGTGCCGCCGCGTCGCAACCGGAACGTCAGCAGCCAAGCGCTCGCCGCAGGCTGTCCATTCACTTCCGGTGGATCAAACTGCCACTGCTGAGCCGCTTTCAACACGCGGTCAGCAAAATAGCGGCTCGGGCCCGCAGATTTCAGCTTCGCGGATGTCACCTTTCCGGACGCGTCCACTTCTACTCGCGCAACAATCTTGATGGTGCCGCGGATCGTGTGCTCGGCGCTTTGAGGAATATCGGGCATTACCTGGCGCACGACAGCACCGTTTGGAGTTGCCGAGTTCCTCGCCGGTTGAACTGCTTGCGGAGCAACAGGCGCAGGGGCGGGAACGGACTGCGTGGCCGGAGCGCTCTGCTGGGTAGTTGGCTCGGGAGTTTGAGCAGGCGTTTCCTTGCCACGCGAACGCATCAGTCCCCACACCACCATTACGGCGACCACAACCAAAGCCAGTCCGATGAGAATTGATCGAGTTTTTCCGGATGATTCAGCGACTGGAGTCGTCTCTGGCTCAGCTGGCATGGAGCGAGCCGCAGGCTGCAAACGCGCGCGAATATCTGCGATCGAGCAGCGCCGCTTTGGATCGATGTGCAGGCACTCTCGCGCGATGCCTTGGAATGGCTCGGGAATGCCTCCCGGTAGACCTGGGTCGCCTTGTGATCCCTGGGTTGCGGCAGCTGGTTTTTGAGTGAGCGCCGCGATAATCGTCACGCCCAGTGACCACACGTCACCTTCTGGGGAGACCGTGCCTGCGGATGTTTCCGGCGCGTCGTAGACGCCCACCATCCGACGAGTTGGATTCGGTTCGCCCGCCGGCGTGACCGAGTCTGCCGATAGCTTGATTTGATCTCCGACCGCCAGCGCGTTCGACGGCTTGATCCGCCCATGTACTAATCCATTGCCGTGCAGATATGAAAGTCCGTCGAGCATCGGAGCCAGCATGTCGGAGACTTCGCCGGGCGTCAGCGGCCGCTGCGGGAGGATCTGCGACAGATCTTCCTCCGCGTACTCCATTAACGCGTACACGACGGGCGTGCCATTAACCTGCGCACGTCCCGCTTCGAAGATAGAAATCAGGTGAGGATGAGAGAGTTTCTCCACTGCGCGCAGGCGTGCAACTTCGCGATCAGCCTCCGGCCCATCGGCCTCGACCAGTTTGATGGCGGCTTTCCCGGATGTTGTTCCCGGCCTCTCGGTAAGAAAAACGGCACTGTGATCCGAGCCGCCCAGCCACTGTTGAAGCGGATACTTCCCGCTCACGACGCGGCCTTCCCAGGTTTTCCATGCCTCGGTTTTGTTCATCAGGGCTCCGGCGAACCATCATTCTATGCCATTCGCCGGAACCCGTCATTCGGGTGACATTTACCAACTGTGCCCATTCGACCGCCCATCAGCGGCTCTTGTAGCTGAAGGTCACCTTTGTTTCTTCGTCGAGTACAAGCGGCCGCACAAAGCTAAAGGAAGTGCCCATGCGCGGTACATCCACCGGAACTGGCAGCACTCCAGCGACTCTCTTTTGCAGATTCAGTACATTGGCCGAGGCTTGCGCCATCTGTGGCGCATTCCTCTGCGGCTGCTCGAATGCAACAAAATTGCGTCCACTTGAGGGCAGAGCCTCGGCGCTCACCTCGACCGTTTCCGTGGTCGCTCCAATGCTCAAACCGAAGCTATATGCGGATGGCCGTCCTGCGTCGTAGTTGGCATCGCGCACCGTTGTCTGGAAACCCGGAGATTCGGCCTGAATTTTCACCTGTCCCGTCGGCACGTTGGATACTACCCAGCGTCCTTGCTGATCGGTGACTGTTGTCATCGTGAATCCTGTCGTCGGTTCCCGGACCGTCACACGCGCGTTCGCAATGACCGCTCCCGAGGGATCAGACAGAATTCCACCCACTTGTCCGGGAAACAGATTGGCCATCGTCACACTGCTTGCTGAAACGGCCACCTTATCTGCCGGATATTGATACGCCACGGTGTCGGCTCGGAAGGCCGGAGGTACGAGATTCGAAGAGATCACATCTCCACCGAAGTCTTTTACCTTATATTGCTCCGGCAGAAAAACTTCCCAGTTGAGCATGCTGATGGGAATATCCATGTTCGGAAGGCTGAGTTCCGCGCCGCCCTTCTTGGCGAACGGAGCTCCGGAGTGCATGAACACGAACGAAACCGTGTAGGAATCAGTCGGGCGGAATCCCGATCGCAACAGCGGCACGCGGTTTCCATCGGCGCCTTGCACCGGCTTCACAGGTTCACCGGCAACATCGGCCGACAGAATGACTGCACCCGCCGGCAGCGCAACTTTCAAGAATGGTTGCGCTTGATTTTTCAGGGTTAACTTGACCTCGGTCAGCGATTTGCCCTCCGATGTCACCAGCGTTGTAACCACCGCACTCTCCGCCACGGCAGCGAGCACGCTTCCGTCAGGGAAGCGAACCCAGTCGAGTGCCAGCGTTGGGTTCTCATCCGGTTGTCGGTGATAGCGAAACGCAGCTTGCGGAGGAAAGTGCGCCAGCGATCGCAGGTACGGATTCGCTTCTGTCACATCCATCCGTTTCAGGCCGCCTCCTTCTTTCGCGGTGATCTCCATGGTGCCCGCGCCTTCGACGAGGACTTCTCCGGTCTCGCGTTGTGCCCCTTTGAATCGCAGGAATGGCGTGTCGGCCTTGGCATCATGGATCGATCGCTCCATCGAGATGAGAAATTCGTGTGAGCGTTGGCTGGGCGCGTTCACCTTAAGTGTCATCACTCCAGATAGTGTTTCGGCTGAATCGAGGGTTGCTCCGGTCGCGCCCGTGACTTCGTATCCCGCTGGCAATTCCACTTGAAATTCAGACGGCTCGCCCTGCACGACCGTGATGTCAGCGAGCACGGCGATGCGCATCTCGGCTTCGCTGACGGACACCAGGCTCTTCGCGTCCGACAGGAATCGAACTTCGCGCGGAATGACTGGCGTGACAACTTCCCGCGTTGCCCACCAAAACGTTGCTGGCTGTCCCGGGACCAGTGTCGCTTCGATCGTAGTGTGTCCATTCTCCGATTTACGGCTCGTGATCAAACCCGAGTTTAGATTGGCAATCGTGTGATCGCCGGGGATGATCACGGACACTTGTACGCTTCCTGCCGCGGGCGCAGGAAGACTGAAAGATGCTCGTCCGGCTTCGATTCGCAAGGGAATTCCCGTATCGAGCGCGATGGAAAATTCTCCCGGTCCTGGCAACAGTGCGGTGTGCGTGCCATTTTCCTGCAGCAACGCCACTCCCTTGCCATTCTGGTGGGCGTCGAGGATCGTCATTCCATTCGTCAGCGGAACCTTGCTGATGCCTTTGCGAAATACTTCACCTTGCAGTTCCACCGTGCCGCGAACTGCATCGTTCGCCACGTTGAGCTTTACTTCGGCATGCTTGATGGAGTAGGGAAGCGGCGCGACATCAGGCCGCTTCGGTGTTTTGGACGCAAGCTCCATCAGCCGGTTGTATTCATCCAGCGTCAGCGTGACATTTCCTGAGTCGGGCAAGGGCAGCGTGGACTTTTCCTCCGTTCCCCAAACCAGCGACGAACATAAACACAAGCTCATTACGATGGTGAATGTGTACTTCATCGCGCACCTCCCTTTTTGTCGCGCTGAAAGCTCAATTCGGCTTCAGGAAACTGGTTCTCGCCGGTGAGTTCGGAGACGAGAAATATCGACGGACCAAATGCTGGGAACGAAACGCTGACGGGTAAAATTCCAGTCACTCTTCCGCCGAGCGACTTTGCCTTGAACTTGTCGAGCAGTGCCTGAGTGGAGTCTTTCTCATCCTGGGGTTGCGCCTTGGTAATTAGTTGGCCAAATTGTCTGGCAGCAACCGGGCCACCGACCGGGGCAGCGATTCCCCCAATCGCTCCGTCTCCCGTGGAAACAAGCGCGGTGGAAACTGGATTCTGATATTCCTGTGCACGGAACGTTCCCGGCTCCGCCGTTACGCGAAACATGGGCGGGTAATACAGCAGAAGGCCGGTGCGCGAAATCGGAAGGTCGAGTGACGGCAGCGTCACTTTCTCACGTCCTTTCTGATCCCACGCAGTCGCTCGGATGACGTAAAGAATCTCGATCGCAAATGGCGGCGCATCATCACTCCCTCTTGCCTTTTCCAGAGGCAGCAACAAGCTTCCATCGGGCGATTGGCCCGGACGAATTGGCTTTCCGGCGAGCGACGCGCTCCACACCGTTGCCCCAGCCGGCAATGTGATCTTCACAAAGTTGCGCTGGTTATTACGGACGGCATACCTCGCCTGCACAAGTTCCTTCCCATCGGAACTCATCAACACCTGGTAGCGAGCCTCTTCGATGTTCGCCATCAACAAGGCTTGCTGGTCATAACGGACCAAGTTCACGCTCAACGATCGCGTTGCTCCGGCTTCTCCGGCACGCGCGCGAAATGTAACCAGTGCAGGCGACTGACGGCTGGCCACCATCTCGCCGAGGTCGGCTGCGTCAGCGTCCTCGAGACCTTCCGCTTTCTGATCTTTGATCTCGCCCGCGCCCAGGATCTCCACCGCGACGCCACCGGTATCCTTCTC
>Ga0181528_10002984_pt1 | contig 10414 bp, 10 predicted proteins | sample PEATcosm2014_Bin_47_FD_119742 | JGI IMG/M metagenome (GOLD analysis project Ga0181528, IMG submission 119742) | Peatland microbial communities from MTU Mesocosm Facility, Houghton, MI, USA - PEATcosm2014_Bin10_10_metaG | ecosystem: Environmental > Terrestrial > Soil > Wetlands > Peat | place... | reverse complement strand
GGAGTGATGGCCGGGGAAACGTAGATACCGTTCTGGTCGGTCTGTCCGCGCACCGAGAGCCGCGAGAGAGACGCCGCCGAGGCGACCGATTGCGGTATCAGAACGACCGTGGCACCGGGGACCCTTTCGCCTGCAGAATCGGCGACGTTCACCACAATGTTTGCCACATCCGTCGCCATCACCAGGTGCAGCGTGCCCTGCTCGCCGGGCGCGACTCGCAAGATGCCGTCCGTTAGTTTGACGTTGTTGTACGTCATCTCCTTCGGATAGGTAGTAAAGTTGCCTTGCACCAAGAAATCGATGGTGTAGTCACCCGCTGGCAGGCTGGCGGGTAGTTGGGAGACGGACGGTATGGACAAATTGATAGACAGACGCCGGTTGGCTGCGCCCGTCAGACCGACTTCCAGACGGAAGTTACCGCTGGCCAATTGGAGCAGAAGCCCGGCTGTCTCGTCGCTGTTCTCGTGGAGCATTTGAAACAGGGTGTCGGTCAGGTGGGAATCTCCGGGATTCGGCCGGGCCAACCGTTTCGCCAGATCCATCAAATCGCCGTCCGTGAGAGCGTCGCCCATTCCCGTGATCGCCGCCAGCTTGCGCAGGGCGGCTTTGCTCTGGGTGTTGAGTTTGGGCCCGGCCGGCGCCGAATCGTCCCAGTCCACATTTACGCGCAGTTGAGCCAGATCGTTGGAGAGGTCGACGTGCTCCAGGTCCGAATGGACTAGCGTGAATTCCATGAATGCGCGGCCGGCTGACAGTTGGTATGAGCCAGCAGGCAGCCCACAGACGTGGTAGTTTCCGTGGCCGTCGGGGCTGCCGCGCAGGCGCACGAGGCGCGTTCCGGCGAGCGGCGCTTCCTGAATCTTGAAATCCCCGGACCCCTGAATCTTCCCGTCCACGCAGTAGAACGGAGCGGTCGCGATCTTGATGTCCACCTTCTGGCGCTCTCCCGGGTGGAGGATCACCGGGCTCGCGAGATCCATCCTGGCACCCGACGGATAATAAGTGGCGACTTCAATCGGCTCGCCCCGGGTGAGTTTCGCGGGTATGGCGCGGTCGACCAGCAGGTAATACCGGCGATTCGATTCGAGGCCTGAGTCGAATGAGTAGGTTCCATCTTCGTTGGTTTTCTTCGGTTCGCTCACGACCGGCGTCAGGATGCCCGCCAGGTATTCCGACGTCAACAGACTGACGGCGGCGCCCGACGCCGGCTCGCCGTGCTCGTCGACGACCCGGCCGTAGATGACCGGATTGGCGGGAATCACGATGTCCAGCGAGACTTCTTCGCCGGCTCTGATTTTGATTCGCCTGGGAGTGGCCGACTCGAAGTCGCGCTCGGTCTTAACGGTGTAAGTCGCCGGTGTCAGGCCGGTGAGGGCGTACTTTCCCGCCTCATCGGTAACGCTCCTGGCCGGCTTGGCCAGCATACCGGACGAAAGTTGCATGTTTCTGCCGGCCACATTCACGGTTACAATATCCAAGAAAGTGAGAGCGTCCACGGCGATGCCTGAGACAGGCGCGCCAAGGCTATCTTGGACGACTCCTCGAATCGTGCCCTTGGGCTCCGGCTCGCCGGTCTGTGCGCCTAATACTCCCGCGAGAAGTGCAAGAGTAATAACGGCACGCATGACTTATTATGCACTGCCGGAAGCTTCTGGACGAAGGCGATTGATCCAATACGCCCAAGCCACCCCCAAAGAGAAAAGTGTCAGGCTGACATAGGGCGCGGCGTGAGCATCGCGCGGGGGTGGGCCGGAAATGTTACCGTACCACGCAAGTGTGAGAAGCGCGACCACCGTCCAGTAGGCCAGACTCCCGGCGCGGCTGTTGGGCGGGAAGGCGCGGGCGTAAAGGATTACCGCCGCGAGCCAGAATCCGCCCTCGATGAGGATGGTGGCCGGGATGGAAGTCCAGAGTCCGAGTCCGTAATAGTTGTGAACGCCGGGCGCGAGCGGCATGTCGGGCCGGTGAGCGATCCAATCGAGGACCCAGTGACTGACGACGGCGGCGAACAGGATCCAGGCGCCACGCGGTGCGCGCCGCCGCAGAAAATAGGCCGCGGCGAGCAGCGCGCCCCAAACGGCATCCATCAGCAGGCTGTGGCTCCAGACGATATCGGACGCCTGGAAGTAGTTGCCCGCGCCCATGGCGGGCCGGAATTGGACGTGTTCGATTCCGGCGATCAGGAAGAGGCACCAGAGCTGGTCCGCCAGCATGGCGGCCATCACCAGCGTGCCGAGCGAGATCGCCGGCGCGATCCGCTTGGCGGTGAGGCCGACAGCAAAGTGGCCGACAAACATCAGTTGCTCCGGTACCAGAGTTCCTTGGGGACATCGGGGGGACGCATGAAGCGCAGATCGGGGAGCGAGCGGCCGCGCACGGATGGGTCGGTGGTCCACTTGGCAACCCACTCGCGGGCCGCACCGGCCATCAAGTCGAGCAGTTCGGCTGCCAGCTGGCCGTGTTGCTCTTCGGCGAGACGGTCCATGGCCCGCATCATCTCGGCGGCGAACACGACGCGGTAATCGGCGGGATATAGGCGGAGAAGAGTGCGATAAGCGCGCTTCATGGTCATGCCTCGCGGGCTCTGAGGCGCGCGGAGGCGGCGCGTGTCAGTTGCTTCATGCGGTCGAGTTCGCCATCGAGCTGCGCGCGGCCGGCGGTTGTCAGCCGGTAGGCCTGCTTTTCGCGCGACGTGTCTTCCTGCGCGAAGCGCTCGATCCAGCGATCTTCGAGGAGGCGGCGAAGAGCGCCGTAGAGCGTGCCGGTACTCATTCGAACGCGGCCTCGGCTAAGTGCCTCGATGTCTTTGAGGAGAGCGTACCCGTGTCGGGGCGCATCGGCCAGGCTGAGCAGGATCAGGAGGACAGGCTCGGAGAGCGGCTTGGCCTCCGGGGCTTTATGTCGTAGCATGACAGGTCGCTTAACGACATATTAAGCCGTGCGGCTAGCGAGCGTCAAGTGATTTCTCCGCGGGCTCCGCGCCTCTGCGAGAGATTCTTTCTTGTTTTTCCCGGTAGAGGCGCAGAACCCGCGGAAAAAAGCTCTGCCGCCTGCATTACAATGATTCAATTATGCTTTCCCGCCGCGTTTCTGTGATTTGCCTGTTCGTCGCGGTGTCGTTTGCGCAGACTGCCAAGCGGCCCCTGACTCACAAAGACTATGACGGTTGGCGGATCATCTCCGGACAACACCTCTCGGCGGACGGCAAATTTCTCGCGTACGCCATGTTTCCGGAGGAAGGCGATGGCGAGGTCATCGTTCGCAATCTGGTGACAGGGAAGGACGCGCATTTTCCTGCGGGAGCGCGTCCGCAGCCGGCTGCCGCCACCGAGGAAGGACCGCCGCCGGAAGCGCGGTCTGCCACTATCATATTCTCGTCGGACAGCAAGTTTGTGGCGTTCTCGGTCTTCCCGCTGAAAGCCGACACCGATAAAGCGCGCAAGGAGAAGAAGACCGCCGACCGGATGCCCAAAGACTCGATGACGATCGTGGAGTTGTCATCGGGCAAGTCGACCACGGTCGAACGCGTGCGCAGCTTCGCCATGCCCGAGAGAGCGGCAGGATACCTGGCCTATCAGAAAGAAGCGCCGGACAAGGCGGACAATGCGCCCGCAGACGCGAAGCCTTTGGGCGGCGGCGACGTCGAAGACCAGCAGGGCGGCCGGGGTGGCCGCGGCGGCGGACGCGCCGGGCGCGGGCCGGAATTCGGCAGCGATCTGATCTTGCGATCGCTGGCGGACAGCGCGGAGCGCACCTTCACGGACGTTGCGGAGTTCCATCTAACTGACGACGGCAAGCAACTGGTGTATGCCGTCGCGGCGCACGATACCGCCAAGAACGGGGTGTTCGTGGCCACGCCGGGCTCGGGCGGCGCACCGGCCGCGGTGCTCGACGGCAAGGGCAAGTATTCGAAATTGACCTTCGACGAAAACCAGACCCAGATGGTCTTCCTGAGCGATCGCGACGATGCCGGAGCCAAGCCGCCGAAGTGGAAGATCTACCGCTGGGATCGCAAGTCGGCGGCAGCGGAATTGGTGTCGGGAGCGGCGGCCGGGCTCGAAAAAGGATTCGCCATCAGCGATAAAGGCGCGATCACGTTCTCGCGCGATGGTTCGCGGCTGTATTTCGGCGTTGCGGTGCCCGTTCCCGAGCCGAAGACCGACGATGCGGCCGATGCGGCCACGGACGACAAAGCGGTGGTCGATTTGTGGAGCTACAAAGACGAATACCTCCAGCCGGTGCAAAAGCTGCGCGCCTCGCGCGACCGCGATCGCACCTTTATGGCAGCGTATTTGATTCCCGAACACAAGCTGGTGCAACTGGCGGACAATGAGATGGACACCGTCACCACGTCCGAGAGCCCTCAGTGGATACTGGGAAACGACGATCGCGTCTATCGCAAGGCTAACGATTACGACGAGCATTACACCGATCTTTACCTCGTCGACTCGACTACCGGTACGCGAAAAAAGATCGCCGAGAAAAGCTTCGGCACGGCAACCTGGTCGCCTTCGGGCCGCTATCTGCTGAATTTCGACGGCAAGGATTGGAGCACCCTTTCCGTGCCCGACGGGAAGAAGGTCAACTTGACCGCCAGTCTGCGAGTGAAATTCTTCAATGAGGAAACGGACACGCCGAGCATTCCCAATGCATACGGGTCAGCCGGTTGGACGAAGGATGGGAATTCCGTGCTGCTGTACGACCGCGACGATATCTGGCGCATTTCGCCCGATGGAACGGGCGCCAAGAATATCACCGCCGGCTACGGCCGCGGGCACGATATCCGTCTGCGCTATGTGCGCGCGGAGGCCGATACGCGCGAGCGTTGGATCGACGGTTCCAAGCCCCTGCTGCTTTCGGGCGAGAATTTGACCACGTACGATCAGGGCTTCTTCCGCGGTTCGATCGATGGCGGGGAGCCGAAGCAACTGCTGATGGCGGCCAAGTCGTTCACCGCGCCGGTGAAGGCGAAGGATGCGGACGTGTACCTGCTCGCGAGCCAGACTTTCAATGAATTTCCCGATCTGCTCACCACGGATGGCGCTTTCAAGGAACTGCGCAAGGTGAGCGATGCCAATCCGCAAAAGGCCGGACTGCTCTGGGGCTCGGCGGAACTTGTGCCGTTCAAGAACGCTGACGGCGTCGCGCTGCAGGCGGCGCTCTACAAACCCGAAAACTTCGATGCCAGGAAGAAATACCCGATGATGGTTTACATTTACGAGCGGCTCTCGCAGAATGTGAACCACTTTGTGAATCCCGCGCCCGGCACGTCCATCAACATCAGCTACTACGTGAGCAATGGGTACCTGGTGCTCACGCCGGACATCGTGTATACGGTGGGATATCCGGGGCAGAGCGCGCTGAAGTGCGTGCTGCCGGCGATTCAGGCGGTAGTGAACCGCGGAATCGTGGACGAAAACGCCATCGGCATACAGGGCCACAGTTGGGGCGGGTACCAGATCGCCTACATGGTGACGCAGACGAATCGCTTCCGCGCGGTGGAAGCGGGCGCGCCGGTGGCCGATATGATCAGCGCCTACGACGGCATCCGCTGGGGCACGGGCATCACGCGGCAATTTCAATATGAGCGGACGCAGAGCCGCATTGGCGGGTCGATCTGGCAATATCCCACGCGTTTCATCGAGAATTCGCCGATCTTCTGGGCGGACCGCGTGCAGACTCCGGTGCTCATCTTGCAGAACGACGGCGACACCGCTGTCCCTTGGTATCAAGGGATCGAATTCTTCCTCGCGCTGCGGCGGTTGGGCAAAGAAGTGTACCTGTTCAACTACAACGGACAGCCGCACGGGCTGCAGAATCGTGCCGATCAGAAGGACTACGCGATTCGCATGCAGCAATACTTCGATCATTATTTAAAAGGCGCGCCGGCGCCCGATTGGATGACGAAGGGCGTGCCGTACCTGGAGCGGGATAAAACGGAATTGCAGGCGCTACAGGGCAGCGGGCAGCAGTAGCGCATGAGTTTCGGCGGACGGCGGGTACTTGCGCTGGAGAGCCGGCGATCGGCGGAGATGGCGGAGCTGATCCGCAGGCAGGGCGGCGATCCGTTTGTCGCTCCTTCGATGCGCGAAGTTCCGCTGCAGCCGGACGATGCCACCGCGCGCTTCGCCGAACGGCTATATGCCGGCGAGTTCGACATGATGGTGCTGCTTACGGGCGTGGGCACCCGTCAGTTGAATCGTCTGCTGGGTCCGCGGTTTGGCGAGGCGTTGCGTGAGCTCACGCTGGTTGCGCGCGGTCCCAAGCCGGTGGCGGCGCTGCGCGAGATGGGACTGACGGCGGCGGTGGTCGCGCCCGAACCGAATACCTGGCGGGAACTACTCCGGGCAATCGAGGGACGGATGGAGAGACGGATTGCGGTGCAGGAGTATGGCCGGTCGAATCCCGAGTTGCTTGCCGGCCTGAAGGCGCGAGGAGCTGAAGTGACCGCGGTGCGTGTGTACCAGTGGGATCTGCCTGAGGACCCTGCACCGCTGTACGAGGCCGCAAGGCGATTGGCGGCGGGCGAATTCGATGTCGCGCTGTTCACGACTGCAATCCAGGTATCGCACCTGGCGCGGGCAGCCCGCGAACAAGGGATCGAGGATGCCGCCATGGAGGCGCTACGTCGGTCGTTGGTAGGATCGATCGGGCCGACCACTACCGAGGCTCTGGAAGAGTTTGGCGTCACCCCCGCGTTCGAACCGTCGCATCCCAAGATGGGCGTCCTGGTGCTGGAAGCTGCCCAGTTCAGCCACAAACCGTAATTCCCCGAAAGGGCCGCCTTCTTTGGAGGCGGCGCCTTCGGCCCCATGCCTTTGCATCTGGCCGCTACACTGTAAACAGTGGCGAGGAAACCAACGACGATGGCGGCGCGCTATGCGCAATTCACGGGGCTGGCGCTTCTGTTACCGGCGTCGACGTTCGTGGGATACGCGATCGGCTACTACCTCGACAGATCTTTCGGCACTACCTGGCTGAAAATACTCTTCCTGATCTTGGGGAGCGTCGCCGGGTTCGTGACGTTGATCCGGCAAATCATGCGGGATTCCAATGACGACACCGCCTGACCCTCTCAGCTTCGAGGTCGCAGCGGCGCGCATCGGGCGCATTCTAGTAATCATAGCCGTGCTGGGAACCTGCGGCTCTGTGGCCATGGGCGGGTGGAAAACGGGAGCGGGATTCCTCCTGGGAGCGGTAATTTCCGGGCTGAATTATCACTGGCTCCACAAGCTGGTGGTCAGCCTCGGCGCGAGTGGGCGTCCGCGCTACCGGAGCGTCGTTTTGGGGTTCCGTTATCTTCTTTTGGGCGGCGGAGCCTATGTTATAGTAAGGCTTTCTTCCATCAGCCTGAGGGCCGTTCTTGCGGGGCTTTTTGTATTGACAGGTGCTCTTTTTGTGGAAGTGATCTGCGAACTCGTATATGCCAGAAAATGAACTTTGGATCACCAGGATTTTCAACGACTACCTGGCGGCGCCCGGAAATTGGGCGCTGCAGCTAGCCGGCAAGCACGCCGCAGCGCGCCCGTGGGCGGATTTCGTGGTGATGCAATTGGTGGTGGTGGTTTTTCTGATGGCGCTGTTTGCTTTCTTGCGGCCACGCCTTTCGGCGGAGAAGCCGGGCGGGCTGCAGCACATCATGGAGATGTTTTACGATTTCGTGAAGGGGCAGGCGGAAGATCAGGTGGGGCACGCCGCGCATCATTACATGGCCTTTTTCGGCACCATTTTTCTTTTTATTCTGACGGCCAACCTCATCGGCCTGATACCCATTTTCGAATCGCCCACCATGAATGCTTCGGTGACGGCCGGCTGCGCGTTTGCCACGTTCGCCTATTACAACCTGGCCGGTGTGATCGCGCAGGGGCCGCTACGCTACCTGGCGCATTTTGGCGGGCCCATGTGGTGGCTCGCGCCGCTCATGTTCCCGATTGAAGTGGTCAGCCACCTGGCGCGGCTGCTTTCGCTCACCGTCCGTCTTTATGCCAACATGTTCGCCGGTGAACAGGTAACTTTGGTTTTCTTGAATCTCACCAAATTTATCGGACCGGTCATTTTTATGGGCCTCCACATCTTCGTTGGCGTCATTCAGGCTTATATTTTTATGCTGTTGACCATGGTGTACGTGGGCGGCGCCGTGGCGCACGATCATTAATAACGGCTTTATCCGCTTTGCAGTGTGAGCCCGGCTGTACGGTGTCCGGGAACCACCTCCTGGAGCGATTTCTTAAGGAGACGACGAATGACCAAGAAACTGTTTGTATTGCTGACCCTCATGATGATGGCCAGCCCGATGATTTTCGCGCAGGGCGGCGCGGCGCCCGCGTCTGAGGCGCATGCCCAGTGGGTTGTGATCAGCGCCGGTTTCGCCATGGCGATTGCATCCAGTCTTTGCGGCCTCGCGCAAGGGAAGGCGATTGCGGCCGCTGTCGAAGGCATGGCTCGCAATCCGGGAGCCGCCAAAGCGATTCAGCTTGCAATGCTGATCGGGTTAGCGTTCATTGAGTCTTTGGCGTTGTATACGCTGCTCATCGTTTTCGTTAAAGTGCAGTGATTTTTGGCTCGGGGATGGACGCACGCCCATCCCCGCTATCCCTCCCGTACTACTGACCCGTCAATCCTAGTACGCTAGTACGGTTATCTTTCGCAGGGTCTATTGACCCAACTGTCACTGTCCATTAGCATTAGTATCGACTCAATGGAACAGCGACGAACCAGACGTTTCAAACTTCAGCTGCCGCTGGAAATCACTCGCACGGGAGCGGACCGCGTTGCCGCAGTCGGATTTACTAAGAACATAAGCTCGACTGGGGTATTGTTTACGGCCGAACGCGAACCGGATCTTGGCGGCCCGATCGAGTACGTGATCACGCTGAATCAAGACGGCACGCAGGCGGTGAACCTGCGCTGCATAGGAAAAGTGCTGCGTGCGGAGCGTATGGAGAGCGGGCGCGAAGAGGTACCCGCGTACCAGATCGCGGCAACATTGGAACGTTATGAGTTCGTGCGGGGAGTAGCCGAGGTAGCTGTTAACACCTATTAGCCGGTCATTCCCTTTCGCCCCGTTATCCGCGTTTCTACACCCTAAAGTCCAGATTTCGCCGCGTTATTTCCTATGGCCGTGCCTCAACTCGCCCTGCTACACTAGCAAAGAAAAGGCGAAATCAAGCATGGACCTCTCGCTCGGATTTCCGGAATTCTCCCAGCAATTGGCGATTGCCACCAAGCCTTCCTTGGAGGCGGTGCTGTCGCGGTTCCGATCGGTGCATCAAGAACCGGATTCTCCGGTTCGCGCGATTCATCATCAGGCGGCAACCGAGGGATCGTTTGCGGAAATCCCCCGGGGGGTCGATCCGCGCCTACGACAGGCGCTGGCGGAGCGGAGGATTGCCCGGCTGTACACTCATCAGGCCGATGCCCTCGAGCAGACGGCGGCCGGGCGGAATGTGGTGGTGGTGACGCCGACGGCGAGCGGGAAGACGCTGTGCTACAACCTGCCGGTGCTGAATTTGCTGCTGGGCGACGATAGCGCGCGGGCGATGTATGTGTTCCCCACGAAGGCGCTCGCCGAGGATCAATTGCACGAATTCCAGTCGGCGGTGGACGCCATTGGGTCCGAGATTCGCGCCTTCACTTACGACGGCGATACCCCGCAGGATGCCCGCAAGGCCATCCGGCAAAAAGCCAACGTGGTGCTCACCAACCCCGACATGCTGCATAGCGGCATCCTGCCGCACCATACGAAGTGGGCGCGGTATTTCGAGAACCTACGCTACATCGTAATCGACGAGCTGCACTATTATCGCGGCGTGTACGGCAGTCATTTCGCGAATTTGTTGCGGCGACTGCGGCGCATTTGCGAGTTCTACGGATCGCAGCCGCAGTTCATCTGCTGCTCGGCGACCATTGCCAATCCCCGCGAATTGGCGGAAGCCCTGACCGGCGAGAAATTCGAAGTGGTGGAGCGGAATGGCGCTCCGCGCGGGGAGAAATATTTCATCTTCTACAATCCGCCGGTCGTGAACCGCCAGTTGGGCATCCGGCGCAGCTACATCGCCGAATCGCGGCGCATTGCCATGGAATTTATCGAGCGCAACTTGCAGACGCTGGTGTTCGCCAACAGCCGGCTTGCCACTGAGGTGCTGGTGACGTACCTCAAAGATGCCTGCGACCGCGGGCCGGCGCCGAAGGAATCGGTGCGCGGATATCGCGGCGGTTATTTGCCGCGCGAGCGGCGCGAGATCGAGCGGCGGCTGCGCGATGGCGAGATTCGCGCGGTGGTGGCGACCAATGCGCTCGAATTGGGCATCGATATCGGGTCGTTGGACGCGGTGGTAATGGCGGGATATCCGGGAACCATCGCGTCGAGCTGGCAGCGCGCGGGCCGCGCGGGAAGGCGGCAGGGGACGTCTGC
>Ga0181528_10002981_pt1 | contig 10417 bp, 12 predicted proteins | sample PEATcosm2014_Bin_47_FD_119742 | JGI IMG/M metagenome (GOLD analysis project Ga0181528, IMG submission 119742) | Peatland microbial communities from MTU Mesocosm Facility, Houghton, MI, USA - PEATcosm2014_Bin10_10_metaG | ecosystem: Environmental > Terrestrial > Soil > Wetlands > Peat | place... | reverse complement strand
GTTCCTTCAACGCTTCCAAGCTGGCCTTCCCCGACATGGTGACCGGCAACATGTGGTTCGCCTTCGGCCACATGCGCCAGGTGCACGTCCACGCGGTCATCTTCGGCTGGATCTCGATGGCCTTCGCCATGGCCATGATGTACATCACGCCGGCGCTGGGCAACACCAAGCTCTGGTCGGAGAAGCTGGGCGTCTGGAACTGCTTCCTCTGGAACGTCGGCCTGTCCCTGGGCCTCACGGTCCTGTGGTCGGGCATGACCTCGGGACGCGAGTACTCGGACTTCCCCTGGTTCATCGACCTCTACATCGCCTTCTTCATGATGGCGCCGCTGGGCATCAACGTCTGGATGACCATCATCAAGCGCCGCACCCAGGGCATCTACACGACGAACTGGTTCTTCGCCGCCGCCGTGTTCATGGTCTTCATCGTCTTCCTGGTGGGCAATTCGCCGGAGTTCTTCCACCTGACGGGCCTGACCGAGGGCTACCTCACGTGGTGGTTCGCGCACAACGTGCTGGGGCTGTGGATCACGCCGGTCGCCGCCGCGATCGCGTACTACACGATCCCCAAGGTAACCGGCAATCCGCTGTATTCGCACCGCATCGGCCACCTGCACTTCTGGTCGGTCGTGGTCTTCTACTCGACCCCGGCGGCGCACCACCTGATGTCGGCGCCGCTGCCCGAGTGGCTCAAGTCGTTCGCCTCGGTCGAGGGCGTGCTGATCCTCGTGCCGGCCATCGCGTTCGTGTCCAACCTGCTGCTCACGATGCAGGGCAAGTGGTACATGTTCGTCGAGAACCTCGAGGTGCGCTTCACGATCACCGGCGTGCTGATGGCCATCCCGCTGAACATGCAGGGCGGCTTCCAGCAGACGCGCGCCATCAACTGGTACATCCACGGCACGGGCTGGATCGTCGCCCACGCCCACCTGGCGCTGCTCGGCTTCTCGACCTTCCTCGAGGCCGCCGCCGTGTACTTCGGCCTGCAGACCATCATGCGCCGCAAGCTGTACTCGCTGACGCTGGGCAACATCCATTTCTGGCTGCTGCTGATCGGCTTCACGATCTACTGGGTCTCGATGACCATCGCCGGCCTGATCCAGGGCGCGGGCAAGATCTACGAAGTGCCGTACATCGACGTCGTGATCGCCGAGCACCCGTACATGATCGCGCGCTGGATCGGCGGCACGATGGTGTTCACCGGCAACATCCTCTGGCTGATCAACATGTGGCTGACGGCGCGCGAGGGAACGGTGGTTCCCAGCGGCCGCATGCCGCACGAACTCGCCTACGAACGTTGATCCGCTAACTTCTGAAGCATAGGAGCCAAAATGGCGTTCCGTGAATACAAGATAGGCGCGCGGATGTTCGGCATCGCGCTGGCGAGTTCCATGTTCATCACCCTGGTGATGCCCACGATGGATATCCGCCAGGTCGGCTCGACCGACATCGCGCTCGACAAGCAGCTGGCGGCCGGCCGCGAGACCGGCTTCAACGTCGACGACCCGTTCATGCAGGGGCACAACAAGCCGCTCAAGGTGCTGCTGCACAACGACCCGAAGACCAACGAGGCCCTTGACCCGGCCCGCTACGTGTACGTCTTCAACGCCGGGACCTCGTTCCCCAGCGGCATCCTGCACCCGGCCACGCTGGGCGCCAGCGTCGCCAAGCTGAGCGAAGCGCAGGGGCACATCAGCGACGCCAGCAAGACGACGGGCGCGGTGTTCGCCGTCTCGCACGGCACGGTGGACGGCAAGGACGTGCCGTACATCGAGAACCTGACGGCGACGAAGGGCTGGTCGCCTTCGGACGTGCTGGTCGTGGCCAAGGACGAGGACGTCGCGCACGTCGGCGCCGGCAAGACGATGTTCGTGCGCGAAGGCTGCTGGTGGTGCCATACGCTGCTGCCCGAGGAAACGCAGGACTGGCAGGTCTTCGGCGCGCCGCCCTCGCTGGGCGACTTCAACGGCGAATCGCCCACGGCATTCGGCTCGGACCGCAAGGCCCCCGACCTGCTGCACGTCGGTTCGCGCAACAGCTCGCGCGAGTGGATGATGATGCACTTCTTCAACCCGCGCCTGGTGCAGACGCACTCGATCATGCCGCGCTTCGACTACCTCTGGGGTCCGGTCGACGCCAGCGGCAACAAGATCGACTACGACAAGTGGCGCGCCGAGTACCTCGAGTACCACGAGGGCAAGCGCGTGGTTCCGCCCGACGTCCCGGCCTATGCCAAGGACTCGGAGATCCGCTACCTGATCGATTTCGTCCTGAGCCTGAAGTAGACCTGGAATACGCGCCAAGCAGAGCGCGGATGGCGGCCAACGGGCCGGCGTCCGCCCGACAAGAACCTGGGGAGAAGCAGTATGGCTTTTACGTGGAATCGACCGCTGCAGACGTTGAGTGACGACGAACTCAACAAGAAGGCCGTGAGCGTCTGGGAAGGCGAGACGCTGGGCGGCATCACCGAGGACAACAACCGCGTGCCGCAGCCGATCGTGGCGCTGCTGATCCTCACCGTCATCACGGCGTTCCTCGTGACCTTCCCGCTGTGGGGCCAGCGGCCCACGGCGGCGATCTACGCCGGCTACGTCAAGTCGATGAGCGATCCGCGCATCGCCGCCATCCAGGACGACGCCGCGGCCATGGCCGAGATCGTCAAGGCGAACAAGGGCGCCGAAGGCGGCAAGTGGGACGCGCTGCTCGAGCGCCATCCGCTCAGCATGGACGACCTGCGCATCATCCGCCCGCAGATCGAGGCGCTGATCGCCAAGGGCGTCGACCTGTCGGAGTACAACGTCGTCGGCGACCGCGTGCAGATGGCCAACTTCGAGGGCAACTTCATCCCCGACGGCAACGGCGGCGTGCGCCGCGAGCGCAAGCAGCCGTGGTGGGACAAGGGCTACTCGATCGACATCTTCTTCATCGTCTTCTTCTTCACCGGCGTGACGATCTGCGTGAAGCGCCTGCCGCCCAGCAGCTGGCAGCCGATCCACAACAAGGATCACTGAGAAACACTGGAAACGGCGCCGGCCGCCGCCGGCCCGGCGAAACCTTCGGAGAATGACATGCTCGAAATCGACAATCCGCCGCTCGTGCTCTTCTGCATCGTGCTGTTCGCGTTCCTCGCGCCGCAGCTCTACAGCTTCTTCGTCGACAAGTTCGACAAGAACAAGAACCAGATCAAGAATTACTGAAACCGGCATAACGCCGATTTCGTAGCCGGGAGCCAAGAACATGCTGTTCGAAACCGATACCACGACGCAACAGGTGCTGACGATGTACGGCCTGTGGTTCGCCTTCATCCTGGTGCTGCTGGCCGTGCTGTTCAAGGGCAAGCGCCACTGAGTGCGGCTTGCCGGTCGGGGCAGTGCGCCGCGCGCCCTGGCGGGCGGCGATGGAAGAATGAAAAATATGAATTGCGAAAAGGGGAAGTCAATGCGATTTCATAACCGCACGTTGCGGCGCATGCCGGCGATGCTGGTTGCTGCCGTGGTGATGGCCGTCTCGGGCGCTTCCTACGCGGAATCGGGCCAGGTGACGGTTGATGTGGCGGCCGGCAAGAAGATATTCCTGAACGGCAAGGACGACGTCTCGCCCTGCCAGAGCTGCCACGGCCCCAAGGCCCTGGGCATCGACGACCAGCAGACGCCGCGCCTGGCGGGCGTGGGCTACGCGTACATCGTCAAGCAGCTCACCAATTTCGCCAACGACGACCGCATCAACGTCATCATGAACGTGATGGCCAAGGGCCTGAGCGAGGAAGACCGGCGCAACGTCGCCGCCTATGTCAACACGCTGCCGCCCGAGGTCGAGCCTTCGGACTTCGCCGCCCTCAAGGCCGCCGGCACCGAGATCGGCGAACCGTACCGCGGCCAGATCCTGGTGCGCTACGGCGTGCGTGGCAAGGCTCCGGCCTGCCAGTCGTGCCACGGCTACAACGGCCGCGGCTCCGATCCCGTGTACCCCGCCATCGGCCAGCAGAAGTACGTGTACCTGGTCAACCAGCTGAAGAACTGGCGCGACGGCAGCCGCGCGAACGATCCGCTCGGCCAGATGCGCGCGGTCGCCAAGAACCTCACCGACCAGGACATCTACGACGCGGCGTCGTTCCTGGCCAAGGCGCCCAAGTCCACGATCGGCGACGGCTTCCTGCCGACCAATCAGAGCGTCCTGGAGAACCTGCATATCGTCAACGAGTGAGCGCCGCGGCGCGCACGCACGCCGCGGTATCCAGCGCTTGACGAGGAAAGACCGCGCCAGCATGTGGCGCGGTCTTTTTTTGGCGTGCGGGAACTTGCACCGGCGCGCCGGCGCCTAATTGGTCAGCGCGCGATCAAGCCGCGCGGCGATGTGCCGCTGATGTGCGTATGCTGGCGGGTTGACCGGCGTCTGGAGGGTGGCATTCATGTGGCAGCGGTGGAAGCGGTTGAGGACGGGCGAGAAATGGCTTTTCGGCGGCGTGGCGCTGCTGCTGCTCGTCACCGTGCAGAACTACGCGATGCTCGAATGGATGCGGCGCTCGTCCGGCAAGGAGATGTTCCCGGTCCGCACGCACTATGAGTTCGTGGGCGAGGGTTTCCACGGCTCCGAGCTGTTCCGCAAGAACAACTGCACGCTGTGCCACCGCGCCATCGGCAATGGTTCGAACATGAGCCTGAACCTCGACGGCATCGGGTCGCGCCACGACCTGGCGTACATCCTCGCCTTCCTGCACGACCCCGAGGCCACCTATCCGAGCCGCACGGTCGACCATGGCGCGCCTCCCAAGGAGGCCGCCTACGTGTCGCAGCTGCCCGAGGCCGACCTGCATGCCATCGGGGTCTTCCTCTCGCAGCTGCGCACCGACCAGGGTGGCGCCTCGGCGCAGCAGCCGCCCCCGGGCAAGTCCGACTTCATCGACGCCATGCTCGACATGTGGGCGCCCGACAGCTGGCGGATAATGTTCCGCGACGTGCGCAGCGGCAGCCCCGCCAAGGCCACGCCCGCGAACCCCGCGCCGGCGGCGCCCGTCCCATCGCCCGACGGCGGCGCGCCCGCCACCGGGCAAAACCAGGAAAACGGCAATGCGAAATGACTTGAGCGTGCAGGAGACCGAGGACTACACCCGCTACATGCTGTGGTTCGCCTACGCCTGCATCGTCTACAGCATCATCGGTTTCAGCTGGGGCGCGCTGATGGGCGGCATCAAGGCGTTCCGCGAGTTCGTCGACTACTCGGCCCAGGGCAAGCTGATCGTGCTCGCGCACGCGCACATCAACCTGCTCGGCTGGGTGGAGATGGCGATCTTCTGCGCGCTGTACTACGTCGTGCCGCGCCTCGCGCGGGCGCCGATCTACAGCGTCAAGCTCGTCAAGATCCATTTCTGGGTGCACAACTTCGGCCTGATCGGCCTGGTGGTCTTCTTCTCGCTGGCGGGCCTGATCGGCGGGCTGCCCTCCGAGGGCGATCCGCTGGCGCTGGATCATCTGGTCAGCCATCTCAAGGCCGCCGCCGGCATGTTCGGCACGCTGGTGCTCGTGGCCAACATCATCTGGGCCTACAACCTGTTCAAGACGGCGGCCGGATGGGCGCAGCGCTTCCGCGCGGCGCAGCCGGCAGGCTAGGGTCCCGCGCCGCACGCGCCTGACGACGATCCGCGATGACGCCGCCGCTGTCACCCAAGCTCGACCTGAGCATCGAAGGCATGCGCAGCCAGCAGTTCAGCGAGGCGGTGTTCGCCTTCCTGCTGGTAGGCATCTTCGTCTTCTCGGTGATCGTGGTGGTCTTCTGGTTCAGCAAGAACCGGCCCAACGAGGCGCGCCTGGGCGAGAAGATGATGTTCGGGGCGATCGTCGGCGGCATCGTGATCGCGGTGATCTTCGGCGCCCTGCAGATGGTCGGCGGAATGCTTTTTTGAGGAACGACCGGTGAACGCGAGCAGCAGATCCCGAGGGCGCCGTGCCGCGGCCCTCCTGGCCGTGGCGCTGGGCCTTGCCGCCTGCGACGGCAATTCGAGCTACGGCGGCAATTTCCGCGGCCTGCAGGTGGGCAGCGCGGCGCCCAGCCTGGCCACCAAGACGCTGGCCGATGTCGGCGGCGACCTGAGCCGTATCACCACCTACCGCCAGCCGGACCCGCGGATGTACCAGTACTCGGTCGACAAGGCGCTGGCCGAGGGCAAGCCGATCCTGCTCGAATTCGCCACGCCGGGGCATTGCACGCCGTGCGACGAGCAGCTGCAGGTGACCAAGGCGCTGCTCGACAAGTACCAGGGCCGCGTGATCTTCATCCACGTCGACCAGTACCAGAACCCCCAGGCCTACAAGGCCTATCGCGTGATGGGCGATCCGTGGACCTTCGCCATCGACAGCCACGGCATCGTGCGGGTCCAGAACGCCGGCAAGATGCTGTACGGCGAGATGGAAAACGCCATCCAGCAGATCCTGCCGCCGGCCGCCCCGGGCGCGGCCCGCGCCGCCGGCTAGTTCGGCAATGAGCGCTGCCCGGCAATTTGCCCTGCACGCCGACACCAAGGGCGCGCTCTGGGACCTGCTGCTCTACGTGCCCACCGTGGTGGCCTTGGCCTTCTGGTCGGCGGCTACCTGGTTCACCGGCGACCACAGCCTGGCCTACCTGCTGGCCTTCCTCGCCAGTTTCTTCGCGCTGGTGGGCGCCAACCGCGTGCTGCGGACGCGGTTGATGCTGCTGCCGGCCGCGCCGGTGCGCATCGATGTCGACAGCGACACCGTCACCGTCCTGCAGCGCAACGGCGCCACGGTCGACCTGGTCAAGGACCAGCGCCTGTTCGGCGACCTGGCGGGGCGCTCCTTCGGCCTTACGGGACTCGGGCGCAGCGGCCAGCGGCTGCAGTTCGTCTTCCACCGCGGGCAGTTCGCCGACGACGCGGCCTTCGCCGGGATACGCGAGGCGCTCGGACGCCTGGCCGCGCCGGGTGCAGCTGGGGCCAAGCCGGGACGCGCGGGTCGCGGCTAGCCCGCACCGCCGGCGCTATTTGCGCCGCCGGCGCACCACGTCCCAGGCCATCGCGCCGATCAGGCAGGCCACCAGGCTGCACAGTCCCACGGTCAGCCACTGTTCGGTCTCGGCGCTCACCAGGCCCCCGACCAGCATGTGCACCACGAAGGTCATCAGGAACAGCGAGCTCGCCGCCACCAGGGCGTAGACGAGGATTTCCTTGTACATGACGGATGGCTCCTGCGGCTGCGCCGGCTAGCCGCGTATGGGTGGCGTCGGCGCCGGCGCCGGCGCTGGCGGCGTCTCGGCATCGGGCACCTGCGCGTCCAGGTGCAGGCGCAGCAGCACGCCGCCGGCCTGCAGCGATATCGTCTCGGCGCGCGCGCCGCCCAGCGTGGCGAAGCCGCGCGACAGTTCGCGGTTGCGCGGGCTCAAGGCATCGAAAAGCACGTACTCGGTGCCCTTGAGGTTGGCGAGGAAGGCCGCGTCGGTATCGGCCGCGGGCGGCAGGGGCAGGGTGCTGCAGCGGCAGGCGATCATCGTGCGGCCGGGCCACTGGCTGGCGACGCGCGGTCCGCTGCGTGCCTTCTCCTCCTCGGTAACCAGCCCGGGTTCGGTCTTCACGGGGTGTTGCTGCTGCAGAGAATCGACCAGGGTGTGCAGCAGCTGGTCCTGCGCGGACAGTTCCGGGCCGTCGCGCAGCCGCTCGTAGCGGCTGCGATCGGCCGACAGGAAGGTCGTGGTCAGCAGCACCAGCAGCACGAAGGCGACGCCGCGCTGGCCGACGAAGCCGCCGCTACCGACGCGCACCCGCAGCAGCGCCGGGAATCCCCAGTACAGCAGCAGCACGAGCGCCAGCATCACGTACGCGGCGTCGGCACTGGCCGCGGCCACGAGGGTCGCCAGCGCCAGCACGAGGCCCAGCGGATCGGCACGCAGGTCGGTGCGCGTGCGGCGCACGATGGCTACGACCAGCACGGCCAGGGCGACGGCCAGCAGCAGACCGACTACCCAGACCAGCGCCAGCCCCTGCGACGACTCCGCCTCGACGGCGAAGATGCCTTGCGCAAGCGCGGTCACGGGATTGCCCAGCCACTGCTGCTGCGGCCAGCCGCCGGCCACCAGCAGCCCGATGATCGTGGCCAGGGCTATGCCCACCAGCACGTGGGTACGCTCCGTTCCCGGGATCAGTGCGGCGCCGGCCGGCTCGGGCGGCGCCGCGCGTAGCCATCCCAGCACCAGTGCCAGCGGGAAAGCCAGCCCGGCAGGGTGCAGGCTCACGACCGCAACGATGAGGAACAGCTGGGCGAAGTAGGTGCCCCCAAAGCGTATCCGTCCGGTCCGATAGACCTGGTCGGCCATCGCGCCCAGCAGGAATCCCAGGGCGAGGAAAGGGCCGACAGCCATGTGGTCAATCGCCGTGAGCGTCAGCGGCGACAGCAGCAGCAAGCCGGTTGCCGGCAACGGCGCCTCGGTGTCGCCAGCGGCCCGCCGCCACCGATACAGCCCGATCGCCAGCGCCAGCACCATGACCAGCGTGCACAGCTTCACCGCCAGCAGGCTGCCGGGGAAGATCGCCCCGGCGGGAATGAGGAACACCGCGCGGAAGTCGGGCAGGCCCAGCGTGACGATCGGCGAGGCGACCGCATCGGATATCGACCAGAGAAACAGCACCGCGCGGGCGGTCGCCTCGTCCAGACCGTACGGGCTGCGGTCGATCAGCGCCGTGACCGCCAGGGCCCACAGCACCAGCGCGACGATGGCCCAGAAGCCGGCCGGAACCCGCAACGTCTTTACGGTACTGCTGTCGGTGCTCATCATGGTTTCCACGGTGGTGCGTGAACCCAGGCGCAATATGCACGAGGGGCAGGACATGCTGCGTTGCGAGAGTCGGCGACGCATATGCGTGGTCGGTACACGGCTACGGCCAGCGCGCTGGCATGCACCGCGCCGCGCGGACACCGACGTTCGCAGCCGGGCATTTTAGCGAGGGTTCGAATTTCCCTCGACGCGCGCACTGCGCAGGGGCATTTCTTCGCCGCGCGCGCATGCATCGTTGCGCGGGACGCCCGCGCATCCCACCACTGGCCGCGCCTGCAATTCACTCTGGCGAAACGCGGTTCGCTCGTGTAGCGCCAGTACAACGCGCCTCCGGATTATTAGCTAGCGCCAAGGAGGAGCCTCTTCTATGATCCGGCCGGTTGCGGCGGATGATCTTGGGGAAGCATCCGCCCATGGTTCGGCTCTTGGGAGAGCGGTCGGGCCGCAAAAAACACCCACCCTTACTTGCAGGAGGAGATTCATGACTCTAAAACGCGTCGCCCGCTGGTTGGCGCTCGTAATCGGCGTGGGAGCAGCCTGGATAGGCTTCACGTCGCAGGCGCAGGCCGTGCCGGTGTTTGCCCGCCAGACCGGGCATAACTGCCAGGCCTGCCATACCAGCCCGCCCGAACTGACCGCCTACGGGCGCGAGTTCAAGCTCAACGGCTACACGTTTGGTGAAGCGCAACCGTTCCCGATCGCCGTGGGCGTCATGGCCTCGGTGGAGACGGTTGGCGACAACAACGACCACAGCAGCGCCGGTTCGAAGGTCTGCCCGAACTGCGGCGAGTTCCATATCGACCAGGCCAGCTTCTACTTCGGCGGCCGGATCACCGACAACATCGGCCTGTTCGGCCAGTGGACCTTCGCGCCCAATGGCGGCGGCACCGGCCCGTGGAGTTCCGCGGAAGACAACACCGATGCGCGCTGGGTGCACCGCTTCTCCAGCGACGGCAGCGGCGAGGATGACACCGTCGTCGGCCTCGACATGAACAACAACCTGTCGATGGAAGACGTCTGGAACACCATCCCGACCTGGCAGTTCCCCGGCTGGTTCGCCAACAGCCAGTCCGGCTTCGGTCCGGTCGCCGGACCAAAGGTCACCGGCGGATTCGGCCAGCGTGCCATCGGCATCGGCGCCTACGTCTGGTGGAAGAAGACCATCTATTTCCAATTGAGCGAATACCAGAAGCCCTGGGGCTCGTTCAGCTGGATGGTCAACGGCTCGGGCAACAACCAGTGCCCCGGCAATACCACCGTCGTGGCGGGCTGCGCTCCATCGGATGTCCTCGACAAGTGGAACCCGTACTTCCGCTTCGCCTACAGCAAGGACTGGGACTACAACTCGCTGATGATCGGCGCCTTCGGCCTGTCGGCCAAGACGTACTTCGACGCCGCCTACTGGACGCCGCTGTCCACCGAGCAGACGCTGGGGTTCAACTCGCCGGGCGACGCCACCAGCACCTACCACGACCTGGCGGTCGATGCGCAGTACCAGTACAACCGCAACGAACCGTGGGTGTACACGATCGCCGGTTCGTACATCCACGAGACATCCAGCGTCAATCCGCTGTATGTGAACGCGATGTCGTCCAATACCGGCGACACGCTCAACCAGTTCACGGTTCGCGGCACGGTC
>Ga0181528_10002980_pt1 | contig 10419 bp, 11 predicted proteins | sample PEATcosm2014_Bin_47_FD_119742 | JGI IMG/M metagenome (GOLD analysis project Ga0181528, IMG submission 119742) | Peatland microbial communities from MTU Mesocosm Facility, Houghton, MI, USA - PEATcosm2014_Bin10_10_metaG | ecosystem: Environmental > Terrestrial > Soil > Wetlands > Peat | place... | reverse complement strand
ATTTGCGAATAATCGGCCGCCCTGGCAGCCAACGCAGCGGCAGCTGCGGCCTGACCGACGGCGATACCGGGATCGTTGCCGCCAGCCCCCAGTGCTGCTAGATCGGCAGCTAATTGATTATCCAGCCAAGTCAGGGTCGCCGGCCAGGTTCCGGTACTGGGTAATGCACCTTTTAGCACATCATGGGCCGCTTGTGCGGCGGCTACCGACGCGGAAACCGAGGTTAAACCACTCAGTGTTCCGGTGTTTACATAATAATAACTTCTACCGCTAAATTTATTGATAGCATTCACTGCGTCGAAAACCGCTCTGGCTTCGATGGCTTCAATGCGGGTAGCGACATTGGAATTGAGGGCGTTTCCGGCATTGCCAGTGGTGAGAGAGGTGGCGGCTTTCGTTGCCAGAATGCTGTAATAGTTCCAGTTAGTCACTTCGTCTGCAAACGCCACGGGTGACGCAAGGCATACAGCTACAGACAAAGCCAGCTTAGTCTGGCGAAACGATGTTGTTGGCCTTAAATTTTTCATTTGCTAACCTCGGTAGTTATTAATCAATAGCGTAAAAAAATCTTGAAGGTCATGCGTTAAATCAGGTCTTTTCCAGCCAGACAAAGACGCATTCCCTTCAGTTTCATTTACACTAAAGCACGTTAAGTGCCAACAACATAACCCATTGATAAACAATATTGAATTTTAAAGCCAGTCTGATAAATTGCGTATCAGTCTACAAAAGCTGTTGATTGCCTGCTTATATTCCAGCAGGCTACCCCCTATTCCTTCTCTAAAGGTTTCGAAAAGGCCTTAACCAAACGGTCTCGAACGCTATCCATTCCCCAGGCCGGTGCGTTGATGGCCGGAAGCATGCCTTCCGTCCACTGCCAATCTTGCACCGCCGCCATCACTTTGGGATCACGGCTGATTAGATGCACCAGCACATCATGACTTTCCGACTCGTCGGTAACAAACGGCGCGGGCTGATGATCACCCAATACCAGCAGCACCAGATTTTCGTCGCCATACTTAACGGCATAGGACACAATAGTGGCCAGCGCATAGCCGATGGACTTGCGATATTGCTCGCGTATCCGTTCGGTATTTTGCCAAACTACCTCTGGAGTATCCCCTTCCCTGGCCTGTTGAGTAAAGACAGCGCCGTCGCCCACTTGCTGCCAGTCTACCAATAGCGGTAACGGTGTCCAGGGCGCATGGGATGAGATCAAGGCAAGCTCAGCCATCACCGGGGAGCGTGGGCCTGCTGTTCGCTCTCTGGACTGAAATGCCGCCAGCGTGTATTGATCCGGCATGGTAATCCAGTTGAACGGCAGACCTTGATAGCCTAGGTCTTGCGCCGCGTAAATCCGGTCGTAACCAAAGTATTTTCCTTGCGGCCAATCCATAGTATGCGCGGGCTGGACCGCCACGGTCCGCCAGCCGGCACGCTTGAAGAGTCGATTGAGCGAGGGGCGTTCGCCCATCACCAGTCGGTCGTAACGAACCTGGCTATTCACCCATAGACCGGAAAGCAACGTACCATGCGCCAGCCAGCTTAGGCCGCCGTATGTTGGCGAAGTCAGGTAAGCGCTGCGAGATTGCAGGCCGTTAGCCGCCAGTTTTGCAGTGCTTTCCGCCAGTAGCGGGCGGATATGCTCAGCAAAATCCGATTTATCGAGCACGGTTCGGCCATAAGATTCGATGAACACGACCATTACATCTTTTCCCTTGAGCTTGGCAAACAAGCTGTCATCCGGAACAGCGGCATAAGGATCGCTATCGACAACAGTGTTAAAGGTTTTCAGATCGACAAAACTAGACAGAGTGTTGGCGACATGCATGGACAGCAAGTCATAAAAGGGAGTGGTAGTTTTTTGCCAACCGCCAATTGAAATCGCCGCCCAGACCAGCAAACCGGTCAGCAATCCAAAGCCACTGGCTTTTGGCGACACCCGCAGCAGCGTTTTCACACAGCCAAGCGCCGCATAGACCAGTACGAAAATGCCCACTAGCAACACAACTAGCAGTATCGCCACACTATATGCGCCAATCGGCCCAATTGCGCCCTGTAACAAATTCATACCATTCGGTAGAAAGTTTCCATCCAGCACTGGATTGAAGGGCCGGTCAAAGGCTTGATAAGTGCCCAGATCGGCCAGTTTAAAGAGTATGCCGGTTGCCAACAGGCAGGCTGCGAGACAGCGAAACACCCGCCCAGTAAGTCCAGGAGCCAACAAGAGCAGCCCGAGTAGCAGTGCCTCCAGCGGCATAGAGGCAAAAGCCAAGGGCGTGATGGAACTTAAGCGGTTTGGGCTTAGCAGCGCTAGAAAAATAAACGCCAATGCTGAAATTTTTAGCGGATTTCTTTTGCCTAGACTCAGAAAGTTTGCCGCCCTTAGTGTATAACTCACCATGCATTTATTCTCGTGCTGCATATTTAAGTGAAATATTATTCTGCCCAAAAACACTGGCATGATAGTCTAAGTGGCTTTGTCGATTATCGCTTCAGGGGTTTCTGACGGAGGCGGCATAATACCAAACTATGAATTTGCTATTGATTTTATGAAACACGAACTGCGAGTAATCATACTGCTCGGCTGCGGCCTGCTGCTGAGCAGCTTTGTTATTTCTGGTTTTGCACAAAGCTGGTTAGCTGCCGGTCAGTGGCTATTGCAGGCTGGACTGCTCTGGGGCTTTGTTTGTCACTTTACCTGGCGACGCTTGAATCTTAATCGCGCGACCGCTGAATCCAGTCTATATAACGACTTGGGATGGGGCAATCGTTTGACATTGTTACGCGGCGGTATGATCGCGTTGACCGGCGGTTTTCTATTCCGGCAACCCGATACTGCCTATGCTCTCTGGCTACCGGCACTTTGTTACACACTGGCGGCCTTACTCGATCGCTTGGATGGCTACGCGGCCCGCCGCACTCACCATGCGAGTTTACTCGGCAATGAACTGGATATCACGTTTGACGCGTTAGGCTTGGTGGTTGCACCGCTGTTGGCGATCAGCTCAGGTAAAATCCATTACGCCTATCTGTTATTGAGCATGGCTTATTATCTGTATCAATGGGGCTTGCAACGCCGGCACAACCAAGGTTTGCCGATTTACCCCTTGGCGGAGAATCCATTACGCCGGACTTTGGCTGGCTTTCAGATGGGTTTTATCGCCGTGGCGCTCTGGCCTCTGCTTAATCCGGAAATGACACGCATCGCCAGCGTGGCTTTTATGCTGCCTGTTCTGTTCGGCTTTGTCGTGGATTGGTTGCAGGTTTGCGGCAAACTCACGTTATTGGCTGCGATGAGCTTGGAAAAATTTAGCGTCAACTTTTTTCAACCTGGCTTGCGCTTACTGCTGGTAGCGACGTTGCTGACTGGATTTCAGAATACCGGAGCATTTCACTTGCCCGGAGCCGACCTGGATACATTACTGACTCTGGCTTTGTTGTTCTGCGCCGGGTTAATGCTGTTAGGCCTGGCCGGACGCTTGGGTGCGCTACTGTTGCTTGTGCTGTTGGGTTGGAGCTGGCCTGAGCTTGTAAATACCATTATGGGCTATACCGTTATCTTTAGCGCTGTCTGGCTGTTATTGCTAGGCACAGGTCGTTACAGCCTGTGGCAATGGGGAGACGAGTGGGTCAAACGCTATGACGGCGCCTGATATTTATGTTTATTAAAGCCATACCCGTTCTGCTGTGGCTGGCAGCGTTCAGCATGCTGGGGTGGATACTCAGTAAATTACCGCTGGCCGCCATTACCCAGAGCATTAGCGCTTTATCCCCTCGGCAATGGCTGGCTTGGCTGGGCTTAAATATGGCTATCATCTTGCTGGCCGCCTTGCGTTGGCGGGTGCTAACCGGCATGCTGAAATTGCCGGTGAGCTTAGGCGAGTTGCTACTGATCCGCCAAGCCGGCCAAGCAGTGAGTTTTATCACGCCTGGGCCGCAGTTTGGCGGCGAGCCCTTACAGATATTCTGGTTATGGCGGCGCGGCCGGCTGCCAATACATAGCGCGTTATTGGCTTTGGGCCTGGATCGTTTCTATGAGCTATGGGTTAACTTCAGCATGCTGTTATTGGGCGTACTGTTACTACAAATCTCTTCTGCCGCTGCAGTCCTCAATTGGCAGAAATTCGCCGGCATTCTGCTATTAATTTTGCTTGCGCTATCTTTGTTTGGCTGGCTGATTCTGCAAAGGCCTGAACGATTAGCGGAATGGTTTACGCGGGTGACAGAACGCTGGCGACAACATCCGCGTCTGAAGGATTTAGACACGCACCGGCAACGGTTTAGCCGCGATCTAAAGCGGGTACTGACGGAGCAAAAGCCGGCGCTGGTCATTGCGTTCTTACTTTCCCTGTGCGGCTGGGTGGGATTGATTGCAGAATTATGGCTGTTGCTGAGCTTTTTTGATCTAGCGCTGGATTTATCGGCTTTCTTGTTGATTCTGGTAGCCATGCGGTTAGCCTTTCTATTGCCCTTGCCCGGCGGCATCGGTCCACTGGAAGCCTCTTTGTTTTGGGCTTTTCAATTTCTGAGTCTGCCGCCCGCTGCGGCTATGGGCTTGATTGCTTTGATGCGGTTGCGAGATGTCGTGGTGTTGCTGGTGGGTATGGGCTGTTTGCGAGTTTTGCAAAGGCGGAAATGAAACTTTGTCGCTGCTGTCTTTAAAATTGAACATCCTTCCAGCCCTAAAGCCATGCAGGAATTACTGACAAGCTTAGAAGATTGGCTAACCGACAGGCCGGATTTACGTCGCATGTTTGGGCTTTGGGTGAGAGCAACGTTGATGCGCAGGCCGGAATACAGTATCTAACTACCACAAGTACATGATTTACAGTAGCTTAATGTTATATTGGCAGATAAATTAGAAGAATGGGCGCTTGAATACAATGCTGAATGAATGGAAAAAGGCATAGAAAAGGGTGAGATGCTTGCTTTGCAAAAGCTGCTATCTAAACGTTTTGGCCCAATAGCTTCGGAAATTACTGCAAAAATTTTTATCGCTACACTGGAACAAATTGAAAGCTGGTTTGATCGGGCAATTGATGCTAATCAGCTTTCAGTTGTTTTTGATTGCTAAGATTCGAACCTCGATTCCAAAATCGTCGGTTAACGTTAGCTTTTATTACAGCTATGGTTTTCAAAACAATTATAGGGTTTTACTTACAAGACCTTCTGGGAAGATTAACGCCCTGCATACAAAAACTGCCGAATAAGTTCACAAATCTGCTCCCACCCGGGCGCCCTACTACGAAGGCGATAAAACTTTGAGTCTTATTTTTTTGCTTGACATCTTACACATAAACACATATATGTTTATGCGGAGGTTTTCTTATGTCGAATGTAAATGCCAATGCTCGTTGGAATCTTGTTGTATCCAGTGATACGGATGCTGCCCTGCGTCAATTCCTCGCCAGTCAAGGCGGCGGACACAAAGGCGATTTATCGCGTTTTGTGGAAGAAGCTGTACGCGCCCACATACTGGATTTAGCCGCAAGTTCCGCAAAGAAAGAAAACGCCGCCCATTCTCAAGCCGATATTGGAGATGCTATTGATGAAGCGTTGACATGGGCAAGGCAATAAATGCGGGTTATTTTGGATAGCAATATTCTATTCAGTGCGCTCATATCTCCTCATTCTCCACCGCACCATATTTATCAGGCGTGGCGGCAGGGTGTTTTTGATTTGGTAACCTGTGAAGAACAATTAGAGGAAATTCGTCGCGCCAGCCGTTACCCAAAGCTCAAGCACATCCTGCAACCTCATCGTGTTGGACTTATGCTCAACAATATGCAGAGCGCAATCGTTATTAACAATTTATCCACTGGGTTTGAAACTGCCGACCCTAACGACGCTTTTCTTTTGGCCTTAGCAGACAAATCGCAAGCCAATTATCTGGTCACAGGAGATAAACGCGCAGGGATTTTATCACTTATTTCTATAGGTCAAACTCAAATTGTCACAGCCTCGGCCTTTTGTGACAAGGTACTTTAGAAGCTTTCCACAAATTTAGTGACACGGCCAAGCCTTTACTCAGGCACTACTGAAACCTTCCTGCAAGAATTTTCGGGAAAATTAAAACCTCCCATACAAAAACTGCCAAATAACCTTACAACTATTCTCCCACCCCGCATGCCCAGCAAACGCCGCCAAAGCATTGCGACTCAATGCCACTAACAACTCACGTCCCTGATGAAGTTTCAACAACACCTCAGCCAACCCCCGCGCATCTTCCGGCTTAATCAAATAACCGTTTTCACCATCCGTGATAATTTCCCAAGCCGCCCCCGCCGTGGTGCCTATCACCGGCAATCCAAACTGCTGAGCTTCCAGATACACAATGCCATAGCTTTCAAAGGTCGAAGGCAACACCATCAGCTGATGCCGCAGGTATAACTCTACCAGATCAGCACCCTGCACTTCCCCCAACAACTTAACGCGATAAGCCAAGCCCACAGCCTGAATTAAGTCCAAAATCTGCCGCACATAAGCCGGCTCCATATCCAAGCGCCCTGCCACCGTCACCTGAAAATCCCCAGCCGGCAATAAGTTCAAAGCCTTGATCAGCACATGCAAGCCCTTACGCCGAATCACATTGCCCACTACCAAAATCTGTAACGGACCGGGCAACAGCCCCCGTTGCTTAATGGCGGCAAAGTCAATGTATCGCGCTGGAAAATGATCGCCCGCCGGCACCGCGACACAATAAGCCGGCAGCTTGTCATATAACAGCTCACGCGCCTGCGCCAAGGTCGTTTGGCTATTCGCAATCAAGCCCTGTACAGATGTTAAGTAACGCCGTTCGATGGCCCGGTAAAACCAGGCGCTATACCAAGGATGCTGATCAAAAGCCGTGAACAAATGCACCAGCGTCACCACCGGCAAACCGCCTAAGCGCCGATTCAGCCAAACCAGCGAAGGATGCGCCATTTCATCCTGAATCAGAATATCCAGCTTGGCGGCCAGAATCTGCTCTACACAAGCCGATCGAAAATTATCGCCCAAATGCCGCCAATAGCTGCGCAAGGGTAAGCTGATAATCGCCACCTGCTCGCCTCTCTCGCGCAAATAAGCAACCAATTGCCGATTGTAGAGATAACCGCCGCTTACGGTATCCATATCGCCGTAAACCAACAGACCTACGCGCATGGCTTAACGCCTGCTCAGAACGCCTGCCGATACGCCGCCCAACAGGTCGCATTTTCCCACAGCTTCACGCGTAGCGAACCGGAACCGGGCGGCTGTATGACTTCCAGAATATGTTCGCAAATAATCCGGCTAAAATGTTCTATGCTGGGGTTAAGCCCGGCAAATTCAGGTCTGTCGTTCAGCAAGGCGTCCCGGTAGTTGGCTACCACCGCATCCAAGGCCGCTTCGATAGCGACAATATCCACTAGATAACCGTGTTGATCTAACTGACTACCCTCAATCTCCACTTCCGCTACATAATGATGGGCGTGCGGCAGGTTTTCGCTGCCCCAATCGCCGCCGATTAAAAAATGGTTGGCGATGAATTCCCGGCTTACGGCTACGCTATACACTTGTCTTTTCCTTTGGTTTCAATAAATAAAAATGGCTTGCAGAACTTTTTCCGGCGTCTTATCCAATTCATTGTAGATCGCCCCGGCCTGCTCAAAATGCACCCGGTGGCTGATCAGCTCTTGTGGCCGCACCCGCCGTATCATGTCCCAAGCGGTTTGGAAGCGCCGCGCCTTGTCCCAGCGGCCCAGCAACTCTGGGGCGATCGTGCTGACCTGACTGCTGATCAGCTTAAGCCGATTTCGGTGCGCCGCGCCGCCCAAGTGGATATTGGCGGACTTGTCGCCATACCAACTGCCGATGACAATGCGCCCGCTAAAACTGCATAACTCAATCGCCAAGTTCAAAGCCTCCGGCACGCCGCTGACTTCATACAGCAAATCGGCTCCAGTTCCAGGGGTAGCGGGAATTTTTACCGGCAACTGCAAACTTTGTTTTAGGTCGGCCAACTGCGAAGTTGAGCTCGAATCGAAAACCTGGGTGACGCCCAAGCGCAAAGCACTAGCGCGGCGCTCGGCGATACCGTCCACGGCAAGCAACTCCGCTAGCGGAAACTGCGCCAGCAGACTAGATAGCAACAAGCCGACCACGCCCTGCCCCAATACTACAACCCGTTCGCCTAAGGCCGGTGCACCGTCCAGCACCAAATTCACCGCAGTTTCCATATTCGCCAGAAACACCGCAGCCTCCGGCGTAATATCCTCCGGCAATGGAATCAGCTCTTCCGGCCTGGCGATAAAATGACTGGCGTGCGGTTGAAATGCAAACACCTGTTTATCCTGCCAGGCGCTAGGCACATCCGCGCCTAAACTTTCAACCCGGCCGACGCTGGCATAGCCATATTGCAGAGGATACGTCGACTGCTGTTGCAAAGCGGTCAATGTGGCGTCTACGGCCATGCCGCTAGGCAGTTGCCCCCGGTAAACGAGCATTTCCGTGCCGGCGCTGATCGCGGAACATTGCGTTTTCACCAGCACTTGCCCCGGCGCAAGCGGCGGCAACGGCGTCGCGCGGATTTCCAACTGTCGCGGCTGGGTAAACCAAAGTTGCCGGGCTTTCATGCGAAGCACTGTGCCTGGTAATTTAAATTCCCCCACATGATCAGATCATCGCCTAACATTTGCGTATGCAGCGGGCGAATTTGCGGTAACCGGCATTTGTTGCTAATACCCAAATTACCGACGCCCTTATAACCACCAACCAAGGTCGGGGCAATCGTCAACACCAAGGCATCGGCCAATTGCGCTTGCAAAAACGCCGTAATCACCGTACTGCCGCCTTCCACCATTAACATGCGAATGCCTTTTTGCCAGAGCAAGGCCAACACGTCGGACAAATTGACGCGACCTTGCGCATCACCGGCCAGCGTGATTACTTTTACCTGTGGATTCATTGCGTCATCAGCCGTCAAGCTGCTAAACACCCAGCATTGTGTAGCGGCATCCCGGCACAAACGGGCGGTGGGCGGTATGCGTAAGCGGCTATCCAGCACGATGGGTTGCGGATTAGCGCCAGTCCATTCCCGTACCGTCAACAGCGGATCATCGGTTAGCACCGTGCCGACGCCAACCAGAATACCGTCATGCAGACTGCGCAGCTGATGCGTTAGCCGCTTGGATGCCGCGCCGCTTAAGGCTAGGCTTTCGCCGGCGCGGGTGGTGATGCTACCGTCCCAGCTTTGCGCATAACAGAGCGTAACAAAGGGTCGGCTGGCAGAGGCTAAGGCGTTTTTGTGGTGCGTCAGCCAGCGCTCAATCTGCAGACTGACAGACATAACGTCCTCTCTGGTTTGCCGCATAAGAAACCGGCTTTAATTGCAACAAATGATCCATGCGCCGGGCTTTGGTATGCAGATAGCTGGCATTATCCGCATTCACCAAAACTTCTAGAGGCACGCGCGCGTTGACAACAATACCTTCCGCTGTTAATGCACTGATCTTTAATGGGTTATTGGTCATAAGCTGCACGGATTTGACGCCTAAATCCTCCAGAATTCGGGCCGCTAAGGAATAATTACGCTCGTCCGCGCCATGACCAAGCAGCAAGTTTGCATCGACAGTATCATAGCCCTGATCTTGCAGATTATAAGCTTTCAATTTTTCCAACAAGCCTATACCCCGGCCTTCTTGTCGCAGATAAATCAGCACCCCTGCACCGCGCTCGGCAATCAAACGCAAGGAATTATCAAGTTGTTCGCCGCAATCGCAACGCGTGGAACCCAGCACATCGCCGGTAAAACACTCGGAGTGTATCCGCAGTAAAACATCGTTTTTTTCGGACACAGCGCCCAGGCAAAATGCCAGGTGTTCCTTGGCATCCTCGGTATTGGTGTAGTAACACAGTTGAAAGTCGCCGTAGGCTGTGGGAATACGGGCGGAGGTCATCCGAGTAACAGTGGGATTGAACATTATGGATAATCTGCTTTGTTTTAGCGTAGAAATAAAGACTTAGGGTTTATTTTGGACAAGTTATTGTTATTACGAGCGAAGCCAACTTAGGTTAATAGTTTAAAATCGATCGAAACTCTATAAATACTCGGTTAAGATCGATATTGGCATCAGTAAATCGATCTTATTGAGTCTGACTATAACTCAACTATAGCAATTTAAAGTTGTAATAACAAATAGCAATATAAATCTAATATTTAGATAATTAATTCTAAATTTTTCGTTTTATCAAAGAATTATTTAGCTGTATAGTGGTTTCGGGTTCATTGAACCCTGTGTTTACCTCGATGAAGTGGCTAGGTGCAGAGGGACAAGCACCGACAAGGATGTACAGGTGGCGGGAAACTTTCCCGCCATTTTTTATTTGGCTCAATGATTGCGTTTTTCCTTATTAAGCCGCAAACTAAAGAAAATTTCCAAAATCACTCGATAACTT
>Ga0181528_10002979_pt1 | contig 10419 bp, 9 predicted proteins | sample PEATcosm2014_Bin_47_FD_119742 | JGI IMG/M metagenome (GOLD analysis project Ga0181528, IMG submission 119742) | Peatland microbial communities from MTU Mesocosm Facility, Houghton, MI, USA - PEATcosm2014_Bin10_10_metaG | ecosystem: Environmental > Terrestrial > Soil > Wetlands > Peat | place... | reverse complement strand
ACATTAATCCCTGCGGATATCCTGGAATGGTCATGACAAATTTATCCGAGCTTGGGGTAAACGTCGGAATTTACGAATTGGCTGTGCCAGTAGTCCACCACATTATCAATCATATCGAATTATGAAACCGGACGCCCCTTCCCGATCATCTCCCATAACTCATCAACGCAATTTTGAGAAATTATCCAAAATTCCGGTAAAAGTTGAAAAACCGGAAAACTTGTTGCGCAAACCCGACTGGATACGCATCAAGCTGCCTGTTTCCGGCCAGGTCAATCAGCTTAAACAGGTTCTCAGGGACAACCATCTGCATACCGTCTGCGAAGAGGCTGCCTGCCCGAATCTCAGTGAATGCTTTAGTCACGGCACTGCCACTTTCATGATTATGGGCGATTTATGCACCAGACGCTGCCCTTTTTGCGATGTCGCCCACGGCAAACCACTGCCGTTGGATAGCCAGGAGCCCATCAATCTGGCTAAAACCATAGCCGCCATGCGGCTGAAATATGTCGTCATCACTTCCGTCGACAGAGATGATCTTAGAGACGGAGGCGCTAATCATTTCGCGGCTTGCATCAGGGCTATCCGCCGGGAAACCCCGGAATGCAAAATCGAAATCCTGGTGCCGGATTTTCGGGGCAGACTGGACACGGCGCTGGAAAATCTGCGCCAGCAACCTTGCGATGTCTTTAATCATAATCTGGAAACAGTACCCAGATTATATCCGCAAGCCAGACCCGGTGCAGACTACCAAAGTTCACTAGAATTACTTAAGCGCCATAAGCAGCTGCTACCGGAAATCCCCGTTAAATCCGGATTAATGCTGGGCATAGGCGAAACCGAAACCGAAGTGATACAAGTCATGCACGACCTGATCGCCCACGGTTGCAATATGTTGACCCTGGGCCAATATCTGCAACCCAGCAAAGATCATCTGGCAGTTAAGGAATACGTCCACCCCGATCAATTCCATTATTATGCGGAAGTTGCAAAAAAAGCCGGATTTCAACAGGTAGCCAGTGCGCCGTTGGTTAGGTCTTCATATCATGCTGATTTGCAGGCGGCTGGAATTTTAACAGAGGAAAGCTGAAGGTTTGTTTATTTAGATACCGTTTGGACACTGACATTTGTCAAATTTTTGTAAAAAATTCAAGTATTCAGGCCGTATTTGGAATATCGTCCCCTGCTTATTCTTATAAATCCCCTTAACCTACCTTCAAGCTTAACCCATAACAACAATTTACACCTCTTAACATCACTTAACATGCAACTGTCGTAAACTTTGTCTCGCCAAATTTCTTAATTCAAAGGGAAATACCATGAAATTATTCAAAGCTTATTTTGTGCTGAGTGTGAGTTTATTTTGCGTCAGTTCGCCATCCTGGGCCCAACAGACGCCACCTCCGGAAGGAAATCCAGGTCAACAAGAAAATGACGCCGGTCCTGGTCAAGGGTCAGGAGGGCATCCGCCTCAACCACCTTTTGAGGCCTTTACAGCTTGTGAAGGTAAAGCCAACGGCGCTACGGCCAGTTTTACCACTCCACACGGCGGAACTTTAACAGGCGTTTGTCAGCAGGATCAAAATGGCAAACTAGTGCTTAGACCGGAACATCACCAATTCCGGCAATAGGTCCATATTTAGGTATTGGAATTGCCGCCCAACCCAAACCGTTCGTGGCGTGTGTATCTAACCACGAACGGTTTGACATAAAATCATTGCGGCCAACCGGAAAAACTGACTTCAAAACAAGCTAAAGAGCTTGCTGAAACTACTTTGCCTTCACATTTCCGGCATGCAATCCGCATTCTTTTTTGGCGGCGTCTTCCCACCACCATCTGCCCGCTCTTTCGTGCTGATTTGGCAAAACCGGACGCGTACAAGGTTCGCAGCCTATACTGATATAGCCTTGCCGGTGCAATTGATTGAATGGAGTCTGGTAAGCCTCTATATGATCCCAAACTTGGGCAGAGCTCCAGTTCAACAAGGGATTAAATTTAATTAATGGCTTATCTTCACTTGAAAAAGCCGTATCCAGTTGCACCTCCGGTATGTCGCTACGGGTATCCAGACTCTGATCCTTACGCTGACCGGTTATCCAGGCATCCAGGTTTGCCAGCTTACGGCGCAAGGGTTCGACTTTGCGTATACCGCAGCATTCCTGGTGACCATCCTCATAAAAACTGAACAAGCCTTTTTCTTTAACCAGAGCATCCAGTAATACCCGGTCGGGACTAAGCACTTCAATGGCAATACCGTAAAACTTGCGGACTTCTTCGATAAACCGGTATGTCTCGGCATGCAAGCGGCCGGTATCCAGTGTGAATACCGCTATGTCTCGACGAATTTGTACAGCCAGATCTATCAACACCACGTCTTCGGCGCCGCTAAATGAAATGGCAATGTTGTCGAACTGCTGAAGAGCGGCTTTAAGAATAGTACGCGGATTTTTGCCTTGTAATTGGCTTTGCAGTACGGGAAGATCAAATTCGCTCATCGTATTCTCAGTTTTGGTTAAAATAGCGGTTTAAGAACTCATCGAAACTGATATCATCCTTTGCTTCAATTTCCGCCTGTTTCTTTAAGGAATCGGTAGCCATATCTGCAAACTTCCGGTCAGTATCGTCATCCAGCGGTTGGGCAAGAAAATATTTTTTGTGCAATGCGGAAGTATTGGTGGCAAAACAACCAAATTCCTGAGTATTTTCGCGCATACAGGCCAAGATCCGTGCAGATGGCGTTAAAGACGGATTATCCACCACTGCCAGTTGCTGTTGCAATGCCAATTGATAGGGTTTATCTATGCTCCCCTGATCCAGTAACGCACAAATCGGCTGTATTTTCTGCAAAATGCCATGCGCCCATTCCTGCAAACTAATGTCCTCGCCATTTTTATTCAGCTTTAATCCTGGCTTACGCCCCTGGTTAGCAACCAACAACTGATTTTGATTATTTATCTGAAATTCCTGTTCACCCTGAGGCGGACTATCCAGCAGCAAACAGCTTAATAAAAAGGCCTCAATAAAACGCGCGGTACTTTCTTCTATTCCTATGGGATTGAACAGATTTAAATCCAGTGATCTCATTTCAACATACAACACGCCTTTCCGCTTTAAAGCCAATGTAGGCTTTTCACCGGATTTAGCAATTTGCTTAGGACGCATAGTGCTATAAAATTCATTTTCAATTTGCAAAATATTGGCGTTGAGTTGAAGATATTCGCCATTGAATTTTACTCCGATTTCTTCATATTCAGGATATGGGGTATTGATAGCGGCGCTTAGGCTTTTCACATAACCGTCCAAAGAATTGTAATCAATTTTTAAACTTGCCTGATTTTTGCTTTTGTAGCCAATATCGCTCATCCGTAATGAAGTGGCGTAGGGATGATAGACAGTGCGCTCGTCAAAATCCTGAAAGTTCTGCATCAAGTGCGGACGGCTATTAAAAAATGTCTTGCATATCGCCGGAGAAGCGCCGAATAAATACAGTATTAACCAGCCTTGCCGCTGAAAGTTCCTGATCAAGCTGAAATAGGCATCGGAAATATATTCCGGCAAACTACTCTCCGAATGGCTGAGCTGATGCAGGACAGGCCACAACGCTTCCGGCACGGAATAATTAAAATGTATGCCGGCAATGGCTTGCATGGTCCGGCCATAGCGGCGCCACAAGCCTTTTCGATACACATATTTCATCTTACCGATATTCGATTTGCCATACTTGGCGATAGGAATGCTCATATCGCCGTCTATCCCGCAAGGCATACTGGTCGCCAGCAGCATTTCATTATCAAGATGCGGATAAACAAACTGGTGAAGCTGATGCATAAAAGCCAGGGTTTGCTTGATTTCGGCAAACGGCGGAGTAATAAACTCCATCAGAGCTTCCGAATAATCCGTGGTGATATACGGATGCGTCAACGTCGAACCCAAGGCGCTTGGATGAGTGGTTTGCGAGATGGCGCCTGCCGAACTGATACGCAGACTTTCCTTTTCTATTCCCTTTAACCCTAATTTAAGCAAATGATGCTGATTAATGTCTATAAGGCCTTGCAATATACAAGGTAAAGCCGGTTTTTGATAATTCATTGCTAAGGACAATCCCATTGAGTCCATGATATGAACGCGGCATTATAAGTGTATGAGCTATGAATTGAAACCTAGCGCATATTTGTTTTGCGGTTAATAGGAGGCTGTCCGAGAATAGGTTTTTTATGTTCAAGCCCTGCCGATACTTACTGTAAACGCCTTGTCTACACATTAATTTCCAACTTGCCGGGAAGGCAAAAATCAGGGAGCGGGAAATTGTGACGGTATTATAAAAGCCTATGCGGCCCTAAATATACATAGCATTTCCTCCACAATAAATAAGGCTGATTTTTTTTTGAATATAGCTACAATACCATTCATATGCGTTATGAATACAAGCTATTGCCCCAATACCAACCTCTTTTTCTGACCAAGGAAAACTCATGCTGGAACAATATCGAAAACATGTAAGCGAACGAGCAGCAGAAGGTGTGGCGCCTAAACCTCTTGACGCCGCCCAAACCGCAGCACTGGTAGAATTGTTAATCAATCCGCCGGCCGGAGAAGCCGAGTTTTTGCTGGAACTGCTAACGCAGCGGATTCCGGCCGGGGTTGATGAAGCCGCCTACGTTAAAGCCGGATTCCTGACTGCCATTGCTAAAGGCGCCAGTCAATCGCCGTTGCTCACCCCGGAAAAAGCCACTGAACTTTTGGGCTCCATGTTGGGTGGTTATAATATCGCGCCTTTGATTGAATTACTGGACTATCCGGCTTTAGCCGCTATTGCAGCCAAGGCATTATCCGGCATTCTGCTGATTTTCGATGCTTTTCATGATGTTCAGGAAAAAGCCGAAGCCGGCAATGCCTACGCTCGTCAGGTCTTGCAATCTTGGGCGGATGCCGAATGGTTTATCAACCGTCAGCCTCTTCCTGAAAAATTAACCGTAACAGTGTTCAAAGTCAGTGGAGAAACCAACACTGATGATTTGTCTCCGGCTCAAGACGCCTGGTCGCGCCCGGATATTCCGTTGCATGCCAAAGCCATGCTGAAAATACCGCGTGAAGGTATTTTTAATGCAGAGCAACAAATCAGCGATTTAAAAAAACTCGGTTTTCCGGTGGCTTACGTTGGAGATGTGGTGGGCACGGGTTCTTCCCGCAAATCAGCTACAAATTCCGTGCTTTGGTTTATGGGCGACGACATTCCGTATATCCCTAACAAACGGGCCGGCGGGGTTTGTATTGGCGGCAAGATTGCCCCAATTTTCTTCAATACCATGGAAGATTCCGGCGCCCTGCCGATTGAATGTGACGTTACCCAGTTAAAAATGGGGGATGTGATTGATATCTACCCTTATCAGGGCATTATCAAAAAACACGAAACCGATCAGCAAATATCCAGCTTTGCCCTAAAAACCGAAGTCATTCCGGATGAAGTCAGAGCCGGCGGACGTATCCCTTTGATTATTGGCCGCGGCCTTACCGAAAAAGCCAGACAAGTGTTAGGCTTGCCTGATTCCACAGTATTTAAAATCCTCGGAGAAGCCGCTAAAAGCAGCAAAGGCTATACCCTGGCCCAAAAAATGGTGGGCAAAGCCTGTGGACTGACAGGCGTTCGTCCCGGCAGTTATTGCGAGCCGCGCATGACCACGGTTGGCTCACAAGACACCACAGGCCCTATGACCAGAGATGAACTAAAAGATTTGGCTTGTCTGGGATTTTCCGCCGATCTGGTGTTGCAATCGTTTTGCCATACCGCAGCTTACCCTAAGCCGGTTGACATAGAGATGCAGCACAGCCTGCCTGATTTCATCATGACCCGTGGCGGAGTGTCCTTGCGTCCGGGCGATGGGGTAATACATTCCTGGCTGAACCGCATGCTGTTACCTGATACAGTCGGCACCGGCGGCGATTCGCATACCCGTTTCCCTATCGGCATTTCCTTCCCGGCCGGTTCCGGTTTGGTGGCCTTTGCTGCGGCTACCGGCGTCATGCCGCTGGATATGCCTGAGTCGGTATTGATCCGCTTTACCGGCCAAATTCAACCAGGCATTACTTTGCGGGATCTGGTTAACGCTATCCCTTATTTTGCGATTCAGCGGGGTCTGCTAACGGTTGCCAAAGAAGGTAAGAAAAATGTGTTTTCAGGCAAAATTCTGGAAATTGAAGGCTTGCCGGATTTAAAAGTTGAACAAGCCTTTGAATTGTCCGATGCGTCTGCGGAACGTTCCGCAGGTGGTTGCACCATTAAGTTGAATGAAGAGCCAATTCGGGAATATTTGAATTCCAATATTACCCTTTTAAAATGGATGATATCGGAAGGTTACGGCGATGTCAGAAGCTTGCAGCGCAGAATTTCGGCTATGCAGGAATGGCTGAAAAACCCGGTATTGCTGACAGCCGACGCCGACGCCGAATATGCTGAAGTCATTGAAATCGACATGTGTCTGATCACCGAACCGCTGTTGGCGTGTCCAAACGATCCTGATGACATCAAACCTTTGTCCGCAGTGGCAGGCGCAAAAATTGACGAAGTGTTTATCGGTTCCTGCATGACCAATATCGGTCATTTCCGGGCTGCGGGCAAATTACTTGGAAAAGCAAACGAATTACCTACCAGATTATGGGTGGCGCCGCCAACCAAAATGGACCAAAACCAACTGATGGAGGAAGGTTATTACGGCACTTTCGACAAAGTCGGAGCCAGAACCGAAATGCCGGGATGTTCGCTTTGCATGGGTAATCAGGCCCGGGTTGAGGAAGGTTCTACCGTGGTTTCCACTTCCACTCGTAACTTTCCAAATCGTTTAGGCAATGGAGCCAATGTTTATCTAGCCTCAGCGGAACTGGCCGCAGTCTGTTCTTTGCTGGGTAAAATCCCCAGTATTGAGGAATATAAACAGCATGTTGCCGGCATCTCCTCCAGCGATACCGATACTTATCGTTATCTGAACTTTAACCAAATACAGAACTATCAGGCCAAAGCTGATACTGTGGCCTAATTTTTTCTAAAATGCTTATAAATCTTTTAGGATTAATAAATCATTTCAGCTTGAAATAGATCAATGAAACTTGGCAAGTTGGACAAGACATTACCTAGTCCAACTTGCCATCCTCTACAAATCCCACCGCCCTCTGACTGATTTTCCGTCCGATAATCAACAGTATTTTATTATCCGCCCATTCGGTTTAAATTCCTGCTAAAGCTGACACCAGGATTTTATGGTCTAAAATAATTATGTTTAAGCTTTTAATAAACTATTGCCATCTGAACTTAATGATATTTTGCAGTCCAGTTCATAGAATTCCTCTGCCAATAGCGTTAAATATCATCCAACGGATATGCAACCTTTTGACATTCGAGAAAACCACATTAATGAATACGTTTATCCTGACAATCCGGCCCGAGAAACAACCATGAAGCATCGTTTTTCTGGTCATACCATGGTAGAACTGCTGGCGACACTTTCGATCATTGCGATACTTGTTGCTTTGGCGGCGCCTAGTTTTATCACCTTTTTGTCTAAAAACCGGGCAACCAGCTATTCTAATGAATTAAGCTCAATCTTTAATCTTGCTCGCTCGGAAGCCATAAAACGTGGACAAATCGTATCGGTTTGCAGCTCTGCAGATGTCTTGGCGAGCACTCTGACATGTTCAACGGCAAGCAACCCACAAAGCGCAACAGACTGGATAGATGGCTGGCTGGTATTTTTAGATCAAGGCACAATAGGCACCTATGAAACCGGCGATACTTTGTTAAAAGTCGGCGAACCCTCCAGCGTTAATGCAGTTATTACCACGGACTCCAGTGACATGTTTGGCAATTATGTCAGCTTTAGTGGATTGGGCGCGCCACAAGGCGCCGGTTCCTTGTATATTTGTGTAGGTGCGAAAACAGGCCAATCTGTAGGTATACCGCGCACCATTAATATCAATACAACCGGACGTTTAAGTATCACCAACCTAAGCAGTACAGGTGGCGCATCATGTTAACGCATCAGTTTACTAAAAAGTTTCAAAAAGGCAGCACCTTGCTTGAAGTTTTGGTCACCATGATCTTAATCGCTTTAGGATTGCTGGGCCAAGCCGGGTTAGTGGCGCAATCTTTAAAAGTCAATAATTCCGCTTACATGCGCAGCCAGGCCACCTTGCTGGCGGATGATATGTTTGAGCGCATGCGCTTAAACCGGACCCTGGCCTTGGCAGGCAGCTTTAACTTCTATAGCGGCGACACCGTGCCAACCGGCAGCGGCGCCACCACTATACAAGGCATAGAAATAATTGATTGGGTAGGAAAAGTACAATCAATCATGAATGGTTCGCCGGTTATTGATGTCGATCAGTATGGCAATGCCTACATCACCATTACCTGGAGCGAACTTGCAGACGGCGCCCTGACCGGTTCGAACACATCCACTTCTTTTACTACAATGAGTGTAATATGAAGACTAGTCAGCATCATACATCCGGCAGTAATCTTTGGAACGCTGAATCAGGCGCCAGCTTGCTGGAGATGTTAATCTCGCTGACCATAGGTTTAATCATTATTGCCGGTATCGGTTTTAGCTATTTAGCTAGTAAACAGAGTTTCAGGGAGCAGGATGTGTTATCGCGCATGCAGGAAGGCGCTCGCATTGCCTTTGAAATTTTGGATAAAGACATCCGCATGGCGGGTTATCAAGGCTGTATGGTCAACTCTGGCGATATTAATGTGCTGACCGCTGCCAGCGATTGGGATAAAAATCTGGTTGGCAGTACCGGACTACCCTTGATAGGTTATGAAAACACCAATGAAACAAGTATAGCCTTCCCAGCAACTGCTTATAGCGGTTTCCCCACCCTGCCCAGCGGCGCCAACGTAACCGGTGTCACCGGCAATGTCTGGCAAGGTGACGCCATTACCATATTGCACGCCGATCCTACCCAGGAATATATTGTCAAAACTGATAATACTTCTGCCTCGCAAATGACCTTGAATACCAACCATAATTTGTTACAAGGCCAGATTATGGTGGTAACCGACTGCTTGCAAACTGCCGAATTCCAAAAAACCAATACCTGCACCCTGACTAACGGCAGTTGCGGCAACGCTATTGTCCAATACGGCAGCAGTTCCACCACCACTACCACCCAGTTAGGTTCTCCGGCCGGCACCGCTTATCCTTTTTCAGCCGGCTCCAAATTATACCCTTTAAGCGCCGTTACTTACTATATTAGCAAGGACACCTCCACAGGTAATCCCGCCCTGTATAGACAACGCTTAACCACAGCATCCGGCTCTCCAACCAATATTCAAGAGGAATTAGTGGAAGGTGTGCAGGACATGCAAATTTCCTATGCATTGGATACAACCGGTGACGGTGCTGTGGATAGTTATGCCATCGCCAGCAACATCACCGCCACCCAATGGGCGGTTTCTACAACACCAGTAGTATTAGGAGTGCGAATTAGCTTGTTAATGGTCTCCAGAGCCGATGAACAAGGCATTACCTCCCAACCATTAACCTATGCCATAGATTTTAATGGTGACGGCAATACCACCGATGCCGGCGAATCGGTTACCCCTACTGACTCACTGCTACGCAAAGTTTTCTCTACCACGATTTCCGTGAAGAACCGACTATGAAAACTGATTATTTCACTGAAAACAATTTCCTATCTGCAAATTGCAAGATATGTGATTCAGCACAAGCAAGCGTTTGCATCATACCTGTATCATCTGCCGGAAAACTCTCCGGACAAAGCGGTATTACCCTGTTTACCTCTTTGATTTTTTTAATCATGTTGACCTTGTTAGGCCTAAGTGTAGCCGACATGAGCAGCTTGGAAGAACATATGGCCAGCAACACCCGCAATCGGGACATAGCATATCAAGCCGCTGAAGCAGCTTTGAAATATGTTGAAAATAATCTCACCACCATTAGCGGGAATCTTCCGGCGCCAACCAATACTACATCCGGAACGGTTGCTGCAGCCGGCTTGAGAGCCATAAATGTTTGCTTACCCAACAGCATAGCTTACTGGAATGGCGCCGGTGCTTTGGATTGCAGCGGAAACAGCCAAACCTTTACCTGGAATACTACTAATGCCATTCAACTAACTAGTTCTTTGGTCACGTTAAATCAGGTGCCCACAAATGGCTACCCTTATTACCTGGTGGAAAGATACCCTGACAACGGCACCACTCAGCAATATCGGGTAACTGCCTATGGTATAGGGGGCGACGGCACTTCCATAGTAATTTTGCAGGCTATGTTTCAAATATAGGCTGGATTTAACTTATCAATACAGCGGGGATTAATGTAATGCCATGATTGATAAAAAGCTGCTGACCAGTTCACCTATTATTTTATCAATATCGCAAATTGAGCATGACCCGGTATTGT
>Ga0181528_10002976_pt1 | contig 10427 bp, 5 predicted proteins | sample PEATcosm2014_Bin_47_FD_119742 | JGI IMG/M metagenome (GOLD analysis project Ga0181528, IMG submission 119742) | Peatland microbial communities from MTU Mesocosm Facility, Houghton, MI, USA - PEATcosm2014_Bin10_10_metaG | ecosystem: Environmental > Terrestrial > Soil > Wetlands > Peat | place... | reverse complement strand
TTCTGCAAGTCGGGTGGCAGCTTCTTGTGATAATGCGCCGTCATGATTTCGGTGGGCAGCGTCATCAACTGGCGCTGTTCGCCGGCATTGGCATTGACGGCGATGACCGCCGAGAGCAGCATCACGCCGTTGATCGGGATGTCGTGGTCGGTCAGGTACCCCGAGAGTCCCGCGGCGCGCGTGGTGCCGTAGCTTTCGCCGCCCACGAAGAGCGGCGACCCCCACAGGTTGTATTCATTCAGGAAGCTGCGGATGAATTCGCCGAACGCCGCCAGATCGTTCTCCACGCCGCCGAAATCGGGACCGAAGCGCGGCTGTTCCGGACGGCTGAAACCCGTCCCCATGGCGTCGATGAAGACGAGGTCGCCGGTATCCAGCAGGCAATTGGGATTGTCGACGTACGTGTATGGCGGGGGAGTCGCCATTCCGTTCGGCTGGAGCTTCACCATCTTGGGACCGAAAGCGCCCATGTGCAGCCAGACCGTGGCCGCGCCCGGTCCGCCATTGAAAAGGAACCAGACCGGGCGCTTGGATTTATCGGTGACACCGTTCTTCGAGTAATAGATGTAGAAGAGGTGCCCTTCGGTGACGCCGCTGGTGGCCTGGTGGATCGGAATGAAGCCGACGCGCGCGGTGTATTCGATGGTCTCGCCGTGCAGCGTGATTTTGTGCTGCGTGGCGATGGGCTCCGCCGGATACTGGATCGGCACCATCTCTTCGCTGGTGTAATTGAAGCGATAAAAGTCGTTGGTGGCAGCGGCCGCGCCGCCGCGCCCCTGCGCGACAGCTCCCACACCGGTGGCGGCGATGAGAATGAGGATGTTCGAAAGCGTCTTCATGGCATGGCTCCTGGTCGTCGTCAAAAGTGGCCGGCCCTATTTGTGCGGCGGTGCGGTTGCTTCGCTGAGAAATCTGGCCAGCTCGCCCTGCAACTTGGCCAGCGCCTTGTTATCCACGTAGGCCATCTGTCCGGCCTCGAAATGACTGACGGTGATATTATGCGCGCGCACTTCGGGCGAAACGTTCAAGTGCGCCAGCGTGTACTCCGTGGCATAAAACGGCGCCTTCAGATCGTAGTAATCGATGCCCACAAACAGGCGCATGTTGGGATTCCGCGAGAACGCCCCGGCCAGGCTCTGGTCGTCGCTTCCTGTCGAAGTGTACGTACCGATCCCGCCGCTCGACAGATAGAAAATCGCGTTGCTCGCCGCCGTGAACGCCAGGTCGCGCCGAAGGTAAGCGTCGTAAGCCGCTTCGAACCCGCCGGCAAGATTGCTCTCGTTGAAGTCGACCGGGGGCGGCGCGGCGAATCCTCCGCGGCCGCCGCCTCCGCCGCCGAAGCCGCGCCCGCCGCCGCCGGCTACAAAGCCCGTCACGCGAGCGTCGGAATTCGCCAGGCCGCGATGCCGCTCATGCATCAACTCGGCGCTGAAGCGTTCGATTGAAATGCGCAGATCGTTGTTGACCACGAAATCCTTCGCGAGCCCGGTGAGGCGCGCCAGATCGGCGATGCTCCTGGTCCGCTCTTCCGCCGTCATGCGATCGCCTTTGTAGAGCGCGTGCAGATAGGGGCGCGATGCGAACTGCCGCGCCCGCTCGGAAATCTGCTCCAGGCTCATCCCGCTCAGATCGGCGGGAAGTTTCTTGTGATACCACGAGGCCATCACGAGACTCGGAAGCAAAGTAATGTACTGCGTGTCCCCTGCGACCGCGTCGGGGTTCGCCGTCATGGAGAGCAGCACCACGCCGCGCACGGGAATCTGGTGCTCATCGAGAACCGCGGCCAGGCCGGCGACGCGTCCCGTTCCGAAATCCTCTCCCGCGAGGAACAGCGGCGAATTGCGCCGATTGTTGGCCGTGAGGAAGCTGCGCACGAATTCCGCCAGCGAGCCCACGTCCCCCGTAGTGTTCCAGAATGCCGACCCATGCGAGGGCTGATCGGGACGGCTGTACGCGGTACCCACAGGATTCACGAAGACCAGGTCGGCCTGTCCCAGCAGCGTCCCGGAATTATCGGTCCACTGGTAGGGCGGATCTCCGGCGGCGCCGTCGGCCGCCCACTTCATGCGCTTGGGCCCGAACCCGCCGAACTCCTGCCAGGCGGCCGAAACTCCCGGGGCGCCGCCGAAAAAGAACAGCAGCGGGCGGGCAGACCCGTCGCTCACGCCATCTTTGAAGTAGCTGGTGTAAAAAATGTGCGCTTCCGATTGGCCAGTGGTGGCGTTACGCAGGGCGAGATAACCGGCTCGCGATGTGTACGCCAGCGAGTCGCCGCCAATAGCGATTTTCTGATGCGCCTCCGCCGGTGGTGAATCGGGGATCGATGGCGCGGTGGAAGCGGATGGGTCGTAATTAAAGAAATCGCCGCCAGCCGCTTCGGCGCCTCCGCCGCGTCCTGCCGGAGCGGCAGGCGCCTGTTGCGCCGCGGCCGCTGCCGCACGGCCTCGACCGCCGCCTTGCCCCCAGGCGACACACGACATTCCCACCGCGATTGCCAGCAAAACAGGCACACACTTTTTGGATTGCATTTTGCGAGCCTCTCCCTCGAGCCTGAAAACAGGTAGACAGGCATTTTACAGGAGTTGCCGCCATACTGCCAGCGCTCGTGGGGCACGCTTCAGCTTGTCCAGGCGAGCGGAGCCCGCCCTGCGTTATTGCCCAAATCCGCGATTCAGAAACGCGGCCGGGGCAAAACATTATTGGCCACAGATGAACACCGATGAACACAGATAAGAAAAGGGCCTCGTTCTTATCTGTGTTCATCGGTGGCTAAATTTGCTCTTAGCGGATCACTGATTTAAAAACGCCACCAGGTCATCCATCTCGCGTGCCGTAAATCGCGGCCACGGGAGCTTCCTGGTGTTCATCATGTCGAGCATGCGCGGCCCATGCTCCCAGAGCGCCGCTACCATGGTGACGTCGGATTGCCCTTTACTCAATTTGGGCGCGCCGCTCGCTGGGTCGTTGTGGCAGGCGGCGCAATTCTTATCGGCGAAGACTTTCTTCCCGCGTTCGGCGCTGCCTGTTCCGGTAAAATACTGCCGCGCCCAGATGTAGCCGATCAGTTGCTGCATGTCCCCGGGCGAAAGCGTTACCGGGGGCTGCTTCATATCGGGTTGGTGGTGCCACATCGCCGCCGCAATATCCGTCAGGGTCTGGTTCTGCAGAAGCCGTTCCATGGCCATCGCGCCGGTGTGGCAGCCGTTGCAGCCCTTGGCTTGAAACAGTTGCTCCCCCTGGTCCGATGGCGGGAATTCGAAATGGCGCGGCAAGTCGCGCGTCTGCGGCAGATTTTGCAGGTACACCAGGATGTCGCTGAGTTCCTGCCCGGAAAGCGCCACCCACGGATATTTCTTCTGCTCGAAAGCGGCCTTCATGGCGGGACCGTGATTCCACATCTGTTCCGCCAGCATCAGCGGATCGGCGAGCGACCCCCACTTCGCCACCGGCGGACCGCCTCCGGCGATCTGCGTCGCAATCCCGTGGCAATCGGCGCAGTGCCGCTCCGCAAAGGCCCGTTTGCCCCGCCCGGCGTCGCCCGGCCGATCGAAGAATCGCGCCGAAACAAAATAGGCGAACAGGTCGGCCGCGATATCGGGCGTCATCTCGCTTTTCATGATGCCTTTACGCTTCATGGCGCCCCACATATCGGGAGCGTGATTCCACATCAAGCTGGCCATCACCGCGGGTGTGTAATCGCGGTCGATCCGTTTGGACAAGTCCGGCGCCGTCGTTCCGCCCTTGCCCCGAAAGCTGTGACACTGTACGCACTGCTCGCTCTGAAACAGCTGCTCGCCGCGCTGGGCGTCTCCCGACATCGGCCCCGCGGCCCAAATACTCGCGGCCAGCGCCCCGGCAATCGTGATTCGAAGTATCGGCATTGCTGGCCTCCTAACGGGTGAACTTCAGCCCGGTGGTAACGATATGTGTGCGGAAACTTTCGAACAGGTAGAAGCTCTCCTCGTACCCATAGTATGTCCACTGGCTGTTCCAGGCGAGGTGCTTGTTAAAGGGGATCGACAACCGCGCCAGCGGCTGGTAAAAGCGCGTGGTATTGCTCCCGTTCGAAAGGAACATCGACCCGCCCATGCTCAATTTTCCAGCGATCTTCCCCGGAAAATTGATGTCCAGCAGACCGGTTATCGAGTGTGCGTTATCGCGGTAATCCGATACCGCCGAGCTATAAAACGGCAGCGTCAGATAGTCGATGGTGGAATGGAAGGTGGAGCGGTCGTATTGGCCGGTCAGGCTGAAGCGCTTGTTGTTCTTCGGCGTCCAATAAGCGGCCAAAGAACTGTCGCGGCCCAACAGGTTGTAATTGATCGTGGGAGCCGGATTGGCATTCTGCAGGACATAGAAATTCGCCTGCAGCATCAGTGACTGCAAAAGGCGATATTTGGCCCGCGCCCGCCCTTTCTGATAATCGTTCAGGCTGTCGCGGAAGTAGATATCGTCGCTGTTTCCGCCTTCGTAATCCAGGTTGAACGAGAGTTTCTCCGATAGCCGGAAGTTCAAGCCGGCCAGCCCCACATTGCGCTTCAATTGCCCCTGCTCCAGTGTGCCGGGAGGATTCAGGAAGGGCGTCGCGTCGGTAGCGGCATCGCCCCAAATGTAGCGATACCCGCCGCGCAAAGTCACCTTCGAAGTGAGATCGTACAGCACGTCTACCTGTTCCTGGTTATAGTTGACGAACTGCAGGGGATTCAGGCTGGTGATGCCGCCATTGGTCGCGGCCGTGGGAGTGATGTTCAGCATGCCGTACGCGGCATCGTGATACCGGTCGGTCAGCCAGTTCTGCAAGATCCGCAGGTGCTTCAAAGGCCGGATTTCCACGCCCGCCGTACCGGTGGTATGCGGCTGATTGGCCGCGCCCGTGCCGATGGTCTGCTGGCTGCTATAGAAGAGCAATTCGCTCATCGCCAGAAAATTCCCCGCCGCCGTCTCATTGAAGTTGACGGTGGTCTTGGGATCGCTATATAGAAACTGGCCGTAGATATCCATCCAGGAGAAGGGACGCGCCGTCAACAGCCCTTTGCTGTAAACGTTGGTGCCGCGGATTCCGTAAGCCTGCTGCAAGTTTGTAAGAGACAGCGTTTGCCCGAAGATCGGCGACGTGCGGTCGCCCAGGTTGTTGCCTGAGAAGGTCGACTGATCGTCATCCTTATATGTCGTGCCGCCCTGTTCCAGCGTGATGTGGAAGCGGTTGAACTCGAACCGCACTCCGCCGCGATAATTGTCGGTGCTGTCGCGCAGCAGCGTCGGAACGGCGAACTCGTCGTTGCTGTCCTGAACCCACTCGTCCACCCCGTGTCCATATCCCGAATTGCGATCGAAAACCAGGTACGGGACGATGCGCTTCCCCGGCCGCAGTTCGAGTGAAGCAGTCATCGTCCTCCGGCGGGTATCGAACGACTGTTCATTGAATCCCCCCGGCGCCAACGGATTGGCGTACGACGGCACGGCGTCGAAAAAGGCGATGTCGCGGTAATCGAAAACCAGGTCGTAGACGCTCTGTTTGCGGGCATTCAGATGGGCCAGTTCATAAGGCTCGCCACCCCATCCGAAAGCGTTCGCGTCGATGCGGTCGAATAAGCGCTTCTTGGGGTCGATAATCGTGAAGTCCAGGCCTTCCAGAACCAGCCCCTGGCCCAGATTGACGACGCTGCGGTATTCCGGGTAATTCCCGGCGGGCCCACTCACGAACCGGTATCCCAGGTCGAGACTGCCCGAAAACCACTGCTCGCCAGTCGGGGCCGGATTGGAAGCAGCCGGCGATGCCGCGGGCGCGGCGGTCTGCGGCTGATCGGCGGGTTTGGCCGGGGCAGGTGGTGTTGCGGGCGCGGTAGTCTGATCGGCGGGTTGGGCCGGCGCCGCGGGTGCGGTCTGATCTGCGGGGTTGGCTGGGACCTGCGCGGCTTGCACTTCCGTCTTTGCCGGAGTCTGCGCCGTCTGATCGTCGGCTTTCGCGGGTGGATCGGCCTGCTGTGTCAGGGCCGGAACCATCGTCAGGATGAGTGCCAGTAAGAATCTCATTTGAGCAAGTCCCGGTTCACGTACGATCCGTGGACCTTTTGGTGGCAGTTGGTGCAATTCTGGAAACGCGGCGAGTTGGTATCGTGAAACGCCGGAGGGATCGAACCCAACGTTCCGCCTTTCGCCGGAAGCGCCTGGAAGTTGGAATGGCATTCCTGGCACACCAGGCGCACGGCTTGCCGGGTCAGCATCCGCGGGTTGGAGGAACCGTGCGGCTGATGGCACGCCATGCAGCCTTCCATCCTCACCGGTGCATGCTCATACACGAACGGCCCGGCCAGGTCGCCGTGGCACTTCAGGCAGCCCGGTTCGTTGGCGCTCACCGTTTGCAGCATGCGCGGTTCGAATGTGCCGTGGGGATTGTGGCAATCCACGCACGACATCGCTTCCTGCGGCAGCTTGTGCCCGTAGGGGCGTTGGAAACTGGCCCACACGTCCTGGTGGCACGAGGAGCAGAGCTTGTTGATCTCGGGTATTTTGCGCGTCACCAGACCCTCGGGGCCGTTCTTGTGGATGGAATGGCAAGCCACGCAGGCAACCTGGTTCCTGGCGTGGCTGCTCGAAATCCGCCCCACATGGGTCGGCTGATTCAAATGGCAGGTGAGGCAGACCTTGTCGGCCGCGGCGGGAGCGATTTTTGCCGGATTGCGAATGTCGGCTGCCACCATCGATTCCGCATGCTTACTTCCCGGCCCGTGGCAGGATTCGCAGGCTTTGCCCTCAAAGCCCCGCTTCTTGTCGCTTTCCACCTCGTAATGAGGATTCTTCTGGAAGGCGTTGAAAATATCTTCGTGGCATCCCTGGCAGGTTTCGGAACCGACAAATTCCGCCGCCTTGGGAGCTTCCTTCGATGGAGCCGGAGCGCTGGCTTTTTGCTGAGCGCGCCCGGAGGTCGCGCTCAATAGCACGGCCGCCGTAAAAATCACAAACCAGCGCACCCCCCGAAGGGAGTGCGCTGCCTGAAGGCGGGCCATGCTCAGAGATCTCGGCGGCCGGAACATGGTCGTCTCCTTCTTACTGGCGATTCGATTACTGACCGATGTGTACTGTGGTTGCATCGTAGGCTGCGCCGGCGCCGTGGCAGACGGTGCAGCTTTCGCCAAACAGCGAGCTGGTATTCAGCACCGCGTGCGCTAGCGTTGGCGTGTCGAAATGGCAAGCCGTGCAGGCCGACGTGGTGGCCGGAACCGGGTTGATCAAGGCCGATGGATCGGTCACGGCGTTCAAGCCGACTGGCAGGACATCTTGCGAACCGCCGGTGTGGCACATGGTGCAGTTGGCCGTATCGCCGACCGAGCCGTTCAGCATGGCCGGATAGAGAACGCCGGTATTGGTGATTCCCTTGGGAACGGAGGCGAACGCCTGGCCGAAATCGCTGGTATTGCCGCCAAATCCGACCACGGCGTAGTCTTTGCCGGCCGCTCCCAGCTTGTTTCCGGTGTGGATGGAGTGAATCAGATACGCGAAGTTGATCGCCTGAGCCGGCGCGGCCTTTTGGGTGGCATTGGTGGCCATTGCGCGCGTAGTGGCGTCGGTGTTGCTCGGGTTGTGGCATAACACGCAGTACGTCACGTTGTTACGCAGGTTGCCATGGATCTCGAGGTAGGTGTGGCACTGGTTGCAATTGGCCATGGCCACCACCGTGCGCCGCGGCGTCACCGGAGAGCCGTCCACCGAGAAGTTTATGATCTGGTTGGTGCCGCCGTAGGAGGTTGAAACCGCCTGCGTGGTTCCCGGCAACAGCGTAATCGCCAGCCGTCCTTCGATACCAATCGTGTAGGTTCCCGTGGCATTGGCCGGAACCGTGTGCGTAAAGGTGTAGCTGCAATTCCCGCTGTTATCGCAGGTGGCGCCGCTGATTACTGACTCCGTCACATAGCCCGGCGTGGTCACGTTCGAGCCAAAGCTGGTGTAGCCGTAATCCGTCGTTGGTCCGGCCATGGTCAGTTGGAGGAAGCCGCTGTTCGCCGAGAAGGTGCTCATCGGAATTCCGTTGCCGCTGTTGTCCTTGACGGTGAAGGAAACCGTCGGCGCCGTGCCTGCTGTTCCGCCCGTCACCTTGGTCAAAGTAAAGTTCAAGCCGGGGATTCCCGGCGCTTCGTCGTCCACCGTGTGGGCACCGATAATCGACGCGTCAAACGGCAGTTCACCCTGCGGGATGTGGCAGCCGGAGCATTGCGTGTCGTCGATTTGCGGCAGGTGGCTGGTGTTGGTATCGCCCCCGGCGGTGTAGGAAATCGCGCCTGTGGCGAAGTTCACATCGTCATGGCAGGAACCGCAGGCCGCGCGGCTCGGTGTGGTCATCCAAACCTTGGTTTGCGCGGCCCCGTTCTTGGGATTGTGGCAGCTGCCGGCGCAATTCCGCGGGTCGCTCGGGTTGGCGGGGTAAACGATCGTTGAGAAACTGGAATAGCCCCCGTGGCCATAGATCTGGTAATTCTGGGCGCCATACTTGACGCTGGGCAGGCTCGACCCCATATGGAGCTTATGGATAAATACCTTCATATCCAGCGACTCGCCGGTGTTGGGATCGCTGGTCTGCGGCTGGTGGCACATGATGCACAGCGCCGTGCCCACTCGCGATCCGCCGTGGAAGGAAATCTTGCTGTGGCAGGTGTTGCAATCCGCGTCGCGCACCACATCGCGCGGCGTGGGCGTGCCTCCAGCCGGCACGAAGTCGAACGTCGTGGAAGCGTATGCGGTTCCCAGGTCCCATTCCGTCAGGTTGCGGGAGCCGTAGATTCCGATGCGGTTCGATAAGGTGGAGTTGTAACCGCTCGGCGCCTTATCGCCGTAGGTGTAGACATACTCGCCCGTGGCGACCGTGGTAGTCGTGCCACCCGAATCGCCCGCAGCCTGCGTGGCCGTCGCTCCGCCCGACACCGCTGTCGCGGTCGTCGTGATATAGGAAGCGAACTGCTCCTGTCCGGCCGGAATATAAGCTGCCAGGAAACGCGGCGTAACTACACCCGGCGTCAGCACTCCGTTAAGGTCGAGGGGAAGCCCGGTGCCATCCGTAATCTTGTAGTCGACACTGATCGTTCCATCGCTGGCGATTTTCGCCGACACGACGCTGAAAGCGAGGCCGGGATTCACGTACTCCACGGCGGCTTGCGCGGCACTCGAGTGGATGAGCCCGTTGGTGCTCTTCTGGCCGCTGATCATCACGATGGAGCCCGCAACCACTAGAAGAGCAAGAGACTTACCGGTCACCGCGAGAACCGAAGAGGAAATCCGCATACTTTTCTCCAAAACTCTGAATCGAACTACTCCGCCGGCTTGGTGAGAAACGACTCACCCGCCATCGACGTTGTGCTGAAGCTTTCTGAGCACTCCCCTTAAGAGCACTCGCCAGTCCAAACCCCATCAGAGGCTCAAATCTCGTCTTTTCAGTTGTCTGGAAAAGTTCACAGGCCCGGCGGACAGCCGTGGAGACTTCGAATGGGTGAAAACAGTGAGGTCCGATGGGTGAAATCCCACAGGGAGGTCAGAAGATCGGCAGAGGTGCGGGTTTTTGAGGCATTCTCCCCACCTTCGCCGCCAAGGGAGGAATTTCCCTAATAACCAGTACTATTTGTTCGGAAAAATCCGATAATTGCAGAAGTTTTTCTTGACTGGTGCCAATCAGCACAGGTATTCTAGCGTTTCGGCCCGGTAAGGAAAATTCCTAATCACAGTACCAGTGACATCTGATATGGCTACGACGATAACTCTACCGCCTGTTTCCTCAGCTGAACGTAATCGGCTCTTGGCAGCCGATTCCATCCGTCACCGCGCTCTTGAACGCCTCTACGAGCGGCGGGAAACCGTGAGAACCCTGATCGCCGCCCTCGAGGGCTATCAGCGTGCCCGCGAAACGCGCCTGGCCCGGTGCATCGCGTTCAGCCCTTCTCAGACGTCTTCGTCAAATTTCTCTCGATCGCGAATTTGACCAGGCCCACGATATCGTGTACGTTCAGTTTTCGCATCAGGGTGGCGCGGTATGTGTCCACGGTCTTGGGACTGATGCGTAGCAACTCCGCGATATCCTTGGCGCGCTTCCCCTGGACGAGGTACTGGAAGACTTCCATTTCGCGGGGACTCAGCGCCGCCAGGGGGTCTTCGGGCGCACTGGCCTCCGGCTTGGTGAAGAGACGGGCGCCTTTGAGCAGCGGAGAAACGTATTGCCCTCCGTCGCGCACGTAGCTGATGGCCTCCAGCAGGTGCCTCCCGGGGCCATCCTTTAATAAATAAGCGTCGGCCCCCGCCCGCAGCGCTTCGATTACGGGCTTATCCTCCCGGCTGATGGAAAGGATCATAATCTTGGTCGGACAACCGGCGCTCCGCAACTTGCGAATCACCTCAATTCCCGTCATTCCGGGCATGTGGAGGTCGAGAATGGCGAAATCCGGCTG
>Ga0181528_10002974_pt1 | contig 10432 bp, 7 predicted proteins | sample PEATcosm2014_Bin_47_FD_119742 | JGI IMG/M metagenome (GOLD analysis project Ga0181528, IMG submission 119742) | Peatland microbial communities from MTU Mesocosm Facility, Houghton, MI, USA - PEATcosm2014_Bin10_10_metaG | ecosystem: Environmental > Terrestrial > Soil > Wetlands > Peat | place... | reverse complement strand
GACGCTGTGTCCCCGGCTGCGCAGACTGCTGATCGTCTCAATGGCGATTTCATGCTTGGCGGTTGAGCCTTCAGTCAATTCAATGGCAATGCTCTGCGAAGAAACACCCGCACGGTGAAGAGTTTGATCGAGCATGAACAGAACCCCCGGATCCTCGATATCGGAGGCGGCCACGTTGATGCTTACGCGGATCTCCGGGTGTTTGCGCAGCATCGTTCCGCAATCGCGCAGTACGTGCCGGAGCACCAGTTTGGTGATTTCGCCAACAAAGCCGCATTGTTCAGCAACACGGACAAAAACGTCGGGGCCAACCGCGACGCCCTCCTCATTGGTCCAACGCGCCAGCGCTTCTGCGCCCACTATGCGCTTGCTTCGCAGGTCAACCACAGGTTGATAGACGACTTTGAGCTTGTCATTGCGAATAGCGCGGCGAAGTTGCTGCTCAATGCTTTTGTTTCGCCGGTAAAGAAGAGGTGAGACTAGGCCAAGCAAGGCACCCAGCAATCCGCACAGAAAAACACATCCGTTGAACTTGGTGCGATTGGCATCGTGGATCTCGGAGATTGTGGTGTAGGCTGTGACGCAACTGAAAAATCGGATAGAACATCGAGTGGCTAAGAGTGTCTCTCCCTGCTGGTATTCGCCTTCTCTGCTGAGAATTCCCTGGCTGGCCTGGAGAGACTCGCCCAGCAAGCGGCCAGTCTTCTGACTGGGAGCGTCGGTCACCGTCTCGATCTCGTGCATGGGTAGCGGTTCCAGATGCATTCGCGTGAACGGAGTGAAGACAACATAAGAGTCGCCCAGTTGCATCGCGAGAACAGTCAGGCCGGGCTTTCGGTAGGGAGCAAGGTCCTTGTAAATGACCGTTCCGTCCTGCTGGGTGAAATCTGCCTGGAATTGCTCTTTCGAGGACGCCAATTTCCCCAGGGCTGCCGAACACTCGATATTGCCGTCGCGCATGCGGCCCGCGTCCATCAGGAATTCCGACTCGAAGATCAAGGCGCGAAAGTAGCCAATCTCGTCAGCCGAACAGGTGTGATGATGCGAGACAGCTACGGCGGCCAATACAGTCCGCAATTCGGCGGAAGAGGCCTCGCCGTCCTCCACCAGGCGAGTCGCGTAGCGATCCAGCTGGCCTTCGGCATACCGAACAGCGATGGTGGTGGCTAACTGATAGCCAACCAAGGTTCCGCATAGTGCCGCAATGATTGTGGCCGCCAGGATTATCGGGAATCGTTGTTTGCGTGATGCCATTTTTCACCAACCGGTTCGAGTCACTTCTCCAGCTTGTAATTGCAACAGACAGAGACGTTTGAGACGGAACGACCTGTAGTATCACAATATGGGCAGAAATCCTATTACCCGATTATGCCTGCGAAGCAATCCGGCTAGAATGATGTCAATTATGGAATCGCCATTGGAACCGCAGCAACTGCATTGCACTTTCTATAGTATCGGGCAAGTTGCGGCGTTCTTTAGTTTGCAACCATCTTTTAACAATTCAACTTCAGCAGACGGCAGCCACTAACTTTAATGGACTTTTAACACGATCTTGAAATGCAAATGTCATGCCTCTTCTTGATCATGCAGTTGACTGTCCTTCTGATCTCTTGGTATGGTCATCGCTGAATCAGATTACGCCATTCCACGGGATATAGAAGGAAGAGATGTCCATGAAAACAATCTCTGCGTGCGCGCGGCTTATGCTGGGCGGGATTGCTGGCTGCCTGGCATTGGTCGCCGCTGGATGCGGCGGCGGATCGCAAACCAGCTCGTCGACGCTGCAAAGCCAGACCATCACCTTCAACACGATTTCCAGTCAGACCGTCGGCGCCCCCCTGACACTCTCCGCTACGGCCAGTTCCGGCCTCACGGTAAGCTTTGCCTCCACCACCATCGCCGTCTGTACCGTGAACGGCACCACGGCCAGCATGATTGCTGCGGGCACCTGTACCATTCAGGCCACACAGGCCGGGAACGCGATCTTCCTGGCGGCCACGCCGGTCTTGCAGAGCTTTACAGTGAATGCGGCGAATTCCAATCCTGCGCCAGCCATCACCAGCATCTCACCCACCTTTATAGAAGTAGAATCAGTGGCTCAGACCGTGACGCTGACCGGCACGAACTTCCTCGCCACGACGACCGCAACCTACGGCGGAACGGCCCACGCAATCACATTTGTGAACTCGACAACGATTACGCTTACCCTGAGCGTCTCCGATCAGGCCACTACCGGCCCGGAAGCGATTGTACTCACCAATCCGGCACCGGGGGGTGGAACAGCCTCGATCAATCTATCTGTGGTCTCCCCATCAAATGCCATGCTCACCCTTTCCCAGTTAGCGGTGGGCGACCAGGCCCGCTTGCAGCGGCTCATTCAAAAAGGCCGCGCCGGAAGCCCGGTCACCCTGGCGGCGATTGGCGGGTCGATCACCCAGGGCACGGGCGCGACTTCGACCTCTCTGTGCTATGCCAGCCTTGTTCAGGACTGGTGGAATACGACCTTCCCCAATAGCGCCGGTACGCTCATCAACGCGGGCATAGGCGCCACCGGCTCCGATTATGGAAGCCTGCGCGTGCAGCGCGACGTGCTCAGCAAGAATCCCGACCTGGTGATCATCGAGTTTGCCGTGAACGATCTCGGCAATCCGGCCGGCCTCAGCGATACCTACGAAGGCCTGTTGCGCCAGATTCTCGATGCGCCTTCGCATCCCGCCGTCATTCTGCTTTTCATGATGACCTATGGGCTGCCGGTCGTCGAGGACTATTTGACCGCGCAGCCCTGGCAATCGGCCATCGGCGCGAACTATAACGTGCCCATGGTGAGTTACTTCGACGCCATCGGTGCGGAGCTGACCAATGGCAACATCACACTGAGCGAGATTACTGCCGATGATGTCCATCCCACTGATCTGGGCCATGCCTACGCAGCGCAGTTTATCGAACAGAATATCCAGAACGCCATTGATAACTTCCCCGCTGGAGCGGCGCTTGAAGATATTCCCGCCACGGCGGCGCCGCTCTATTCCTCGGACTTCGAGTTTACTTCGCTTCAAGACGGCATCGGCGACGATGGCCCCGCGCTCAATCCCACAGCCAACAGCGGCTGGATAGACGAATCGGCGTACAGCCTGGCCAGCCTCTATTGGCCGCCTTCGGGACTGTTCAGTTCCACTCCGGGCAGCACACTCGACTTCACCGTCACCGGCAAGGAGATATTGATCGGATACTGGATCTTCAACGGCCCAACGCTGACCGCGCCGATGGGCGAGGCCAGTGTTACCGTGGACGGCGTGGCCTATTACAGCGATCTCGATGGCTGGTTCGACCAGAGCTGGGGCGGTTATCGCGGGACGACGCGCGTCGGCAACGGTCTGGCCAGCGGCCCGCACCAGGTGCAGATCACTCTGCTCAGCACTGAAGACCCAGGCGGCAGTACCGGCCACGACTTTATCGTTCTCGACGTAGGCGCGGGCGGAGTGCAATAAGAATATGGGGGATCCCAGCTCGACTTGCATTCTCCCAACTCTCCTGTTAATTTACTAACTGGTTAGTCAAGCCATGAGTGCTCCTCACCCATCCCGTACCCAGGCAGTGCGCGCCGACCAGACCCGTACCCGCATCCTCGGTGCCGCCATCCAGCAGTTCAGCGAAAACGGCCTGGCTGGCGCGCGCACTGAATTGATTGCCGAGGAAGCCGGCGTAAACAAGGCACTGCTTTACTACTACTTCAAAAGCAAGGAAGACCTCTACGCCGCGGCTCTGGAGTCTGTATTTGAGGATGTGTGGGCTGACAGCGTCGCCGTGCTGAAGGCGGAGGCCACCGCCGGAGAACGATTCGTGCAGATCGTGTTGAACCACTTTGACCGCTCCTATTCCCATCGGTTGATGCGGTCTCTCATGCAGCAGGAGATGGTCAGGCTGCACCAGGGCGAGGAGAACCGGATGGCGCTGCTGGCTGACCGCTTTTTTCGCCCGATGTGGGTCAAGGTGCAGGAATTGCTGGAGGAGGGAATCGCTTCGGGCGAGTTGATTCCAGTTGATCCCGCGCAATTGCGCTACGCCGCGTTGGGCGCGAATGTCTTCTACTTTCTCACCGCGCCGGTCACAAGGCTGGCTTTCGGAATCAACCCTTTGGAGCACAGCCAGTTGGAGCAACACCGCAGAGTGGTTGTCGATTATCTTGGCCAGGCGATCTTCATCGACCGAGAGCACGGCGCCCACGTGGCCGCGCATGTGCTGGCTGCAACGCCCATGCCCCTGAGAGATAAGCCGATTCACCATTGATCATTGTTTGTTTTGAACTCCAAGCACTGTTTGACGAAGCGAGGCAGAAGTGAACGCACGCAATCGAGTTTTTCTGATCCTGGGCCTGCTGACCGTTGGCTCGTTTGTCTGGTACCTGGTCACGGTGCGGCCCTCGGCTGACCTGCAACTGATCGGCACGGTGGACGCGAACGAGGTGGTTGTGAGCGCCAAGATCCCTGGGCGCATCCAGACGCTGACCGTGGACGAAGGCCAGGAAGTGAAGGCCGGCCAACTGATCGCCATCATTGAGAGCGATGACCTGGCAGCCGCTCGCAAAGCTGCCGAATCAACCGCCGCGGGGCAGAAGTGGAAGCTGGGCGAGACGGTCGAGACCGAGCGCCAGACGCGCGGCGAAACCAGCAGCGCCACCGTCAACGCCGAGGCTCTCGTCAAAGCAGCCCGCGCCACGCTCGCCCAGGCCCAGGCCAACTACGACCACCAACTGGCCGACACTAGCCGCACGGTCGCCTTGGCGCAACAGGGCATTATGAGCCTGCAAGCCAAGGACGACGCCGCTACCAGCCTTCAGGCCTCCAAGGCCGCCGTCGATTCGGCGCGCGAAAACGTCTCCGCCGCCGAGGCCTCCCTGCGCCAGGCCCGCGCCCATGAACTGCTTGCCAACGTAGCGGCACGCACTGTGGATGAAACTCGTGACCAGGCAGCGAATGCCCGCGCCCTCGCCGAGCAGGCCAGTGTCGAGCTGGGTTACGCGCAGGTCTTTGCTCCGGTCAGCGGCAAGGTCAACGTCCGCGCCGCGCGCCAGGGCGAGGTGGTCGCCGCCGGCGCCGCCATCGTTACCATCATGGACCTGACCCAAACCTGGGTCTATGCACCGCTGCCTGAAACTCAGGCCGACGCGGTGCAACTGGGCGACTCATTGCGCATCGTGATGCCTTCGGGCGCGACCCTCCAGGGCAAGGTCATCAACAAATCCGCTCAGGCCGACTTCGCCACGCAGCGCGACGTAAGCTCGCGCAAGCGCGACATCAAAACCATTCAGATCAAGCTGCTCATCGACAATCCCGGCGAGCGCTACGTTCCCGGCATGATCGCCGAAGTCTATATACCCAAGAGCAAGCTGGTGAAGCAATGATCCCTTTCATAACCACACTGAAGCAACGTAAAACGGCCCACGGCCGTATACCCAAGAGCAAGCTGGTGAAGCAATGACAGCCACCGCGATTGAAGTCGAGAATATCGTCAAGCGTTATGGCGACTTTGAAGCGGTCAAAGGCGTGAGCTTCTCGGTCTCAGAGGGCGAGATCTTCGGCCTGCTTGGGCCCAACGGCGCGGGCAAAAGCACGCTCATCCGCATGATGACCACCCTGATTCCGCTCACCAGCGGCAAGGCTGTGGTGGCAGGTCACAACGTGGCGAGAGAAGCCGACGCGGTGCGCCGCTTGATCGGTGTCATTCCCCAAGCTCTGACCAGCGATCCCGACCTTACCGTGGAAGAGAACCTCAGCATCTACGCCAAGCTCTATAAAGTTCCCCGCGCTGAGCGTCTCGTTAATATCGCCGAAGTGCTGGAGGCCGTCGATCTTGTCAAATGGCGCGGTGCGCAAGTGAAGACGCTCTCTGGCGGAATGAGGCGCCGCGTGGAGATTGCCCGCGGCTTGGTCCACAATCCGAGCATCTTCTTTCTCGACGAGCCGACCACCGGCCTCGATCCGGTCTCGCGCATCGCGGTCTGGGAGATGCTGAGCAACCTGCGCGCCCGGCGCAACCTCACCATCCTCATTACCACGCATTACATGGACGAGGCTGACAAGCTTTGCGACCGCATTGCCATTGTCGATCACGGTACTCTGGTGGCGCTGGGTACGCCCCTGGAATTGAAGCACAGCGTACCCGGAGCCAATGTTGTCGAGGTCCACTTCAACCGCGAAACGCCGCAATGGCAGGGAAGGCTAGAGAAGCTAGACGGAGTGACCAGCGTACAGGCCGAGAGCGCCGGATTCTATCGTGTGCTAACCTCCTCCGGCTCCAAAACTACCATGCAGTTGGTCGAGCTGGCCGCTTCGCTGGGTGAAACACTCACCTCTCTCAGTGTGCAGAACACCTCGCTCGACGACGTCTTCGTCCATTACACCGGCCGCCAGCTCCGCGATGAGCAGGTGAAGCCGCCGATTTTCACTTTGCCGCCGCGGCCAGGAATGCAGTCATGACTAGAATGTTTGCCATCGTCGAGCGCGAGATGCGCAAGTTCTTCCGTTCGCCCATGCTGATGATCATGTCGCTGATGATGCCGATTATGCAATTGCTCATCATGGGCAACGCCTTCGGCGGCAAGATCACCGGCGAGCGTGTCGCCGTCGTCGACTACGACCACGGCCCGGAGGCGGTCAGGCTGCGCGAAGCCTTCGACTCCATTGCAGTCAACATCAAGACTTTCACCACCATCGAGTACACCAATGAGGTGCAGGCGCGCGAGGATGTGCGCACCGGCAAGATCAACGCCGCTGTGATCATTCCCGCCCAATACTCCCGCCGCGTCTACGCGCAGGAAAAACCCGTGATCGGTTTGGTTGTCGACGATACCGACCAGTTCAGCTCCGCCTCCATCGAGTCCGAGATGCAGTCGGTGGTCACCGCGCTGACCACGCCCGCCATCCAGCCCCGCATGGCCAATCAGATCGCGCTGGAGATCGTCGAGCTTTATCCCTATGTCAATTACCTGAAGTTTCTGCTCCCCGCCTGCTGTGCAATGGCCATGTATATCTCGGTGATGATCGGCGGCGGAATGCTGTACATCGACGATAAGGCGCGAGGCGTTCATGAAGGCTACCTGGTAACTCCCATCACCAAGTTGGAGCTGGTTTTCGGCCTGAACATGGCCGCGGCCATCAAGGCGGTGCTGGCCGGCATCTGCCTAACGGTGATCGGCTCGCTGATCGCCGGTTTGGGCATCATCTTCCATCCCATGGCCGACCTGGAACTGCTCGCCCTTATCATTGTCACTGCCATTGCCTTCAACGGCATGATGTTTCTGCTGATGGTCCGCGTGGATGATCCGCTCACTCCGCGCGCCATGTTCGGCGTCCTCAATCTGCTGCTCTTCTATCCATCTGGCGCCATGTATCCCATCGCCGCCTTTCCCCCATGGCTGCGCGCTTTATCGGTCATTGATCCCTTCACCTACTGCGTAGACGGCTTCAAATCCATTCTGCTCAAGGACGGTGGGTTCGTCTCGATTCAATACGACCTGCTCTTCCTTTTTGTTTTTGGCTTCGGCACGCTGCTCATTGCCACACCGTTGTTCAAACGCACACTATAGTGGAGATTGATGATGTCTTTGATGTGCAGATTGCTTGCTTCTTCCATGCTCTCTCTGATCGTGCTGGTCGGCTGCCGCTCCGCTCAGAAGCCGCCCGCTCCCTCCAGCGTCACTGATCAAAACAAGATCTATCATCTGCGCGGCAAAGTGGTCTCCACCGAGATCGCCACAGGCGAAGTCACGCTCGATCATGAAGCCATCCCCGGCTTTATGGAGGCGATGACCATGCCCTACAAGCTGAAGGACGCGCATCAACTAGGAGGGCTGCATCCGGGCGACGTGATCACCGCCGACGTGCTGGTATCGCCCGACCCGAACGCCGAGTTGCTGCTGGATCATCTTGTCGTGGTCGCGCAGGCCAGGCCGGATCGCCAACCCTGACCAACCACCGGTCGATGGGAAGCTGCTGGCCTCGACCTCCAGGAGCGCCGTCTACCAATTATCAGACAAAGCCGCACCTTCGCGGGTACTCGGCAACGGGCATAAATGGGCTTACACTGAAGTTGCTCTGGATTCTTCGCGCGCTCCCCATGCGCCGAATCCCATACATCGTTTTGTTGCTGGCCGCGTTTTTGGCGGCCTCGGTCGGCGCCTCGCAAGCTAATGCTGCCAAGGTGAAGGAGCGGGGTTTGCCCGCGACGCCGGCTCACAGCTCCCACAAACCTGTGCGCAGCTCCCGCACTCAGCAAAGGCCCGCCGCTCGCGCCGTCAAACGCGCACCATCGAGAGCTCCTGGGCGTGTACATACGGCTGTCTTACGGCGGCGTTTTCGCGCGACGCCGGCAACCAGGCGTCAGATCGAATCCGCGTCTCAGCCCCCCGCCGCCGTAGATGCTTCATTGCAAACCAGGCGAACGGTGCTACCTCCGCCGCTGCGCGGGAGCTACGATTCGCTGTTGCGGCAAAACATCAGAACCCAGGACGACGGACTGGAACGCATTGAGGACGACAACGATCTGGCCGACCGTATCGCCCGTGGAATGTTGGTGCCGGTGCCCGTTACAGCTGCGCTTACGATCAATGGCAACCTGCCGCAGAACCGGCGCTACTGTCGGCCCTGGACGGCAACCTTTCTCACAGACATTGCGCGCGCCCATGCAACCCGCTTTCACGGCCCGCTTGAGGTCAGCTCGGCGGTGCGCACCGTCGCTTATCAAAAGCAACTGATGAAAACCAATGGCAACGCTACGGCAGCCGAAGGCGACGTTGCCAGCCCGCATCTCACTGGCGCCACCATTGACATTGCCAAGCAGGGGCTTACGCTACAGGAGATTGGCTGGATGCGCACCTGGCTGCTCAGGCTCCAGGAGGCGGGCAAGATCGACGTTGAGGAAGAGTTCCAGCAGTCCTGTTTCCACATCACCGTTTACAAAAGCTATACATCTACCGCGCCGGCGCGCAAGAACCAGGCCCAAGCTACCGTGAATCAAGTCAGAACGAAAGGGAATGGGTTATAGAGAAACTGGATCATTCTCTGAAAGGGGATTATTCATCGAGCGAAACTGCTGTACATGATTGATAAATATGGTTGATGAGAGAAAATGAACCTCCAAATATTGGTCCAGAATCGTTGGACTAAAACTCTAAGTGATTTGTATTGAGAAGTTTATGGGGTAAATGATCTATTTCCCCCTTCAATGGTATCGATGCCGTACCGAGAATGCGGAGCATATGACCGCCGCACATCGAGTGCGAAGCATTGGTGTCATGAGTCTCGCGGCGCGGGGTTCCTCGACCGGCCTGCTTCCTCGCACCTTGGGCACCAATATAGGGGGAAAAACCCGCACAGCACGTAGGCGTGGTGAAAAATCAGAAACTTTGATAGTAGAAAACCTCTTTCTCAATAACCGAGGACTGCGTCCCATTCGGACTTCCCGTGACTAATCTCTACCCCGGAGAGTTAAACGATTGCTTTTAAAGTCGTTATCGCAAAATTTCGGCGAGTGGCGAATTGAATTACAACTTTTAGCTGCGTTGAACAAACTCACCTCGACTCTGTAGACAATAAGTAAGACCGGAGGACGGCATTACTGAAAGTTCCCAATGAGAACAAAAGGCGCCCAGTAGAATGGATGGGAATAGCCGGCATCCTGCGCAGAGGAGGCCGGCTCCTGCACAACTTCAACGCCACGTTCGCTTGTCGCGCCGGGAGATACGGCAGCACCGCGCAGCAGCGCCATCTGCGCCCTTCGCAGAGCCTCGGCTTTGCCGCTGATAGGGTCTTGAATCCACCGTGCGTAGAAGTCGCTCATCAGCTGGCTGGTGCTGGAGTCGTTCACATCCCAGAGTGTGGCCAGCACAGCTTCGGCATCTTTCTGCTGGGCAATCATACCCAGGCTGTCCATCTCCAGGCCGTTGCGGGATTTGTAGTCTTTGGCCGTACTGCATGCCGATAGGGTGAGAAGCCGGGTGCCATGAAAGGCGACAGGAGAATTCTCCATCTCAGAGAGATTCCACTTATATCCCCTGGCTTCTCCGGCGTCTTCTCCGCCCAACATCAAGTAAGGCTCTTCTCCGCTGCCTGTCTCCACAACAAAATGGCTGGCGATATGCACCACGGGGACGCTTGTACCTGCGCCCAGTTCGGCCTTCAAGGCAGAGAAAGTGAATTGCTCGTTGGGCAGAAGCTTGCCAGCCATGACGCCATGCGACGCGGGTGCAGCCGGATCGTGGACCACGGCATTCAGCTCCGGCATCACGCCAGGAAGCGCCGGCAACCCCCCAAAACTTTTGGAGATGCCCATCGCCAACACGCTGGGCGCGTTTCCGCCCAAGAGTGGCGAATCCGTCATATGGCCATAGCTCTCGGGGGTAAAGAGAACATTGTTGAAGCGCTCGACTAGGTAT
>Ga0181528_10002973_pt1 | contig 10434 bp, 9 predicted proteins | sample PEATcosm2014_Bin_47_FD_119742 | JGI IMG/M metagenome (GOLD analysis project Ga0181528, IMG submission 119742) | Peatland microbial communities from MTU Mesocosm Facility, Houghton, MI, USA - PEATcosm2014_Bin10_10_metaG | ecosystem: Environmental > Terrestrial > Soil > Wetlands > Peat | place... | reverse complement strand
GTTGGCGTTCCGGACGACGCTGGAAACGATCCCTGCGGCCGTGCCGTATTTGCACGCGAACCCAATCGCCGCGGCGCGCTGGAAAAAGCAGCTCACCGGTCTGAGCGGACACCATGTCGGGCTGGTCTGGGCTGGCGGATCGAAAATCGGCCTGACCGAGGCAAACACGGCCGATCAGCGCCGGTCGTTGCCTCTCGCCGCGCTGGCGCCCCTGGCGCAGATCCCGCATTGTTCCTTCGTATCGCTACAGGTCGGATCGCCGTCCGAGCAGGCGGCGCAGCCACCCGCCGGCATGAAACTTCACGACAAAACCACCGACTTACGAGACTTCGCCGACACGGCGGCGCTGATCGCCAATCTTGATCTCGTGATCAGTGTCGATACCTCAACCGCGCATCTCGCCGGGGCCATGGGCAAGCCGGTCTGGTTGCTCAATCGGTTCGATACCGATTGGCGCTGGTTGCTCGATCGAGACGACTCGCCGTGGTATCCGACGATGCGGATCTTCCGCCAGCCCAGGCCCGGCGATTGGGCTTCCGTCGTGCAGGCGGTCGCGCGCGCGTTGCGGGAATTCGCGGCTGGCTGATCGCTCGGATTACGCGACCGAGGCAGCGTCCGCCCGGCAACCCAGCAAATGCGCGATCGCGTAAGTCAGCTCCGGCCGGTTCAACGTATAGAAATGGAACTCGTCCACCCCGTTCGCCTCCAACAACCGCACCTGCTCGGCCGCGACCACCATTCCGATCATCCGACGCAATTCAGGCTCGTTTTCAGTGCCCTCGAACAGCCGCCCCAGCCAATCCGGGACGCTCGCGCCGCACATGGCTGAGAAGCGGGCGATCTGTGCGTAGTTCGACACCGGCATGATGCCCGGCACGACGGGCGCCGTGATGCCGGCGGCGAGGCATCGGTCCAGGAATCGCAGATAGATGTCGGTATCGAAAAAGTACTGCGTGATCGCCCGAGTCGCCCCGGCGTCCAACTTGCGCTTAAGCGAATCGAGGTCCGCTTCGGGTGTCGCGGCGGCGGGGTGGGTCTCCGGATACGCTCCGACCGAGATCTCAAACGGCGCGATGGCGTGCAATCCGGCGACCAGATCGGCGGCGTAGGCATAGCCTCCCGGATGCGGGGCATATTCGGTCCCGGCGGGCGGATCGCCGCGCAGGGCAACGATGTGCCGCACGCCGGCCTCCCAGTACTGCCGGGCAACCTCGTTCACTTCGTCTTTCGTCGCGCCGACGCAGGTCAGGTGCGCGGCGGGCACCAGCGCCGTCTCCTTCGCCAGGCGGGCAACCGTGCCGTGGGTGCGTTCCCGCGTCGAACCACCCGCGCCATAGGTGACCGAGACGAAGCGCGGAGCCAGCGGTTCCAGCCGTTGAATACAGGCCCAAAGTTGCTGTTCCGACGCCTCTGTCCGCGGCGGTGAGAATTCGAATGACAACAGGGGCGCCGGATGCGCGGCGTCGCGCATCGGCAGGCCGGTGAAGCGAGGGCCGGTCAGCCAGCGGCGAATGGTGTGTTGCGTATCATCGTCCATCACTACCCCATTCCCCATTCCGCCGCTTCCATGCAAGTGTCTTATTCGGCACCGTCATCGCTTCCGCCATGCTTTCGCGCGGGCTATCGCTTTGCATGCGGAACCGTTGCGTGCCAGATGTCTTATCATAAACAATGTGAGTTTGAGGCCTTGATGCGCGCCGTGGTCCGACGTTGCCGACCGGTCAGGTTCCTTTCCCTGGCCGCATTTGTGTCGCTCGCTGTCGGGTTGGCCGGCTGTGCCACGCCTCCACCCGCGGACGATCCCGACGCCGTCGCGGATTTCCGTCAGACCAACGATCCGTTGGAACCAACCAACCGGGTATTCTACAAGGTCAACGACACGCTCGATACCTACGCCCTGAAGCCGGTGGCGAAGGCTTATCGCTTCGTCCTGCCGGAGCGCGTTCGGACCGGGATCCATAACGTCCTGGACAATCTGGGCGGACCGGTTCGATTGACCAATGACACATTGGAAGGCAAGCCGAGGCGGGCTGGCGACACCGCGATGCGGTTTCTGATCAATTCCACGGCGGGAGTCGGAGGTATCTTCGACGTCGCGAAATCAGCTGGCTTCCCAAACCACGACACGGATTTCGCACTGACCCTGGCCAACTGGAACGTGCCTGAGGGGCCGTTCCTGTTCCTGCCCGTACTGGGCCCGTCCAGCCCGCGGGACCTCACCGGGTTTGTCGCGGACACCGCGATCGACCCTTTCACCTGGATCGCTCGCGGCCAACGGGTTTTCACGATCACATCATGGACCAAAACCATCGTTGGCGCTTTGGACGAGCGGGCGGGCCTGCTGGACGTCGTCGATAACATCAAGAAGACCGCGCTCGACCCCTACGCGACCTTCCGCAGCCTGTACCGGCAGAACCGCGCTGGTAAACTTGAGACGCTGCGGGCTGACAATCGCGCGACAATCCCCATTTGGTGGCCTCAGGCGGTCAGCGCCCAGGCGGCGAGCGGTGGGGGAAAATAGACGGGCGAGGTCGCGGGACCAGGTAATCGGAGAGTCATGAAGCTCATGTTGGATCGACGCCATTGTCTTATCGCCGGCCTGTTCGTGGCCGGGACCGGTTTGCCCCTTGCCCGCGCGTTCGCGCAGGCGGCGGAAAAAGCCAGCGCCTTCGTCCAGCAGACGGGCGACAAACTCGTGGGCATCGTGAACGGAGCCCAGTCTGCCCCGGATAAGCGGCGGGCGTTGACCCAGATCCTCGAGGTCGCTGTCGACGTCGATGGCATCGCCCGTTTTTGCCTCGGCCGCTTTTGGCGCGTGGCCACGCCGGATCAGCAGAAACGCTATTTGGCCGCGTTCCACGAGGTTCTGGTGACCAACATTTCCTCGAAACTCGGCGAATACAAAGGCGTCAAGCTGACGGTGCAGCATGCCCGTCCGCAGGACGACGAGGCGATCGTGACGACGATCGTGGATCGGCCCAACAATCCGCCCACCAACGTCGATTGGGTCATCGAACAGCCGACCGCGGCCCCGCGCATTATCGACGTGATCGCCGAGGGAACGTCGCTCCGGCTGACCCAACGCCAGGACTACGCGTCCTATCTCACTCGCAACAACAACAACATCGACGCGTTGATCGCGGCGATGAAGCAGCAGACCGCGCAGAGCGGCTAGGTTCAGGTCCCGCGTGATCGTGCGCGGGCGCGGGCGTGGTGCGGACGCGATGCCGATGATAGTCTGGGCTTGCATGGGAGCCCGGGGTGTCGCAACTCGAAGCAAGCCTGTCTCAGGCGTTGGCGCTGCACCGGCAAGGCCGGCTGGACGAGGCGTCCCGGATTTATCAGGACGTGCTTACGCGGGCGCCGCGCAACGTCGACGCGCTGCATCTTCTTGGCGTGGCGTCTTTGCAGGCCGGTCGCGTTGAGTTCGGTATCGCATCGATCCGAGAGGCTATCGATTTAAACGGATCCGTTCCCGCCCTGCATGTTTCCCTTGGCAACGGTCTGCGCGACCTTGGATGCCATGTGGAGGCGGTTGAAAGTTACGACGCGGCGATTTCATTGGATCCCGCCAACGCGCAAGCCTGGCACAACCGGGGCAACGCGTTGTTGGACCTGGGGCGCGACGAAGCGGCGATCGTCAGTTTCGATAAGGCGATCACGCTGCGTCCGGACCTCGCTGAAGCCCACAACGGGCGAGGCAGTGCGCTGTGGCGATTGAAACGACCCGGTGATGCGATCGAGAGTTACGACAAGGCGATCGCCTTGCGCCCGGATCTCGCGGAAGCGCATCATAACCGCGGAAACGTGCTGCCGTACTTTAATCGTTTCGATGACGCCCTGGCCAGCCAGAATACCGCGATCAACCTGCGGCCTGGGCTCGCGGAGGCGCATGGCGGCCGCGGCAACGCGCTTTGGGAACTCGGGCGGCCGGAGGAGGCGCTGGCGAGCTATCAACGCGCGATATCGTTGAAGCCGGGGTACGCGGACGCGTATTGGAACGCCAGTCTTTGCCTGCTGCAACTCGGGCATTTCGCACAAGGCTGGCGGCTGTTCGAGTGGCGTAAAAGACTCGCCGCGCCGATGGGATCGCATGTGTCGACAAGACCCGCGTGGCTCGGCGAACAGGATATCTCCGGGAAGACTTTGTTGGTGTACTGGGAACAAGGGCTGGGGGATACGATACAGTTCTGCCGCTATGCCCCTCTGGCGGCGACACGCGGCGCGCGGGTCATCCTGCGGGTGCAGGCGACTTTGTTTGAGTTGCTCCATGGCTCGCTCCCGGGCATCGACGTCATACCGGCGGAACAGGAACCACCCGCGTTCGACTTCCATTGCGCGATGATGAGCCTGCCTTTGGCGTTTGGAACGACGGTCGATACCATTCCATCGGGGCAGCGTTACATCCAGGCCGGAAGCGAGCGGCGAGCGCTTTGGTCGAGGCGGCTGGGACCGGCGACGAAACCGCGGATCGGCGTGGTATGGGCTGGCGGCGCGGCTTACCAGGGCGACCACAAACGATCGATCGATCCGGCCGCGTATCAGCCTCTGTTCGATGCGGACGTCGAGTGGATTTGCTTGCAAAAGGACGTCACCGATCACGACGTGGAAGTCTCGCGTCGCGCCAACGCGCCGCGGTTTTTTGGCGGTGAACTGCACGACTTCAGTGACACGGCGGCGCTGATCGATAGGCTGGATCTGGTGATCACCGTCGATACCAGCGTGGCGCACCTGGCGGGCGCGATGGGCAAACCCGTCTGGATTTTGCTGCCATACAGCGCGGATTGGCGATGGTTACGCGACAGAGACGACAGTCCGTGGTATCCGGCCGCCCGTTTGTTCCGGCAACGCCGGCCGGGCGATTGGGCCGATGTGATCGAGCGTGTGACCGGATCCCTGCGCTCCTGGCTCGCCGGCCGTGATGACGCGGCGCGAAGCTGGTTTCGGCAGGGCAATGTATTGTCAGCCCAGAGCCGGCCGGAGGACGCGCTCGTCAGTTACGACCAGGCGATCGCGCTCAACCCCGGGGATCCAAACCCGTATGTCAATCGGGGAAACGTATTGCTGGAACTGCGCCGCCCCGCGGATGCCGTCGCCAGTTACGACGCGGCGATCGCCGTCAAACCGGACGATATGATCGCGCATCATAATCGGGGGAATGCACTACTGCACCTGCGGCGTCCCGCGGAAGCGGTCCAGAGTTACGAGCGGGCGATCGCGCTGCGGCCGAACAGCGCGGAAACCCACGCCGCCCGCGGCAACGCATTGTGGGAATCGCGGCGTCCGGACGAGGCGTTCGCGAGTTTTCAGACGGCGATGACGCTGAAGCCGGATTTCGCCGACGCCGGCTGGAACGCCGGACTTTGCTTGCTGCAAATGGGACGGTTGGAACAAGGCTGGCCGCTGTTCGAGTGGCGCAAAAAGCTCGATCGTCATCCGTCGAATCGTTCGTATCCGCGGCCGCTCTGGTCCGGCGAACAGGACATCTCCGGCAAGACCTTGTTTGTCTATTGGGAGCAAGGGTTTGGCGATACGATCCAATTCTGCCGGTACGCCGCGATCGCCGAAGCGCGCGGCGCGAAGGTGGTCATGGAAGCACAGCCGGGTTTGCGCGGATTGCTGACGCGGCTCAGCGGCTCGACCCGGATTATCGTTCCTGGCGAAGAACCACCGGAATTCGACTTTCATTGTCCGCTGCTGAGTTTGCCTCACGCGTTTCGTACGACAATCGAGACGATTCCCGCGACGCCACGGTACCTGTCCGCCGAACCCGGCGCGATCGCCCGATGGTCGCATCGACTGGGCCCGCGAAAAAAACCCCGGATCGGCGTGGCATGGAGCGGCAGCGCGGGCCATCGGCACGATCACAACCGTTCCATCGATCTGTCGCGTTTTGCATCGCTGTTCGCGGCCGACGCGGCGTGGATCTGCCTGCAAAAAGAACTCCGGGACGGCGATCGCGTACCGGAACAACTCGCGTTCGTTGGCGACGCGCTGACGGATTTCAGCGAAACCGCCGCGCTGGTGGAAACGATGGACCTGGTGATCTCGGTTGATACCAGCGTCGCGCATCTGGCGGCGGCGATGGGGAAGCCGACATGGGTTTTGTTGCCGTACAGCCCCGATTGGCGCTGGTTGCTCGACCGGGATGACAGCCCCTGGTATCCAACAGCGCGGCTGTTTCGGCAACAAAGATTTGGGGGCTGGAGCGGCGTGCTCAAGGCAGTGACGGGCGCGCTGACGGCGGAAGGAATAGTCCGTCTCAGTAGCCAGGCAACTCGTTAACCCGGGTCACGCGCCACCCTTCGGGATGCCGTTCCAGGCAGGTCAGCGACAGGTTGTGAATGGACAAATGCAACGCGTTGTCCGGACGGATCGCCAGCGCGTGCGCCACCGCGGCGCGGATGGTGCCGCCATGACTGACAATCACCACGTCCTCGCCGCGGTGATCGCGAGCCAATCGCTCCAGCGCCGCTCCGGCGCGGACGATCACGTCGACCATGCTCTCGCCACCCGGCGGCTCTTCATCCCCGGCCAGCGGCCAGAACGGATGCGCCGGATACGCGAGCTTCGCTGGCAGTTCAGCGTGCGGCAGGCCTTGCCACTCGCCGAGCGATTGCTCGATCAACCGTGGCTCGATCCCGAGGTCCTGAACCGGATAACCGGCTTTGAAGATGGTCTCGGCGGTACGGCGAGTACGCGACAGCGGCGTCACTTTCCACACCGCCGGTCGTGGCAGACGTTGGGCCAGGGCGGCGTACATCGGCGCCTGCGACTCCAGGGTGGTCTCGCACAACGGCACATCCATCACGCCATACAGAATGGCGCGCGAGTTTTCATCGACCAGAGCGTGGCGGATCAGCCAAAAGCGCGTTTCGTTCATTCACCGATACTCAACAACGCGCCGCGCACCCGCGCCTGATGGAATTGCCACGCGAACAGCATCGTCGCGAGGCCCAGCCAAACGGCGTTCAGCCCGAAAGCCCAGAGCAGATGGGACCACGGGATCACACCGTCCAGCAGCACGCCGCGCATCCCCTCGAACACATGCGCCGAGGGCAGCGCCAGCGCGATCGGCCGCACCGACGCCGGCAAAACTGCGATCGGGTAGAACACGGCGGAGAAAGGGGTGAGGCCGAACAGCACCGACCACGCCAAAGGCTCGGCGCCGGCGCCATGGCGCAGGATCAGGCTGACAACGCCCAAAGCGACCCACCAGCCCATGATCATGAGGTTCATGAAGAACAGCACCAGCACCGGACCCATCGCGAACAGGTTGAACGCATAGAGCAGCCAAGCCAGCAAGACGGCCGGCGCGACGCCACCGAGCATGCGGATGATGGACATGCCGATGAGGGCGGCCACGAGTTCCCATGGGCGCAACGGACTGACGAAGACGTGGCCCAGATTGCGCGACCACAGTTCCTCCAGGAAAGAGATCGCCATGCCCATCTGGCTGCGCAGGCAGACCTCCCACAACAGGACGCCGCCCAGAAGCGCGGAGACCGCGACGGCGGCTCCGGCGCCAAGGCGGCCGGCGAGGAATGAGGCGGTGAAGCCCCAGATGCACATGCCCAGGACAGGCCAGTAAGCGAGTTCCAGCAGCCGCGGCCAGGACCGGCGATACAGCGCGAGGTGGCGATACATCAGCCCCCAGACGCGGCGCGCCGACCCGCTCACGCCGGCACCTTCGACTGTTCCGCGTTGGCCGAGCGGCGGTCGCGAGCGATGTCGAGAAACACCTCCTCCAGATCGTCGCGGCCATAGCGATCGAGCAGGTCCTGAGGGCTGCCGCGATCGACCACGCGGCCTTGCTTCAGCATCAGGACGTGAGAGCAAAGGCGCTCGACCTCCGCCATGTTGTGGCTGGCGAGCAGGATCGTGCAGCCGGTCTCGGCGCGGTAACGCTCCAGCCACGTGCGGACCAGATCGCCGGTGTCGGGGTCGAGGCTGGCGGTCGGCTCATCCAGCAGCAGCAGTTCCGGCCGGTTAATCAGGGATTTCGCCAGCGCGACACGGGTCTTCTGGCCGGCCGACAATTGTCCCGCGGGACGGTCGAGCAACGCCCCCAGATCGAGTTCGGCGGACAATTCGGCGATGCGTTGATCGGTATGGCGGACGTTGTACAGGTGCCCGTAAACGCGCAGGTTCTCTCGCACGGTCAGGCGATGCGGCAGGGAGACGTAGGGCGAGGAAAAATTCATCCGCGCCAGGGCCGCGAACCGGTCGCGCAGCATATCGTGGCCGAGCACGCGAATGGAGCCCGAGGTTGGCAGCAACAAGCCGAGCAACATGGCGATCGTGGTCGTCTTGCCCGCGCCGTTGCCGCCCAGAAGGCCAACGGTCGCGCCCGCCGGTGCGGCGAAGTCGATGCCATCGACCGCCAACACCGCGTCGTAGCGTTTGGTCAGGCCTTCTACTTCGATGACATGGTCCATCCGGTTCATGCGCGGACGGTTAAACGATTTCGTCCCGGTCGGGAACGGCGCGCGTGGGATGCAGCCAGGCGGGAACGCGCGCCCCGTTAACGGAGTGTTTACGATTTCCGCCGATGGTGGCGCCCGGATGGCCTGGGAGCCATGTCATGGGTGTCGTTCAACTCGGACTGATTTTCGCGATTTCGGCGCCGTTCGCTGTGGCCGTTTGGATGGCGTTCCACGACCGGGCGGCGGACCACGACGACGCCCGGCGCGACATCGCCGGCCATGAACTCCGAACGGGCCGCTTCCGCGCCGAGACGCTGAACCTGGAACAGGAGGCGCGCGCGGGGGCTGCCTCCGCGACGGACCTGGCGTGCGCGCATTCCGTCCGGGTCCGGCTCGCGGTCACGCCTGGCACCACGGCGCGGGCGGACCCGATCGCTCTGCGAACGGCCTTGCGGGCGATCATCGAGCAGTCGATCCGGATGGCGGCGGGTGGCGAGGTGTTGATCACCGCGGCCGTACTGGGACCTCAGATCCACATCCGCGTCACCGATGATCGCGCCGACGCCGATCAGGCGCTCCGCGAGGCGGGCGCGCGAGACGCCTCGTCACTGATCGCGCTGCAAGGCGGATCGATCGCGATAGAGGCGATACCGGGCCGCGGCACCACGGTCGCGATCCGGCTGCCGTTGCGCGGCCGAAGCGATGAGACGCGAAACGATTTCGTGCCGCGTAGCGCGCTCGCGGATCATCCGGCCTGACACGTTCGCCAGATCGGCCGCTCGATCGGCGCGGGAGATCGTCATTGTCGATCCGCGACCGACACGAAATAGGCGCGTCAGGAAGGGTGAAGGATAAGGCGGTTGCCAAGAGGGGCGCGGGCCGCGATCATCCGCGAGTCGCGACGGGCCGATTGCGCCGGCCGGCGCGACGCCTTGCAGAGGGAGACTGTCATGCCGGTCGAAAAACAGCCCTATCGCGACGCGATGGCCCGGTTGGGCGCGGCGGTCAATGTCATCACCACCGACGGGCCGGGCGGACGCGCGGGCTTCACCGCGTCGGCGGTCACCAGCGTGACGGACACGCCGCCGACGTTGCTGGTGTGCGCCAATCGCGCGAACGATTCATATCCGGCGTTCATGAAGAATCAGGTGCTGTGCGTGAACACGCTGACGCCGGCGCAGGAGGGTCTGTCGCCCATCTTCGCCGGCATGACCAAACATACCGAGGAAGAGCGGTTCACCGGCCATGACTGGCATACGCTGGAGACCGGCGCCCCGGTGTTGGACAAGGCGCTGGTCGTATTCGACTGCCGGATCACGCAGATCGTCGAGGCGGGGACACACGACGTGTTCTTTTGCTCGGTCGAGGCGGTGCGCGTCGGAACGGCGAAAGAGGGACTGATTTACTACGGCCGCGGCTATCACACGGTCGCCGTGCAAGGCTGACGACCTGGGCGTGCCCCGCACCGCGGGCTCCCGTCACTTGTCCCAGACCCTCATCCACGAGGACCGGGTCGGAGCGGAGGACGGGCCTTAGGCCGCCAGATACGGACCCGGGACGAAAAAGCGGCCGCCCACGGTTTTCAGTGCGCCGTTCTCGCTGTTCAGCGCGGCCTCGCGCGACGCGATCAGCAATTGCCCGGCAACGGTTCGTCGCCAGAACCATCGATCGATCTTCCGCGCGGGTGGTGGACGACCGTCAGCCCGCACAGCCTACCCGAACAACACCTTCAGGTCGTCGGCTAAAAATCGCGGCGCCAACGCCGGTGTGTCGCGCGGCGCGACGGTCGGCGAAGCCCCTTCCAGGAACGATGAGGCGAACGCCGGCTACTCCTCGGACGGTTGCCCGGCGAGGCCCGCCGTCGTTCGGCCGAACCGGGTCTTGAACCGTTCCAAAACCGGCAACAACCGGGCAGTTCGGCCTGGAATGCGGATCGCCCTGCCGCCGCCCCGTGCAGCGGTCCGGTGGGGGTCAAGGAAGCGGCTTATCTCCGCGATGGACCAAAGCG
>Ga0181528_10002971_pt1 | contig 10445 bp, 6 predicted proteins | sample PEATcosm2014_Bin_47_FD_119742 | JGI IMG/M metagenome (GOLD analysis project Ga0181528, IMG submission 119742) | Peatland microbial communities from MTU Mesocosm Facility, Houghton, MI, USA - PEATcosm2014_Bin10_10_metaG | ecosystem: Environmental > Terrestrial > Soil > Wetlands > Peat | place... | reverse complement strand
CGACCCCGACAGCGCCAACCTGCTGGTGCAGGGCGACAACCTCCTCGCTCTCAAAGCGCTGCTGCCCTATTACGCCGGCTAGGTCAAGCTCATCTACATCGACCCGCCCTACAACACCGGCAATGAGGGCTGGGTCTACAACGACAACGTCAACAGCCCGGAGATGCGCGATTGGCTGGGAAAGGTCGTTGGGCCAGAGGCGCAGGATCTTTCTCGCCACGACAAGTGGCTGTGCATGATGTATCCGCGGCTGTGTCTGTTGCGCGAGTTCCTCACCAGGGATGGCGCCATCTTCGTAAGCATCGACGACAGTGAGGTTGCAACGCTTCGCCTTCTACTCGACGAGGTGCTCGGACGCAACAACTTCATCGCCACCTTCGTGTGGGAAAAGCGCACCACCCGCGAGAACAGGCGCGTCTTCTCCTTCAACCACGACTTTGTACTGTGCTATGCACGCGAGAAGGCGTCTTTCGAAGTGACGCGCGGCACGCTGCCGCTAACAGACGAGGTCAAGGGTCGTTTCGCCAATCCTGACAACGATCCGCGAGGCAACTGGCAATCGGTGTCGCTGAACGCTCAGGCCGGGCACGCCACGCCGAGTCAGTTCTACACCCTGGTGACGCCGGGCGGAAGGCAACTCGACCCGCCGCCGGGGCGCTGTTGGCTGCTGACAAGGGAACGGTTCGAGGAGTTGGTGGCGGACAACCGCGTGTGGTTCGGGAGCGACGGCAACAACGTGCCGCGCCGCAAGGTCTTTTACGGCGAACTCAAACAGGGCCTTGTCCCGCAGACGATCTGGACGGCGAAGGAGTGCGGGACGACCGACACGGCCACCAAGGCCCTCAACTCCCTGTTCCCCGGCGAATCGGCGTTCAACACGTCGCCCAAGCCGGTCGAGTTGGTGGGCCGCATGATCCAGATCGCCGCCAAACCCGACACCTTGATCCTCGACTCATTCGCCGGCAGCGGCACCACCGGCCACGCCGTGCTCGAAGCCAACCGTGCCGATGGCCGGAGCCGCCGGTTCATTTTGGTGGAGATGGACGAGACGATCTGCCGCGACGTGACCGCCGAGCGGTTGAAGCGGGTGATCGCCGATGGCCCCGGCGGCGAGGGCTTCCGCTACTGCACGCTGGCCGAGCCGCTGTTCGACGCGCGCGGCCGCGTGCGCGACAGCGTGACATTCGGCCAGTTGGCGGCGCACGTCTGGTTCACCGAGACGGGCACGCCGCTGCCGACGCCGGCGGCCGGCGACACGCCGCTGCTGAGCGTGCAGGGCGGCAAGGCGGTCTATCTGCTCTTCAACGGCGTGCTGCGTGACAAGCGGCCGAACGGCGGGAATGTGCTGACTGCGGCGGTGCTGGCCAGCCTGCCGGCGCACGACGGGCCGCGGGTGGTGTACGGCGAAGGCTGCCGGCTGGGAGCGGCGCGGTTGGCGCGCGAAAGCATCGTCTTCCGGCAGGTGCCCTATGGCGTGCGCACGGACTGAGGTGGTCATGGCTTTGGAGCTGAAGGAGTATCAGCAGCGCTGCCTCTCCGAGCTGGAGGAGTATTTGGCGCTGGCCACCAGGCAGGGCGCCAAGTCGGCGTTCATGGAGCGCACCGACCGGCCGTATCAACCCGTGGCGCAGCTTCCCGGTCTGCCGTACGTCTGCCTGCGGGTGCCGACGGGCGGCGGTAAGACGCTCATGGCGTGCCACGCGCTGGGGATTGCCGCGCAGCGCTACCTGCACACGGAAGCGGCGGTGTGCGTGTGGCTCGTGCCGTCGAAGATCATCCGGGACCAGACGCTGGCCGCGTTGCGTGACCGCCGGCATCCATACCGCCAGGCCCTCGACGCGCGGTTCCGCGGCCAGGTGGAGATTCTCAACCTGACCGGGGCGTTGTACGTGCAGCGGCCGGTGATGGCCGCGTCGACGGTGGTGATTGTCTCGACCTTGGCGGCGCTGCGGGTGGAGGACACCGACGGCCGCAAGGTCTACGAGGCCGCTGGGGCGCTGTCGAACCACTTCTCCGGCCTGAGTCCCGAGGTGGAGGCGCAGGTCGAACGCGACGAGTATGGGGTGGTGGCGCATTCGCTGTGCAACGTGCTGCGGCTGCACCGGCCGTTGGTGATCGTCGATGAGGCGCACAACGCGCGGACGGAGCTGTCGTTCGACACGCTGGCGCGGCTGAACCCCTCGGGCATCATTGAGTTCACGGCCACGCCGGCGCGCGACAGCAACGTGCTGTGCCACGTGTCGGCGCTGGAACTCAAGGCCGAGGCCATGATCAAGCTGCCCATCGAGCTGGTGGCCGAGCCCGACTGGCGGCAGGCCATCGCCGCGGCGGTGGCCCGCCAACGGCGGCTGGAAGAGCTGGCCACGGGCACCGGCGACTATCTGCGGCCCATCGTTCTGTTGCAGGCTCAGCCGCGCCGCGAGGGGCAGACGACTCAGGATTATGCCGAGGTCAAGCGATGCCTGGTGGAGGACTGCGGCGTGCCGGCGGAGCGGGTGGCCATCGCTACCGGCGAGATCCGCGAGATCGACGGTGTGGATCTGAAGGCTCCCTCTTGCCCGATCCGCTTCATCATCACCGTCCAAGCCTTGAAAGAAGGCTGGGACTGCTCCTTCGCCTACGTTCTATGCTCGGCGGCCGAGATGGCCTCCGGCCGGGCCGTGGAGCAGATCCTCGGGCGCGTGTTGCGGATGCCCGGCGCGCAACGGCAAGGGTCCGAGGAGTTGAACAAGGCCTACGCCTACGTCACCTCGACGCGCTTCGCCGAGGCGGCGAGCGCGCTGCGGGACGGGTTGGTGCAGAACGGCTTCGAGAAGATCGAGGCACAGGACTTGGTTCGCGCTGTCGAGGCGGAGCAAGCGCAGCTCGGCGGCGAAGAGGGGCTGTTCGCGGAGGTGCGCGAGCCGCTGAGCCGTCCGCCGGATGTGGCGGCACTGCCGGCGCCGTTGCGCGCCAAGCTGGAGTGGTATGCGGGCGAGGGCCAGTTGGGCTTTACGGGCGACATGAAGCCCGAGTGGCGAGACGCGTTGCGCCAACACTACACCGCGCCCGATGACCGGGAGGCGGTCGAGCGGATGTACCGTCGTAGCCGCGGGGGCCTGGTCGGCGAGTCGGGTGGGGCCGATGTGGCACGCCTAGCGGAACCGTTCGAGGTGCCGCACCTGGCGGTCTGGGTCGACGGTGTCCTGGAGCTGTTCGAGGACCAGTTCCTCGATGTGGACTGGCGACTGTCTCAATGCGACGCGCGCCTCGAAACCGCAAGCTGGCTGACCGAGCGCGGCGGCCGGGCTGGCGAGGTCGATGTTGATGCGTCGGGCCACCTGGCGGTGCGATTCGTCGAGCAGGTGCAGGAGCAACTCGCGCTGCTATCCTCGGAGTCGGGCTGGACCATCGAGGGCTTAGCCCTCTGGCTAGACCGCCAGATCCCGCACCCGGACATTGTGCAAAGCGAGTCGAGCCTCTTCATCTACACGGCCCTGGCGCTGCTCATAGAGGCAGGTGTGCCGCTGGACAAGCTGGCCGCCCGCAAGTTCCGCCTACGCGATGCGCTCGCTGCCAAGATCGATGAGCATCGCCAAGCGCAGCACAGCCGAGCCTTTCAGCGGCTGTTGTTCGGACCCGAAGCGGCGGTGGAAGTCAGTCCCGAGCGTTGCTTCCGCTACGATCCGGACGGGTACGCCCCCAATTACGTCTACGAAGGGCCGGCGCGGTTCAACAAGCACTACCATCGGCTGGTCGGCGAGCTTGCGCTGCGGGGCGAGGAGACGGACTGCGCCATCGACATCGAGAACCATCCGGCGGTGAAACGCTGGGTGCGGAACCTCGCCTGCCGGCCAGCCCATTCGTTCTGGCTGCAGACCTCGACCGACAAGTTCTACCCTGACTTCGTCGCGCAGTTGGTTGACGGCCGGATCCTGGTGGTGGAGTACAAGGGCGTGGGCTATCGCACCAACGACGACAGTAAGGAGAAGGACGCCATAGGCCGCTTGTGGGCGGAGCGGAGCAGTGGGCGGTGTCTCTTCTTGATGGCGACCGGCGATGCAACACCTGCCATCGACAAGGCTATCGCCAAGGCCTGTGGCCCGACGTGAGGCCGACGAGGCCGGGCGACGTGCGGGCCGCGTGGCCACACTAGCGCTCGCTTGCCACGGGATGACCGTGGTGGCGTCGGGCTCACCGGCTGCCGGCACCGCCGCCGAGAAGGACCGCTGGTGCAGCGTCTCCGAACTACGGTGATCGTCGGGGACACGGCCACGTCGTGCCGGGTGAGCATGACGGAGACGGCATTGCCGCTCAGCAGACAGGCAGTGGCGGACCGGTCAAGCACTTCTCGGCGACCGAGGAGGTGCGGTTGGCGCCCTGACGAATGGCCACTTGGACCCAGCGCGTACGACACGTTGACGGGACGCTACCGCTGGGGAAGGGAGCGATGGGGCGTGCCGACCGTAACGCTGAAGGAGGTCTCTGCTGGTCTGCCGACGACGATCACGGTCGTCGGCCAACCGCGGGTGGGCGGCGAGGGCGAAGTGTACTTCAGTAATGATGAGCGGTACGCGGTGAAGGTGTACCATCCTCAGGTCAAGGGTGGGCCGTCGACAGAGGACCGTGAAAAATCGCTCTCCTACGTGCGCAGCCTTTTCCAACGGCTCCCGGAAGATCAAGCAGAGTTCATCCTCCCACCGCTGGCGCTCGTCGACCGCTTCGATGGGCAGCCGCGTGTCGGTTTCGTCATGCGCCGCGTACCTTCCGAGTATCAAGAGGTGTTTGAGTTTGTCTTCACCCCGATGCAGGCCGCCCAGCAGTTTAGGGAGGGCCGCACCTGGGCTGACTATCTCAGGGTGTCGCGTTGCATGGCAAGTTGTATCGACGTCCTCAACCGCAAAGGCTGCACCCACAGTGATATCCAATATCACAACTTCCTGGTGCATCTGAAGACGGGGCGTGCGGTCATGTTGGAGGCGGACGGCGTTGTGGTGCGCGGCTTCTTGCGGGCGAAGGTCGACGGCTTCCCGGGCTTCATGGCTCCCGAGATCCTCGCTAGCGGGGCTGGTCCCAGCGAGAAGACAGACCGCCATAGCCTTGCCGTGCTGCTGTTGCACACGCTGTTGTTCCGTAACGTTATGAATCCTCTGATCGAATACGACACCGATGTCGACCAGAGCGAGAAGATCGGCTGGGGCGAGCAAGCGGTTTTCAGCGAGCATCCGTCGGACCGGCGGAACCGCCCGTCCAAGGTGGGGATGCCGCTGTTCAGGCGCGGTGCCTTGAGCTACCACACACTCGGGCCGCGCCTAGAAGCACTGACCGACCGCGCTCTCATCGAAGGGCTCCGCGCGCCGAGCAACCGGCCCTCCGCTCAAGAATGGGTCAAAGCGCTCGCCTGCGCCTTGGATGAGGTTTACGGGTGCGGCCGATGTCGGCAGCACTTCATCTACCCCCACTGGCAGTTGCCGCCAGAGCGCCGGGCCTGTCCGTTCTGTGGCGAGCGGGTCGCGGTGCCCAGACCGGTGGTGATGGATCTACTCGAAGAGAAGCAGCGGGGCGCCTTCCAGGTTTCCGGCCGCCGCTTGGTGCTGGGCGAAGGGTTCAAGGTGTTCGCGGACATCCTCGATCCGCGCCGCATGCCGCCTGTCAGTCGTCAGTCCGAACCGGTCGCGGCGCAGTGTGCATGGATGGCGCGGTCGAACCGTTACGTCCTGGTCAACCAGAGCGACGGCGTCTGGACCAGTTGGATGGCCGACGGCTCACGAGGACCACGAGTGGGTCGCGGCGAATCGGTCCCCTTGCAACCAGGCATGAAGCTGCTCTGCGGAGATGGCAGTCGGTTGCTCAGGGTTGTTGAAGCGCCTGAATAGGGCGAGCCCAAGGAGTCTCAAGGCATGTCAGAGTTCACAATCGACGTACAACCATCCGATGGCACACGTCGCCTGCCAATCTATTTGCTGCTGGATTGCTCGTATAGCATGAAAGGAGCGAGTATTGAGGCTGTGGAGCGTGGTGTGGAATTCTTTGTACAGGAGACAATGGCCGACACCTTCGCAAAGGAGACGGTACACGTCGGTGTTATTCTGTTTGGTGGCACGGCCAGCATGGCCACAGAAGGCTTAGTACCCGTCACAGCCTTGACGCCTCCCAAGTTGACCGCGGCGGGCAACACTCCGCTGGGCGCCGCGTTTGGGCTTCTAGACAAGTCTTTGGATAGCGACTATCGCGCTAACGTTCCCGGTCAGGAGAAGGGCGACTGGAAGCCGCTTGTTTTCATCCTCACCGACGGTGAGCCCACCGACGACTGGGAGGGCCCGCGGCGGACGATCCTCGCCCGTCAGAGTGGCAAGGTGCTGAATGTCATCACCGTTGGCTGCGGGCCTCTGGTGAATCAGGAGTTGCTGGAGCGAATCGCCGTGGGCGCCACTTTCCAGATGGATGGCAGCGAGGCATCGTTCCAGAAGTTCTTCAGGTGGGTCACCCAAAGCGTCCAGCGGGCCGCCAAGCAAGTTAGCGGTGAGGAGGGCGCTGCGGCGCCGAAAGAGATGCCAGCGCCGCCGGAGGGTCTTGTGTTTATCCCGCAATATAATCCGTGACCGGCACCTGGAGGTGACCATGGATGCATTCTGGTACTGTGGTGACGCCCGTCTTGCCACGCTCGGCGCCGACCACCCGGACTGGGCAGCGGCTCATGGCCGCGCCGGTGCTTGGTCGGTGGTTGGCGTCAGCGCTGTAGGAAAGAGCCATCTGCGCGACGGCTTGCGACGGGACGATGCTCTGTTGGCTGGGGGGGTGGGGCCGTGGGTAGCTGCGGCGGTGGCCGACGGCGCCGGGTCGGCGGCTTTGTCGCGCTTCGGAGCGACTGTGGCTGTGCGCACCGTGTGTGAGGCGCTGCTCGAAGGCGCCGCTCTGTGGAGGGGAGAGCCGGTCACTGAGATGGACGTGCCGGCTTTCGCCACCGCCCTTCCGGCGGCGTGCGAGGAGGGGGCAGTCTGGGCCACGCGCAGTTGGCGGCGTAGCGTCTCCCCCGCTTCACCGCCGTTGTCGGCCGAGGCCATGAAACGGGCCTTCACCGCGGCCCACGAGCAAGTGCGGCGCTCAGCCCAGGCGCTTCATACCGGCCCGGAGAAACTGCATTGCACGCTGTTGGCAGTGCTGCTCGACACCAGCGATGGAGCGCTCGTGGTCGGCCAGGTGGGCGATGGTGCGATCCTGTGCCACACCCCGGACGCTGGGGGCAGGTGGCTGGTGGAGGCGCCAAGCACCGGACAAGCCGGGGAGTCGTACTTCCTCACGCAGCCTGACTGGGAGCATTACTTCGCGGCAGCCAGCCTGGAGTTGCCTGACGCCGGCGCTGCGGTGTTCCTCATGACGGACGGCGTCGCCGACGACGTCACTTACCCACCGAACACAATTGAGTGGTTCACATCGCAGATGACGACCCAACTGAGGCAGCCGGGCTCGCCCGTGGACCGGGCGGCGGGATTGCTGCGCTGGCTCGCCGGTTACAAGGTCCAGGGATCGTTCGACGACCGCACGTTGCTCGTACTGATGGCCGACCCACTCGCGCCATCCGCCGAACCGGAAGAGGGCGAGGAGGAGCCGACACCGGCAGCGGCAGGCGACGCTGTAGCCGGCCTGTGCGGAGGCGCAGACGAGGAGTAGCGCGTGGCATCGCGTTCTCTGCCACCGGAGCAAGTCGAAGCGTTGTCGGAGGCCCTGGCGCAGGTGGCGCAGAGCGTCCGCACGCACGGCACGCTGCCTGATGCTGACGCCATGGCGTTCGTGGTCGGCGCCGGTCTGGAAGGAGACGCGGCGCTGGTCGAGTTACGGCGCTGGGGCAAGCTGCTGGCCATGGTGCTCGACTGCAACGACGGGACTGTGGTGGAGAGCCTGAAGTTGCGCGGCGTCGGTGAGGCTACGGCGCGCCTGGCGGTAAGCGTGGTAGCCGGCGAGGTGGCAGCACCTGCGGTGGCGGCCGGTGGAGCGGTTCGTGTGGCTCCGATCACGGTGTCGCCCGAGACGCTCAATTTCGGCGTGCTGGCACCGGGGCAAGCTGCTGAGTGCCAGTTGCTGGTGAGTGGCGGCCCGGGAGAGTTGGTCGTCGAGGGCGCGGGAAGCGTGACCGCCGAAGCGTCTCGGTTCGGGCCCGCCGAGACGGCGGTGCGGGTCACGGTGGCCGGTCGCGCGGCGGGCGCGTTCGTGCAGGGCCACGTGCGTCTGTGGAACGCCGTGGAGACCGTGACGGTTGACGTGGTGGCGGAATGGGCGTCCCAGGCCAACTTGGCCGAGCTCGTGGCCAACGCCGCGGCGGGGGCCACGCTCAAGCTCTCCGGCAGCTACGTGCTCAGCGAGCCCTTGACCATCACGAAGTCGCTGACGCTGCAAGGCTCTGGTTACGAGACGTGCCGCATAACTTGTGCCGCTGGGGGGCACGTGGTGTGCTTCGCGGGGCAGGGACCGTGGCATGTGAGCGGTATCGGCTTCGAGCACACCGGCGATGCACCGGCCAACGTGGTCAAGGTCGAGGGCGGCAGCGTGACGCTGCGCGAGTGCGAATTCGTGGGCGGCAAGGACGGTAATGGCCTCGCCCTGGGCGGCGAAACCACCGGCGAGGTGAAAGAATGCGTCGCGCGGGACAACAGCCGGTGTGGCATCCGCGTGTGGCAGCAGGCCCATCCCACGCTGGAAAGCAACTCCTGCCAGCGGAACGAGTCGTGCGGCATCGTCTACTGCGGTACCGCGGCGGGCATGGCGCGGACCAACGAGTGTCACGAAAACAAACTCTTTGGCATCCAGGTGACCGATCAAGCCCATCCCACGCTGGAAGGCAACTCCTGCCAGCGGAACGAGGCGTCCGGCATCTCGTACCACGGTACCGCGGCGGGTACGGCGCGGCGCAACGAGTGTCGGGAGAACAAGCTCTTTGGCATCTCCGTGGCCGATCAAGCCCAGCCCACGCTGGAAGGCAACCGCTGCGAGCAGAACCAGTCGTCCGGCATCCTCTACTACGGTACCGCGGCGGGCATGGCGCGGACCAACGAGTGTCACGAAAACAAGCTCTTTGGCATCCAGGTGACCGATCAAGCCCATCCCACGCTGGAAGGCAACTCCTGCCAGCGGAACGGTGGCGGCGAGAAGCACGTCTCCAGGCAGAGCACGCCTGTTAGCGGGACACTACCGACAGCGGCGACCCAACTGACACCGGTCGAATGCGTCGTGCTCGGCCTGTTCTACCTCATCTTCGCTCTGGTGATGTCGATACTGAGCTGCAACGCCTGGGACCATCACAAGTTTGCCGGCGTCCTGCAGTTCACCGGGCTGGCTTGGACGCTCGCCATCGTGGCATCAGGCTGCTTTGAGAGGCAAACCAGCCCGCCGCTGACGAAGTCCTTCGTCTCGGATGGGATGTTGGGGGGGTGGTTCGCCTTCCTCCTTGGCGCCTGCCTCGTGGGGTGCGTCGTCGGTGTGTGGGAAGGCGGTTCGGCGCCGGCGACGCGGTTGATGGTCAGGAGCTACGCACGGCTTCTGACCGGCTCCGGCGGAGGCGATGGCGAGCAGGTTGCTCGCGACGCGCATGTACTCTGGCGCTTGTCTGGTCCGGACAACATGCCACAGGTGCTCATCGCCGAAGGCGATTGTGAATACGCCGTGGACAACGCCAAACAGCATATGATAAGCGCCTTCTGGATGGATCAGCACGATGTTACGGTCGGGCAGTATCGGGCCTTCTGCCGCAAGACCGGACATGACATGCCTGACCAGCCGGTCTGGAACGACACATACCCGGTCGTCAATGTCGACTGGGCGGATGCCACGGATTATGCCGAGTGGGTGGGCCGGGCGCTGCCGACCCTTGCCCAGTGGGAGAAGGCCGCCCGCGGCGGGCTCACGGGTAAGATCTTCCCGTGGGGGGACGATTGGGACAAGTCCCTGGCCAACGGCCCCGACTCAGGGATTGGCCACCCGACGCCGGTCGCAAGCTACGAACCCAACGGCTTCGGATTGTATGACATGGCCGGCAACGTTGCGGGGTGGTGCCGGGACTACGGCAATGGCCTCGACTGGACGCCGACCTGGCGCGACCCGGAGTGCCTCACTCCCACCGACGAGCGCGTCGCGACCGGTGGGAGTTTCGAGGACGGACCCGTGGGGCTACGCTGCGGCGCCAGGATCTGCCTAGCGCCCGATGTGCGACGCACGGACCTCGGCTTTCGCTGCGCGGAACCCCGCTGATCACCAGCCCATCGGCAGACTCATTCAGCGCGTGCCGGAAGCCCCTTCCCACACATATCCCACGACTCGCCCGTCCTGGTCATACTCCAACCGCACCCGGCGGCTGGCGCCTACGATGACCGCCTTCAGCCGCTCTTGCTCGTCATACTCGTCCGCCAACTCCAGCCCGTTGGCACAAGTCACGCCGCGCAGCGCCCCGGCCAGCCTGGCGTCGGTGTAGTAGT
>Ga0181528_10002969_pt1 | contig 10446 bp, 5 predicted proteins | sample PEATcosm2014_Bin_47_FD_119742 | JGI IMG/M metagenome (GOLD analysis project Ga0181528, IMG submission 119742) | Peatland microbial communities from MTU Mesocosm Facility, Houghton, MI, USA - PEATcosm2014_Bin10_10_metaG | ecosystem: Environmental > Terrestrial > Soil > Wetlands > Peat | place... | reverse complement strand
TTTGCCTCGTTTACTTTCTGCAGCGTGTAGTCGGGCGCGTGAACTCCCCACGAGCCGTCCTTTGTGACGGAGTCAACGATGGCCCCCGCCTGATTCAGCATCAGCTGCACCTGCGCTCTCTGCGTATCAGTAAGATGAGCTGCTATCATGCGAGAGTTCGCAAGGGTCAGCGCGGTCTTCGCTTCGGTGACGCCTTCCTTTACGGGCTTCTGCCAGACCACGACCCGGTCATAGATCATCTTCTGGTTGGTGAACTGAAGCTCCTTGGGCTGGGCGCTCTGCGCCGGGCTGTGGCAACCGCCGGCTCCGAGAACGTTGCCGTCCGAGAAACTGGTACGTCCGCAGGACCACATCAGATCGATGTAAGGCTTGCCGTTTTTCTTGGTTAGCCTCCAGGCGCCGTCTTTGAAGTTACGGTCTTTGCCCGGGGGCGGGTTCAGTGACTTCTCTTCGGGATCAACGTTGATCTTCCAGATATGCGCGGCGCGGGTTGCATCGAAGCCGCCATTGTCCGGGAACTGAATCGTCCCGAAGTTCTCGCAGCTCATCATCACCGGCATGTGGCAACTCGTACAATCATTGCTTCCGTGGATGTTGTTCTCCTTGAAGAACAAAGCCTGTTCGGTATGACAATCCTGGCAGTTCTTTCTCAGTCCAGGCTTGGTAAAGCTGTCTTTCCAGTCGTTTTGTGTCACTTCGTGCGGATCGTGGCAGGTGCCGCAGCGCATGCCCTTTTCATAGTGTGCGGTGTTGTAGGACTGTGAGCCCTCGGTTCCACAGGCGGGGCACTTGGTCTTGAAGAAGGAGCTGAACGGCTTGTCCGGATTGGCTTTGGCTTCGTCGGCATTCCATGCAAATCGTTGATGGCAGCGTTCGCAGTTGGAAGGCATTCCCGCCCCGCGCGCTCCATAGAGGTGAGCGCCTGCGCCGTGGCATTCTTCGCAGGTGATGCCCTTGTTGATGGTGTGTTTGCGCAATTCTTCGGGATGACCCAGCGCGGCCACCAGTTCGCCCTCGTTCTTGAAGTCGAACTTGAAGCTGTGGCATACCTCGCAATACGAGGTCGCCGGCTGGAAGAGCATTGCTTTGCGATTTTTCGCTCCGTACGACGTCATTCCCCACACCTTGGAACCGTTGTCGCCAAAATCTTCGATCTTGGTTGGGAAGCCCGGGACAAATTCCGCAATCTTCTTCGCCATCTCCGGCGTCAGAGACTCGGCCCAGTGATGCGAGTGCTGATTTCCTCCCGCAACCAGCGTGCCGGTGCGGTCTTTCAGCATCCCGCCTTCGATGTGGTATGTTCCGCGAACCAGGTAGCTGTCAATAAACCCGTACTTGGTGCGGGGCGTACCGATGATTGCGAACACGTCGTCTTTTGTGATGCCCTCGGGAAGAACCGCCGCCTGTGAACCATACAGAGGCTTATTCAGATCCTTGTTCGGGATCTCCACCATCTCGTCCGGGAAGCGCACGACCATCGCGTGACGGGACTTCTGCCATTTCTGATATTGCGCGGGATGGCATTCGCCGCACTTCTTGGCTCCAACATAGTTGTTCGGAAGATCGAGGATTGATTCGGCACCGAGGCGGTAGGTCATCGAGACTTGCTGATTATTCGCCTTGGCATATTCCTTGCCGCCCCCGAATTCGACAAACTCCTCTTCGCGGTCGGAGATTTGGTATTTTCCGACGATCCGGCCGTCCTTTTCGTACTGGAACATCGGGTGCGAACTCATCAGGACATGGAAGAAATCTTTTTCCTGTTCCACATATCCTTCGAGTGTGCGGGGCTTCTTGTCTTTCTCGTCGGCTGGTTTAGCGGTCGATTGTGCTGCCGGCTTGTCGCCGGGTTTCGTGTCAGTCTTCGCGGGCGACTGTGCAAACACAGCCGTGCTTACAACCGCCAAGGCAAGCGCGGCGGTGAGATAAATGGATGAGCGCATGACGACTCTCTCCTGAGTTCTCTAAGTCGCCGTCCGATTTCCCCGTCCGCTGTCACTGGGTTATATAAGATGAGATCCTGTCGCCGCGGGCATAAACTCCCGCAACTGGCGCGGAACGGAAGTCGGCAGTGCGACAGCAGGAATGTTGCTCTTCAAATCCTCGGCTGTCCACACGAAATAACTTATCTCGAATTCGCACAGCTTATCGGCCAACCGCCCACGCTGTGATGCGGGTCACGCTAATCTGCACATGCGAGTGCGTAGGATGGTTCTGCTACGATCAGGAACCGAAATGGAAAACTTCCGTCTGAAGGTATTTCGCTCGGTCTGCGAACACTTGAGCTTTCGGCGCGCGGCAGAAGAACTGCACCTGAGCCAGCCCGCCGTAACTCAGCAGATCAAGGCGCTCGAAGATGAACTGAGCATCAGGCTGCTTGACCGCACCGGAGGCCGGGTAGTCTTGACGCCTGCTGGCCGGATATTGAGGAAGCGCGCTACCGAAGTCGCGGAACTGGTTGCGCTCACGCAGGAGGAACTGGCATCGCTCAGCGGCGAGCACTACGGGCTCCTGCGCGCGGGCGCCTCCACCAGCATCGCGCAATACGTGTTGCCGAGGATGCTCGGATGTTTCCAGCGCGAGCATCCACGAGTGAAGCTACAGATCAGGAGTGGCAACACCGAGCAAGTGGTCGAGTGGTTGATCGAGGGGCAGATCGCCATTGGTCTCATCGAGGGACCCGCGCTGCGCAAGGATGTGCGCGTTGAACCGTTCATGGAGGACGAACTTGTCCTCCTCTATCCCGGCAACCACCCATGGAGAAAACGTGAGTCATTGACGGTCCAGGATCTCCAAGGCGCTCCATTCTTGTTGCGGGAGCGCGGGTCTGGAACACGCCGTGTGTTGGAGACCGCGCTCGAAAAGGCTGGCTTGAAGGTCAAGGATCTGGAAGTGGTCATGGAACTCGATTCGAGCGAGGCCATCATCTCCAGCGTCGAGTCGGGCCTCGGGATCGGATTCGTGACCCGTGCCGCTGTTCTTCCGAGGTTGCCGCTGGGAAAGATCGCAACGGCGACAATTCAGGGATTACGTATCCCCCGTAACCTCTCGCTGGTGTACCCTGCCGGCCCTAAGCCGGAAGGACTCGCAGGGGCATTCCGGAAGTTCACCCTTGAACATGCGGGAGACAATTCGGTACTTGAGCATTCTCCTTCGAACGCAGCGCCCCTCTTCAATGGAGCGGATACCGCCAGCCTGAGGCGTGACGTCAGCAAGCGAAGCCGTCGCCAATCATAATACGGAGCCCCCGGTGCAACCTTAAATGTCCGGTTGGAATCGACATTTGTGACGGGCCATACACTGTTGCAGAATATGCCGTCGGCCAAGCGAGAGGTGTCGCGTGAGTTGGGATAGGCGGAGCCGCGGGGTTGTGCGATGCAGATCGCAAGCGGTGACTTCCCTGGTCATTCTTGCCCTGCTGGTATTCACGACAGTTCGTGTTTCCTCCATTTCCGCCGGGCTTGGCCCAGGCTCATCGCTTTCAAGCACAACTCCAAAGCAAAGACAATTTGTCGCCAGCGATTTAGGCTGGACTCCGCCTGAGCCAATTCAATCCGCGATTGCGCCGCTGGAGCAGGATCAATTGGCGCCAGCGGAGTTTGAAGTTCCCTCCCACCAGGTTTTGTTCGCACGATGTTCAGATCTCCCTCCTCCCGCCGCATAGTTGACCAACATCGGTCCGCCAGCCTGTTCAGATCGATAAAGACTGGTGTCGAATCAAGGCCAGGCAGTAGCACAAAGCAGATTTGTGGACACGTGCGTAACGCGCGCGGCTAACTTTTCGCTTGCTAGTGAGAGGGAGTCGAATATGAAAAAGTTAATGCTTTTGCTCATTCTCTTCACGCTTTCGGCGGTAATGGCAGCGCAGATCAGAATTCCCGCAGGCACCATCATTCCGGTGGAGTTGAACTCTTCGATAAACGCGAAGAAGTGCAAGCCGGGGCAGACGATTACGGCCAGAGTGGCGCAGGACGTTCCGTTGTACAACGGTGCCAGGATTAAAGCGGGCAGCCGGGTGCTGGGAGAGATTATTACGGTGACTCAGGCAGAGAATTCGCAGCCGGCCACGGTCGGCCTTCGCTTCGATCGAGTCGATGTCTCCGGGCATGTCACGCCGATTACAACGGATCTGCGTGCACTTGCGGCACCACTGGAGGTGGAGTTCGCACAGTTGCAAGTCTCCGGGGATGACCGGGGCTCAACGCCTCTTTGGTCGCAAACCACAACGCTGATTGGAGGAGATGTAGCATACCGCGAAGAGGGTATTGTTGAACGAGGATCGGATACCGTTGGGACGACAGTTTACGCTGGCGCCTGGGGCGTTCTGAGCCATATCTCCCCGGATCCCGATGAAAAGTGCCGCGGGGCACTAGGCGGGAATGACAATCCACAGGCGCTCTGGGTTTTTTCTCATGACGCGTGTGGAGCGTATGGTTCTGAAGCCGTGATCAGGACAGCCGGCCGATCAAGTCCAGAAGGCAAGATACTGCTGGCGTCCACGCAGGGAAACCTTAACATCCGGAGCGGGAGCGCTCTGTTGCTGCGCATAAACACTGCCAGCGACGGTCTCCCGCAAAACGAGGTCGTCTCAAAGTAGCCGACGTTTCACTTCCTGCTCCGATGGCGGACTCGCGCGCGAAGGTCCTTCAGCGCTGGTCTGTCATCGGAGCTTTTGCTGCGGGCATCTGCTCGTTAGAAGCCGCTGAGTAAAGCCACTAAATCTGCCATTCAGCTTTCAACCTGGGGGGATGTAGTCGACCCTTAGAGCATACCCATCACGTCACGACCAATCGCACGGACAAATGATACGTGGCGAGTCGACGGCCCTTCCGCTGTTCCGGTGTGACAGCTCTTGCTTTCCTGCCCGCAGGCATGGCAGCGGGCTGCATGATTACGGGGACAGTAGCGGTCCCCACCTATCCCATCGCCTTGGAGGCACCAGTCTAATTCTCCGCGCCGGTTACTTATGGTGACGTGGATGTCCCCTATTTTTCAGGTGCGTTATCGAGACCACGGTGCTTCAGCATTGCCTTGGTATTGGGAGGCGCGCCGCGCCATGTCTCGTACATCCTGCCGAGTTCCTGGGTGTTGCCGCGTGACAGGACCATGTTGCGGAATCGATCTCCGTTGGCGCGGCTGAGTTCGCCATTCTCGACGAACCATTGATACGCATCGTCGGCAAGCATCTGGGTCCAGAGATAAGCGTAGTAGCCTGCGCTGTACCCGCTCTGCCAGATGTGACTGAAGTAGGTGGAGCGATAGCGGGGTGGAACGTAGCTGACGTTGAGGTGCGTCTTCTGGAGTGCCTGCTTTTCAAACTCGTCGGGATTCTGGAGCGGAGCTTGCGGAGTCAGGAAGTGCCACTGCATGTCGAGTTCGGCCGCCGCGAGCAACTCGGTCATGTCATAACCCTTGTTGAACGTGGCGGATTTCTTGACCCTCGCTACGAGTTCCTCCGGCATCGGCGCACCGGTCTTGTAGTGCTTGGCGTAGTGCGCAAAGATCGAAGGATAGAGGGCCCAGTGCTCATTGAACTGCGACGGGAATTCGACGAAGTCACGCGCGGTTGCAGTGCCAGCCAGAGTTGGATACTTGGCGTCGGAAAACATGCCATGCAGCGCGTGTCCAAACTCGTGAAACGTGGTGATGACGTCGGTGAAGCTGATGAGGGCGGGTTCGCCTTCTGCTGGTTTGGCAAAGTTCGCGACGTTGTACACGACAGGAGAAGTCCCCAACAGATGGGACTGTCCGACGAATTCCGACATCCAGGCTCCGCCGTTTTTGTTGTCTCGTTTGAAGTAGTCACAATAGAACATTGCGAGGTGTGAACCGTCGGCATTGAAGACCTCAAAGACGCGCACATCGGGATGATAGACGGGGACGTCGTGCCGCTCTTTGAATGTGATCCCGTAAAGCTGCGTAGCGGCGTAGAACACGCCATTCTGGAGCACGCTGTTCAACTCAAAGTATGGTTTCACCTGTGCATCATCCAGATCGTAGCGAGCCTTGCGGACCTTCTCCGCGTAAAAGTCCCAATCCCACGGCTGCAGTTGGAAGCCACCCTTCTGGGCGTCGATGACGTCTTGAATATCCTTGGCTTCACGAGCGGCAATTGCCGTGGCAGCGGGGACAATGGCATCCATAAACTGCAAGGCTGCTTCGGGTGTCTTAGCCATCTGGTCTTCTAACTTCCATGCCGCGAAATTCGGATAGCCGAGGAGCTTCGCTTTCTGGGCCCGCAACTGAGCCAGGCGGGCAATGGTGTCACGGGTGTCGTTGGCGTCACCACGCTCGGTGCGGTTCCATGAGTGCTCGAAGATTGCCTGGCGCGTGGCGCGATCACTGAGCAAGGCCAGGTCGGGTTGCTGGGTCGTGTTCTGTAGAGGAATGAGAAAGCCTTCGAGTTGACGGTTCTTCGCTGCCTCCGCGGTGGCCACAATGCGAGCCTCCGGGAGCCCGGCTAAGGAGGCTTTGTCTGCTGCAACGTAAGCTCCCGCTTTGTTGGCGGCGAGGAGCTTATTGCCGAATGTATTCGAGAGTGAAGACATTTCTTCGTTGAGTCTTCGGAGTTCGGCCTTATCGGATTCGGAGAGGCCAGCACCCGCATGTACAAACTCGTCGTAGATGCGTTCCGCCAGCCGAAGCGATTCGGGGTCGAGTTTGAGGGTTGCGCGCTGTTTGTAGATGGCCGATACGCGAGCGAAAAGCTTGGTATTGAGGAAGATGAAGTCGCGGTGGGCTGCCAGCTTCGGGGCCTCAGTCGTCTTGACCTTCTGGAGCGCATCGTTGGTATTTGCGCCGGTGATTCCGCTGAAGACCGCGGTTACACGATCGAGCAATTGCCCGCTCTTTTCCATGGCGATGATGGTGTTCGCAAAAGTAGGGGCTTCGGGGTTGTTGGCAATCTCCGTGATTTCATCACGCTGCTGCGCCATGCCGGCCTCGATTGCAGGCTGGAAGTCTTCGTTCTTGATCTTGTCGAACGGAGGAGCATGAAACGGCAATGTGCTGGGCGCGAAGAACGGATTTGAGGGGCCAAACTCCGCAGGCGCAGCGAATGCGGGAATGTTGGAGCAGATCATGATGACTCCGGCAATGATCGAGGTCTTGAGGCACAACAGTGAAAACTTCGCGGGTAGAGTAAAGTTCGTCAATGGCATCTGGAGTTTCCTTGTCTGCTCGATTGTGACGACCCGTCCTCCAACATCGCTGCACAGGACAGGTTTTGCGGTAACGTATGCATCTGCATTGCGGCGCGGGAGCTATTTTTCAAGCTTGAGGCCGAGCTGCCTGCTCGCACATGTCGCACGAGCTGAGCTTTACGGGCGTGATCTTGCGTCCGCGCGATTCGGCAAACTGCCAGCAGGAAAACGCCCAGTCTCCTGGAAATCCTTGGCCCCATATCATCTCATTGTAAGGCCGATCCAAAAACAGAAGTCTCGCCCTGACAGGGAGATTTCACAAGGCTTGCACAAGGCCCCTCTGCTTTTGTTTTGTGATTGATATTCAGATGTATAAATTTGGTGGACCTGGTCGGGATCGAACCGACGACCTCTTCCATGCCATAACACAAAGTGCTTGTAACTGATTGACAACATGAGCATCGATGGCGACAAAAGGTACTCAAGAGCATCCGTCAGCACCCAAAAGATTCGTTCAGCACCCTCGATCGCACCTCTTAGTGTTTCGAGTTCTGGCACTACGTGACATAAACTCAATCTCAAAGAGACACGCAATCGTCCAAGCAGCAGGAGACCGCAAGGTGAAGCGGCATCAGCCTTGGTGTGGCAGTCTACTGATTAAGAGTAGTCGGAGCAGGCGATCCTAGTTGCACGGTTCCAGCCATATTTCCAATCACTTACGCACACTCAAGCCCGCACGGAAGCGTTTTGACACGGTATTGAAACGAAGCACGTTAGCTCACAGAGGACCGAGGCGTACGGCACACTTATGGCACACCGCGGCGTACGTTTTGCGATGGGCAATGCTGGATTCCACGGAGCCTCTAACAGATGATGGCGAGGCTGACCTTCGCCCCAGCCCGAATCATCCTCGTTCCACCGGGCACTCATCATCGCTTCGTCTTGGACACATCCGAAATTGGGCGCCTAAAAATCATCTGCGTTCCGCCGAAAGATCTGGCTTGTTTTGTTTCTCCGTTTCAGATCGCTATGTTAGAAGGTCTGTGAGCGGTTAGCGAACTGCAGCTTACGATGTGATGGGTGGACGACTGGATGAACGGAACGTTGGACACCTCCATTCGTGATGGTCAGAACTCCCTTGGCGTCAGTGACGACAGACTTGCGAGTCAAGCTGGCGGGGCATGGGGACAGCTGCTCCGGGGTTGCATTGGCGGCGGAGTCCTGACCGGCTTGCACTTTGTTGTCGGCGCGTTCTGGCTAGGTAGCCACAGGCAGCCAAGGTGAAAAGGATGAGAACACTAGGGGGCTCTGCGAAAGGAGTTTGATCGGGTGGGCGGCTTAGGAACTGCCAGGCCTGCAGATTTTGACTAGCTTTAAGGTAACCACCCGAACCCAATACTTGAGCGGAAACATCGCATGCATTAGCGCAGTCTTGGTGTGAAGAGGCGCTCTATCCACCATTTTGCCTTCATCACAGCAGTAACTACATCAGGCACACCCGAAAGAGTGTCAGAGTCACTGGCGACGCTAACCTGAGACCTGCGTGTCGGGTGAAGTTCATAGAAGCCATATTGATCAGTATCCCAGAGGACAGGGCCTTGGACAAGCAAGTGTGTGCCGATCGACCACTGAAGATAGCGAGTATCCGCTACGTTGGAATACTCAATTCGCAAGTATCTCGGCGCCCCAATCTCATTAACTTTGAAGGACCGTCCGCGCGCTTCGACCTGCTGCAACTCAAGATCGAAGCTAACGAAACCGTCCGCTCCAGGGCTCGGCTTGTGCCTCAGTATGCCGAGCGCACTGGCCGCAGCAAGAGGACGTGGCTGCCACCCGGAAATACCGTTGTCTTTGAAAAATGGCGTTGTGATACCGGCGGCGATCTCGTCTGAATTGGGCCTTTCTTCGTTCTGCTCTTGTGGGATGTTGGCCCTGAGTCCAAAAATGAATTCATCCTCGGGACTCAAAGGTTTCAAATAGGAAATGGCGCTCGAGTCGTTTCTTTTCAATCGCCGGTCGACAATAAACGTGGAAAGTACTTTGCCATTCACGGCTACTGTAACGGCATGAAGATCCCACTGACCCGGCTGCGGAACTGGAATTCCAGAGAGAGCTTTCTGCGCCAGATCATTCAACGCTTGATCGTAGGCTTTTGCGGCATCTAAAGCTTGTGACGCTATCGCTACGTTGGCCTCAGCCGTTTTGTCAGCCAATAGTTGCGTTAGTGTTGCTGAGTGTCCTGCTTGTTCACTCAATGTGTTGGTAATCGATGTCTGTAAGTCCAGAGCTTGCTTTCCGAGGGAAGCCGCTTGCGTCTGTTCGTTAACGATCCACTGCGTAGCGTCAGTCCAAGCCTGAGTAATATGCTGGACTATTCGGGTCTTCTGAACTGTGTTCCATAAGATGCAGACAGGAATGATTCCCGCGATGCCGCCACATACTTTATCTGTGTAGGTTTCGACGACATTTTCGAACTGCTGAATGGCACCAGTTTCCATGTCGTGCTGTTTCTGAAGGATCCCAGTTCCGACATCAAGCGCTTGCTTCTCCACCGAAGTTTCTGAGTTTCGTAGAGCTGCAATCGTTCCGGTCAACTTGTCGATCGCCTCCTGTTCTGCTTGAATAGCCTTTTGGTGAAATTGAAGCACATCATTGGCAACCCCCAGAGCCGTTTGCGCCTTATCGAAATCTCCTAGTGCTTGCGGTAGGAGATTCGCAGGGGTCGCTCCCCCTGGAAATGCTAGATCCAAGAGACTGTCGGGAGCATCCGTAAGTCCGCATATTCCCTTTTTCTCGACCCGGACATATGCGATGTCTTTTACTTTGAGTTTGCCCTCGGGGCCTAGATTGAAGTAGGCGTTGTTTATGTCTTCTGCAGTTAGCGCAATCGTCTTGCTAGTTCCCGAACCAAAATCATCTCCGACTTTCCACGCTCTAGGTCCAATGTCAAACCAAACGTCATCTGTATCGGAAGTGAAGATCCCTGTGCCAGTTTCGAATCGGATTTGAATGGATGTTACTTCTTCCTCCGGTTGAAGTGCATCGCTCGTTGCCGAGAATGATGAAGCAGTCCCTAAGACAGGAGCGGTTGGCACTAGGATGCATTCCTTTTGGGCCACTGATATCGAGGGGTAGACGATGATAGCAAGCATCAAAAGCAGGTGTCTGCGATTCATGAGGGTCCTCGTTCAGTCGAAAGACGCTATGTTCCCGGGCGTGCTGTGCGGAGGGCGAGAATAATACAGCAAGAGGTTGTTTTCAAGCGAATTCTTTGTGACTTTTCGAGAACAGGCATACGAACCAG
>Ga0181528_10002968_pt1 | contig 10446 bp, 13 predicted proteins | sample PEATcosm2014_Bin_47_FD_119742 | JGI IMG/M metagenome (GOLD analysis project Ga0181528, IMG submission 119742) | Peatland microbial communities from MTU Mesocosm Facility, Houghton, MI, USA - PEATcosm2014_Bin10_10_metaG | ecosystem: Environmental > Terrestrial > Soil > Wetlands > Peat | place... | reverse complement strand
TTGCTGTTTAAGTTGGCGGATGGCGCGTTCCCGGTCGCCGGGTTTGTGCAGAAATTCCGCATCGCATACGGCTACCTGATCGGAGCCGATAATCAGATGGTTAGGAAAATCTGTGCTGAGTGCTTGGGCTTTAGCGAGAGACAAACGTTCGGCCAATTGTTCGGCAGTTTCGCCGGGTAGCGCGGACTCATCGACATGACTGGCGCGGCAAATAAAATCCAACCGCAGTTTACGCAGTAAATCCGCTCGATAGCGAGAGCCTGAGGCAAGAATAATAGGTAACATTTGATTTGGTTAAAATGCTTGTGTGTTTGACGCAACAGGCGCTAAGCTGTATCATTCTACAGTTATGTCAGAAAAATTACCCGAGCTTATTGATCCTATCTTACTTGCCGACCGGCGGAGTGAGTTTTCAGGCGCGCTGAAAATAGCTAATCTTGAAAGGTTATCCGATATTCTTGCCGTCAACGATGGCGAAATTGAGGTCGAAATTTCCTTTGCCAAGGAGGGTAAGCGTTCAGTAGTGGAGGGAGGCATAAAAGGCGCCTTGGAAATTGTGTGCCAAACTTGCCTGCATGCTTTGCCGTGGTCGCTGGATATTAATTTCAAGCTGGGCGTGGTTTCATCTCTGGAAGAGGCGGACCGCATAGGCCTGGATTGCGAGCCCTTGCTGTTTAATGGCGATAAGTTATCACTGAGCGGCTTGCTGGAAGATGAAATTTTGCTGGCATTGCCCGATTATCCTAAGCACGGATACGAATGCATTAAACGCAGTCATGCCGATAATAGCGATAAAGAAAACAACCGGACTAAGGCTGAAAACCCTTTTTCCGTTTTAGCTAAACTTAAAAAAACTGGAGAGTAAAAATGGCAGTACAAAAGAGTAAAGTAACGCGTTCCAGACGCGGTCAACGTCGTTCGCACGACGCCTTAACCAGCAAAACCTTGTCGCAAGACCCGTTAACCGGTGAAACTCATTTACGTCATCATATGACGCCGGATGGTTTCTTCAAAGGCCGGCAAATTGTTAAAAGCAACGACGAAGATATTTAATATCCTCGGATCATATCCATCTAAAGCCGACGCGAGATAGAACTGTTGTCGGCTCTTCCGACTACAGGAGCTAATCCTCAGCGTGAGTGTAACTCTATCGATAGACGCCATGGGTGGGGATTTCGGTCCTCAAGTGACAGTACCCGCCGCACTGGCTTGTTTAAGAAAAAATCCGGAATTAAACCTGATCTTGGTTGGTGACGAAACCGTGCTTGGCGACATGCTGGCGGAGGGTTTGGCTGCTTATAAAGAACGGATTAGCATTCAACACGCCTCGCAAGTGGTGGAGATGGACGAATCTCCGCAGAAAGCCTTGAAAAACAAAAAAGACTCTTCAATGCGCGTGGCGATAAATCTGGTTCAGCAAGGTCGGGCCGATGCCTGCGTCAGCGCGGGTAATACCGGGGCTTTAATGGCTACCGCCCGTTTTGTACTGAAAATGATTCCCGGTATCGAACGTCCGGCGATTATTTCCACCTTGCCGTCAATTTTCGGCCATACGCATATGCTGGATTTGGGCGCCAATGTAGATTCCAGCGCGGAACATCTTTATCAATTTGCGGTAATGGGCGAGGAAGTGGTTAAGGCGGTTGAAAATATCGATAAACCGCGGATTGCTTTGCTTAATATCGGCGAAGAGGATATGAAAGGCAACGAGCAGGTAAAAGCGGCGGCAAAATTACTGGAAAATTCCGCGTTGAACTACATTGGTTATGTTGAAGGTAATTCGATCAACGCCGGCAGCGTTAAAGTGGATTTGATAGTCACTGACGGTTTTGTCGGCAATGTCGCGCTAAAATCAATAGAAGGCGCCGCGAAAATGATCGGTGTTAAGCTCAAGGATAGCTTTGCAAAAAATATGTTGACCAAACTGGCCGGCTTGCTGGCTTATCCGGTCTTAAAGTCGTTTAAGGATAGTATAGACCCACGCCTCTATAATGGCGCCAGTTTTATCGGCTTAAGGGGGCTGGTGATTAAAAGCCATGGCGGCGCGGATGCGTTAGCGTTTGAAACGGCGATACATCTGGCCGAAGTTGAAGTTACCCAGGATGTCATTCGTAAGATCGGTGAAAAAGTGGAAAAAGCGCTGGAACAGAAGGTGACCGCATGATGCGTTGGGCCAAAGTGATTGGTACGGGCGGTTATCTGCCAACTACGATAAGAACCAATGATGATCTTTCGAAAATGGTCGAGACCACGGATAGCTGGATTTATGAACGTACCGGCATTAAAAGCCGGCATATAGCCGCCGATGATGAAACCGCCTCCAGCATGGCGGAGATTGCGGCGCGACAAGCTATTGACGTCGCGGGGATTGATGTTCAAGAAATCGATTTAATTATTGTCGCCACCGGCACCCCTGATCGAGTTTACCCCAGCACCGCCTGCTTGTTGCAACAGCGTTTAGGCATCCAAAGGTGTGTAGGGTTCGATATTCAGGCGGCCTGCTCCGGTTCGATTTTTGGCTTAAGTATCGCTGACCAATACATAAAAACCGGCTTTGCCAAAACTGTACTGGTGGTAGGCACGGAAGTTTGCTCGCGTATCGTGGATTGGACGGATCGATCAACCTGTATTCTGTTTGGCGATGGGGCCGGCGCGCTTTTGTTGGCGGCAGCCGATACTCCCGGCATCCTCGCGACGCATATTCAATCAGATGGAAGTTATGAAGATTTGCTATATTTACCAAATCCGCAAGTAGCTTCCGCCCCGCTGCAAGGCGAAGCTGCTTTTATACAGATGCGGGGTAATGAAGTTTTTAAAGTTGCGGTTAACACCTTGGGTCGCATCGTTGATGAAACTTTAGAGGCGAACGGCCTGCAACAAGCGGATATCGACTGGTTAGTGCCGCATCAAGCCAATACCCGTATTATCACCGCAACGGCTAAGAAATTGGGCTTGGATATGGAACAGGTAATTTTAACCCTGGAAAACCAAGGTAATACCTCATCTGCTTCCGTGCTGCTGGCATTTAACGAGGGGGTGAGCGACGGTAGGATCCAGCGTGGACAAACCGTGCTGATGGAAGCTTTCGGCGCAGGTTTTACCTGGGGTTCGGCTTTGCTAAAATATTGAACCGGCATTGTAAGAAAATAATAAGAATAAATATGAACGAACAAAATTATAACGTGGCTTTTGTGTTTCCCGGCCAGGGATCGCAATCAGTCGGCATGCTGTCACAACTCGCGGAAAGTTACCCGGTCGTAAAACAGACTTTTGCGCAGGCCGCCGATATTCTCGGTCTTAATCTGTGGGACTTGGTGGCAAATGGTCCAAGTGAAGCATTGGATCAAACACAAAATACCCAGCCGGCCATGTTGGCGGCCGGGGTGGCTGTGTGGCGGGTATGGTGTGAAAAATCATCCATAAGACCGGCCTGGATGGCGGGTCACAGTTTGGGCGAATATACCGCGCTGGTTTGTGCCGGGGCTATTAGTTTCGAGGCTGCAATTAAACTGGTCGCGGAACGCGGTCGCCTGATGCAGGAAGCCGTGCCGGCCGGTGTCGGCGCCATGGCGGCGATTATCGGTCTGGAAGATCATCAGGTCGTCAACGGCTGCGCCGCCGCGGCTCAGGGACAAATCGTAACCGCAGCCAACTTCAATGCGCCGGGACAAGTGGTGATCGCCGGAGAAACCGCCGCTGTTGACAGAGCGATGCTGGAATTGAAAGCGCTGGGCGCAAAACGCGCCTTAAAATTACCGGTCAGCGTACCTTCGCATTGCGGTTTAATGATGGTCGCCGCCGATCAGTTGTCTGAAGTTCTGAGCGAAGTCACTATTGAAATGCCGAATACCACGCTGATTCACAATGCCGATGTCAAGTCGCACGGCTCTCCAGAGGTGATCAAGTTTGCATTGAAAGAACAATTATTCAGATCGGTGCGCTGGGTGGAAAGCATAAAATTTATGCGTGAGCAAGGGGTGGCGGCGTTTGTAGAATGTGGGCCGGGCAAGGTGTTAATGGGACTGAACAAACGTATTGCTCCCGACGCCACGCATCTGAGTATGTTCGATGCCGAATCAATCAATAAAGCTATGGAGCAGTTAAATGGATAAAAAAATTGCTATTGTCAGCGGCGCTAGCCGTGGTATTGGCCGGGCAATCGCCGAAAAGTTGGCCGCGGATGGATTTTTCGTAATCGGCAGCGCGACTTCCGAGCATGGCGCGGCGGCTATTTCCGCCTACTTGGGGGAGCAGGGTAAAGGTTTTAAACTCAATGTCGCCGATGCCGCGTCGATTGAGGCCTTCATCAAGAGCGTCAGCGACGAATTCGGCACGCCGGCGGTATTGGTCAATAATGCCGGCATCACCCGCGATAATCTGCTGATGCGCATGAAAGACGAGGAATGGGATGATATTATTAATACCAACCTGACCTCGATCTTTCGCATGAGCAAAGCAGTGTTGCGCGATATGATGAAAGTCCGCTACGGACGCATCATCAATATTTCTTCGGTAGTCGGCGCTACCGGCAATGCCGGGCAAGCCAATTATGCGGCGGCAAAAGCCGGGATGGTGGGTTTTGCCAAATCCTTGGCCAAAGAAGTCGGAAAACGGGGAATTACCGTTAACACGGTGGCGCCGGGTTTTATCGATACCGATATGACCAAGGAACTGTCGGAAGATTTGAAAAAAACCTTGTTAGGCTCAATAGCCTTGGGGCGTCTCGGTCAACCCGAGGAGATTGCGCACGCCGTCTCGTTTTTAGCTTCCGAGCAGGCAGCTTATATTACCGGCGAAACCTTGCATGTAAATGGCGGGATGTACATGCCGTGATGGCGGGCAAATAACCTTGTTTGCAGTCATGGAAAAGTAGGGGCGAAAATGCGCCCCTACTGGGAACAGTGTTTATCGATTGGGTTTTTTGCAGGCCAAAGCCAATGCGGCGATATTTAATTTACCGGTAAAAACGTACCGCCATTGAGTTTATGGCCGCCCACGCAAGGCTGAAAATTCAACTGCTTGCTAAAACAAACCTCCACGCCGCTGACCTCGCCTTCCCGATCGACCTCAATATTTAGCATGTCTGCAGTCAACCCTGGATTGGCGGCAGTGAATGCGGCGGTTATGGCGTCGGCATCCAGCGTAAGGCTGGTTTGCGGCGCTTTTAAATTCTCCGGTATTTTTACTTTCTCGGCGCTGGTTTTAATCGCGGTAAAGTAATCCGTCATGCTCAGACCGCTACAAGTACCGTGTTTGCTCCACTCGTGAGAAATTAAGCCTGGATCGCCGGATGGCATGGGCGGTTGCGCATTTTGGGCTATGGCTGCTACCGAGTCCGGTACATCGCTGGCCTGGCCGCAGTCTTGAGGATAACCTTTGCCATTATATTGCGGCCATAAGCCGTGTATCACAAAGCCTAGTTTTGCTGAACATTGGGTTTGTTTACTGGCTTGTTGGCCGGCAGGGGTGCTGCAAAACTCAGGCGACCAAGACAAAGCCAGTAAAAAATAATCGAACTGACCGGGAGACGCTGCCGCTGAGTTGGAATTGTTGTTATTATTATTGTTATGGGATCTGCGGGCTTCGGCAAAGCCGGAAAAGCCCAGCAAGCAGACAAGCAGTAGAGCGGTAAAACGGTACGCGGATTTTTTATTATAGTGTTTCATAATGCTTTTCCTGTTGTTAGGTTAAAAGTTTCCTGAGGCGATAGTCTGTGTAATAAACCATAGATTTTCGCTAGTACACTTTAACATGAAAATCAGGCGAAGCAGAATGGTCGCTAACGATTTTTCAGTCAGCTTAGTTCAGACTAATTTACACGGTTGTGACGGCCAAAAAATCACGCCGTCACCGGCAATCGCGAATTCCAGCCAAGAAATGCATGGCCGGGCTGAAAGACCAACTACCGGAAATGTGAACATGTGAACTCGTTTTAAATAAAAAGTCAATAAATACAATGAGGTTACGTGGTTAAGCACATGGTGGTCGGCGCTCAAATCCGTCACATAAACACATAACCTTGTCGGCAGTGTTAAAATATCGGCACTTCTAACACCATGGTCGCACCGGTAACGGTATGAGGCGGCTGATACGGATGGACATTGGGCTTATTTTGCTGTTAATTTTTATAAACGGCGTTTTCGCTATGTCGGAAATGTCGCTTATTTCCTCTGGAAAAGCGCGATTACAAAAACTGGCCGATGAAGGCCGGGCAGGGGCGACCTCCGCCCTAAAGCTACATGAGGAACCTACCCGCTTTTTGTCAACCATTCAAGTTGGCATCACTGCCGTGGCTATCATGAATGGCGTCTTGGGCGAAGATGCATTGGTCAACCCGATCAAGGCTTATCTGGAACCTATGCCGCTGTTTACTCTGCATGCCGAGGTATATGCCCGGGTGGCGACTGTGATTTTAATTACTTATTTTTCGGTGGTGGTCGGTGAATTGGTGCCTAAGCGTTTGGCTTTGCTGCGCCCGGAAAGCATCGCGGTGTTTGTCGCCAGACCCACTAACTTTTTGTCTGCTATCGCCAGTCCCCTGGTTTGGTTGCTATCTACTTCCAGCAATTTGATATTGCGCCTTTTAAGAGCGCATCGTCAGCCGCAAACCACGGTTACCAATGAAGAAATCAAATTATTGATGGAAATAGGTTCCGAAACCGGGGTGTTTCATGCCAGCGAAAGGACTATAGTCGCCAATGTGCTCAGATTGGACGAACAGCGCGTTGGCGCCATTATGACGCCGCGCAAAGATATTTTTACTATCGATTTAGCCGAGGGCGATATAGAGGCGCGGGCTAAAATCGCCGACTGTCCCTATGCGCGAGCGGTCATCTGTCAGAATGGCCTGGAAAATATCCTGGGTATTCTGCATCGTAGCGATTTATTGAAAACCGTCATGACCGGCGGCGATTATCAGATCGCCTCCTCATTACGTCCGCCATTGTACGCCCCGGATTCGATGACACTGGCGCATTTGTTGGAGTTTTTTCGCCAGGCCCGCGCCGACTTCGCCTTAATTGTCAACGAATACGGCGATTTAGAAGGGCTGGTGACTTTAAGCGATGTGCTGGCCGCCATAGTCGGTGATTTACCGACGGCTGAGTCGGAACTGGACCCGGATGTCGTGCAACGCGAAGATGGATCATGGCTGGTGAATGGCGGTTTGTCGATTAAGCGGCTGAAGTCGGTAATCGGCATGAATGCTTATTTTCCAGGTGAAACCGAGAATGTCTATAATACCGTCAGCGGCTTTATTCTTTATCAATTGGAAAAAATCCCCCGGGTAGCGGATAACTTTGCTTACGGCGACTGGTATTTTGAGGTGGTGGATATTGACGGCATTCGGATTGATAAAGTGTTGGTCACGCCAATAACGCCAATATCGCCAAGTGTCGAGGATGAGGATTGAATTAACTTTGTTCCCGCTTTAATGAAGTCGACTGCCGCTTTGCCAAAATTGCGGCCTAGTGGCCCAGATAATTTCCCGGAGTATATGTTTGATTCAGCAGTTTATCACTAGTGACATGATCATGAAATGCGTAGCCTATAAAAAAGGCGTCAATGTCGGCGATGTCACGATTGAGGCTATCAGCGAAGTATTAAAGCAGGAAGATACCTTTGTGTGGCTGGGTTTGCTGGAACCGGATAGCGAACTATTGAGTAAAATTCAGGATGAGTTCGGATTGCACGAATTGGCGGTTGAAGATGCGCGCTCCGCGCATCAGCGGCCGAAAATTGAAGAATATGGGGATTCCTTGTTTCTGGTCTTGCATACGGCTATTTTGGGCGTCACCCCTATTGATTTCGGCGAAACCCATATTTTTCTCGGCGCCCGGTTTCTGGTGACGGTGCGGCATGGTTCGACCATGCGTCTGAATAAGGTCAGGAAACGTTGCGAATCCATGCCAAAACAACTTGCCAAAGGGCCGAGTTTTGCGCTTTACGCGATCATGGATTTTATCGTCGATAATTATTTGCCGGTGTTGGAAGGCTTGCAGGAACGTTTCGATAGTTTAGAGCAAGCGATTTTTCAGCAGCGGCCGGGTCGTCAGACGCTGGAAGGGCTTTACGATTTAAAGCGGGAGTTACTGCAACTGCATGCCGCGATTACGCCGTTAATCGATATTTGCAGCGAATTGATGCGCTTTCACGATAAGCTGATCAACAAGGATGTGCGGGTCTATTTCCGTGATATTGCCGATCATATTAAACGCATTGATCAAGCCATAGATGCGACCCGCGAGATGCTGATCGCGGCGATGCAAGTGCATTTAACTTTTGAAACCGTCAGGCAGAACGAAGTGGTAAAACGTCTGGCTGGCTGGGGAGCTATCTTGGCTGTCCCCACTATGGTATGCAGTTGGTACGGCATGAATTTTCACCATATGCCGGAACTGGATTGGGAATATAGCTACCCGATCGCGCTGGGCGGCATGCTGCTTACTTGTACCTTGCTGTTTTGGCGCTTGAAGCGGACCGGGTGGTTGTGAACTTCATCAATAACACCAATAATCTGGCCGCTTACATCTGGTCACTGGCCGACTTATTGCGCGGCGACTTTAAACAAAGCCAATACGGTCGCATTATCCTGCCCTTTACCTTGTTACGCCGTCTTGAAGGCGTATTAGCAGCCGGCGGTGTTGGCTGAGGTGGAAAAAGTGCTAGCCATGAACCTGTCGGAAGAAGCACAGGAAAAACTGCTGCTGCGGGCGACGTCGTATCAGCATTGAGCGGCCAGTTTAGCGCTGAGCGCATCGCCGCCTGCCGCTTTGCTCCCGGCGCGATAAACGCGGCTATGATCGAAGCCGGTCAGGTCAAAGCCACGGCCAGTGCCTTCAATGGCGCTCGTGAGCTGGGAATAAACGATTTGGCAGGGATGTGCGCCGTTGTCTTGTCGCTCACGTCTTCTGACTTCTACAAGAGCATGACGACACATGCCGATCACAGGATTTGGCAGGACGTATACCGCGTGAAGATAACCGACAGTGCCGAGGTGTACTTGAAGCTGACCGTCATTGATGACGTTCTGATTGTTTCTTTCAAGGAGCTGTGACTATGAAATGCCCATGCTGTGGAGCGGCTGAGCTGATCCACGATACCCGCGATATTCCCTTTATCTACAAAGGTGAAACCACCACCATTCCAGCGGTGACGGGCGATTTTTGCCCGGCCTGCGGCGAGGTGATCTTGAACCGCGAGCACGGCGACCGCTACAGCGAGTTGCTGGGGCAGTTCCAGCGTCAAGTGAACGCCGCTTATGTCGATCCTGACTTCATCGCCAGGGTGCGTAAGAAGCTCGATCTAGATCAACGCCAAGCCGCCGAAATCTTCGGCGGTGGTATCAATCTTCTCTCGCTATGAAAATGGCAAGACCAAGCCGCCGTTGGCTCTGGTAAAGCTGCTCAAGGTGCTTGATCGGCATCCCAATCTGCCCAATCCCGCTGAACCGCCGTCCAAAACCAATTTGCCCGCCGCCTATCATGTCTACAGCATGCGCCAAGCGATAGAGGAGGGCTCTATTCTAGATGTGTTGCAGAACTACACCAATTACAAAGTGGCTTATCAGCTGGCGCTAAAAATTCAGAGCGCGGATCAGGAAGTCGAAAGTAAAAAGGCCAAGGTTAAGCTTAACCAATGGGTGCGGCTGTATGATTACAACATCGCTCAAAAAGTCCAAGTGATCGTCGAGCATTTTAAAAATAATGTGATGGGCTTGTTGGGCGGCCAGGCCAAGGCGATGGTCGTCACCAGTTCCCGGAAAGAAGCCGTGCGCTACAAGTTGGCGTTCGATAAATACATTCAGGCGCAGGGTTATCAAAACATTCATGCGCTGGTGGCGTTCTCCGGCGAAGTGGAATTTAGCGACCGTGATTTTAACGCGACGGGCTTGCTGGGCGAGAAATTTACCGAAATCACTATGAATCCCAACCGCAAAGGCCGCGATTTCGCAAGGCCTTCGATTCCGGCGATTACCAGGTCATGATCGTGGCCAACACGATCAGAGATAAAGTCAGTGAAAACGCGTTGGTTATGCAGCAAATCGCCAATAATTCCACTGAGCAGGCGCTGCGGGGCGATTTTAGCAAAGCCGTTGATGACGCCATTATGGACAGTAGTGAAGCCCATAACAACCAGATGCTGCAGCTGTTATCGAATCCCGCCAAAGCCGCCGGTTTTGCTAAGGTGGTGTTTGATTTGTTGAAGTTGGCAGGGTGAGAGGTAAAAATAAATCAACAACCCTAACGGTTGATTGATGCCGTTCTATCATCATTATGTAATGGTTTTTTGCTGTTAGGATTTCACAAGCCGCCGCGACTTCCTCTCGGGTTTGATAGGTCTCACGATGTGTCAGCTCTGTTTTTAGGTTACCTGTTTTGACTGTTACTGATTGTTACCGTTTTTTACGCGTTTTTATTTTCAACTGTCCCGCCAGTGTCCCACGGG
>Ga0181528_10002966_pt1 | contig 10452 bp, 9 predicted proteins | sample PEATcosm2014_Bin_47_FD_119742 | JGI IMG/M metagenome (GOLD analysis project Ga0181528, IMG submission 119742) | Peatland microbial communities from MTU Mesocosm Facility, Houghton, MI, USA - PEATcosm2014_Bin10_10_metaG | ecosystem: Environmental > Terrestrial > Soil > Wetlands > Peat | place... | reverse complement strand
TTCCGAGAGCGAGAGTGAGTTCGGCGCTCGCCGGCAGGATCGTCAGAGGCGGCGGGTACGGAACAGCCGCGAATCCTATCGTGAATTGCTTCACTTTTCCCGCGGCGACACTCCAGCCATTCGCCGCTGACGACTCCAGTGGCGAAAAATTGAGGCCTTGACTGTAGCTTGCAGTGGGAAGCACGGCAGGAGTCACAAGGATATTGGCCGGGTCAATGCCGTTGGCGGTTGCGGCTGCGAATGTGAAGTCGTGGTAGAGGACGCTGCCGAACATACATCCTTCGGAGCCAAGTGCGATGTAGCTTGCAAGCGTGCCCGATACACAGAGTGGAGCGCCCACAATAATCTGGGCGGTGGAGGGTAAGGCAAACAGCAGCGAACACGCTGCCGCAAGAATGATTCTGGTTTTCATGGTTGACATACCTCATGGGGGGTGAAGATAGACAACTGCGCAAACATTAGCTCTCTCATTGGATTTCTGTCAAGAAAAGATTCAGCGCATGGTGGAAAACCATTAACTCAAATGTAATGAAGGTGTTCACCTTGTCCAGAAGAGAAAATCGACCGGCAAACACCGGCAAATCAGATTTATTCAAATGCCTGTAACATTGGCCGCAGAGAATCATATCCGGCAGATTTTCTGCCAAGGAGAGCTTACGTGAAGAAGTCGTTGGTTGCCGTATCTTTGCTGGTATTGGCTCTGGGCGCGGCTCAGGCGCAAAAGTTGACCGGGGCGGGCGCGACCTTCCCCTATCCGATCTATTCCAAGTGGTTCAGCGAATATAGCGCGGCGCATCCCGGCGTCGAAATCAATTATCAGTCGATCGGCTCCGGCGGCGGCATTCGTCAGGTCACCGCGGGCTTGGTCGACTTTGGCGCCTCCGATATGCCCATGACCGACGAACTTCTCGCCGGCTCCAAGATCAAGCTGGTTCATATTCCCACCGTGCTGGGAGCTGTCGTGCCCGTCTTCAACGTTCCCGGCGTCGGCGACCTCAAATTCAGCGGCGACGTGCTCGCTGACATCTATCTCGGCAAGATCGCCCGCTGGGACGATCCCCGCATCGCTCACGACAATGCCGGCGTGAACTTCTCCCAGATTCCTGAGGCTGCCAAGAAAATCATCGTCGTTCACCGCTCCGATGGCAGCGGCACCAGCTTCATCTGGACCGATTACCTCAGCAAGGTCAACCCGGAGTGGGCCAACGGTCCTGGCAAGGGCACTTCGCCCAGTTGGCCGGTCGGCGTCGGCGGCAAGGGCAATGAAGGTGTTGCCGGCCTGGTTCGCCAGTTGCCCGGAGCCATCGGCTACGTCGAACTGATCTACGCGCTGCAAAACAACATCAGCTTCGGCGAAGTGAAGAACGCTGAAGGCAATTGGATCAAGGCTTCCATCGACGGCGTCACCGCGGCCGGGGCCAGCATCAAGCAGATGCCTGCCGATTACCGCATCTCCATCACCAACGCCCCCGGCAAGAACGCCTATCCCATCTCCAGCTTCACCTATCTGCTGGTTCCCATGAACCCCGCCGATCGGGCGAAGGGCAAGGTCATCGAGGATCTCCTGAGCTGGATCATCAAAGACGGCGAGGGCGAAGCCGCGGGTCTCTCCTATGCGCCGCTGCCCAAGAATCTCGCGGACAAGGTGCTCAAGACCGTCTATTCGTTGCAGTAGAACGAGCGGCCTGTTCCTGCGGGATCTGGCCTGGATTCCCCATCCTCGCCATTCCATTCGAGCGAAGCGCAGCCGCCTCCACGGCCTCGCGCTTCGCCCTTTTTTTCTATCCCATGCTATGCACGCAATCCCTCTGCGGAACCCCTCCGGCAATTGCGATGCCGTTGCGCTTGTGCTACGGTCGATGATGCATAGCTTCGGAAATTGACTGCATCCAGCGATCTCTGAGGCAATTCGAAGACGTAAAGTTATATTTGAGGCGAGTTCCTTGGTTCCTGTCGGCACGCTGCGCATTGATGAGTTGACCGCCGAGGAGCGTGCGGTCTATGCGACGCTCAAGCCGGAGCGTCTGCCGCAGCACGTGGCCATCATCATGGATGGCAATGGCCGCTGGGCTGGAAGCCGCTCGCTGAAGCGCTTCCTCGGCCATCAGCAGGGCGCCAACAGCGTGCAACTGGTCACCGAGACCGCCTCGCGCATCGGCCTGCCCTGGCTCACCCTCTACGCCTTTTCTCTGGAAAACAACCTCCGCCGCCCCCGTGCCGAGGTCAACTTCCTCATGCGCCTCCTCAAGACTTACCTGGAGTCCAACCTCCAGCGCATGATGGACAACAACGTGCGCATGAAGTACATCGGCCGCACCCGCGAGCTGCCCGCCGAGGTTCAGGAGAAGATGCGCTGGGCTGAGGATGCTACGGCCAAAAACACCGGAACCACCCTCACTCTGGCGCTCAACTACGGTGGACGTTCCGAGCTGGTGGACGCCTTTCGTTCTTTATTTGCCGAGTTGCAGACAAAGCACCAGAGCGCGGAGCGCATCGCGGAAGATGACATCAACCGCCATCTCTACACCGCGCATATGCCCGATCCCGATCTGCTCATCCGCACTTCGGGCGAGATGCGCCTTTCGAATTACCTGCTCTGGCAGGTCGCCTACACCGAAATCTTCGTCACCGAGCGCCTCTGGCCCGACTTCCGCGGCATCCATCTCCTCGAAGCCATTGCCGACTTCCAGCGCCGCGAACGCCGCTACGGCGGACTCAGTGAAAACGTCGGCCAGGTCGAAGAGGACTCCGAACAAATCAGAATCGTGGCCGGTTGATTACCTCCGTGATCCCAATTGCGTCTTTACATAGACGAAACTATGCATTCGCTCGTAGCTTCAGACGATGTACAGTAGGTGAGGGAATTTTCATTGGGAAACATTATGGAAAACACTCGATCGGCGCCGAATCAAGTGCCCAAACAACAGGATCCCGCGGCTCGCACCAAGCGCTTGGCCGAACAGTTACGCTTCAGGGTAAGGGAAGCCATGGCCCAGCGCGGCGGCTCCGAGGCCTTTCTTCACTGGCTGCGTTCCGACGCCGGAAAGCAACCCTGAGCACCAGTTGCCGCGCCGTTACAAGATAGGCGTGTTGAAATCCGCAATGAATTGGATGCCCGGTACGTCCAGCTTGACGAGTTGTTCGTCGCCGGTCAGGAAGAGATCGACGCCCGCCGAGGCCGCGCAGGCCAGGTGGATTGCGTCTGCAGTCTTCACTTTGTCCCTGGCGCGCAGTCTGCTGAACGGAGCGACTGCACCTTCATCGAAGGGCAGGCAAGTGAACCCCATCTCCCGGACAATCTCGCGCACGGCCAGTGCCTTTCGCGGATCAGGTGATTTCTCTGCACCTGCCATCACTTCTCCGAGGGCGAGATGACTGGTGAGAAGCGAATCCCTGCGGCGACGCGCTCTCCCAAGAAGCTGTATGGCGCGCGGATAGTAGGCCGGGTGGTCTTCCAGCAGATAGATAAACAGCATACTGTCCCAGAATATCCGGCTCATGCCGCGTCCTCATCTTCGGAACGAATCCATCGCAGAAATGCTTCGCCGCCGCCATATTCCGCCAGTTCTTCTTTGAGCAGTCCGCGCATCTTCTCCGTCACCCGGAAGGCCCACTCCTCTGGAGATTCTTCAGTAGGATCAATTCCGCCCCCATTTGGCGAACTCTCTTGCGGGATCGACCGCGTCGCTGTATCAGCCACGCGATAACGGACGACCACTGTTGTGCTCTTCTTCGATGGAGGGCCATCGATGCCTTCGATTTCAAGCCCATTTGTGCGAAGGAACTTCTCGGCTTGAATTGCGGTGCATACCTGAGGCCAGTTCTTTTCAGGAAAGCCTTCTGCCTGCAAATGGCGCATCAAATCCCGGACCGCAACCGAAAACTGCATCTTGCCCGCTCGGATTGCCGGATGCACATACTTTTCCAGCGCCACAGCTCGTACCTGATCGCTCAATCCGTAGTTCATAGGGTTCCTTTCTCGCACACCCAATCAACCCTCAGCAATAGACTCAGAATAACAATAGTCAGACAGTCTGTCAATAGACAATATGTCTGCTGAAACTGTCTATAACCGACTTCGGCGCTTGAGATGCGAGGCTGCTGGCGCAAACCCCGCCCCGGCAGTGTATCCTCAACCCTGTAATGAAAAGAGTTCTTACCGCTCTCATCCTGATCCCCCTGGTGCTGCTGCTGGTCTTTCTCGGACCCCGCTGGCAGTGGCTGTTTATGCTTGCCGTGGCCGCGGTTGCATCGTTGGCTGCATGGGAGTTTCTTGGCCTCGCGGAGTTGGGCGGAGCCAAGCCGCCGCGCGTCGCCGTGCTGGTGGCCATTCTGGCGCTCTTTGTAGGCAACTTCATTTGGCCCGACCAGACAGCGGCCATCCTCGGCATTCTGAGTCTGGCGCTGCTCGTTTATTGCACCTTCTCACGGCCCGTCGAGCAGATGCTGCCGGATGTTTCAACCTCACTTTTTTGCCTGCTCTATCTAGGATTCACGCTGATTGCCCTGCCCGCTCTGCGCGAGGAGGCCAATGGTCCTTCGCTGGTCGCCTTTCTGCTCTGTATCGTCTGGGCGGGAGACATCGCCGCACTTTACGTGGGCCGCGCCATCGGACGCCATAAAATGGCCCCCGCGATCAGCCCCAACAAAAGTTGGGAGGGCGCGGTGGGTTCGGTCGCCGGCAGTCTCGCAGCCGCTGGCGGGCTGCTCGCGCTCGCCCATTTTTTTGCCGTGCAATGGGATCAGGTCTGGCTCTCCTACTCGGACGCCGAATGGTGGTATTGGCTGGGGCTGGCTGTCTTGCTGAATCTGGCTGCGCAGGCCGGCGATCTGGCCGAGTCCGCCCTCAAGCGCTCGGCTGGCGTCAAAGACTCCGGTAGCCTGCTCCCTGGTCACGGCGGCGTCCTCGACCGCATCGACGCCCTGCTCGTTGCCGCTCCCGTCCTCTGGTACGCCCAGGTCATCCATCACTGGTTCTGAGCTCAATGAAAAGAAAATGGTTAGGTATACGCTCGATACTTTGCCGCCGCTGACCGAGGCGCAGCGAGCCAGTCTGAAGTCTCACGGCCGTGGTTATCAATCGCGCATGAACGCCATTCTCCGGCGTGAAATGCTGTCGCTCAACTCGTCTACAGCAAAATAGGCGCATAATTGCTAAAGAGGGATTTTTATGCCGCAAACCTCTATTCTTGTTCAACTCGATCCTGCGATTCAGGCGCGTCTGGCGGCCTTGGCGGATGATCGTCAGCAACCTGTCTCCGACCTGGCAGCGGAGGTCATCTCCATGTACCTTGCTCCCGATAGCTGGGAACAAAAGCACATTCGCACTGGCATGGTGGAGTTGGAAGCGGGGCAGAGCATCTCGAATGAGCGCGTCATGCAATGGCTGGATAGTTGGGGCAAGGAAAACGAGTTGCCCGCGCCGAAATGATTGTTTGCTGGTCGCCTACCGCAATCTCCGACCTTGATTCGATCCGAAACTATATTGATCGAGAGAATCGCAGGGCTGCGCTTGACGTTGCGAATCGAATCAAGGAATCTATCAGCCGCCTCACAAACTTCCCCTTGTCTGGCAGATCGGGGCGTGTGCCCGCAACACGCGAGCTGGTCATCCCTGGAACTTCCTACATTGCCGTCTATATGATTCAAGGCGAAGAAATTCAAATTGCTTCTGTACTCCATGGAAGGCAGCGCTGGCCTGAGTCTTTTTAGTAAACTTCTTGAAACCCTATGAAAAAACTCGCCATTCTCGGTTCCACAGGCTCCATCGGACAAAGCACACTCTCCATCGTCGAGCAATTCCCAGACCGCTACTCCGTCGCCTCGCTCGCCGCCGGTCGCAATCTCGACGAAGCCTTCGCGCAGACACTTCGCTGGCGTCCACGTCTCGTCTCGCTGGCCACTGAAGAACTCGCCGGCCAACTCGCCGCCAAGCTCAAGCAAGCCGGCGTCACCGGCATCGAAGTCGTCCACGGCACCGCCGGCACCGTCGCCTGCGCCACGCTCCCCGAAGCGGATTTCGTCGTCTCGGCGATCGTCGGCGTCTCCGGCCTCGAAGCCACCTACGCCGCCATCCTCGCCGGCAAGCCCATTGGCCTCGCCAACAAGGAGTGCATGGTCGCCGCCGGCGAGATCCTCACCCGCGCAGCCCGCGAGCGCAACGTCCCCATCCTCCCCATTGACAGCGAGCACAACGCCGTCCACCAATGTCTCCGCGTTGGCGCCCACGCCGAAGTGAAGACCATCTGGCTCACCGCCTCCGGCGGGCCTTTCCGCAAGCTGCCGCTCGCCGACTTCGCCAACATCACCCCGGAGCAGGCTCTCAAGCACCCCACCTGGGTCATGGGCCGCCGCATCACCATCGACTCGGCCTCCATGCTCAACAAGGGCCTTGAAGTCATCGAGGCCTGCCGCCTCTTTGACGTGACGCCCGCGCAAGTCCGCGTCACCATCCATCCCCAGTCCACAGTCCACTCGCTTGTCGAGTACGTTGACGGCTCGATTCTGGCGCAAATTTCAGTGACGGATATGCGTCTGCCCATTCTCTACGCGCTGGCCTGGCCGGAGCGCCCCGCCTCGACACTGACTTTTGATTTAGCCGCGCTCAGCCATCTCGACTTCGAGCCGCCCGATATCGAGCGCTTTCCCTGTCTGCGCCTGGCCTTTGAAGCCGCGGAAAAAGGCGGAGCGCACTGCATCGCCCTCAACGCCGCCGACGAGGTCGCTGTCGAGGCCTTCCTCGACCGCCGCATCCCGTTCATGGGAATCCCGCGTACAATTGAGAGAGTGCTTGCCGCCACGCCGGAGGCTCACCCGGCCACCATCGCCGAGGTGCTCGCCGCCGACCGTGAGGCCCGATTAACCGCTCATGCGCTGTTGATCTGATAGGCTGAGGGTCGACTCTTGGGGGGTAGCACGAAGTGTCAGGGCACGGCTTGAGTCGTGCCGAAAGTGCGACAAATAACAGGGGCTTTTGCCTCTGAGAGTTTTTCACTGCGCATCATCAAGGGAAATCACACAAACGTATGCATGAATTTCTTGTTTCCGCCGGCGCATTTATCGTGCTTCTCGGCGTCATGGTCGTCGTCCACGAGTTTGGCCACTTTGCCGTCGCCAAGCTCTGCAAGGTGCGCGTCGAGGCATTCTCCGTGGGCTTTGGGCCGCGCCTCTTCGGCGTCAAATACGGCGACACCGACTACAAGATCTGCGCACTGCCTCTGGGCGGCTATGTCAAAATGTCCGGCGAAGAATTCGCCGAATTGAGCGACGCAGCCTCTGGCACCGCTACCATTGCGCCTCCGACGGATGCCGGCGCCCTCAACAACCATCCCCGCTGGCAGCGAATGCTGATTGGCGTCGCCGGCCCGGTAGCCAACTTCATCCTGGCCTTCGTGCTGATGCTCATCTACTTCAATTGGATCAACGAGGTTCCTGCCTTTGAAGTCAAGACCGCCACCGTCGAATGGGTCGTACCCGGCTCGGCGGCCGCGCAGGCGGGCTTGCAGCCTGGCGACGTCATCCGCCGCTTCGCCGATGCCGTCAATCCAGACTGGGACAAAATCAATCAAGACCTCATGCTGAACCCCAATCAGACACTTCCTGTCCAGGTTGATCGCGACGGCAAGAGCATTCAACTTTCTCTCCGCATTCCCGCCAAGCTGGACGAAGATGATTTGGCCGGTATCCTGCCGGAGCTGGTTCCCGGTCCCATCGGAGTTGCACAGGTGCAATCGGGAACGCCTGCCGATCAGGCTGGTCTCCGCGCCGGCGACGGCATCCTCTCCGTCGATGGGCTTCCCTTCCATACCGTCACCTCGCTGCTGGCGTATATGCAGGCCGGTCAAGGCAAGCCGATCTCCCTGCAAGTGCTGCGCAACGGCGCTGTGTTGAGCATGGTGGCGCATCCGGCCAAGCTCGATACCGGTTGGAAGCTCGGCTTTGTCATCGTTCCCTCGCCCACGCGCAGCTCCCCGCTCCCCATCAACAAAGCTGTGGCCAAATCCTCCCAATTCTGCACGGAGAATTCATTGCTCCTGGTCGAGTTGCTGGAAAGGATTTTCGAGCACAGAATCTCTGCTTCCAATGCCCTGGCGGGTCCGGTAGGGATTGCCCGCGCAGCCGGCGACGCGGCGGAGAGCAAAGGGTGGGATTACAAGTTCAAACTGGCCGGAGTGATCAGCCTGAATCTCGGCATCATCAACCTGATGCCCTTTCCGATTCTCGATGGTGGCATGATTCTCTTCCTGCTGATCGAAAGCGTAATCCGCCGCGAGATCAACATCGTCTGGAAGGAGCGCATCTACCAGGGCGCTTTTATGGTGTTGATGGCGCTCTTCGTCTTCCTCATCTACAACGACGTGAGCAAGCTCCCGATCTTTGCGCACTTGAAGCTGTGATCACAAGCCACCGTGGCTTGATTCTGGGTGACGGGCGGTGTAGGCCTCAACCATAATTTTGGGTGCCCCATCCTTTTCGCGCACTTTGCGAAAAGGGTGGGATACCTCGAATCCCTTGGCGCGCAAGCGCCGTCTGCCGCACCGCAGGTGCCGCGCAAGCGCCGCCTGCCGAACTGCAGGTGCCGCGCAAGCGCCGTTCGCCGCACCGCAGGTGCCGATAAAACCCGAAGAAAACCGAAGAATGTGGAAAACTACCCGTTCCACGTGGAAAAATAGACCTATACCTGCCCACCCGGAGAGAAAGCCCCAATGCCCGTAACCACCGAAGTTCGTGTCCGCTATGCAGAAACCGACCAGATGAGTGTCGTCTACTACGCCAATTACCTCGTCTGGTTTGAAGTCGGACGTGTGGAACTGATGCGCGCCCTGGGCCTTTCCTATAAACAATTGGAGGCAGAGCATGGCTGCGTCCTCCCAGTGGTCGAGGTCACCTGCCGCTATCGCGCCTCGGCACGCTACGACGACCAGATCCTCATCGAAACCCGCCCCTCTCTGCTGCGCGCATCCATCCTCAAATTCGCCTATCGCATCCTGCGCAAATCCCCGGACGGAGCCGAGCCGACGCTCCTCGCTGAAGGCGAAACCACGCACGTCGTCTGCGATACCCAGATGAAGAAGATGCACCTGCCCGCCGTCTACGCCGCCGCCCTCAAGACGAAGATGGCCGCGCACGAGTAGTAACCTCATCTCTCTTGTGAGAATTGCGCAGTGGGGTAATCTCCGTTTAGCTGTCCTCGCCTCCGGGCTGCCCTGGCTCTGGAAGGCCCGCGAGAGCTTCTGCACACGAACTATGTGCATCAGAACCCCCTGGATCGGACGGATACTGGTCTTCGCGCTGATGACGCCGTTTGCGATCATCGCCAACTGGGCAAGGCATGAATTTGTCCGGCTGCGGCAAACGCATCTTTCACGCTAACAGCAGTTTTTCTAAATACAGTGTGGGTGCTCCATCCATTCCCGCGTTTGCGGAGTGCTTTCCTCTCGAATCATGTATTTGCGGTATTGCAAATGCCCGGTTCAGGCTCGGCCATCTCGTGTTTCCCCTCAAACCGCCGATGTAAGGATTAGATTCCCATACAGAAGAATGTGCCCAACTGTGGGCCGGTTGCGGAGTCTACGGTGGTCAGCAGTTGCGGCGGCGGTTCGGAGAGCAGACCCACGCGTAACGTGGACATTTTTGGGGGCGGACTCCTTGAACGAAAAGAATCCATCTGTCGATGACGAAAGATCGGCGCTGGAAGGCCACCAAAGCATTCTGCACCGGAAGACCAGCGATCCGGCGATCGCCCAACTCAGGAGCCAACTCAACAATGCGGAAGCCGACCTGCGCGAAAGCCGGGCAAAGTTCCAGGCCATCTTCGATGGAGTGGTGACGGGGATTTTCATCATCGATCCGGAAAGCCACCAAATCGTCGACGCCAATCCGATTGCTCTCGAACTGGTAGGGGCGCCACGAAACAAAATCGTGGGCGCGGTGTGTCACAAGTATGTTTGCCCCGCTGAGCATGGGCGATGCCCGGTCGCGGACCTGGGACAAACGGTCGACAACTCCGAGCGAATTCTCCTCACCGTTCAGGGACAAAAGCGCTCAATCATCAAGACGGTGAAGCCTGTAGAAATGGAAGGTCATCGGTATCTGCTGGAGAGCTTTCTCGATATCACGAGCCGCAAGCAGGCTGAGCAAGCGCTACAGAGCAGCGAAGAACGCTATCGGGAGCTGTTCGAAAACGCCAGCGATCTGGTTTACACCTTTGACCTCGACATGGGCATCACCTCTCTCAATCGCCTGGCGGAGCAGACGATTGGATATACCAGTGAAGAAGCGATGCGGATGAACCTGCGCCAGCTTGTCGATGCGGAGCATTGGGCGCGTATCGAATCCATGATTGGCCGGCTTGTGGCGGGCTATCCTCTCGCCAAATTCGAGGTGGAAATCAAAGCCAAGGATGGCCGGCGGGTGATGCTGGAGGTCAATCCGCGCGTGATTTTGAAGGAC
>Ga0181528_10002965_pt1 | contig 10453 bp, 8 predicted proteins | sample PEATcosm2014_Bin_47_FD_119742 | JGI IMG/M metagenome (GOLD analysis project Ga0181528, IMG submission 119742) | Peatland microbial communities from MTU Mesocosm Facility, Houghton, MI, USA - PEATcosm2014_Bin10_10_metaG | ecosystem: Environmental > Terrestrial > Soil > Wetlands > Peat | place... | reverse complement strand
CTTGATTCCCTTGATCTACCACGGGTGTGATCAATGAAGTGGAAACGGTTGACGATGACTTGTGACCCTCTCGTGGTGCTTTGACGCATCGATTAATCTTTCTGTCCAAAACGTTCGCTCGCGGTTAAAGTTGACGGAGTTGAGAACTCGCCGATTCGATATCGCGTTCCCTGGAAAAGGAGTTGCCAATGCCGTCAGTCCGCGTGCACTGCATCTCAGTTTCCTTGGACGGGTACGCGTCGGGCGTTGGGCAGAGTTTTGAGACGCCGTTCGGGCACGCTGGCGATCGGCTCCTGGCTTGGTTCGAAGCCACTCGAGGGTTCCGTCTCCTCCAGGGAATGACCGGAGGCGTCACGAATGTCGACGACGCCTTTGCGAGTAAATGGACGCCGGGAGTGGGCGCGGACATCATGGGCCGCAACATGTTCGGGCCCCAGCGAGGTCCTTGGGAGGATATGAGTTGGAAGGGCTGGTGGGGTGACGATCCTCCGTACCACAACCCCGTCTTTGTACTCACGCACTATCCTCGTCCTTCGATCGAGATGGATGGCGGCACGACGTTCCATTTCATTGACGCGAGCCCCACGGATGCCTTAGCGATGGCTCAAGATGCTGCTGGTGAGTTGGATATCCGAATTGGTGGTGGCCCGAACGTCATACGCCAGTTCCTCGCAGCGAACCTTATTGATTATCTTCACGTCGCAATCGTTCCCATCGTCCTCGGTCGCGGCGAGCCATTGTGGGAAGGCCTCGAAGGGCTCGAGGATCGATTCGACATCGAGTCCGTCACTACACCGAGCGGCGTGACGCACCTTGTGTGCAACCGACGCTAAAGTTTCGCCCGGTCGGATTTGCTTTCGCTACGTCGCACAGAAAATGTAGCGAATCGAATCTCTCCAAGAAATGGAAACCGCGACGCGGGCTCTCTCTGAAAAGTAAAGAATCAGAGATGACGTGAAGGGTCAACGCAATTCGCTTCGTGCTCCCTGAGATAGGGACGCGATCGAAATTCGTCTCAAAATGTGAAGTTCTGCGCACGTCACGTTATGAAGAGGAGAAGGAGACGACACCCATTCAATACAACAGGACTGACCATTTTTCTCGTTACCGTGGATCAAAAGGCGACTTCGTTTGCGTGTCTTTTGGGTCTCCTGATCTACTGATTCGTTTCAGGCCGGTAGCAATATTACCGCTATCACTTTCGTAAAGTCGGTTGAGAAAAGTACGACGGCAAGCAAAAATTTCAACATTACATTTCCAACTTCTACGTAGGCCGTGGTAGAAGTGTCGGCGGTCCATACATGTCTCGGACCTGGAATTTTCCTTACGCCCCGTCGAAAGGGGCGCGAGAGCGATAACCAATTCCCCAATGTTACGGTCGTATTTTCACCGACCGGGCCGTGGTTGCGCGGACAGATTACCGCTCTCTTGTCGCCAAAGCCAAAAGGACTTTTGCGATTCACATTGGTTGCCATGTATTCACACTTCTGTATGTGAATGTGGCGTTTCGGGGGGGTTACATTCCCGAGTCCGCCTTGTAGTTTCGGGTTCGGCGCTGCTAGAGTTCAGCGAAAGTCAAATCGACTTAAAGGTTGCCTGGGGGTCTTTTTCGCGTCGGTTTAGTGACGCGAAGGTGATTCTTTTGGCGAGTAGTGAATGATTTTAATTAAGGGAGGACGTTGCCTATGAAGCATCGTTTGAATAAGGCGGTGTTGTTCGTCGCCGCCGGAGTGCTGGCAATGACGGCAATACCACTGTCCAGTGCATCCGCATCGAGTGCACCAAAGAAGCCCACGTACACGATCGCTGCACAGTTTGTTCTGTCCGGAGGTGCGGCTGGCCTCGGTATTCCTGAGTTGCAAGGCGTGAAACTCGCTGTGTCCCTCTGGAACGCGAATCCGAAGCGGCAGTTCAACGTGAAGCTCGTCACCGGTGACGACCAGTGCGACCCGACGATTGCGCCTTCGGTCGCGACCGAGATCGCATCTAATAAGAACGTCGTTGCGGTCATCGGGCCATCGTGCTCAGGTGCAACTGTGGCGTCGCTGCCGATATACGGACCGAGCGACATGGCGGTCATTAGTCCTTCGGCAACCCGCGTCTCGTTGACCTTGCCCGACCCAACTGCATCGCCACCCGTGACGACTCCAGTAAATGCGCAGTACAAGGACTTCTTCCGTGACGTTGCGAACGACGGTGTTCAAGGACCTGCCGACGGGAACTACCTCGCCAAGACGCTGAAGGCCACAAACATCGAAGTGGTCAATGACGCCAGTTCATACGGTGCAGGGCTCGCTTCGCAGGTTGCAGCGCAAGCTTCTGCTGACGGCGCGACTGTAACGACCGCTACGCTTCCGAGCACACCTGCTTGTGGTAACGGTGGAAGTGGAACCAGCGACCAAATCACGATTCCTTCGAGCGTCACTGCGGTTTTCTATGGCGGTTACTACTGTGACTTCGCTCAGATGACTGACATCGTTCGTACGGCTGGCTACAAGGGCATCCTTATGAGTGGTGACGGATCTGACGAGCCCCAGTACATGGAGGACCTCTCGAAGCTCTCTGACGGAGCTGGCACACTCGTTACGTGCGCGTGCTCAGAAGTCAGCAGCTCGACTGCCGCAGGTAAGGCGTTCAACGTTGGCTTCCAAAAGGAGTTCAAGACGGTTCCTGGTGCCTACGCGCCAGAGGCGTACGACGCCACCAATATGGTGCTGACGGCGATGACCAAAATCCACAAGGTTACGCGTAGCGCCATCACGGCGGAGTTGAAGAAGCTCACGTACGTGGGAGTTACAAAGACGATTCAGTTCGCGTCGTCCGGTGACGTTAACGCCAAGAACATTTACGTGTACAAGGTCGTTATCAACAACACCCCGACGGGCTTCTCGTCAAGCTTGAACCAGATTGCGGTAACTACTCCGTAGTTCCCCTGGGAATTTTGAGCCCAGTTGTGAGGGCGGTCGCTCCAAGAGAGCGACCGCCCTCACATAAAGGGCTTGTGTCAGCAGCGCCTTTCGCGTGGGCAAGAGAGAGCGAATGTTTAACTATCTGATACAAGGAATCTTTGCTGGACTGATTTTCTCACTGCTCGCCCTCGGGTACACGTTGGTCTACGGCGTGTTGAGGCTCATTAACTTCGCGCACAGTGAAGTGTTGATGACCGGAGGATTCGCGGGCTATTTCTACTTGCATTACACCATTGGCCAGCATCTCGTAACCGGCAACGTTGGCGAAACCCTGTTCTATATCGTGACGGGCGTTTTGATCAGTGGCGTTGCCGGCACGATTGTGGCGGTGGCAATTGAGCGCTTCGCGTATCGGCCGCTTCGACGTCGCAACGCTCCGAAGCTGGCGTACCTGATTTCCGCGATTGGCGCTTCGTATTTCTTGCTCAACCTGGCGGGAAAGGAGTTCGGTCGCTATCCGACCGCAACGTCCCAGCCGTTCGACAATCACGTCGTGGTCACCTTGTGGGGCGGTCAGATCACTATGTACGACTTCGTCATTCTGGCCGCGTCGCTCGTGTTGCTGGTCACCATTGACTGGATCGTCTCACGTACCAAGATGGGTCGCGCGATTCGCGCGGTAGCCCAAGACGTTGAAACGGCCTCATTGATGGGCGTGAACGTGAACCGCACGATTGCCAGTACGTTCGCCCTTGGCGGATTCATGGGAGGTGTGGCGGGCTTCTTTGTCGCCATCAACCAAGGCGTCGCCTACGACATGGGGTTTAAGCCCGCCCTCTTTGCTTTCACGGCGGCCGTCCTGGGTGGCATCGGGAACGTTCGCGGTGCCATGATCGGCGGCGTGGTGCTCGGCATCGTCATGTTCACGCCGATCTACTGGCTCGGTCAGCCTTGGCTCGAGGAGATCATCGCGTTCTCCGTCTTGGTACTCATTCTCTTGTTCCGTCCAACTGGATTGTTGGGCGAGCGCCTCGGGAGGACGGCGTGAGCGACCAGCTGACGCGCATAAAGCGCATGGTCGCAACGTTGAACGCCGCGGACGTGCGACGCATCTGCACGGCCCTCGCGGGAGGTTTGGTTCTGGCGCTGATGACGGGCCCAGATGGATCGATCACGTCGCCGCTCTATGGCGCGCAACAGTCGTTTCTCACGGCGCACGTCATTGGTTACCTAATTTTTGGCGCCGTTTTAGCTTTCTTGATGACATTTCGCGCGAAGACGAAGGATGGTACGTGGCGTCGAGTGCGCACCGAGCCACGAAAGACCTTCGTTCAGACACTGGCGGCGTCGCGCAACGTGATGCGAAAGACGGCGCTCTCACTTACGGCCCTTGTGAGCATCGGCGTAGCACTGATTTTCGCTGATATCTCAGGACCTCCTGCGCCACACAAAATATCCTGGCACGAGATATTCCATCAATTCCTCTTTACGAGGACGTACGGTTATCTCTTGCTCGTCCTAGCGCTGTGGTTCGCAATTGCGAACCAGCTTTTCCAACTCAGCGACAAACGACTGACGTCGCTTCCCCGACCGGTATTGATCGTTGGCGGATTGGTGGTTACGCTCTTCCTCGCACTGTGCGCCGACCCGTTCTTGCCCGCTCGATTTTCACTTGACGCTATTTCTCCCGCGTCAAAGCATTCGATGTTCCATCATTGGACGACGTATTTCTGGCTTGTGCTTGGCGTCGCCATAATTCTCCCCTGGGTATTCAAGCGGCGCCCGACGATAACTCGACGTCCGCCGCGCCCGATGGCCACGCTGAGAAGTTCGCCATCGATGCGATTCCTCACCTACGTAATTGCGGGCTTCGTGGTGCTCGAAGCGCCAAAGTATCTTTCGCAGTACTGGCAAATCACTCTCTATCAACAGATCGGCGTGTTCTGTCTCCTCGCGATTGGACTCAACATCGTCGTAGGGTTCGCCGGCTTGTTGGACTTGGGCTACGTTGCCTTCTACGCCATCGGGGCCTATACGACGGCGTACTTCTCGGGGTCGTTGCCGGTGCAACCTCCATTCCATCTCAATCCGTTTCTCACTATCCCGTGCGCCATCATCGTGGCAATGATGGCGGGCGTGCTGCTCGGGTTGCCGACGCTTCGATTACGCGGTGACTATCTCGCCATCGTGACGCTTGGTTTTGGTGAGATCATCTACGTACTTGCCAACGACTGGGTCCGTTTGACCGGTGGGTCGATTGGCACCGGCCTGGTCGCCAATTTCAGCATTCACTTCCTGGGCATCAACTATGTGTGGAATGAGGCCAACCCGCTGTCCTACTACTACCTCCTCATCGCGATACTGCTTCCAGCGATCTTCCTCTTCGATTTTCTCAATCATTCGAGGGTGGGTCGTTCGTGGGCAGCGATACGCGAGGACGAGGTCGCGGCGGCGTCGCTCGGCATCAACGCATTGAAGTACAAGGTAATGGCGTTCGCGATGGGCGCTTCCACTGCGGGCGCCGCGGGCGTGTTTACGGCCGTAAAAGTCGGCACGCTCTTTCCCAACTCGTTCGTGTTGCAACTTTCGATCACGATTTTGGTGTTAGTGATCTTTGGCGGCATGGGATCCATCGTGGGCGTGCTCTGTGGAGCAATCATTTTGCAGTGGCTGCCCTCGTACTTGAACTTTCACGCGTACTTGGGCTTTCAACAGTCTGACCTCTATCTCTACATCGGAGCGCTGCTGGTAGTGATGATGATTTTCCGACCTCAGGGCATGATCCCATCGAGGCGTCGCATGCGTGAGTTCCATGACGCCGAAGAGGGTCTCGGCAGCGCCGACCCGCTCGGGTCAATCAACCAGGAATCGCCATCGTGAGCGATCTGATCTTCGATGTCACGGACGTGACGCTTCGTTTTGGCGGGGTGACGAGCCTGAACAACGTGACGTTGCACCAGACGCGCGGGGAGATTTTGAGCGTAATCGGACCAAATGGGGCAGGGAAGACTTCCCTGTTCAACTGCTTGACCGGGGTCTACCAACCCCAGGAAGGCACGATCTCGTTCTACCCGGAATCGGATGACCGTCCCTTCAAGATCGTCGGGCGACCACCGCATCGGGTGGCGCGCGCCGGTGTGGCTCGTACCTTTCAGACCAGTCGCATGTTCAACGCGCTGACGACGTTCGAGAACGTGAAAATCGGCGTCGAGTCGCGGCAGAAGACCGGTCCAGTCGGAGCAATGCTGAAACTACCGCGCACGCGCCACGAAGAGCGCTACTCGGATGAGCGCACCCGAGAACTGCTGGAGTTCGTCAGTCTGACGCATCGAACCAACACACTGGCTGATTCGCTGCCCTACGGTGATAGACGTCGTCTCGAGATCGCGCGCGCGCTGGGCACCAGTCCGAAAGTACTGTTACTTGATGAACCTGCGGCGGGTACGAATCCGTCGGAGAAAATAGCGCTCGCCGAGTTGATCATTCGGATCAACACGGAACTGGGAATCTCCATCTTGCTCATCGAGCATGACATGAAGTTAGTGATGTCTGTCGCCCAACGCATCATCGTGTTGAATTTCGGCGGTATCATCGCCGAAGGTTCGCCACGCGAGATCCAAGAAGACCCCAAGGTCATTGAAGCGTATCTCGGCTCGGCGGACCCGGTGGAGTCGTAATGGCGGCCCCGATCCTCGCGGTTGAACACGTTCAAGTTCGGTACGGGTCGGTGCCGGCGATTCACGACCTCACCCTGCACGTTGACGAAGGTGAGATTGTCACGGTGCTCGGCGCTAATGGTGCGGGTAAGACGACGACACTTCGAATGATTTCGGGGTTGCACCGTCCCTATTCCGGAAAGGTCCTCTACGAAGGTGAGGAGATTCAGAATCGACCGGCCCACGAACTCGTGGGTCTTGGTCTGGGTCACGTTCCCGAGGGTCGTCGGATCTTCAGCGCGATGACGGTGCGAGAAAATCTGGAGATGGGGGCCTTTGGTCGCCACGGGAACTTCAGCGCGGATTTCGATCACGTCTATGGCCTCTTTCCTGTTCTCGGCGAGCGCCAGAAGCAACTTGGGGGAACCCTGTCAGGTGGCGAACAACAGATGCTCGCGATTGGCCGCGCTTTAATGGCCAAGCCGAGGCTCCTGCTCCTCGATGAACCTAGTCTCGGTCTGGCGCCGCTCATTATTGCGTCAATCTTCGGAATCATTGATCGTATTCGCGTCGAAGGGGTGACGGTGCTCCTGGTCGAGCAAAATGCGAACCAGGCGCTGCGCATCGCTGATAGGGGTTACGTCCTCGAAAACGGTGAAGTGCGGCACGAGGACTCGGCGACCGCTCTGCTGGGCGATGATCGAATCCGCCGGGCCTATCTGGGCGGCGAGAGCTGATTCTGTTCGACTTGACGACGTACTCGGTGGCGCTCTGACGAGCACGCGAGTCACTGCCCGCCCGTTCGCTTAAGTCTGGATGATGGTGTCGCCTCTTGGTTTTGGTCGCGACCACGCAAAGTGTTTGAACACGATGTCCGTGAGGTCAGACGGAATCCAGGGGATGCTGATCGTGCAATGGCACGGATTCTCGTCTCCGATTTCGTCGGAATCGATTCAGGATCACTCGCGACCACGCCTACGGTGGCTGGTTCCTTCCCCGACTACTCGCCACCGTCTCGGGCTGTTCGCGCGCAATTGATCCTAAAAGCGATCACGATGACGTTAACGCGAGGAGCTGCATATCGTGCGCGGTTTCGATCAACGAGTCCTCGATGGACTTTTCACCTACGTACGCTTCGCGTAGTCCCGTAGTCCAGCGCCTCGCCAGCTCGATGTAATTCGTCATCGGCGTCACCAAGACGTTGGCGACGTTCTCGGAGAGATCTCGCGCGACGCTCGCGAAGCTACCCCACCCGGACGAGAACTCGACGAACGTGGGATCCTCCCAGACGCTCTTACGCGTTGGATTCATATTGCCTTCGAACGCGGCGCGGAGTAGGAATTGCTTGCTCGTCGCCCACTGCATAAATTCCCACGAGGTCGCCTTGTCTCTTGAGTGAGCGTTCATAACAGCCGACCACGTCCATAGGTTGGACCGTCGCACGCCCGATGGTCCCATTGGCGGCAACGCGTAGGCGACTTTTCCATTGATTTTCGAGATTGTTGGATCCTCGAAGAACGCGACGTAATGATCGGAGTCCACGATCATGCCGTAGTCGCCCTTGGCGAAGTCGATCGCCAGTTCGTACCAGCGTTGGTTCATCAGATCAGAAGGGCCTGCGTCGTGCAGGGCGGCGAGGAAGTCGGTCGTCGCGCGTAGCGCCGCGGGTGACGCCACGGCACAGCGTCCTTGATCGTCGAAATCCGACCCACCGTACGCCCAGAGTTGGCTGGCGAAGCCCGTGTAGATCGTGTGCCACTCGTCGACGCCGCGTTGGCCGAAACCACGCTTGCTCGTCCTCTCAACGATCCTTCTCGCCGCGTTGAAATATTCTTCCCACGTGGTGGGAAGGCTTACGCCGGCCGCTTGAAGCGTCTCGGGTACGTAGGCCAGGTTGTACGCTTCGCAGTTGACGGGGATCTCCAGCAAGGGTCCTACACCGAGCGGATCACCAAAGGTGCCAGTCCAACGATTGCAATGGATGAGCGATCCCACGAAGTCATCCACGTCGTAGTCATCGCGAACCCGCTCAAGGTAGGGATCGAGTGGCTCGACGAATCCGGCGCCCAGTTGCTCCCACATCAAGACCGGCCCCGAAACATAGACGTCAGCGGGACTGTCGCCAGCGAGAAAGGGAGACAGTTTGTTGGTGAAGTACCGGTCGTTATCAATGAGCTGCACGTGCACGGTGTGACCCGTGGCCTCCATGAACTCAGCCACGTGTCGCTCAACGCTCGAGCAATACGCGTCTTGGTCGCAGCCGAGAAAAATAATGTCACCCATTCTTGTTGATTCCCTTCGCGATCGTTCGACGTTCCTTTATCACAATGGAGGGTAGCCTCGAGCATTCCTGGGTCCGGCAACCGTTGGCCAACCAATCGTAACGAACGTAACGGTAGGTCTTCAGCGCGCAGCGACTGGAGGTTCGGACTAGATCGGGCGAGACGGCCCGCCCGTCCTCGAGACAGTCTTATCGGGTGACGTTGGACGTTGACATAAGGGAATCCACGCCGTGCAGCGAAATCAGTCGAGCGAAGTCGAAACGCACCGACCGACCTTCTACCGGGCCCGAAGAACGCTTTCCACCGCGGCCGCGACGGTGGTGACGACATTTGGGTTGAACACCGTGGGCACGATGTAATCAGGTGAGAGTTCGTCGTCCTTCACCAGGGCGGCGATGGCTCGTCCCGCGGCAATCTCTACTTCCTCGCTCACCCGACGCGCGCCGCCGTCGAGTAATCCTCGGAAGATGCCAGGAAAAGCCAGGACGTTGTTGATCTGGTTTGGCTCGTCGCTTCGACCCGAAGCGACGATGGCGGCGTACTTGCGCGCGATTGCGAGGTCGATCTCTGGATCGGGATTGGAGAGGGCGAAGATGATGGAGTCCTTGGCCATGGCTTTGAGGTGTTCTTCGGTGACGAGATTGGGACCGGAGACGCCGATGAGCACGTCGGCGCCGACTAGAGCGTCCGCCAGTGATCCCGTTCGCTTCTCGTTGTTGGTGTTCTCGGCCAACCATCGACGTGGGTCGTCGAGGCGGGTGTCAGTAGCCGAGAGAATGCCGTTGCGGTTCACGCCGATAATGTCACCGACTCCTTCGATCAGCAGCAGTTTGCTGATCGCCACGCCCGCGGCGCCGACGCCGAGCACGACGACACGAATGTCCGCCATGGACTTTCCCACTACGCGCAGCGCGTTAAGAAGTGCGGCGTAGACCACCGTGGAGGTGCCGTGTTGGTCATCGTGAAAGACGGGGATGTCTAGTAGATCACGCAAGCGTGCCTCCACTTCGAAGCATCGCGGTGCCGAAATATCTTCGAGATTTATCCCGCCGTAGACCGGCGCGATGCATTCGACGATGCGCACGATCTCGTCGACGTCCTGGGTCGCCAGACAGACGGGCCACGCGTCGATGCCCCCGAAACGTTTAAAAAGCAACGCTTTGCCCTCCATGACCGGCAACGCGGCCGCAGGGCCAATATTGCCCAGACCGAGGACCGCCGATCCATCGGTCACCACCGCGACGCTGTTGCGTTTGATGGTGAGGTTGCGCGCCAACGTCGGGTCCTTCGCGATGGCCGTCGAGATGCGAGCGACGCCTGGCGTGTAGGCCATCGAGAGGTCGTCGCGAGTCTTGAGCGAAACCTTCGGTTCGACCGAGATGACACCACCTAGATGAAGCAAGAACGTTCGGTCGCTGATAGCTTGGACACTCGCGCCCTCGAGCGCGTCGACCGCGGACTTGAGGAGTTCGGCGTGTCCGTCGTCCGCGGCGTTGCACGTGATGTCCACGATCATGTGTCGCGTATTTGGCTCGACGACATCCAGTGCGGTCACCGCTCCTCCCGCGTCGCTCACTGCGGTCGCGACCAATCCGATCAGTGATGG
>Ga0181528_10002964_pt1 | contig 10453 bp, 5 predicted proteins | sample PEATcosm2014_Bin_47_FD_119742 | JGI IMG/M metagenome (GOLD analysis project Ga0181528, IMG submission 119742) | Peatland microbial communities from MTU Mesocosm Facility, Houghton, MI, USA - PEATcosm2014_Bin10_10_metaG | ecosystem: Environmental > Terrestrial > Soil > Wetlands > Peat | place... | reverse complement strand
CTGTGCAGCAGTGCTTGCCGGCTCATACGACTTTGGCTTGCACGCCGTCAACGGCAGCGCAAGCAGCAGCACGAGGCCTCCATGGGCCATGATTCCCGCATTCCATTTCTTCAGTTTCATAGACGCAAAAACTCGTTTCAACTCAGCCGGACAATAGGTTCGGACCCGCGCACTCCCTGTGATCCAGTCTGTGTCAATAACTCCGGAAGTCGGGTCAGTGCGCTTCGGAGGGGCGGTTTTGCATTAGCCCGCATTTCCTGCGACAACCGCCGGCAGATGCGACGCGTGCAAATAAGTGTTTGTGGCGGTGGTGATGACTGCGAAATACGAGGGCCAGGGGCTTGTCCGCGGACCATTTCCATCGAAGTGTAGGACATCGGGGTAATGTTTATCCTCTTCGCAACTTGTCATCCCGTTTACCAGCCAAGCGTGGCGGAATGACAGAATTGAGGGGCGAATCGTCAATGGGCCTTGGCCGGAAGCGCCGATGCAATCAGCCCTTTGCCGTGCAAGTCATGCTGTGCCAGGGGCGAGCCCCCGGTCCACATCCGACCTTCGATCAGGCATAGGTCCGCGCACGAGGCGCGCCCAACGGATTACGCAACGTGGCGCGGCGCCTGTTTCCGGGCCATTGATCGACATCAAATGAACGGATCCGTCATCAATGCTCCGGCGCGACCAGCCTGAGGGTCGAGGGAATGCTGCCCCCAAAATCGGGGCTCGTCGTCGTCAAACCTGACGGCCATCGGACGCGCAGGCGTCGCGGTGGGTTCCGATCTGTGAAGCCAAAGAACAGCGCCGCAGTCGACTGGCTGTAGTAGCCCGAACCGGCGCAGACTTCCATGGTTTCGGTTGTACCGTCGGCGTACTCGGCCGTGACTCGCGCGCCCACCGCCTGCGGGTTGCCGGGCTTCCCCTGCAGGACGACGCGGAGGGCATGCCGGCCTTCGACGCCGTGGTTGCGAAATGCCAGCGTCGCTTCGCCATTCCGAGAAACGAGGAAGTCCGGCCAGCCATCGCCGTCAAGGTCGAGCATGGCCAGTGCCTTGGCATCGCCTGGAACCACCAGCCCGCTCTCGATCGGTGGCACCGCCGCGAAATGGCCGTGGCCATCTCCGCATAGCAGCTGGCTCAAGCCGCCGTCAAAATGCCCGATGGCAGGCGGCGGCGCATATGAGTTCTGCACGAAGTAGATGTCCGCGTGCCCGTCGCCATTGAAATCGCCAGCCACAAGACCGTCCGCCGGAGCGATCTGCGCGATGCGCGGCAAGGGCTCGAATCGATACCGGCCGTCGGGCTGACTGAGAAGAACTCCGCTTCGCAGTTCCGTGGCCGCAAGACGCTTTGCCGCGGCCAGCTTGTCGGCCCCCACTATCTCCGGCAGCGTCGCGCGGGCATAGTCGTTGTTCCAACGATAGCGTCGGAGCACGGAGGGAATCGCGGCGCCAAGGTCCGTACGGCTGCGCCAAGGATACAGCTGGCCGTTCTCGAAATACGCCTCGACGATCTCGTCGGATCCGCGACCGGCAAAATCTCCCGAGAAGAGCAACGCAGGATGATCCGGATCGGCTCGGTATTGGGTGTTAAGCCCCACATTACCCACCACGTAGTCGGGGCGGCCGTCGCCGTTGAAGTCCGCGGTCGCGATCGACCGCCACCACCCCGTGCCCGCCGAAGCGAAGCCCGCCTTTTCCGTCCAGTCCTCGAACTTCTTCCCCCCGTCGTTATGGAAGTATTTCACCTGGCCCCATTCGAGCGTCAGCAGCAGGTCCGGCCAGCCGTCGCCATCGACGTCGCTCCAGAGAGCCGACGTAACCATGCCAACATTACGGAGCATCGGTGCAACAGCATCAGTGACGTCCACGAATTTCCCTCCGCGATTTGCCAGCAGCACGCTCTGTGGCGCCGAAGGGTAGAGTCCGGGCGAGACCCGCCCTCCGATGAACAGGCCGAGCCGTCCATTGCGCTCAAAATCGGCGGCGCAAACCGCGCCTGCGCTGATGGAAAGTTTCGGGAGCGCGCCATCCGGCGCCGGTTGAAAATGCCCGTGCCCATCATTCAAGAACAGGCGCGGCTGGTACTCGGGTGCGCCCGCAGGCTGGCTGGCCCCGCCGGCCGTCACAAGCAAGTCCGCTCGGCCTTCGCCTGTGGCATCAAACAGCAGCAGCGGGCCGTCATCAACGTCAGGCGGCGCAGCCAGCGCCGGCGAGATTTCGGGCGCCCAGGCACCAGCACCCTTCGGCAGAAGGACCCGCCTGGGCTCGCGTGTGGTTCCTCCGATGCATACGCCGTCGCGTCCGCTGCCGTCGAGATCGCCCACGGCGATCGCCGGTCCGCGGTGGTTGAGCGCCGCCGGGAGTAAACGTTGGTCAAGAAACTCATCGTAGGGTTCCTCGGCCTCTGTCCAGGAGAGACCGGCGGTCTGGCTCATTTCCGTGAATTGGGTCCGCGTCGGGGCAGCCGGCTGATCCGAGAGCGGCGCCGGCCCTACACTGGTGCCGGCCATTTGCGGACCGGGGGGCTCGGTGATTGTGAACCGTTGGTCGGCGGTAAGATTCGCAAACCTCTGCACCGCGCCGCTCGGCCACCGCACCGTGAGCCGCTGGATCACCGCATCCTCACCCAGCCCGAAATGAACGATCGGCTCGCTGCTCGACATGAACCCGCGCCCAAGGGTCACCGTCCGGACCTGGACGCCTGCTGCGTTTTCAACGGTCACCTTCGCCCCGACGCCGAAACGGTTGGAGCGCGTGCCGCGCAGCGCGCAAATGATCCGGTGCCCGGTGTCATTGGTGTTGCGCAGCAGCGTCACCCCCGCCTGGTAATTGGTGTACACGAGATCCATGTTGCCGTCGCCGGCGAGATCGCCGAAGGCCGCCCCGAAGCTCACTCCCTTCTGGTCCAGCCCCCAGGCGCTCGAAACATTCTCGAAACGCAGGCCGCCCAGGTTGCGGAACGCAAGGTGCGTCTCTGCGAACGTCGGACTGTTGCGCGCAATTTGTTCGCGGGCGCTCGGGCTGCCGGCCGTGGCCCGGCGTGCGATCAGGTCCTGGTTGTGAATTTCCCGATACATCCCGTTCGTCACAAACAGGTCGGAGCGCCCGGCGTTGTCCAGGTCCTCCCAGAGCGGCGCCCAGGTCCAGCCAGTCGCGTCGAGCCCGGCGAGATGCGCCGCCTCCAGACACCTGCCTGTCCCGGTGTTCAGAAAAAGGGTGCTCGAGGGAAACTGGCGAACCTCCTTCGAAGCGTCGTCCGGGACGCGCATCCGCGCCCGCGATTCCGCCATCGCGCGCTGGTCCTCGACATGCTCGGGTTCCGCCATGTCCGCGACCAACAGGCCGAGTCGGCCGTCGTTGTCCACGTCGCCAAGATCCGAGCCCATCGACGAATAGGGCGTGTGCGGCATCACGCGGGCGATGACATCCGTGAACGTTCCGTCGTGATTATTGTGATACAGCGCATCGGGAACCGCGAAGTCGTTTGCGACATACAGATCCGGCCAGCCGTCGCCATCGAAATCCCACCAGACCGCCGAGTTCCCGTGCGTCGGCCCAGGGGCGACCCCCGCGCGGTCAGTCACGTTGGTGAACGTGCCGTTGCGGTTGTTGTGGAAGAGGTAGTCCCGCTGCCCCTCGGGATGGGCCGCCGCATCAAGCACATTGGTCTGAAGGAAGACATCGAGCCAGCCGTCGCGATCGTAATCGCAGAAATAGGCCATGACACTGGCGTCCTTCACGTCGAGTCCGTAGGCATGCGCCTCCTCCTTGAACGTGCCATCGCCCTGATTGATGTAGAGCAGGTTTGGCGCATTGAACCGGCAGACGTAGATGTCGAGCAGTCCGTCATTGTTCACGTCGACGAACGTCGCACCTTGTTTCCAGATCCGGGCGGCCGCACCGTGGTCGCCGACTCCGGCTTTTTCAGTGACGTCCTCGAACTTCCAGTTGCCGAGATTGTGAAAGAGCCTGCAGCTCCCGGTCTTGCTTACGACAAAGATGTCCGGCCGGCCGTCATTGTCGAAATCGCCAATGGCCACCCCGGTTCCGACGGCACCCAGATCAAACTCACGCGAACGCCGGCCCCAAATCTCCGGGTCGTCGTACGTGTTCTCGGTGCGCACGCCGCTGTCCTCCGGTGCAACAACCGTGAAGAGCGTCTTGCCGCGCGGACCTGATCGCGGTGCGAGCGGCTGCGCCTCGATGCCGCCTGCCAAAAGCGGAGTCGAGGGGCCGTTGACAGCCGGGATCGGATCGGCCGCGGCGCCGGCCCTGGGGCTGCCGAAGGCCAGCGCCGCCAGCGCACCGGCGAACACGGCGCGGGAAAGAAATCCAGGCCGGACCTGGCCGAACCCAGCAAATCGTGTCGAACATTGCATATATCTTTGGACGGAACGATGCGGTATGCGTAGGGCTGCCGCTCGTCGGCGGGCCGCTTTTCGAGTGAACAGCGGCCCGGACACAAATCCCTCGACTGGCTCGGGGCCTCGAGCCTGCCGCAACGGGTCCGGCCCTACGCGTCGCAATCCCGTAGGGGCGCCGCTTGCCGGCGGACCGTTCCCCTCCGGCCCCACCCGCCCTCCATTGGCTCCCGTTGTCATTCGTTGCGAGGCGCTCAAATCAATCAGTCCTGTTCAGGGTGTCTTCCGCACTTTGCCGCCCGGGCTGACCACGACAGGGCCCACCCAACGGGTGTCGTACTCCTTGATCCAGGAATCGTCGATCCGTCTTGGCCTGGGTTCGTGCCCATAGGCCTGGTCGTCCATCCCCTGGAACGGCAGAGGCTCGAGCTGCCATCCCTGCCCCACGTGGAAGTCGGCGTCCTTGTCCCATCCGACCACGTGCAGGAAGAAGTCGCGCGTCATGCCCGGCGCCGGAGGCGGCAGCCGCGTGGCGTCGAACGACAGCGCAAGTTCGTCTCCGCCGTCGAGCAGCACCAGCCGGTCATCGCGCTGCGACACAAGTTCATCCACCGCGCCGTATCGGGTGAACCAGCCGGCCGGCGTGTAATCCCACGGTGGCGTCGGGGAGACTTCGGTGTAGATCGGCGTAAGGGGCAGTGACTGCGGCAGGTTTGCGTATCGGCTGTACCCGCGCCAGTGCAGGTCGGTGCGCCCGGGTTGCAGAGCGTAATCATGCGTGTCCGCCGGGTCCGCCTTCTCGCATAGCTGCGCGCAATCCCAGTAGATCTCAAAGGACGAGGACAACCGGAGCCGTTGCGTTCCGGCGGGCAGCTTGTTCTCAAGGTCGACGAGGATGGTCTTGGTCTTGCCTGCTGGAGTTCCGACCTCGACGTCCACTCGTTTCCAGGTTCCATCCGCAAGTTCCGCATCGAGCACGGGGAATGGGAACGGAACGGTTGGATCGATCGACGCGGCGACGTTTGCCATCCCGCCACCGAAATGCAGCCACCCCGTCAGCGCCAGCACCAACGGACGTTGCACCGGCAGCGGACCGAAATCCAGGGTGACCGAGAAACGCTCGGCCATCCCGCGCAGTTGCGGCCTGCGAAGCCGCACCGGGGAAACCATCTGGTTGTCAACTTTCGCCAAAGCCTCCGTGACGTCGAGACCGTCGCTGCGCTCCGCATGTCGGGGCGTGCCAAGCGGACGAAGCGTCCAGAGTTTGTGCGCTGGAAACGGCGGGGCGGCGTGCATCTTGCTGGTCGGGCATACGACCGTGCCGCGTGGATGGTCGACGGCGATGAGGTGGACTTCGTCCAGATACAGCACTTCCCGCAGCTCGTCGGTGATGCGGATTTCGTAGGCGCCGTTGTGCGGCGGGAACTTCGCTTCATCGCCGAGGGCCAGCAGCTCCTCCGGGTCCGCCGGCACGAACTGCTTTTCGTTTTGCGGCAGCCCGAGCGGGGCGGCGCCGAGAATGTCCGTCACGAAGTTGAACCCATGCCCATCCCAAGCGTAGAGATACGGACAGGAGCCGCTCGGGAGCGTGGGCTCGGTGATGGTGTACACTTCCTTCCCCACCGGCACATCGACCTGCGTCGTCGAGAGGTCGAACCAGTGAACCTTGAGCGCGTCGAGCTGTGGGTGCTGCCCGACTCCGATTTCCACCGTAATTCGCCGGACCGTGCGACTGGTGCGCCAGTTGCCCGCCATCACCTCAACCCGGACTCCAAGCGATGTGGTGTTGGATCGGTTGCCGGCGAGGCGAAGCTTCAAGAGCAGGTTCCGATTTCCGCCGTCGTTTCGCCAGAAGCGCAGTCCGGCGTCCGAACTTGTCACCAAGTCGAGGGCCCCGGCGCCGTCGAAATCGGCGGCGGCCATCCCGTCAACCGGGCCGGCGTGGTCCAGTCCGAGTTCCTTTGTGACGTCAGCGAAGCCGGCATGGCCGGTGTTGCGCCAGACACGCACGCCGTCGTTGCCGTAGGCGAAAATGTCGAGCCAGCCGTCATTGTCGTAGTCCTCGAGCATCAGGCCTGAGACCTTAAAGCCGTTCAGCGGCAGGCTGAATTTCCGGCTTCGGTCGCGACCGATGATTTCAAGCGTGGCGGCCGTCGCTATCACGGCCTCTGGGCGGAGGTCGTTTTCCAAATCACCCGTGGCCATCACCGGTCCGGCGGGCCACCCCTGAGTAAGATTGCTCGCCGTGAACGCAGCGGCGCGCTTCTTCGCAAAAAAAGCAGGCGGAGAGTCTGTGCGGGCGACAAACACCCCGGGCAGGCCCTCGTTGTTCCAGTCGTCCGCCATCACTTGCTGTGCGCCCGGAAGCTCCTTCGGCAGCCCCGAGTCGCTCCAGTTTCCGTCGAAATAGAAGTTGCCGAGATTCCGGTACAAACCAAGGCCGGCGCCCCCCGGCTGCACCACGATCAAGTCCAGATTGCCGGTGAAATTCAGGTCGGCCAGAAGTCCGTTGGTTCCCTTGACGCCTTCGAGTCCGGCGGTGCGGGTCGCGTCGCGGACACGACCGTGTTCGTAGAATTTAAACACGCGCGAATCCTGTTCGCCGAGCACGACCACGTCGTCCAAACCGTCGTTGTCCAGGTCGCCGGTCAGGGCGACGCGGTAGCCGCCCCCGGCGGGCGCGCGCAGCGGTCGGCCGAGCGCCGAGAAATGGCCGCCGCGGTTGTCCAGCAGGAGAAACCCGCCGCTCTTGTCCTGCACGAAAATGCTCGGACGTCCGTCGCGATCATAATCGATGATCGCAATCGGACCACGGCATCGGGTCGCCAGCGCGCCAAACGCCGCGGCAGTCTGCTCGGCGAAATGAACCGGAATCCCGTGAGCCTCCGGTTGGCTCAGAATGAACGGCGACAGCGGCGCGGTGTACGTGCACCGTTCCAGCGCTGCAACGGTGACGACCGGGCTGGACATCCGGGACTGGATCCTCCTGTGCTCCTCAAGCTCGCGCGCCGCGTCGTCGGCCCGGCCTGCCTGGCGGTAAAGTTGGCTCAACTGGTAATGCGCCGACGGATGATCGGGCACCGCCCGGATCACGTTCTCAAAATCCCGGATCGCATCGGGGATCTGACCGAGTTGCTCCTGCGCCATGCCCGTTTGGAAATCGAGAGCCGGCACCGCCGGGTCGATTTTCCACGACTGCTGGAACGCCTCTGCTGCAGGCTCGGGCCGGTTCGAGCGGAGCAATGCGCAACCCAGCAGGTAATAGGCCGCAGCGCAGTTGGGTTCGAGCGAGAGAGTCTCACGGCACATCCGCTCGGCAGCATCCGGCTGTTCAGCCAGCAGGTAGGCGTTGGCCAGGTTGAGCCGGACATCCGTGCTTTCGGGCGAAAGCTGGAGAGCCTGGGTGTACACGCCGATCGCGACAAGCGCATCGCCTTTCTCCAACAGGCCATTGCCGCGATTCATCAGTTGCGTGAACTCGGCGGAGGCCGGCGGTCGGTGACGCATAATGACGCCCGCGACAATCGCGACCGCCAGGAATGCACCGCTGAGCCAGATCAAGCGCTTGGACATACGTCACTCGTTAAAGAAAGGATCACGGCTTAACAAGAGTCATCCTTTGTCCGGTTCCCGGTGGCTCGATCCGCATGTGCTCACCCATCGCCTCGCGACAGCTTCGATTGCAGACCGGCTTCACGCCCGAGTAACGGAATTCTAGTTCGTGGACCTCGAGAGAGAGCAACGGGTCGAACCGTAGCAGGCCCGGGGCGCTGTGCAACAGATACAGGCTCGGGCGGAGGCAACACCCTGGGATGATCCATTCTCGCTGACTCCAGAAGCGCCCCGCAGGCCGGCCGGGCAAATTCTGAACCAAATATGCGCCATGGCAGAGATGACGCCACGAACGAGCAGCAGAGGTTTTACAACGGCAAGGACGCGTTCCTGCGCCGCGGTTCGGGAACAGGATGAAGCGCCTGCTTTTGAGTGATCGATTTTATGGAATGATGAACGCGTGGGCACTGGATATGGCCGGAACATGGCGGGTTCCCCAATGAGGTTGCGATGCGGCGCTGGGCTGCCGGTGACTGCGGACACTACTGGCGATGGTCCGACACGTAATAGAAATGGGGCGAGTCGCCAAGAATGAGGGGCCAGCCGCAGGGAGTTTGTTGGAGTTCGTCCTCCAGGCTTCCTGGCAAAGGCCTCCCGCCATTCGGCCCACGCTTGCGCAAAAGAGTCCGAGAGACCTCGAGATGAGATTCGCCGAGTCGAAAGCCGGATGCGAATTCACCAAAGCCGGTCTTGCCGAGTTTCCGTGGGAAGCGAGCTTGCTCGCGGGCGATGTTCACCTCTGGATCGCGAACAACCTCGCTTCCTACATTTTGCATAGAGACGGCTAAGCCGGATTCATGCAGTCGGACCGCGCCTTACGAATGGTGCCGGCGATCACCGAATGGTGTGTAGGGCCGGCGCTTGTCGCCGGGCCACAGTTCATAGGGGAAACGGCTCGCCGGCAAGCGGCGGCCCTACATCCTACTGCATCGTCACGGCTAAGCCAACGTATCCTGCGAGGCCTGCCATTCGATGTGTTGCCTGCTGATAAGTGACTGTTGCGGTCGCAAAACCTGTAAAATACGCGGGCTGGGAACAACTGAGCCTCGTCGCGAAGCCCCTTGAATCTGAACAATAGGCCTTCTTCGCACTCCCGAAAGACTGGCCAATCGGTTCACTCCTTGCGCGCCAATTGCTCAAAAATGAAGGAGTGCGCCTGATCGGCGAGCTTGGCGACGAGCAGGAGATCGTCGCGTCCAAAGCTGTCGCTGTCGTGCCAGTTCTTCGCGTCGTCCATGTAGCCGCGGGCAAAGGACACGCTGTAGAACTTCTGATTGTCAGATTCGTTCTCCCAAACGGCCGCTTTGATGCGACCGAGACGGAGGGTCCTCACGGGAGCCTTCGGGCCCGCGGCGGCATTTCGTGGTTGTGAGACAGGGGGATCATGTTTCCAGGGCATGGTGTTTCTTTTTCCTATGGGTGGGGTTTGACGCCCGCCCCGGGGCCGCTTGACCGGCGCGGGACGGAAAGGCAGTTGGAACTCGTTTCTTCGAAGCCCCAAGCGCTCTTGCGCGCATGATTTCTATTAACTCGAAAGCAATTGCAATCAGGTTTTCTCCTTCTGGCGGCGATCGGAGGGGCCTCAAAATACCGAATAGGGAACAGAAAACCCTCAACGGGACTACGAGCTATTTCACGCAATTTGACGGCAACGGCACCGTTCTTGCGCTCGTCCGCGGCAGCGATGGCTTGACGGCGGCCGTCCATGAATACGGGCCGTTGGGGAATATGCTCCGCAATGAGACCTTTGACGCATCCATCGCCCTGGACGACGACGCGAAGACGCTCCCGGATAGACTGACCATCTCGGGCCACGCGCCGGCACAGCCGGCGATAGTGGTTATGCCGCATCGTAGTATTTCCCGGCAGCATGCCTCTCTCGGCTCTTGCCTGTGGACCGCGATCGGTTACATTGGGCGCATGGACGCTGACCCGATCTTGTACATCAAGCGCGGGTGCCCGTATTGTCGTGCAGCCGCGGCTTTTTTTTCGACCCATGGAGTTCCCGTCGAGATCCGGGATGTTTCCAGCAGCCGGACCGAAATGAAACGGCTGGTCGAAGTCACTGAACAAGGCGAGGTCCCGACGTTCATTTGCGGCGACTTCGTTGTTTCCGGATTCGACGTGGACGAATTGCTCGACGAACTCGCAGAGCGACCCGACATCCGCCTCCGCCTTGGACTTGGCGATCACGACGACGAGCTCTAGCCCGAATGGAATCCGAATCCCGTGTCCTGACTGGCGGCCAGAGGAAACTGCTGGGGGTTGCAGCAACCTTTCTTGCGGCCCTCGCGATCGTCGCGATGCTGGTCTGCGTCGTTTGGGCTTTGTCATGGCTGCTTGGGCGTTTTGCCGGGGTGCTTTGGCCGCTTGCGATCGCGGGCATCGTCGCGCTTATTCTCCGGCCTGCCGTGGACTTGGCTGAGCGACGATTCCACCAGCGTCGACTAACTGCGGTAATCGCGCTCTTCGGTTTGTTCATAT
>Ga0181528_10002963_pt1 | contig 10454 bp, 10 predicted proteins | sample PEATcosm2014_Bin_47_FD_119742 | JGI IMG/M metagenome (GOLD analysis project Ga0181528, IMG submission 119742) | Peatland microbial communities from MTU Mesocosm Facility, Houghton, MI, USA - PEATcosm2014_Bin10_10_metaG | ecosystem: Environmental > Terrestrial > Soil > Wetlands > Peat | place... | reverse complement strand
CCGGGTTGGCCGGGTTCTCGAACTGCTGGGGCATGAAGAAGTCGCCGTCACCCTTGGCGATCTCGGTGGCCTTGGCGATGGCGCCACCCATGCCGTCCGGACCCGGAGTGAGCACGAGTTCGGCCCCGTAGCCGCGCAGCAGCATCCGACGCTCCTTGCTCATCGTCTCGGGCATCGTGAAGATGCACTTGTAGCCCCGGGCCGCACAGACCATGGCGAGGGCGATGCCGGTGTTCCCACTGGTCGGCTCCACCACGGTGGTGCCCGGGTGCAGCAGGCCCGCCTCTTCGGCGGCGTCGATCATGGAGACGGCGATGCGGTCCTTGACGCTGCCGGCCGGGTTGAAGAACTCGAGCTTGGCCGCGATCCGGGCCCCGGCTCCGTCGGGGACGTGCCGGAGAGCGACGAGTGGCGTCCCCCCGATGAGCTGGGTGATGTCGTCCGCGATGCGCATGCCGGTCCCTTTCGCCTGCCCGGTCGACGGTCGACCCGGCATTGAATCCCGACTCAATCTATCGGCTTTTGCCGCCCGTCGGATCGCCGGACGACCGGGCCGGGTCGGAGCGCACGGGCGCGTGCCCCGGAGGTCGACGACTGTTCGCTACGTCCGGATCCGCCACTGCATCCGGCGCATCTGACTGCGTAGGATGAGGCCCCGCAGGTGCCGGTCCTCCACCACCAGGTAGTCGAGCAACCGCTCGTACCGGTCGGAATCGGGGGTCTGCATGTCGTGCATCCACAGCAGCACCTCGGAGGTGCTGACACCCAGCTCGCGGGCGGCGGTGGCGGTGTCGTGCCTCCGGACCCGCATGGCTTCGTCGAGCCTGTCGCCCAACGTCTGTGGCATCACGGCTGTGCGGGCTCCCCGGTGTGCTCAGGCTCCCGATGGACGGGCACGGGTCGGCGGACAAGGGTGCTACAGGCGGAACAGCAGCTTCAACCAACCGCGCCGCCGCCCGATCCGACGGCCCCGGAAGCGTCCGCTCTGCTCTGCACCTTAGGGGCCGGCGCCTCGTGGGGGGTGGAACCGGGCCCTCCGAAGGGGACGATGGGACGGCGTCGGTCGAGCAGGGCGATGAGCCGCGGAGGCCGGTTCACCGCAGGCCGACATAGGCTTCCAGGACCATGGCCCTCGAATGGGAGCAGACGAACGTCGACGCGGGAGATCCGGAGTCGCTGGGTCGCTGGTGGCAGGAAGCCCTTCGGTGGGTCGTCGTCAACGACTCGCCCGAGGAGTTCGAGATCCGCCCGGCACCGGACCAGCTGCCCGGCCTGCTGTTCGTTCCGGTTCCGGAGGCGAAGTCGGTCAAGAACCGGCTCCACCTCGACTTCCGTCCCGACGATCAGGAACTCGAGGTCGACCGACTGCTCGCCCTCGGCGCCACCCGGGTCGATATCGGCCAGGGTGACCAACCGTGGGTCGTCCTGGCCGATCCGGAAGGCAACGAGTTCTGCGTGCTCGGCGTCCGCCACACCGGCTGACGGCCCCGACCGGAACCGGTCGGGGCCCGCACCGAGCGAGCTGTCTCAGGAGTCGGTTCACGCTCAGGCTCGGGGGACGATGCGACACGGCACCCGGACCTTTTCGTCCAGGTGGTAGCTGGCGCTCACCCGGTGGTACCCGTCGGCGATCCACAGGGGGCTCCCCTGGATCAGGAGCACCGGTGAGAGCTTGCCGCCGAAGTTGACCTTCTCCAGATCCTTGGCGACCTCGGAATCGTCGCTGCCGAGCACCGGCAGGTCGGCGGCCCGCAGGATGTCCTTGGCCGCGAAGTCGACCGTGACGTCCGCCTTCCAGAGGGCCTTCACGAGCGCCTTGGCCGTGTCCCGGCCGACCAGCAGGGTGAGGTACGAGACGGCTGCGGGATAGTCCTCCTTCTCCGGTTCCTCTTTCCAGTGCTCGATGGCCATGGGCGTTCCCCTTCCGATCGGCGTCGTGACTGCAGGTCCATCGCCGCAGTCCCGCGGGCGAGACCTCCTGAGCCTTTCCGCAACCCGAGCACTTCACGCCCTGGACGCCGGCCGCCCGCTCCTTCCGCTCATCGCCGGGCGCCGGTGGGCGGAGGGACCTAGCCTGCAGGACCGGACGATCCGCCGAGGAGCGATGCCATGCCGCCGACAACCGAGACCACGCTGCGCGAACGCCGCCTCGAGGTGGTGCGACGTCACATGGACTCGGAAAACGAACTCGACTTCGCCACCACCCTCGCCACGTTCGACCACCCCCGCTACGAGCTCGTGGCCACCGGCCAGGTCTTCGACGGGCCCGACGAGGTGTCCGGCTACTACCGGACGTCGCGGGCGGCCTTCCCCGACCAGCGCAACGAGAACGTGGTCCTCACCTACGCGGAGGACGCGGTGGTGGCCGAGTTCGACCTCCTCGGCACCCACCTGGGCGACCTGGCCGGTCTGACACCCACCGGGCGCACGTTCCGGTGCCGGATGTGCGCCCTCTTCCTCTTTCCGCCGGACGGTGAGGGCATCATCGGCGAGCGCGTCTACTTCGACCAGGGGACGATCCTGCGTCAGCTGACGGGCGACGGCTGACGCCGTCCGGCTCAGTCGGCGAAGGCGAAGATGCAGACCTGGGTGGCGTAGGCGACGAGCCGGGGCGCGTCCTTCCCGTCATCGCCGCAGTCCCACAGCGCCATGTCGAGCGACGCATAGCCGTCGCCGGCGTGGCGGGCCCGGTTGTGGGCGAGGACCCACTCCGAGCGGCAGTCGTCGAGCAGGTGCACGGCGAGGTCGACGCTCGGTCCGAACCAGCCGGTCCGGTGCCGCGGACCGACCTTCTCGGCCACCGCCCCCGGCATCGAGTCGGCGCACACCACCAGGGCCAGCGGGTCGAGGACGCCCGCCCCGTCCACGGGGGGCTCGTCGAGCCGGTACCAGGTGGCGTGCTCGGCGCGGCCCGGCTCGTACTCCTCCCAGGGGGCGTGGCCGAGCGCTCCCCGGCCCTCGAGTCGAAGGTCCCAGAACGGGGTGGGCGGAAACGGCTCCACGCCCGGGGGGACCGCATCGCGGAACGACCGCGCCTCGTCCAACGGCACCACCCCCGCCGGGGGCTCGAGGTCGGTGAATTCGAAACCGCGGCGCGACCCGCCGAAGACCGCGGTGGTGAGGTGTCCGTGGTTGGCGCCGGGGTTGCGTACCTCGGCGCGGACGTGGGACATGGTCCGCCCGTGGCGTAGGACCTCCACGTCGACCTCGACCGGCCCGTCGGCCACCGGGGCGACGAAGGTGGTGTGGAGCAGGCGCAGCGGCGGCGTGTCCTCCCCCAGTTCGGTGGCCATGGCCCGGGCGGCCAGCGCCGTCACCACGCCACCCTGCGGGAGGGGCCGCAGGTTCCACGAGGCGTCGACCAGACCCGTGTAACGCCCGGGTCGGCGGGTCGGCTCCGGGCGGGTGACGCGTTCGAAGGCCGTGGGCATCGACGCACCCTGGTGGAACGGCGTCGCACTGTCAACCGCATCGGGTGGCGGGTCGGCGCTCAGTCCCGGCGGTCGTCCAGGGCCGTCCGCAGGGCGTCGGCGTGGGACGCGGACAGGCCCTGGGCGAAACAGGCGAGCGCCGCATCGGGGTCCCGGGTGGCGTTCAACGCCTCCTGCATGAGCAGGGCCGTGTGCACGGCGCGGGTGTTGGTGGCCGAGTAGTGGATGACGCGGCCGTCCTGGCGTCGATCGAGCAGTTCCTTGGTGACGAGCCGGTCGAGCACGGTGGACAGCGTCGTGTACGCATAGTCGGGGAAGGCGTCGGCCACCTCCCGGCCGGTGCGCTCGCGACCCGGTCCCTCCCACAGGACCTCCATCACCCGCCGCTCGAGCGTCCCGAGCCGCAGGACCCCGCACTTGCAGGTGGGACCGCACCGGCAGTCCGCACACGTGCACTTGGGGTTCGGGCAGGGCGTCGGCATCGCGGGTGCTCCCGGTGACTCAGGGGACGTTCCGGACCACGGTGAACGCGCTGGCGCTCCCGTGGGCGGTGGTGGTGATCCGGAAGCGCCAGTCACCCGAGGAGAGGACGACCACGGCGATGTAGTGGCCGGGGCTGGAGCGGTACTGGCGGAACGGCTGGTAGGGCCCACCGGCGTGGGAGCCGGACAGGGTCGGGGCGATGGCGTCGGCGCCGGGGCCGAGCAGGAACAGGTGCGCCTGGTTGACGCCGGTGCGGCCGGGGTCGAGGTAGAACTGCGCCTGGTCACCGTGGGGCAGCGCCACCGTCGAGATGGACGGCAGGTCGGGCAGGAGGGACTGGCCGCGGGCCGGCGAGATGATCTGGGACACGCCGGTCAGCGCCGCGAAGAAGACCACGGGGAGCAGGATCGAGAGGACGATGCTGCGCCGGCCCCGGGTGACCAGCGGTGAACGCACGGATTCGAGGCCGGAACGGCCCAACCGGGTGAGGCGCAGACTGTTCAGCACCACGACGATGCTCGACAGGCCCATGGCCACGGCGGCCACGAGCGGATCGAGCAGACCGAAGGCAGCGAGCGGCAGGGCGGAGATGTTGTACCCGGCGGCCCAACCGAAGTTCTGCAGGATGACGGTGTAGGTCGAACCGGCGATGCCCACCGCCGCCGGCACCCCCCACAGGTCGGAGCCGACCAGGGCGACGTCGCTGTTGGCCACGGCCACCTGGGAGCCGCTCCCGATGGCGCACCCGACGTCGGCCGCGCTGAGTGCCGGAGCGTCGTTGACGCCGTCACCCACCATGACGGTGGTGCGGCCGGCGGCGCGTAGGGCACCGATGGCCGCCAGTTTGCCGTCGGGGTGGAGGCCACCCTCGGCGTCGGCGACGCCGAGCTGGCCGGCCACGGTGGCGACCGCGCCGGCGGCGTCGCCGCTGAGGATCGTCGTGGACAGGCCCGACTGCTGCAGCCGGGCGACCACGTCCACCGCCTCGGGCCGTAGCGGTGTGGTGACGGCCACGCACCCGACGACCACGTCCTGGCGCTCGACCAGCACCACCGTCTCCCCCCGGGCGAGCCGGTCCTCCATGGCCGCAGAAAGTGCGTCGGGCAGGTCGACGCCGTCGGGTCGCCGGACCCGGACCGTCACCCCCTCGACCGTTCCGGTCACCCCGACCCCGGGGGTGGCCTGGACGTCGGTCGCCCGGAGCCGGCCCGCCGCGGCGTCGCGGATGGCGGTGGCGATCGGATGGTCGCTTTCGGCCTCGACGGCGGCCGCCAGCTCGAGCACGTCGGACGCCGTCACCCCGGCCGCCGGGGTCACATCGCTGACCGTCGCCGTCCGCTCGGTCAGGGTGCCCGTCTTGTCGAAGACCACGGTGTCGACATGGGCGAGTCGCTCGAGCGCGTCACCACTGCGGATGAAGATCCCGAGGGCCGACGCCCGCCCGGACCCCGCCATCATGGCCACCGGGGCCGCCAGGCCCATGGCGCACGGGCACGCCACGAGCAGCAGGGCCACCCCACTCAACACCGCGGTCCCGACGTTGCCGACCACGAGCCACCAGATCAGGAACGTGAGGAACGATGCGCCCAGGACCAGGGGGACGAACACCTCGCTGATGCGGTCGGCCACCGCCTGGATCGGCGGACGGTCGCGCTGGGCCTCCTCGACCAGGCGCTGCAATCGGGCCAGCACGGACTCCGAGGCGATGGCGTCGACCTTCGTCACGAGCACCCCGTTGCCGTTGAGGGTCCCACCCGTCACCGTGTCGCCCGGCGACTTCTCGACGGGCAGGGGCTCGCCCGTGAGCATCGACTCGTCGACCGACGAGTAGCCGGCCACGACGGTGGCGTCCAACGGCACCGACTCGCCGGCCCGGACCCGCACCACCGCACCGACGGGCACGCTCTCGGGAGCGACCAGCTCGCCCACCTCGTCCCCGGGGTTCTGCACCACCCGGGCCCACGGGGGTCGCAGGGCCAGCAGCGAGTGGAGGGCGTCGGCCGCCCGGGACCGGGCCCGGGCCTCGACGGCCCGACCCGACGCGACGATGGCCACGATGAGCGGGGCCATGACCCCGTGGAGGCGGGCGGCGAAGGCCCCCGAACCGCCGAGGTGGACGTGGCGGCCACCCAGGGCGATGGCCTCGACGGCGCTGACCGACAGCGCGGCCAGGGTGCCGAGGGCGATCAGCGTGTCCATGTTGGTGGCGCCGTGGCGGGCCAGGCGGGCGGCGTTGCGCAGGAACGGCCAGCCCCCGATGACTTCGACCGCCAGGGCCAGGATGAGCACGGTCCACCCGGAGGCGGACGTCTCGGGCGCCGCCAGGGCCACGACGAGCGCGATCAGGGCCAACGGCCACGAGATCGCCACCCGGAGACCCCACCGGTCGTCCTCGGTGTCCGACGGCCCCTGCTCGTCGGAGCTGGGGGCGGCCGTGTAGCCGGCGGCGTCGACCACCGAGCACAGGTCGCCCGCGTCGGTGCGGTCCGGGTCGAAGGTGACGAAGGCCCGGGTGGTGGCGAGGTTGACGGCCGCCGAGGCCACGCCCTCGTGTCGACCGAGGGCCCGCTGCACCCGGGTCGAGCACGCGCTGCAGTGCATTCCGCCGATGTCCAGCTCGAGGGTCTCGAGGTGGTGCTCGTCCTCGGCCAGCGTGGTACCGACGGCGCCGGACACCCCGAGGTCGCTGGACACGGTCAGGTGGGCTCGAGCACGGTCGCCTCGTAGCCCACGCTGCTGACCAGGCCGCACAGGTCGTTGACGCCCAGCTGCCCTGCGTCGAAACGCACGACGGCACGGGCCTCGTCGAGGTCGACCGATGCCTCGAGGACGCCCGGCTGCTCGGCCAGGGTCTCTTCGATCAGCGCGGAGCACGATCCGCAGTGCATGCCCTCGATGGAAAGCGTCGCCGTCAACGGGCCCACGCCGTCCGTCTGGTTGGTAGAGGTCATACCCCGAGCATACGGCGGGCCGGCGCGCCTGGGTTCAGCGGGCCCGACCGCAGTCGCCGATCTGGTCCCACCACTAGATCATCAGGATGAGCATGAGCCCCATGGCGACGCACATCACCACGTGGCTGGCATCCTCCAGCCAGGGGGCGGCCACGACCTTGTCGAGGACACCTATCGGTCGCACGTGGGCGTGATCCCCTACCCTGCCATCACCGTCGACGGCTCCCACCAGGGCATAGTCGGGTACATGCGTCCCGTGGTGCGAGGCGCCTTTGCTGTGCGATGCCAGGGTGAAGATGGCCGACGCGAAGAAGGCGAACGCCAACAACAGCGAGAGGCCCGGATCGAGGCGCGATCCCGCGGTCTCGGACATCCCCATGGCCGGCGCCGGGCCTCCCGACGCGCCACCGGGAAAGGCGAACATCAGCAGCATCGCGAGGCTCATCAGCGCGTGGATGGCGTAGTGGGGCAGGTGGATGCCGAACTCCTGGATCGACTGGATGCTCCGGGCGATGAACCAGATCATCAGCACGAAGAAGGCGAACTCCCATGCCCAGGACGCTCCGAAGGACCACTCGGTGATGAACATGCCGGCCATGGCGATTCCCATGGCGATATGGGCGATGTCGACGTCCCACCCTGACATGCGCCGCTCCTTGGCCGACACGAACAACAGGAGCAGGCAGTAGGCGGCGACGGCCAACATGAGGCCGGCGAACAGGTGGTAGAGCCAGGTCGGCGATCCGGTCATGACGCGGAAGCCTCCTCGGTGACGGTACGGCGCGGGGACCGGTTCGTCAGCGGGTCGTGATCGGAGAGCGGCCAATAGGTCAACGCCAGGAGGACCACCAACAGCCCGCTGTTGGGATCGGTGGCGCCGCCGGCCAGGATCCCACCGAAATTCTGGACGGCCACCCAGATGATGGCGAACACCACCATGGCGAGGACCAACGTGACCTGGGTCAGGCGATCCGGCAGGTAGACGCCCGACGCGACGATCAGGCACACGATGGCGAGGCCGATGGCGGCGGCCGTACCGTGATGGAGGAAGAACGTCTCGGTCGATCGGTCGAGGTGCGCCAGCCAGCCGGGCTGGCCGCTGTCCAGTCCGGCCACCAGGTCGTGCAGGGCCTGGGGCTGCCGGCCGGAGCCGACCAGGCAGAGGACAGCGAGCAGACCCCAGGTGACCGCCCACACCACCTTGGCGGCTCCCACGCCGACGGTACGGGCGGCCACGAAGGGGCGGTCGGATCCCTCACGGGGCCACAGCAGAACGGCCAGGAGGGCATAGAAGAGAACACCGCCGGGTCCCCCTCCGAATGGTGTGGCGCCCCCGCTGAAGATCCCACCCAGGCCCTCGCCGAACCACCACACGCCGAGCGCCCAGACGACGGAGACGGCCAGCGCCGGCCTGACGGTGCGCTGCCAGACGATGCCGAAGGCGATGAGGAATTGGACGCTCGCGAAGAGCGCGTTGGTCAGTACGGGTTCGTGGTAGACGATCGACCCGTTCCAGGTGATCGTGTGGGCGATCCACCCGGGATTACCCGAGGCCAGGGAGTTCAGCATGCCACTGAAGCCGTTGCTGCCCCGCGTGAACATGAACGGCTGCAACTGCAGCACGGCGTCGAGGAGCCAGACCGTGGCCAGCACCAGTTGGAAGGTCCGCTGCAGGTCCCTCGGCCCACGGGCCGGGACGCGTCGTGCCCGATCGTTCCGCCTCGTGGAAACCGGGGGCCGTTCGACCGCCACCTCGGTGCTCGTCATCGCCGACACCCCCTTCTACGTTCCGTAGTACTACCACCTGTAGGAGATCCCGACAACTGTCCGGGCCCCGGACCGTGGCCGTCGGCCACCGACCACCGGCCCAAGGCCACCGGAAGGAGCCTGTCCCCTCCGTCACCTCGCGTGACCCGGGGTCGTCGTCCGATTCCAGGGGGGACGCATGCCTGTCCGGTGGACCTTCGGTCCCGGCCGGGTACAGGGACCCCATGCCCGGGCCGGACAGTGGCGCACCCGTACAGTGGGGACCGATGACGGCACCTCGGACGAACCGTCCCGGGCTCGCATCGTCCGTCTGGCGAGTGCTGGTGGGACCGCCGCTGCGGGCGGCCGAGACGGCGTCGCAGCGCATCAACCCGATCGAGGGTCTGTCCGCCCTCTCGCTCGACGCGCTGACGTCGGTGGCCTACGGGCCCGAGGCCATCATCGTCGTGCTGGCGGTGGCCGGGGCCGGCGCCCTGCACCTCGTCCTGCCCGTCACCATCGCCATCGTCGTCCTGTTGACGATCCTCGTCTTCTCCTACCGCCAGGTCATCAGTGCCTACCCCGGCGGGGGCGGGGCCTACGCCGTCTCGCGCGACAACCTGGGACCGTCGGTCAGCCTGGTGGCGGCCGCGGCGCTCATCGTCGACTACACGCTGACCGTCTCGGTCTCCATCGCCGCCGGTGTGGGGGCCTTCACCTCGGCCTTCCCGTCCACCACCGGGATCACGGTCCCGATGTGCGTCGGCATCCTCGCCCTGGTCACCCTGCTCAACCTGCGGGGACTCGGCGAGACGGCACGGGCCTTCCTCCTCCCCACCATGGTCTTCATCGTGGGTCTCCTCGCCATCATCGTCGTCGGACTCGTCCATCCCCTGGGACTCGACGCCCCCCCGGTCGGCACGTCGCTCCTTCCCACCCACGGGCTGCAGGCCGTCACCGTCCTGCTGGTCCTCAAGGCCTTTTCCGCCGGCTGCAGCGCCCTCACCGGAGTGGAGGCCATCGCCAACGGGGTGCCCCTGTTCAAGGAGCCCCGCCAGGTCCGGGCCAAGCGGACCGAGCTCCTCCTCGGGCTGATCCTGGGCGCCATGCTGCTGGGGCTGGCCGTGCTGGCCAAGCGCTGGCACATCGGGCCGCGCACGAACCAGACCGTGCTGAGCCAGATCATGGCCACGGCCGTCGGGCGGCACTGGGCGTACTACATCGTGTCGCTGACCATCACCCTGGTCCTGGCCCTGGCCGCCAACACCTCCTTCGGGGGGCTCCCCATCCTCGCCAGCCTGCTGGCCCGCGACAACTACCTGCCCCACCTGTTCGCCCAGCGGGGCGACCGCCAGGTGTTCGCCAACGGCATCTGGGTGCTGGCCGGGATGTCCGGGGTGCTCCTCGTCGTGGTCCGCGGGAACACCAACGCCCTGATACCGCTGTTCGCCATCGGGGTCTTCATCGGGTTCACCCTCGCCCAGGCCGGCCTGGTGGTGCACTGGCGCCGGCTGCGCCCGGCCGGCTGGCGCCGACGGGCCGTCATCAACGGCACCGGAGCGGTGGTCACCGCCGTCGCCACCATCGTCTTCCTCGTCTCCAAGTTCGTCGAGGGTGCCTGGGTGGTGGTCCTGGCCGTCCCGTCGTTCATCTTCCTGTTCACCCGCATCCGCCGGTACTACCGCCAGCTCGCCGTCGACCTGGCCATCGACGAGGTCCCGTTGAAGCCGATCGCCAGGCACACGGTGGTGGTCGTCCCGGTCACCCGGGTGTCCAAGCTCAGCGAGTACGCCATCTCCGAGGCGCTCTCCCTCGGCGACGAGGTCCGGGCCGTGTCGGTCGT
>Ga0181528_10002962_pt1 | contig 10456 bp, 8 predicted proteins | sample PEATcosm2014_Bin_47_FD_119742 | JGI IMG/M metagenome (GOLD analysis project Ga0181528, IMG submission 119742) | Peatland microbial communities from MTU Mesocosm Facility, Houghton, MI, USA - PEATcosm2014_Bin10_10_metaG | ecosystem: Environmental > Terrestrial > Soil > Wetlands > Peat | place... | reverse complement strand
TCGCGGATGGTCACCGGGCTGGCGCAATGGCGGCGTTATGATGTTGGCCGGCAAGTATTGATGAAGCAACAATTACAGCGCATCGTCGAAACTGTGAATCTTTCTAAGGATGTTTACGAAATTGCCAGTAAGAGTTTGGCGTAGCCGCTACAATCACGTAAACTAGACAGATAATAAGCTACCCCAGCATTAGCATGAAACCAAGGATCGCTCTGGTTGAGCGCAATACACTCGAAACCCGGATTAAAATCGGCATCAATCTTGATGGAAATGGTCAGGCTGCGTTTAGCACCGGTTTGCCGTTTCTTAACCATATGCTGGATCAGATCGCCAGACACGGCCTGATCGATATGGATATTGTTTCCCAAGGGGATCTGGAAATCGACGCCCATCATAGTGTTGAAGACATCGGCATCACTTTGGGTCTGGCTGTTGCCCAGGCCTTGGGCGATAAAAAAGGCATAGCCCGCTATGGGCATGCTTATGTGCCTTTAGACGAATCCTTGTCGCGGGTAGTGATAGATTTTTCCGGCCGGCCCAGTTTGTTTTATCAGGTCGAGTTTCACAGAGCGATGATAGGCAGTTTCGATGTGGATTTATTGCGCGAGTTTTTTCAAGGCTTTGTCAATCATGCCGGCGTTACGCTGCATATCGACAATTTGAAAGCCGGAAATGCGCATCACATCGCCGAAACGGTATTCAAGGCTTTTGGTCGCGCGGTGCGCATGGCCATCAGCCCCGATCCGCGTATGGCCGGTATCATGCCTTCCACCAAAGGCAGTCTATAAATCCCACGCTTTCTTGATTGAGCCATAATTATGTCAACAGTCGCCGTTATTGATTACGGAATGGGTAATCTGCACTCTATTGCCAAAGCCCTGCAACATGCCGATGCAGATGTGACGGTGCAAATTACTGCCGCAGCCGCGGATATTCTGGCAGCAGAGCGGGTGGTTTTCCCCGGCGTAGGCGCGATGCGGGATTGCATGCGAGCCTTAAATGCCTCCGGTTTGGCGGAAACCATTAAACTGGTCGCGACTAATAAACCTTTGCTGGGGATTTGTTTGGGCATGCAGGCCATGTTAAGCGACAGTGACGAAGGCGAACACACCGAATGCTTAAATTTATTTAACGGTCATGTGCGGCGATTTGCCGATAATCTGACCGACAGTGAAGGAAATCGCCTAAAAGTGCCGCACATGGGTTGGAACCAGGTTACGCAAAGACCGCATCCCCTGTGGGCAAATATTCCGCAAAACAGCCGTTTTTATTTTGTGCATAGCTATTTTGCAGCGCCGGAGCTAAGTGAAGACAGCATCGCCACCAGCGCTTATCCAAACCCTTTTACCAGTGCATTGGCAAAAGAAAATATCTTTGCCGTGCAATTTCATCCTGAAAAAAGCCAAACTGTAGGTTTGCAATTGTTGAAAAACTTTTTGCAATGGGACGGCGGATTTTAGAGGCAACGGTCGCACTGCGGCTAACTATTTAGATAGACTGATTTAACCATTGAGATTGAGATATGTTGCTGATACCTGCAATTGATTTGAAAGAAGGGAAATGCGTGCGCTTGCGTCAAGGCCGCATGGAAGATAACACCATATTCTCCGACGATCCGGTGGCTGTCGCCGGACGCTGGGTGGATGCCGGCGCCAAACGTCTGCATTTGGTCGATCTTGACGGCGCGTTTGCCGGTAAACCGAAAAACGCCGAGGTGATACATGAAATTGTCCGGGCGTTTCCCGATGTTCCGGTGCAAATCGGCGGCGGCATTCGGGATGAAGAAACCATAGAGGCTTATCTGGAAGTCGGCGTGCAGTTCGTGATTATCGGCACCAAAGCCGTCAGCGAACCGCATTTCGTCAGAGATGTCGCCATCGAATTTCCCGGCCACATCATCATAGGACTGGACGCCAGAGACGGCAAGGTGGCTATAGACGGCTGGTCGAAATTGTCGCGGCACGATGTGATTGATCTGGCGCAAAAATTCGAAGCTAATGGCGTCTCCGCTATCATTTACACCGATATTTCCCGCGATGGCATGATGCAAGGCGTCAACGCCGAGGCAACCGCCAAATTGGCGCGGGCGGTGCACATTCCGATTATCGCTTCCGGCGGCATTACCAATCTGGATGATATCCGGGCTTTGGGCGCGGTCGCCCATGAAGGCATCATCGGCGCCATCACAGGCCGGGCCATTTATGAAGGCACCCTGGATTTTGCCGAAGGAGAAAAATTGGCGGAATCTTACGGCGAAACGCTTTGAGTCTTTTTCAACACTCTATCTTGTAAGCAGTTAATCATGAGTCTTGCCAAACGCATAATTCCCTGCCTGGATGTCGATAACGGCCGGGTTGTTAAAGGCGTTAAATTCGTCGATATCCGCGATGCCGGCGATCCGGTGGAAATTGCCCGCCGCTACGATAGGGAAGGCGCTGATGAAATCACCTTTCTGGATATCACCGCCACCCACGATAATCGCGACACTATCGTACACGTAGTGGAACAGGTTGCCAGCGAGGTTTTTATTCCGCTGACCGTGGGCGGCGGCATTCGCGTACTGGAAGATATTCGCCGCATGTTGAACGCCGGCGCCGATAAAGTCGGCATCAATAGCGCGGCGGTGTTTAATCCTGATTTTGTCAAGCAGGCGGCGGAAAAATTCGGCTCGCAATGCATAGTGGTCGCTATCGACGCCAAAAAAGTCAGTCAGCCCGGCGCAGCGGAGCGCTGGGAAATTTTTACCCATGGCGGTCGTAAACCAACCGGCATTAATGCCGTGGAATGGGCGGTTAAGATGCGGGATTTCGGCGCTGGGGAAATATTGTTGACCAGCATGGATAAAGACGGCACTAAATCCGGTTTCGATTTACCGTTGACCAGAGCCATCAGCGAAGCGGTGACGATACCGGTAATCGCTTCCGGCGGTGTCGGCACGCTGGATCATTTGGCGGATGGCATCCTGCTCGGCAAGGCGGACGCGGTGTTGGCCGCCAGTATTTTTCACTTTGCGGAATACACCATCGAACAAGCCAAACTGCATATGCGGTCCAGAGGTATAGAGGTGCGCTTATGAGTAGCGCTTGGTTGGACGAAATAAAGTGGACGGAAGACGATTTAGTGCCGGTCATTGCCCAGCAATACGACAGCGGCCGAGTAGTGATGTTTGCCTGGATGAACCGCGAATCCTTGGCGCTTAGCGTTAGTGAAGGTTTTGCGGTTTACTGGTCGCGTTCGCGTCAGCGTTTATGGCGCAAGGGCGAAGAATCCGGACACGCGCAAAAGATCATCGACATACAACTGGATTGCGATGCTGATGTGATTTTGCTTAAAATAGACCAGCAAGGCGGCATAGCCTGCCACACCGGACGCGAAAGCTGTTTTTACCGAACTTTAACAGCCGGTGAATGGCAAAGTACTGAACCGGTGTTGAAAGATCCGGAAATGATTTATAAATAATGCCAACTTAAGCTGCCGGGGCGCCCCATAATTTTTAAATTAACCAGTCTGTGTAGCGTTTAAAATGGCGGTTTTCCCTCAATAGAAGAGAGCGTAGACATCCTAGCTTTGTTGTCAGAAATTTGAATAGTCAGATACTTAGAATCGACATCTCATAACTTATTAGCCTCAATGCCGGGTCTCCGCTTCCGCGTCAACCCAGCCTGCGCAGTTACCCAGCTTCGATTTATCCAGTAGCTTTTACTTTTTAATGTACAAATCAGTAATCGTACCCTCTATCATTTCCGCGGCAAAGGCCAGGGTTTCCGATAAGGTGGGGTGGGCGTGGATAGTCAGGCTGAGGTCTTCGGCATCGGCGCCCATTTCCAGAGCCAACACGGCTTCGGCGATCAATTCGCCGGCGCCTGGGCCGACAATGCCGGCGCCGAGCACGCGACCGCTGGTTTTATCGGTGATAAGTTTGGTTAAACCTTCGTTACGGCCTAATGCTAAAGAACGACCGCTGGCGGCCCAAGGGAACACGGCTTTTTCGTATGCGATGTTTTGTTCCTTGGCCTGATTTTCGGTTAAACCCATCCAGGCCACTTCCGGGTCGGTATAGGCGACGGAAGGAATAGTCAAGGCATCGAAACCGGCTTTGATGCCGCTAATTACTTCGGCGGCGATTTTGCCTTCATACGAAGCTTTATGCGCCAGCATCGGATTGCCGACGATATCGCCAATGGCGAAAATATGGCTGACATTGGTGCGCTGCTGCCTGTCGACCGCTATAAAACCAGCCTCATCCACTGCCACGCCGGCTTTATCGGCGTCGATTAGCTTGCCGTTCGGCCTGCGGCCTACCGCCACCAATACCGCATCAAACAGTTCCGAATCCGGGGCGTTTTTGCCTTCGAAACTGACTTTCAAGCCTTCCGCTGTTGCTTCTATCGCTTGCACCCGCGTTTCCAGCCACAGATTGTCATACTGTTTTTTAATCCGGCGCTCTAGAGGTGTAACCAAATCTTTATCGCAACCTGGAATGATTTGATTCATCAGTTCCACCACGCTGATTTTCGAGCCAAGAGCGTGGTACACCGTCGCCATTTCCAGGCCGATGATGCCGCCGCCGACTATCAACAGCTTGTTTGGCATGCTTTTTAATTCCAGCGCGCTGGTAGAATTCCACAAGCGTTCGTCATCATTAGGGAAAACCGGAATCTTAGTCGGATGCGAACCGGCGGCGATAATAGCGTTATCAAACGTGACAGTTTGCTCGCCTACGGCACTCGTTACCACCAGGCTATTGGCGGAAACAAATTTACCGACGCCTTGCAGTAAGGTAATTTTGCGCTGTTTGACCAGTTTCGCCAAACCTTGATTCAAACCTTGGCTGACACTTTGTTTCCAGCTTCGGATTTTATCCAGATCTAAGACCGGCTTGCCGAAGCTGACCCCATGTTCAGCCAGTGCGTCCGCCTCATGGATGATTTGCGCGACATGCAGCAATGCTTTAGAGGGTATGCAACCGACGTTCAGGCAAACGCCGCCCAACACCGGAAACTTTTCCACCAACACCACTTTTTTACCCAGATCAGCAGCACGAAATGCGGCCGTATAGCCGCCGGGGCCGCCGCCTAACACCAATACTTCGGCGTGTACTACGGAATTTGTATCCATGCGTCTGCTCCTACAGTAATAAACGGCGAACGTCGCCAAGATAATTTTTCAAAGCTTCCATGAACCGGGCGCCTTCCGCGCCGTCTATCACCCGATGATCGTAAGTGATATCCAGCGGCAGCATCAGTTTCGGCTCAAAGCCGGAACCATTCCAGACCGGCTGCATTTTCGAGCGGGTGACGCCCAAAATCGCCACTTCCGGCGCATTAACGATAGGCGTAAACGCGGTGCCGCCTATGCCGCCGAGACTGGAAATGGTCATACAACCGCCCTGCATATCGGCGGGTTTCAGTTTGCCTTGTCTGGCGAAATCGCTTTTTTCGGCCAGATCGGCGGTTAATTGCAATATACCTTTTTTGTCGACATCGCGGATCACCGGCACCACCAAGCCGTTGGGGGTATCCACGGCGATGCCGATATGGAAATAATGTTTGAAGATTTGCTTTTCACCATTAGCCGCCAAGGAACTGTTGAAGGCCGGATATTTCTGCATCGCCGCCACCAGGGCTTTCATGATGAACACCAGGCCGGTCACTTTCACGGCGTCTTTTGCTAAACCGGCGTTGACGGCTTTGCGGAAATCTTCCATCTCGCCGATATCTACCTCGTCATGGTAAGTCACCATAGGCAGGTTCAACCAGACGCGGCTTAGATTTTGGCCGGTGAGGCGTTTGATTTTGCTGAGCGGTTTTTCCTCTATGCCGCCGAATTGTGAGAAATCGACCGCTGGTATCTGCGGAATGCCGACCACCCCGCCAGCCGGTGCGGCTGAGCTCAAGGTTTTTTTGACGTAATCTTTAACGTCTTCTTTCAAAATCCGGCCTTTACGGCCGCTACCGCTGGGAATTTTACCCAAATCGACACCGAGTTCGCGAGCAAATAAACGCACGCTAGGCGTGGCATGGGCCTTTGCGCCATTGCCGCTTAGCAATAGCGGCTCAGGCTGGACCAAAGGGGTAGTCTGCGCAATTACCGGTTCGAGCTTCGCGGGTTCCGGCGCGGCTGGTGTAACCGATGCAACCGGCGCGGCAACTATGGGTTGCGTCGCCACCGGTTTGCTGGGGGAAGCAACCGCGTCACTGACTTCCAACGTGGCGATCAGCGTGCCTTCCTTGACCTTGTCGCCGACTTTGATGTGGACTTGCTGCACTTTCCCGGCCGAACTGGACGGTAAATCCATCGTGGCCTTATCGGTTTCCATTACCGCCAGGGTTTGCTCCGTAACCACCTCATCGCCGGGTTTGATCAGCACATCTATGATGTCGATGTCGGTAACATTGCCGAGATCAGGCACTTTAATTTCGATTAGAAAACTCATGTGATACTTTCCGTTAAATCAACCAGGGTGAGGTGGCTTCCGGGTTGATGTTATATTTTGCAATCGCCACATCAACCTTGGTTGCTTCGAATTCGCCGCTTTGCACCAGGCTGTAAAGCGCCGTCACGGTGATATGGTAACGGTCTACTTCAAAAAAGCTGCGCAGATTGGCGCGGGTGTCGGAGCGGCCAAAACCGTCGGTGCCCAAAACAGTGTAAGATTTTTTCACATAAGGCCGGATTTGTTCGGCAAAAGCGCGGACATAGTCGGTCGCGGCAACCGCCGGACCTTGGGTTTCGGCCAGTCGGCGAACCACATGCGGAACACGGGGTTTTTCCGTCGGATGTAATCGGTTCCAACGTTCGCAACTTTGACCGTCACGCGCCAATTCGGTAAAGCTGGGACAACTCCACAAGTCCGCGTCCACGCCCCAGTCTTCAGCCAACAGTCTGGCGGCGGCGATGACTTCTATGAAGATAGTCCCGGAGCCGAGTAATTGTACGCGCGGTTTTTTGCTGGTAGGGCCTTTTTTGAACAAATACATGCCCTTCAGAATATCGCTCTCCGCGCCTTCCGGCAGTGCGGCTTGTTCATAATTTTCATTCATCAGGGTGATATAGTAGAAAATATCTTCCTGTTCAACATACATGCGGCGCAAGCCATCCTGAATGATAACCGCCAATTCGCAGGCGAAACTTGGATCGTAAGAATAGCAGTTCGGTACGGTCGCCGACATCAAATGACTATGACCGTCCTCATGTTGCAAACCTTCGCCGTTCAGCGTGGTTCTGCCGGCGGTGCCGCCCAGCAAAAAGCCGCGGGTGCGTTGGTCGGCGGCCGCCCAAATCAAATCGCCTACCCGTTGAAAGCCGAACATGGAGTAATAGATGAAGAACGGGATCATCGGCACGCCGTGCGTGGAATAAGCGGTGCCGGCGGCAATCCAGTCACACAAGCCGCCCGCCTCGTTTATGCCTTCCTGCAATACCTGGCCGTGCTTGTCTTCCTTGTAGAACATCAGTTGTTCGGCGTCCTGCGGGGTGTACAGCTGGCCGACTTGCGACCAGATGCCCAATTGCCGGAACATGCCTTCCATGCCGAAAGTCCGGGACTCGTCGGGAACTATCGGCACGATGCGTTTACCGATTTGCTTGTCTTTTACCAGAATATTCAGGATGCGCACGAAAGCCATGGTAGTGGAAATTTCGTGACCTTCGCCGGTGCCTTCCAGCAAGGCTTTGAAGGTAGCCAAGGCCGGCACTTCCAGCGGATATGATTTCGTGCGCCGCGCCGGCAGATAGCCTTCCAGATCGACCCGGCGTTGGCGCAAGTATTTTAATTCGTCGGAATCTTCGGCAAAACGCAAATAAGGCAAATTCACCAGTTCTTCATCGCTGACCGGCAATTGATAACGGTCGCGGATGTACTTGATGGATTCCATGCTCATCTTTTTTTGCTGATGACTGGTGTTTTGCGCTTGGCCGGAATCGCCCATGCCATAACCTTTGATGGTCTTGGCGAGTATCACGGTGGGTTGGCCGTTGTGATTGACAGCGGCTTGATAGGCGGCGAAGACTTTAATCGGGTCGTGACCGCCGCGATTCAACTCCCAAATATCGCGGTCGGTATAATCCCTAACCAGTTCCTGCAACTCGGGCGTGTTGAAAAACCGTTCCCGCACATAAGCGCCATCTTTGGATTTGAAGGTTTGATAATCGCCATCCACGCATTCCATCATGCGTTTGACGATCAGGCCGTTTTTATCCCTGGCTAAAATCGGATCCCAACGCCGGCCCCAAATGACTTTAATCACGTTCCAGTTGGCGCCGCGGAAATTACTTTCCAATTCTTGAATGATTTTGCCGTTGCCGCGCACCGGACCATCTAGCCGCTGTAAATTGCAGTTAACTACAAAAATCAGATTGTCGAGTTTTTCGCGGCCGGCCATGCCGATCGCGCCCAAGGTTTCCGGTTCGTCGGTTTCGCCGTCGCCCAGGAATGCCCATACTTTGCGGCCATCGGTATGCGCAAAACCGCGATCCTGCATATAACGCATGAAGCGGGCCTGATAAATCGCCATGATGGGGCCGAGACCCATGGAAACGGTAGGGAATTGCCAGAAGTCCGGCATCAGCCAGGGATGCGGGTAGGATGACAAACCGTTGCCGCCGACTTCCTGGCGGAAATTATCCATTTGCGCTTCGCTCAACCGGCCCAGCAAGAAGGCATGGGCATAGGTGCCCGGCGCGGAATGCCCTTGCGAAAAGATCAAATCACCGCCCTGCTTGTCGGAAGGGGCGCGCCAAAAATGATTATTGCCGACATCATAGAGAGTCACCGCCGAGGCGAAACTGGCGATATGGCCGCCGACATTGGTGTATTTGTTGGCGCGCAGCACCATCATCATGGCATTCCAACGCACATAAGACCGCACAGTGCGTTCGATATCGGTATTGCCGGGAAACTTGGGTTGTTTATCGACCGGTATGGTGTTGATATAAGCGGTATTCGCCGAAAAAGGAATGTCCGAACCAGATTGTCTTGCGGTGCTGACCAGTTTTTCAATCAAAAAACTGGCGCGGTCGCTACCTTCTTTTTCGATTACGGATTCCAGCGATTCCATCCATTCCCTGGTTTCGTCTGGATCGATGTCTGGTATGCCGCTAGGGTCTGTGTTTAAGCTGTTTGTCATTAGGCTGCCTGGTAAAAAAATCGAGGGACATTTTATAAAAAGGATACCCGAAAAGGTTGGTTTCAGCATGTGTTTTTTCCGCTTAGCGCGGATTGAAAAAATTTATTACCCTAGCCGCAGCCAACCTTTTCGATTATGGGCAGAATTACGAGCTGCAGGACAGCATGGAACAACCGGCCCGTTGCTTGGCCCAATCGGGACGTTTAGCGGCAAATTGAGCCTTTTCCGGCTGCTCGGCATAGGGATTTCGCAACACCTCCAGCAGTTCCCGCACTAAGGCAAAATCGCCTTGTTCGGCCTGATCTATGGCTAGTTGCGCCAAATAATTACGCAGCACATAACGCGGATTAACGGCATGCATCGCGGCCCGGCGTTCGGCGTCGGGCCTAAGGTCCAGGGCGATACGCGCCTGATAGGCGGTAAACCAGGATGCGGCCAAGGCTAGGCTGACTTCGGTGAGCGGGGCATAACTGCAGTTTTCCAAGAAGGCTTGGAATTCCGCCGTGCTTTGCGCCGGGCCAAAATCCGCCAAACCGCGAAAAAACCAGGTCATATCGGTTTCCGCCGTTTCCAATAGTTTGAATAAGTCAGCCGTCAGACCTTCGTCTGTAGCGACGTCAAAACCTAGCAAGCCTAATTTGCCGGCCAGCGTGGCCTGCCAACCTTGCTCAAATGTTGCGGTATAGGTCTTTATGGCCTGCTCTAAAGGCTCGGCGCGTTTGATCAGCGGATAGAGCGCATTAGCGAACTGCACCAGATTCCAATAAGCTATTTTCGGTTGATTCCCGAAACGATAGCGGCGGCCTTGGGCGTCGGTGGTATTCGGCGTCCAACCGGGATCGTAATTTTCCAGCCAGCCGTAGGGACCATAGTCTATGGTCAAACCCAATACAGACATATTGTCGGTATTCATCACGCCATGCACAAAGCCCACCCGTTGCCAATGCACTATCATTTCGGCGGTTAACTTACAGACTTCGGTAAACCATTGCAGATAGACCTCGGTTCTGCCGGGCTCGCCCAAATGCGGAAAATCGCGGCGTATGGTGTAATCGCAGAGTTGTTTTAACCGGGTCAGATCATCGCGGGCCGTAAAAATCTGGAAGCTGCCGAAGCGGGTAAACGAAGGCGCCACCCGGCAGACCACCGCTCCTGGTTCAAGTTGCGGATTGCCGTCGTAAAACATGTCGCGTCTGACCCGTTCGCCGGTGAGTATCACGCTTAAAGCCCGGGTAGTGGGTACACCCAGATGGTGCATGGCTTCGCTGCATAAAAACTCCCGGATCGACGAGCGTAGCACCGCCAAACCATCGGCGCTGCGGGAATAG
>Ga0181528_10002961_pt1 | contig 10456 bp, 4 predicted proteins | sample PEATcosm2014_Bin_47_FD_119742 | JGI IMG/M metagenome (GOLD analysis project Ga0181528, IMG submission 119742) | Peatland microbial communities from MTU Mesocosm Facility, Houghton, MI, USA - PEATcosm2014_Bin10_10_metaG | ecosystem: Environmental > Terrestrial > Soil > Wetlands > Peat | place... | reverse complement strand
CCGCGCCGCCCGTCAGCTGGGTGAAAAGCTTCTCCAACGTGCCGGAGTTGTGCGCGGCAACCAATTCATCCGGCTTGCCGTCGAGAAGCAGTTCGCCCTTATCAATGATGACGACCCGATGACACACGCGTTCGACAACGTCCAGAATATGCGAGCTATAGACGATGGTTTTGCCTTCGCGGGCCAGCGTCTGGATCAGGGCCTTGAAGCCCACGGCGGCATTGGCATCCAGGCCGTCGAGTGGCTCGTCGAAAAAAACCACCGGTGGATTGTGCAGCAGGGCGGAAGTGATGACGACCTTGCGCCGCATGCCTTTGGAGTAGGCTCCGAGCAGCTTGTCGGTGAGCGTCTCGAAACTCAGATCGAAGAACGCGATAAACTGCTTTATGCGGGCGCGCGCCGCGTTTTGCGGAATACCGTAAAGCGCTGCGACCATTTCCAGGTATTCCAAGCCGGTCAGGGATTCGAAGACCGCTCCGGATTCCGGCACAAAGCCGACATGGCGTTTTACCTCCAAGGTTTCCCGCCGCAAATCGAATCCGCAAATTGAAGCGCTGCCGCTGCTCGGCTCAATCATGCCGGTCAGCATTTTCAACGTGGTGGATTTGCCGGCGCCGTTGGGGCCGAGAAAGCCGACGATTTGTCCGGCGGGGATTTCCAACGAAAGCGAGTTAACCGCCGTCTGGGTGCCGAAAGTCTTGGTCAGTTGGTCGAGGGAAATTACCATGCTGTTTTTGAAGGTTTAAACGAGGCTGCTGGAGATATCAATGGTAAAACGGTTTTAGTCAGGATCGGCTCCCCGCGGTGTGATGCGCCAATGAATTGATAGGGAAAGGGGCGGGGCGGAATTAATGAAAATGAAGAAGCCCCCATAACTGAATTATGCGGGCAAGTTTGTGGTGATTTGGTAGAGGAAAGTGAGAACTAAATCATCACCTAATTATTAACACACGTTTTGAAGGGGATCTAGAGATGGGGGCGATTCGTGGCCAGTGATGAAAATTTAGTGCTTTGTGTTTAATACGATTGGGGCATGCCTAATCTACCACCGTTTAGCAGATTTTGTTGCGAGCGTTTTCCGCCCGCAGCCTTGATCATTTCAGCGGCAGCTTTCTTTCCCTGATCGTTAACCTGGGGTTGAATCGACGGCATCTGATCAATGCCTAGCGGGTTCAATATTCCAAGCATTCCTCGTTTTAACATTTCAATACGAAAGGCGTTTATTGGCCGCATGTTGATTGCCAAATCCAATGGCGTCAGCTGACTAGTGTTGAAAGCTTTTACATCCGCACCTGCCTTCAACAGCAACTGCACAATGTTGGTCTCTCCTCCGAGCGCTGCCAAATGTAGCGCAGTATCCCCCGCTATGGCTCCTTGATCCGGTCCCATCATAAATCTCGGATCATGTTTATCCGGTTCAGATGCTTGATTTACATCCGCCTTGTTTTTGATGAGCAGGGCGGCTGCTTCCGCTGAGCCGCGGATTGCCGCCCACTGTAGCGGTGTAAGGCCGCGCCGGTCGACTTGATTGACGTTGGCACCCGCACGAATGAGCAAGCCCAAGGCATAAACTTGATTGTAAAATGCTGCCACATGAACGGGGCTTCGTCCCAACCCGCTGATGTCAGCACCACTTTTCAGAAGCAATTTCAAAATGTTCGTATAGCCGGCAGCGACGGCAATGTCCACGGGTGAAATTCTGTTAGTATCTTGATCAGACGCCAACGATTTGTCTTCAGCGAGCATCGACGCAACGCTTTTCAAATCATTGGCGTAAACCGCGTCGATAAAATTTTCCTTTGCACCGTGCTGAATGAGCAATACCTGTATGTCCTTCCGGTTTCGGATCAGCGCGTAACCCATAGGTGACAAGCCAAAATTGTCTTTGGCTTGTAAATTACAGTTTGCATTGACGAGCACACTGACCGTGTTTGAATCGCCGTTGGCGGCGGCAATATGGATTAAACCTTTGCCATAAACCTTGGCGTCTACGGCGGAAGGCTTTTGCTGGAGAATCACCTGCAAAGCGTCCGTGCGACCGGCCATGACCGCAGAACCTTCATCCCATTTCGCGCCGTGAGTTTCAAGCAAGCTGACCATGTTGGTTCGGTGTTGCATCACTGCGAGCCGTAATGGGGTCTGTTGGAATTGATTGGTTTGGTTTACCAGTTGTGGATCAGCCTCTAATAATCGGCCTGCCGCATCAATGTTGCCTTCGCGGGCCGCTTGAAAAATATCCGTTTCAGCACTACCCGGTGAGAAGCCGTAATTCGAATTTGTCGAATGGGCTGCGAGCAAGCGCGCAGTTTCACCTTGGTTATTTGTCTCATCCAAGCTCGCCCCCTGTTTCACCAGCCAATCAAACACATCACGCGTTCCTGACTTGGCCGCAATCTGCAAGGGGGTGTTGCCATCATTGTCGCGTGTCTGAAAGTCCACTTTGTCCTCGACGAAAATTTGATCAATCCCGCGAATGAAAAACAATGGCTGCTGACTCCCCAGCGCCGCCAAGTAATGTAGCGGCGTTTTCCCTTGATCATCTCTGATTGAAAAATCCGCTTTGGCTGCCGCCAATTTTATCAAGCAGGCCCCAGACGAGCTCCAGGGCCAGGACCCCATCAAGAACAAATGCGCAGGAGTTCGTCCCTTCTTGTCCTGAATGTTTGGGTTGGCACCGGCATCCAAAAGATTCTGAACCGCACCCTCGCTGAAGGCCAGACCCGAACTGGCAACCAGATGCAACGGGGTCATTCCCTCGTTGTCTTGCAGGTTGGGATTGGCCCCCGCAGATATCAGGAGGTGAGTGGCCTCATCCTTGAACGAGGTGTCCGAAATCGAAAGCACATGCAGCGGTGTCCGCCCTTGATTGTCCTGGGCGTTTACGTCGGCCTTCTTGTAAACCAGCAATTGAAAAGGTGAGTTGACGGGCGGATCATTGTCATCCCATAGGCCAATTTTTCCCGAAGCCACATGCAAGGGCGTTTGCCCCAAATTATTCGTGGCGTTCACGTTTGCGCCGCTGGCAATCAGGCTGGCCATGCTCTCAACCTTGTCCACGTCGTAAAAGCCGGTGCACAACCGATGCAACGCCGTGTTGCCGTCGGCGTCCCGTTCATCAACGTCGCCGCCATGCACGCTCAACAGTTGCAGAAGTTTTTCACGGTCGTCATCGAAGAAAAATACGCCGCGTCCGGTTTTCTGACCGACAATCAACTGCATGGGTGTGTCCCCGGCTTTGTTTTTGGCCGTGGCATCGGCGCCGCTGGCGAGCAGAAAACTGGCGGCTTGCAACAACGGGTTCGGACCTTGTTCATATTGCCCAACGGTCAGGTATTGCACGTATAATTTCTTGCTCGGGTCCTGTCCCACGCGCTCCAGCCAGTTTGTTGGCGGACGGTCGTAAATCATCAACTGCTCCTGCAACAGGATTTGATGAAGCAAACCGTTGCCTTCCGGATCGCGCACATTCACATTGGCACCCTTGTCCACCAGCAGTGCGGCAGCTCCGAGGTGTCCTTTGGTCACGGCGAGCTGCAGGGGCGTCAGGCCAAGTTCGTTTCGAGCTTCGAGGTTGGTTTCCGTTTCAAGCAATGCTGCCAGGACAGCAATATTCCCAGAGGCTGCTGCCTCATGCAGCGTCGTTGCGAAACCTCGTTCGGAAAGAGATGGCGAAGATTTGTCAGCCAACAGCAAGTGAATGCAATCAGACTGCTTCGCCCGAATCGCAGCGTCCAACGCCGTCCAGCCATTCGTATCCCGAACGTTTGTGGCGGCCCGCGCAGCCAGCAGAGCTTTTACAAACTCGACCTTGCCGGCAGTCGCCGCCAGATGCATGGCTGTTTGGCCTGCCAAGTTTGTGGCGTCAACCGGGACACCTGCCGTAATCCAGAATCCAACCATCCGAGGCCTGTCCGTCTGCACAGCCCAATGCAATGGCGTCTGCCCGTTGCAGTCACGGGCCAGAACCACGCTTTTATCCATGGCCACCAGATGCTTTGTTTGACTGGTGTCGTCCAAGGCTGTTGCTGCAAATGCGTCATAATCCGCGCCGTGCGCTATCAGCACTTCGAGGATTTTCTGCCAGCGTTCCGGGGCCATCGCATCGACCCTTGCCGCGAGGCTTGCCTCCTGAATCCGCAGCGAAGACACAAAATCGGGATTCGCTTTGGGAAGATAATCCGCCTTCAGCTGGTCTTGGATCTGGTGCAATTGTTCCACAGTTGAGTCCAAGTTGCTGGCGGCCTCGTTTGCTGAAAGTGAAAATGATTCCAGGATTGTCGGACAATTGGTGTTGGCGTCCTTGACTGAAACTCCCGCGCGGAACAGGGCTTGCACCGCCTCCAATTCTCCGCGTTGCGCTGCCACCATCAGCAATTCACCACCTTGCCGGGACAAAACTTCGCCGCTGGTTTTCATGCCGCGACGCGGTTGCTTGAGGTGTTTAGGTTTTTGCAGTGATTTTGACCCCAGCGGATGTTGCGAATCTTGTCCCAACATCCGGGGAATGAGCTTGCCGTTGCTTCGTGTGATGGCCAATTCAAACGGCGTGGTTTCATCATTCGAAAAAAGTTTGCCCTGAAAAGGCTCGGCACCGTAATCCAAAAGCAGGCTGGCAATTTCTTCGTTACCTTCTCTAAATGCAAGATGCAGCGGAGTTTCAAAACCAAACGCCATCCGGTTTGGATCAGCTCCGCATTCCAACAGAACTTTGCAAATATCAGGATGATTGCGCTGAATGGCAAAGTGTAAGGCTGTGTTTTGGCTTCCGGCGCTGTTATAGGTGTCTCCCTGCGCATTGATATCGGCACCCAGTTCCAGCAGACGTTTAACGAGTTGAACATTGCCTGCCGCTGCTGCTTCAAGCAACGGCTGCTTGCTCAAATTATCCACCGCCAAAACCAGATTTGTATTGTTCTCCAGCAATTGCGCGGCCGTATTGGTATCATTCATCGCGATGGCGTTGAGAAAATCCTGCACGGTTTGCCGGTCAGGCCGGCTTTGTGCATGAACGTGAAAGTTGCTGGCGAGATAAAATAAAACGGAAAGAATAGCGGAACTCACGCCGGAAATGCGTCTGCCTCGGATGGCTGTCATGACGCCATCATAATTGTTGAAGACGCCCACGCCAGAAAAAACTAATTCCAGTTGATATTCTAAGCGAAAGCATCTAATACGTTGATGTCATGAAAATCTCCACGGTTGTTTTCACTCTGTGGTTCGTCCATGTCTGCTTGGCTGCACGGGCAGAGACGATTTCTACAAACGGATCCGCACCTCAAACGGTGACGCGGCGGTCCATGCTCACGAGGGACGGCATTGTCACAACACCGGAACGAAAGACATCGCCACTGTTTCATGGGGCAGGCCTTCCTATGCCACCGATGCAGTATTCACGCTGGAAAATTCCTGAATCACAACTGCCGACAAATTACATTTCTGCAACCCGAGTTTTATTCGAGCAAGGTTTGGCGGATCCGCGCGATTGTGACTACCGCGTAATCGAGGTGGGCACCGGCAATGTCTGGGGCGGCGACGGCGGCGTGGTTGAAGCACACGGATGGGTTTTGCCGGGCAAAAATACATCCCATTTTGCAATTTGTTGGAACGGCCTCATCTATCCTGTTGTCAGCGTCGGAACCAATGCCGATTTGGAAAGGGATGTAGCCAACATCGAATCAAACGGCATCGTCACCTGGCGCTCTGCCTTGCCGGAAGGAATTACGGTGTCCACCCAATCCATGCTCGGAATAAGAGGGTGTCTTTTGTTGCGCCTTGGAAAAGTTGATCTGGCCACCCGTTATTGGCAGGCGCAGGTGAAACGCGGTCGGGATTTTCAAAATGAAATGTGGCCACGAGGAATGCCTGCCAGCCCACCAGCGACCAACAGCGAAGTCAAATTACCGGTGACAGACCCTTATCTTTTTTGGGCAACCGAATGGGCGTGGGGAATGTTTGACCGGACCATCTGTGCCCACATGCGCGGGGACGAAGCGCTGGCGCTGGTCACGGCACGCCAGCTTGCGGAAGCCCAGCCTAAAATCGAAGCGGAGTGTGCCAAGCGTGGTCTTAAAAGACAGAAATATTGGGATAATGCGCGTCAGGGAAAGGAAAGGCCTTACCTCGACTTTCTTGATCAACTGCCGCAATTGCTGGCCGATCTGGAGCGCCGGGCAAAAGAGGACGAACATGTGAGTGTGGTTCAAAGCGGCCTGCAAAACATCACCAACCAAAATGAACGCATCACTGCGCTCATTAGAGATTTGGATTTGGTTCAAGCACATCAATGGGGACAACCAGGTGGCGTAAATCTTCCAGAAGACCCTATCGTTTCAGCACTGATTCAAGAAGGTGATCCAGCCGTCGAGCCGTTGCTTGACTGTATGGAATCAGACAAGCGATTGACGCGGTCGGTTGGCTTTTGGCGTGACTTCTCATTTGACCGCACCGTGATTCCCGTGACGAATGCGGCAAATGCAGCAGTCCAGAGCATTTTGCAGGCAGGCTTTGGGAGCGAACAGGAGTTGCGTGCTTATTGGAACAAATACAAGGGCATGAATCTCGATGAACGGTGTTATGTGATTCTTAAAGATGATTCAGCCCGGAATCGATGGCTCGAAGCCGCCGCTCACATAACACAACCGGAAAATGTCTCAACTTTTCCAGGAGGTTTCAGCATGACCAAACCACATTCCTCGAATGCTCCAGTCCGATTGCGGGGAGAAATCTTGAGGGGCAAATCAAATCCTTCTGTAACCGAACTGATGGCGCGTCGGGCGCTTGAAATCCCTCTAGCAAACCCGAATTCATACGACATCAGCGCCGCTTGCGAGATGGGATTAAAACTGGCGCAGTGGGATATAGAGGCAGCCGGTCCCGTGGTCAAATCTTTGTCAAAACGTTGTGCTTCTACGATTAAATATTCAGGTGCACAACTGGGCGGATTGCTGACCAAGCTTTCACTTGCCCGCGCAGCAGCAGGCGATACAAATGCGTTCGAAGATTATGCGGCGTGGTTGCCAACCACGTCACCAGATCAATTGGGTTATTCAATTTTAGAATATTTTGAACCCATGGAAAAGTTTCCAACCAACGCGATTTTACAATCGGCGGCGGATAAAATGTTTGCCGACACCAACTCTGCGTGGAGCCGGCTGCCTTGGCAGAAATCCGGATCTGACAACCCGGCGTCCTCTGAGTTGTTCAGTTTGCCGGCTTTTCGAGACTTGCTGGTGCGCGAGTTGGATCGCAAGGAAGTTCGCGGCTCCATTTCTTGGCATTCACCCGACATGGTCAATTATTCGATAAGCAATTACATGAACGGAAGCTTCATTTACGATTTTCCAGAGGCCCAGCAGACCACCAATGGCACGAGTATGGATCTTCGCTGGTGTGACTGGATTGCACTGTCGCTCTCTAACGGCAAGCACCTCTCACCATACAATCCATTTGCCCCAGTCGAAAAACGCGATGAAGCACTCGAAAAGGTGAAATTACGGCTCCGTCATAAGCAAGAATAAGGGATTAAAAAATGGCAACCCTTAGCAATCGTTTCCAAGCTACAACATTAGACGATTAAGATATGCCAGTGCTCCGTTCAATTCTTGCGCTTTCATTGAAGAAGCGTGAGTATGAAAATTGAAAGTCAACCTCAACAAATACACGCCATGGCAAAACACACCTGTGCCTTCTGCGCCCAACCGTTCATCCCTGCTACCACGACTGTGGGCAGCGAGATTACCTGCCCCCATTGCGGAACAAAAAACACGATGACACAACCGGAAGCGCCAGTGGTTCAAATTCCAACATTAAAAAGCCAGACGCAGCGGGAGCCGGGTGAATCGCCAGTGGCTGCCATCGCGAACCGCCTCATCGACAACATTGAAAAAGTGATCGTCGGCAAGCGCAACGAAATCATGCTGACGGTGATGGCTTATTTGGCCGAGGGTCATGTGCTGTTGGAGGATGTGCCCGGCGTGGCCAAGACCATGCTGGCGCGCTCACTGTCGCGCAGCATTGGTTGCGACTTCAAACGCATCCAGTGCACGCCCGACTTGTTGCCCAACGACATCACCGGCAGCTCCATCTTCAATCCAAAGACCACCGAGTTTGAGTTTCGCCCCGGCCCATTGTTTGCCCAGATCGTGCTCGCGGACGAGATCAACCGCGCCACGCCGCGCGCCCAGGCCGCGCTGCTGGAAGCCATGGCGGAACGAAAAGTAACCGCGGATGGCAACAACTATGAATTGACGCCGCCGTTCCTGCTCATCGCAACCCAAAACCCGATTGACCATGAAGGAACATTCCCGCTGCCCGAGGCGCAGTTGGACCGGTTCCTGGTGCGGTTGAGTTTGGGTTACCCGCAGTTTGAAAATGAAGTTTCGATGTTGCAGCGGCTCAAGTCGCAGCATCCGATTGACACTTTGGAAATGGTGGCAACTGCCGAAGAGATTCTGACCTGTCAGGAAGCGGTTCGTCAGGTTTTTGTGGACGAAAAGATCATTCGCTACATTGTGCAGCTCATTCAAGCCACGCGGGAACATTACGACATTATATTGGGCGGTAGTCCCCGCGCGTCCATGGCGCTGGTGCATTGCGCCCAATCATTCGCGGCCATTCAAGGCTTTGATTTCGTGGTGCCAGACGATGTGAAGCACATCGCCACTTTTGTGCTGGGGCACCGATTGATTCTCCGCCCCGAAAGTCGGCTGCGGAAAAAAACGGTCCGCGGAGTTCTCGAGGAAATTCTGAACACGGTGCCGGTGCCGCAAATGCCAGTCACCGGCTTCGCCAAATGAAATGGATTCTGGGCACAATCGCATTGCTGCTCATTGGGCTGGCGCTGAAGCTTGGCCTGCTGGTTTACGCAATGTATGTGCTGCTGGGGATTCTGTTGTTGAGCCGCTTTTTTACGCGAACGTGGACGGAAAAGATAGTGGCCAACCGGCAATGCACCGGGGATGTTTTCGAAATTGGTGAACACATTGAAGTCACCGTTGAGATTGAGAACAAAGGCCCGCTTTCAATTCCGTGGCTGATCATCGAGGACTCCCTGCCCCGCGAAGTCCTGGTGCAAAGGCCCCGGCGGATCCAGGTGGACGGCGGCAGATTGACGCTCACTCGTCTGTCACCCGGCGAAGCGGAGAGTTTAAACTACATGGTTACCTTCCTCATGCGCGGCTATTATCAGTTGGGGCCGCTGCTGCTGGAAACCGGCGACGTATTCGGCTTGCACCGACGCTTTCGCGTTGCGGGCGAACCGCACTTCGCCCTGGTCCTGCCCAAAGTGCTGCCGCTTCAAGGCTACAATCTGGCTTCACGCCGGCCGCTGGGCGAAATCCGCGTAGTGCACCGGTTGTTTGAAGATCCGACACGTCTGGCCGGCGTCCGTCCCTATCAGCAGGGTGACCCGCTCAATCGCATTCATTGGCGGGCCACGGCGCGCACCGGCCAAATTCATAGCCGCATCTATGAAACTTCGCGCGTTGCGGGCGCGACGTTCCTGCTGGATTTCCACACCCAGAGTTATCAGGGCACCGGTGGCGCCACCTCGGCTGAACTGGCGATTGTCACCGTTGCCTCGCTCGCCAATGCGGTTTTCCTCATGGGCCAGCAAGCCGGGTTGATCAGCAACGGACGAGACGCGGCTGATCGAATTCGTGAAGAAGGGTGGCAGGCTGAATTCAATACGCGCGACGCTGCCCACCGGCGTGCGACCGAGCCGCTGGCCAACGACCGGCTGCGGCCACTCCGGGTTGAGACGCGCAAAGGCAGTGAGAAGCTTGGTGAAATACTCGAAACGCTCGCACGCTTGGAGCACACGGATGGATTGGATTTCTCAGAAATGCTGACGGCAGCCGCCTCCCGGATTCCGCGTGATGCCACGGTCGTGCCGGTGTTGCGGCAGGTCACCCCCGCGATTGCCATAGCGCTGGGCAGGCTTGTGCGCCGCGGTTTTCTCGTGACGGCGGTGGTGGTTGCTTTTGAAAAGGAAGCGATCCCTGATTGGGCGCAGCCACCGGAATGGGCTGGACTGCTGCTGGCGCAGGGAATCGATTTCCGACTGGTCAACACCGAAGAATCAATCATGAATCTTTGCGCGGAAGCGATTGTGAGGTGATTAATGCGCCCGGTTAAACCATCCAAAACCCTGGCTGACTACATGGTGGTCAGCATCAGCCCGGTGCTGATCATGCTGCTGGTGGGAAGCCTGTGTTTTTTCCTGATCGAAGTCTTTTTCCGGGGCGAGGCCGTCGACAGTGTCCGCTGGGTGATGTTTTGGTTTGTCCTGGCCGTGGTTCTCGTGTCCCGGATCGGCATCGAACAAGGCACCGGACAGGCGGTCGGATATGGTCTGGCCCTGGCGCTGGCAACCTGGTTTTACTTGGTTAGAATCCATCCAGCATATCTTCTGGGGATGATCCTGCTTGGCGTCGTCTGGTGGTGCGCCCACAAGCTG
>Ga0181528_10002960_pt1 | contig 10458 bp, 8 predicted proteins | sample PEATcosm2014_Bin_47_FD_119742 | JGI IMG/M metagenome (GOLD analysis project Ga0181528, IMG submission 119742) | Peatland microbial communities from MTU Mesocosm Facility, Houghton, MI, USA - PEATcosm2014_Bin10_10_metaG | ecosystem: Environmental > Terrestrial > Soil > Wetlands > Peat | place... | reverse complement strand
GCATAAGCCGGCCTCAGTACCTGCCGCATCGGCCCGGGACGTGAGTTAAGGCAATTCCTTGCGTAATCCAATGCAGCCGGCGTGTCGACGTCTTGCCAGAATGCTCCTCCAATGTCAAAGCCCTTGAAAGTTCCATTCTGCGCCATGGTCCGCACGCCATCCGATAGGGAGCAATTGCCATCGATCATGGCGCTCTCTAGCCATTGGAAAAGTACTGGTTGGCAGACGAACATCCCGGTATCCAATGCGTTGTAGCGTTTCAGATTCTTCCCGATGTCGACGATGCGGTCCCCTTCAAGCCTGACTTTGGTTGCATCGTCCAAGTCAAACACGCTCTCGATTTTGCGATCGACCCCAAGGATGACCTCATTCATGCCCAGTGGTTGCCGGAGCAAAGCCGCAGCTGTTGCCGGTTCAAAGATGTGGTCTGCCATCATCAACAGGAAAGGCTCGTGAATCAGGCCCTTGGCGCATAGAACGGAAACTCCATTGTTCTTCTTGCGATATTCGGGATTCTCAACCCAGGCAACATCGACGCCCCCGAAAGGCCGATTCTCGTACCACTCTTGAATCGTGCGACCGCGGTATCCCACCACGATGACAAATTTCTCGATGCCGGCCTCGCGGGCACCGGAAATGATGTGCTCCAGGAGCGGCCTACCATGAAGCGGCACAAGAGGTTTGGGCAATTCTCCAGAGCAAGCGGCCAAACGGCTTCCATTGCCGGCTGCCAGAATCAGAGCTAGTTTAGCGTTTGTCATAACGAGCCTCCACAAGTTCACGGTTTGCATCTCTGCTTGCCTTTCCGGAGCGCGGAAAGTAGTCGAAATGGTGAATGTCAACCTTTGTTTTGCCAAGCATCCGCGCCTCGGTGATGCTGGTGGTAGACGAGGGAAACCAGTACTCACCGCTCTTCCGAAACTCTTGCGTGAAATGCACACTATGGATCCAAACGGATGTGATCCTGGCTGGCTCGCCCTCGACGCGCGCCAGCGCGTAGTCTTCGGCATCAATCCATATCCGACCGCGAAACAAGTACTCGTCCTGGCGCTTAGGGGTCTCATCGATCACATAAGCGAGTCGGCCATCGAGACGAGCGGCCTTGATCATTTGAAATCCGTAGTTATCCGAAGTGACCCGCGTCCTGGGGCGTACCGATGGGCGCGAAGTTTCCGATTCCGATTCCGGCATCTTGCGTAGCATGAGGTTCGCTGACTTCCAACCTTGTTTGGAAACAACCTGGAAAGTTTCCGTGCCATCCGGACCGCAGGCCACACTCACCTCCATCCGGGCTTGTTTGTCAAAGCCTGGGTTGCCAAGTACGAATTGCCGGTTGCCCCTGTACCCTCCGGCGGCGGCTTCGCGTTGCACTTCGTGCGTGAACATACTGGCGATTACTTCATCCGCCGATGGAGCAGGCGCGGTGGTCGCCTGACCGATCAGCGGCGCCAATGCGCAGGCGAGCAAAGCCGAAATGAGGATGCGGAATCTCATGGTCAGAACTGGAATACCAATTTCCCGCGGTATTCTCTCCAGGCGGGGTTATAGAAACGTCCGAAGGTCGAGCTGGCGATGTCGTTCTGCACGTCGCGTGGATTATCGTGATTGAACATATTGAAAACGGAACCGCCTACGACGAGGTGCATGCGCTTGCCTCCGACGTGGAGTGTAGCGGGCCTGTTGATCTGCAGGTCGCAAGACGAAAACCACGGGAATCGCCGGTCATCACGTGGACCAATGTACTGGCGGTACTCGTTTTCGACCGAATAGGGAAAGCCAGTGTGCACGTCGTAGACCGGGAGAATGTTCAGTTTCCACGGCCCTGCAATGGTGGGCCAGATCAGGATGCGATTCGGGTCGTCGAAGAGCAGACGCGCGCGGGCATCAGGCTGAATCACCGCCTGCGGATAGTTCCCGATGAAGAGGAACGGGTCGTTCAGATCGCCGAAAGCCCGCGAACGCACATACGATGCATTCAAAGTCGCGCGAGGAATCTGATAGCGCCCAGTAACTTGGAACTCACGGTACGAATCGCTGCCCCCATTCGATAACGACATCAAGCCGGATTCCGCCCCCGTGACAGGAGACACTACGAAATCCCTGGCGGTGTTACGTTCCTGGTAGCCCGCGCGGGCGGTGAATCTGCTGGTGACCTGCCGTTCCAGTTCAATATTCCACGATGTGCTTCGCGGGCTCTGCAACCCGCCCACGATGGAATTGACAAAAGCGATCGAGTTGGAAACCTGGCCGCTGGAGTCGTACATCGACACCGTGCGCGCCGGCAGAGTTGGGAACGTTGGAAGCATCAGTGGCACGCGATCGTAGAAGATTCCAGCTCCTCCACTGAGCAGTGTCTTGCCGTCGCCTGTAAGTGTCAGAAGCATGCTGCCGCGTGGCGCGACGTGCGTGGAGCCTGTAACGGTGTCGCTATCCAGCCGCAAGCCGAAGCTGAAAGACAGCCTGCTCAAGGGCGCCCACTGATCGGAGACGTAAGCCGCAGTCTCGTTCTGGCCGACGTTGAAGGTCGAGGTGGGCGTAAACGCGATTTGTTCAATCGTGGTCCCCGAGGACCCGATTAGTTCGACGGGAAGAGAGGTTTCCAACCCGCTGAGTGAGGAGTGGGAGTAATCTACACCGGTCTTGATTCGATGTGTGCCAACGAACTGCCGAGGCGCAAATTGATAGCTCTCCTGCACGTCATACCGGGCCGTGCGCCGGCTTTGCCGGTTAAAGAATCCACCTGCGGTTGTGTCGATCATCAACTCGTATGGTTCGTTGCTCTGTGCGTTGGTATCAACGTCGTACGTTTTGAAGCTGAATTGTGAGATAAGAACGCTGTCGTCTCCGGTCACATACCGGTGCTGTTCATAAACCTCGTACCCGCGTTGACGGAAATCCGTTGTTGATGGCTGGGGCGTGAAGGTATTCAGCCCCATGTAGTCCAGCTTCTGCGGATAGATCGTTAGCGATACGGTGGCCGTCTGTTTGGAGCCGTGCGTGAGATCGAGCTGCGTATACGAGTTGAACCCTTCCAGCTTGGTATCCCGTTGCAACGGGGGCAGGCTATTTACTGGAGTCCGTACGAATCTGTATTCGAAAGACTGGGTGAATGCGGCTCTGTCTTTGAGAATTGGGCCGGTGAAAGTCATGCGCGGCGTGGCAGCGCCAAGTCCCGCGATGGTGCCGGCGCGATCGCGCCAGCGAGGAACGATGTTCTGAATCGTAAAGTGATACTTCTCGTAATTGCTTGTTTTTGTTTCAACCGTCGAAAGGGCTCCGGTCAGCTTGCCATATTGAGGGTCATATGGATTTGAAATGACCTGGACCGAAGAGACCACGTCAATCGGCAGGTTGATTGCGGAACTGCCTGAGGCCGGATCAGTCACGTTGGCGCTATTCACCAGAGCTCCGCTCTGGGTGCTGCGAGTTCCCTTCATATTGATACGACCGTCCGGACCACGAACTACGCCTGGAACCAGGGGAAGCAAGCTTTCAAATCGCTCGTTTGCGTTGGGTGCATCGGTGATGATCTTCTCGGAGATGGTCACGGAAGAAGTTGATACTTCCGCTTCGTTTGAGCTTCCCGTTACAGTGACTGAGGTCTTGACCTCAACTAGTCTCAGCTCCAGCGGCACCTTCAAATCGACTCCGGGAGTCACAGCGACTGATTGCTCTGCGTGCATACCGGGAAAGTCGGCTTCAATTGTGTAATCGCCGGGCGAGACTTCAGGGAAACTGTACTTTCCGTCAGCATCGGCCTCGGTCTCGCGGGTTGTGGAGCCTTTCAATACGACCTTTGCGCCTGGTAATACGGAAGGTCCTCCAGAGTCCAGAACCAAAACAGTGCCTTCAACAGTCCCATGCCTCACCGAGCTTTGTCCGCGTGCAGAAGAAGGAGAAAGCACACACAGGGCAAACATGACCGCGAGCACGAAGATGCTTTGGGGTTCGACCTTCCTCATTGCGCGAGCGCGCTCAACTACCGGATAAACAATTCTTGTGAACACGTCTGGTCCTCATCAGGCACTGCCTTCATTGCCACTTCGGTAATAGCAATAAGCTTGCCAAAAGTGAACCGCGCGCAATCGCTTAAGAATCAACAGGAGGATAGGGAGAATCGACGCATGAGTCGAAAGTGTCGATGACGAACGAAACAGCTTCGTCATATTTCAATTGTGACGAGAAGAGAGCTGACCCTTCGTAGAACAGCGGTTGCGGGTGCGGAGCGCTGACCCGTCGGAAAGGTTCAGCCGCCGCCTTCGCAGGAATGACAATGTGATGCTCTTCGAAATACGGAAGGACGCCAATGTTAGCAAGGTCAAGAGGCCCGACGCCGCCCAGCGCAACGCCGCCCCGTAAACGATCGACTCTCTAAATCTCCGAATCCAGATCGATGTCGCATGCTACCAAATTAGGAACGGCGAAGTTGGAAGAGGGCTTCGTGAACTCTTGCTGGCAGGCGCACTTTTCCATTCAGAGAATCAACGGACCGGAGCGCGAAGACTACCCTTTGCGAGGTCGGTCTCATTGTCAACGACAGATTGCGTCAATTGCGGCTGTGATATTTGATAGGGTCCGTAGTCGATCGTCAACACGGCCTTTCCGCCGACGCGAACCTTAGTCTCGCTTTGATTCTGCTGCGGGAGCCAAAAGTCACCAATCTTCGAATTTGTCTGGTGAATCAGCGTCTGCGCTATCCAGAATGAAGGATTCTTCGCGGGCTGGACCTCCATCCTGGTTACGGCACCATCCGCTGCATCAACCCATATCTTCCCTCGATAGAGATACTGGCTGCCCGAGACCGGATCGACTTGCAAAACATAGGACAACCGACCGCTGAGCGTCTCGCTGCCGAGCAACTTGAAGTTGTAATTGGCCGGCGTCAACGCGTGGGCGCCCTGATCTAAGGATGCTTCCCTTTCGCTTTCCAACGCGCGCTTGAGAACCTTTTCACAAAGCGTGTGCGAACCGCTCTGGGAAACGATCAGGAAGTTTTTCCCGGTAGCGGCGTCATACTCGAGTTCCACGTCCATCCTGGCGGTGATGCTCTTGAGGAAACCTCGATACTCCACTTCGTAATGACGCGGTGCTTGGTAGCGCATTAACGTCTTTGCCTGCGTCTGATCGTGATTCTCGATGGCCTGCACGATTTGGGCTGTGTCAGGTGTCGCCGGGGAGGGAACGGGGGGGGCACTCTGGGACGAAGACCCGGGAACCAGGAATAAGAGTGCTCCCGTAAGGAGCGAAAGCTGGCATAGGCGTTTACAGTAGCGCAAGTTCAAAGTTGGCTCCTAACTAACTTTCCGATGGGCTGGCATCACTACCCATGCTGAATACTGGTCCCGACCGCTCCGGATCTCTTCATTGCCACCGAAAGGATTCCTCTGGCCCTGTGCAACCTTGACTTGGCGGCTCCGAAGTGCATTCCCTGCGCGCGCGCAACCTCCTTGAGAGAGCAATCGTCGAAATCGCAAGCCTTCAATATGGATCGATACTTTGGGTGCAGTTTCAAGGCCTCGCGACGCAACAGCCCGCGAAGTTCGCGATGAGAGTAGTCCTCTTCCGGATTCCGGCGCACATCCCGCAGGCTTCTCAAGGAGAATCGAGCCTCATCACCTTCTTGTTCGTCGAGGTTGATCCAGCGAACGTGCTTTTCCCTCCTCTTGTTGGAGAGCGCTGTATTGACAGCGATGGAGCACAGCCAGGTCAGAAAGCGAGATTCCGCGCGGAACCTTTGAATGTTTCCGCATGCGCGCAACATCGTTTCCTGAACCAGGTCGTTGGCTTCATCTGCATTCGCGCTATAACGGCGCGCAAAGCAGTAGAGAATCTTCTGGTGGCGGCAGAGCAACTCACCCAGAGCGCCGGACTCTCCGTTCTGGGCCGCGATGACGAGTTCTTCATCGCTACGCTGCCAGCCGCCACCTTCTCTGGCCTGGAACATAGGTCCAGGACTCAATTCGCTTGAAATCACTAACTCCGGCTTATATTCCGCCTGCATTCAATCCTCCATACGCGCCTGGAATCGGCGCCATCGTGATCGTCATGCAGAAAAGATCGTCGTTGTTCCGCATGTTTCTTTTACCCTCGAACGTTACTCAACCCAGATCGCAAATTTCTTCTAATTCTTTTTTTGCCTGCCACCGATGTTTCGATCATTCGCGCCAATTCCTCGACTGAGATTTCGCAGTTCGCTTTGTGATCGCAGAGATGATCATCCAAATACTTTGCTTGCTCGCCGATCACAAGGATCACCGGCTCGGGCCAACGCCGGCGGATGTACTCGGCCGCGCAACGCAATTCCCGCAGGGAAAAGGAGTGGTGAAAAACGGCGACATCCACCGACACAGCTTCTGGTAGAGCACAAAGATCCCACAACTTATTCACTCCCCAAAAACTGCTCTTCCGCCGAAAGGGCAAGGCTTTACGGACTGCTATCCTCCACTCCTCGATACCAAGTGAAAGTAGATTCATGGTCTTTCTCATATCTGGCGTTCCTGTTGCATCGGTGCTGCTCGATCTTGAGATAGAGCAATGAGGATGCCAAATCCGCGATAAACTATCCCTTTTGTTTTCAGCATCGATTTCCACCCATGAACAGCGGTGTCGAAACTGTCGTCGTCAGTTTCGAATTTTTCACGACACTCTCGCTTGACCACCGGCTGAACGATGACCTTGCCAGGTGCGTCGGCATCTTTATGTAAATCCCTGCAGCCCGTTGCGAACTGGATGAACTGCGTTTGTCTCTGGCAACGTAAGTCATTGCGTTCGAGACTGATCAGGCAAGCGTTCCGTGATGTTGTATGCACCTGTTCGTCGCGCGATTGTTGCTGGATACATGAGATGGAGAACGATGGCCTTGCAGTTTGGCACCTCTCTTGCTTGAGTCAGATCAAAGTGGCGCCCAGGGGCAAGAGCGAAAAACAGCAGCCCCGGTGAATTCCATGGTGTCTGCGCGTTGGCAAGGTCGAAAGCTGCTCAGCACTCCGATCGCACGATGATTCGGTTGTTCCGAATGAAGGTTGAGCATCAGAAAGAGAGGAATTGGATATGGGTTCACGAAGCCTGAGGTTGATCTGTTTGAGCCTGATGGTTATGGGCTTGGCCTTTGTTTCAGTGGGATGTAAGAAGGTGCAGCCAATCAAACTTGATTGCAACGCCACTCCGCCTTCCATCTACCCTGGGGAACAGGTGACTGCTACCGCCGCAGCCAGTTCGATAAGCACCAAAAAGAACACCGACGTGGTCTATAGCTGGTCGGGAACTGGAGTCGTGGGTAACGGAACCACGGCCACGGTAACGACCGATGCGTTGAATCCCGACAGCTACATGGCGAAAGCGGTAGTGAAGGAAGGCAAAAAGGGCAAGGAGGGGTTGAAGCCCGGCGAAACGGCGGAATGTTCCGCCACCTTCAGGGTGAAGGAGTTTGAACCGCCGACGGTCAGTTGCCTGGCGAACCCTTCAACGCTGAAGCCCGGAGATGCCAGCAAGATTACCTGTACCGCCGCCAGCCCGCAGAACCGCCCCTTGACATACACATACGCAGCTACGGCTGGAACGATCACGGGCGTTGGCTCCGTGGCAGCCTTCTCTTCCAGAGGTGTGCCCACCGGTTCGGTGGGGATTACATGCACCGTTTCGGATGACAGGAATCATACGGCGAGCGCGGATACGAGCGTGACCATCGTAGCTCCGCCTTCTCCTCTGGCCCCGCATGTACAGACACGGTGCAGTCTCTCGTTTGCAAGAGATAGCATGCGGCCTACACGCGTGGACAATGAAGCCAAGGCTTGCCTGGATCAGATTGCCATCGATCTGAAGCAAAACCCTGATGCGAGAGTAGTCATCGTCGCTGACTCGAACGCGAATGAGAAGCTGATCACTGCGAAGCAGGAGAAAGTTGCGGCCAGACATAAACGCTCCAAGGTCGAGTACTTTGACCAGCAGCGTGCAGTCAACGTGAAGGACTACATGGTTAATGACCAGGGTATCGACGCCAGTCGCATCAGCGTGGCCACCGGAACAGGGGATGACAAGAATGCACAAAACTACCTGGTACCTGCCGGCGCCACTTTCGCAAATGACGTAAAGGGTACCATTGCGGTCGACGAAACGAATGTGAAACCCGAGGGACGCAAGCCTCTGCCTGAGCGCCATCACGAAAAGGCAATCGCAAAGCAAGGGCAGTAGCTTGCCGGGGTGTGACCCGGCTCTCCTCTTGGAAGGTGACGAGAGCCGGGACCCCCAATCAGTCCGAGTGTCCGGGTAGAAAACATGGAGGTTAAACGATGAGTGTGGCAATGATTCTCGTAAGCGCACAGCTGGCTGGTACGGCGCTGTCTTTTTCATTCCTTGTCCGGGTCCGGCGGCTTTCAGTTGGGATTCGGTCAATAGTCCCCTCTTACCAGCGCTCGCACGCGGGGAGCGACGTGACGGAACCATCTGGGATTGATCAGATATTCAGAGCGTGAGAAAGGCAGACCTGAGCAATGGCAAGCACTGCGGCGCAGGTAGCATTCAAAAGCGGATGGAGCGTACGCACTCCGCATCTTGTATCGAGTAACCGCGAATTCCGTCCCTGGGCAACGAGTACTCCCCTGGGGACGCTGCCAGCAGTGGCCTTGCGGGAGTTCGAATCGATCATGTCCATTGTGGACTACGATGCGGGCCGCGTTCTGTTCCTGGAACAGGAGTCGCTGAGCCAAGTATTTGTTGTCCTTGCCGGTGACGTCAGACTGTCGCTCCAAGACGTCGGTGGCAGGAGGCTGACCCTTCGAATTGCAAGGCGGGGCGCTGTACTTGGAATGCACTCCACATTATTTGGAACACCTTCCGAGTGGTCGGCAGATACCCTCTATCCGTCGAAGATCGGCTTGATCGAACGGGGCGTCTTTCTCCACTTTGCGCAGCGGTATCCTGAGGTACATCGCCTTGCGATAATCGAGCTGATGACAAATCTCGGACACGCATGTGCAACACTGCGTATCGTGGGAATGACGACCTGTGTTCGCAAAAGATTGGCATCGCAATTATTAGAGTGGGGACAGCAAGGGAACATAACTGGAGACCAGACCCAGTTTCGCATGGCTTTGACTCATTCTCAGATCGCGGAGTTTATCGGCGCAGTGCGCGAGACTGTCACGCGTGCTCTGATTGCCTTCAAACAACGCGGACTGGTAGAGATTCGGGGCAGTATCCTGAGGATCCCCAGTACGACAGCTCTCAAAGAGTACGCGGAATGCGGTCATTGAGCCTTTCCTGCGCGCCGCTTAACGAATGGGCGTTAATGATCGGGTAGTAATCATTACGGATCACCCCGGCGATGATTACGTACGCTTAACATTTAGAACTCAGCTGTTCGTCGACACACGCGCTGCTATACATGGGATCGAGTCGTCGAAATTGTTCGCTACCGAAGACTTCGACTGCTCGAATTTCTCAAAGCCTCGCCAGACTCATTCAAGGAGCATGCTGGCTGCAGATGATTCGTCAGGGACGGTATCGCCAGCTTCCATTTCGCAGTGACCAGCACGTAAGTTCCCCTGATTAGCACGCTTTGGCCGCCGATAGACCTTCGAATTGTCGTCGACAGTTTCGACAGAGTTTGCGGTTGGCGGAGATCCCTTCTGAAAACAATGAAGTTAGCAACTCAGAAGTTTGGCATTCCCCTTGCATTTCCTCAATGGTGTGAGGAAAGCAATGATGTATTGGAAATACCTGCTCTTGATTTGCTTAATGACGGTAATGCCGGCAATGGCGGAGGACATTGCATCTCCCGGCGTGCTGTTTGGAAGCATCAGCGGTACTGTACTCGACGTAAATGATGGTCTTGTCCCCGGCGCCCTCGTCACGCTCCAATGCTCATCCCCCTGCGAGAACCAAACGGCAACTGCAAGCGACATCGGGGCTTTTAATTTCCCTGGGCTCAAGTTCGGAGTTCCTTATCAAGTTCGCGTTTCCATGGATGGTTTCGAGAATTGGACCTCTCCCGCTGTTGTCTTAAAGCCGGATCACTCAGTTTTCTTCGTGACTGGAATCAAGCTCAGGATCGCGGACCCAACGACATCGATTACGGTTTATGCTTCTACCGTCGAAGTTGCCACCGAGCAGGTACATGTCGAAGAGCAACAGCGCGTTCTGGGTTTCATTCCCAATTTCTATACCGTGTACGACTCCGAGAATGCCGTGCCCCTCACCGCAAAGTTGAAATTTCAACTTGCGATGAGGGTTTCTGTCGATCCGGTTACCTGGACAGGAGTGGCATTTATGTCTGGCGTCAGGCAGGCCGCGCGGACCCCCAACTATGTACTTGGCGCCAAAGGATACGGCCAGCGTTTCGGCGCCGAAGCTGCCGACGGATTCAGCGACATCTTGATCGGTGGCGCTATCCTGCCGTCTGTTCTGCATCAGGATCCACGCTACTTCTATCAGGGCACAGGAACGACAATATCTCGTCTG
>Ga0181528_10002959_pt1 | contig 10459 bp, 9 predicted proteins | sample PEATcosm2014_Bin_47_FD_119742 | JGI IMG/M metagenome (GOLD analysis project Ga0181528, IMG submission 119742) | Peatland microbial communities from MTU Mesocosm Facility, Houghton, MI, USA - PEATcosm2014_Bin10_10_metaG | ecosystem: Environmental > Terrestrial > Soil > Wetlands > Peat | place... | reverse complement strand
TGCCCGCCTGGGCGACGCCGAATGCAAAGACGTGCTGCAGAAGTGGCCCAACAGCCAATACGCCACCCAGGCCGCCGATATGGAGCGCAGGATTCAGGAAGTGCTGGCTGAAGCTGAGGAGAAGGTCGCCGAGTTCTATCACGGGAAAGGCGGCAACGGGTACTTCGCTTCCGCCACCCGGGCGAACACCCTGGTGGATACCTATCCCCTGTATAGCCGCGCCGACGACGCCTTATGGCTCGCCGCGGACGACTACAACCAGATGGGCGACAAGTACGAAAACCAGCAGGCCGACATGTACACGCGCCTGGTGCGCGATTATCCGCTGAGTCTCCATGCGGAGGACGCCAGGCGGCAATTGCAGGCGATGGGCCGCCCCGTTCCCGATGCCAATCCCGTGGCCGAAGCTCGCATGAAGTTCGAGTTGCAGAATCGCCAGAAGCCGGGATTTCTCAGCAAGATTGTAGACCCGTTCAGCGATCGGCCCACTACCTATAACGCCGCCAAATCGGGCAATCCTCAAACCGCAACTTTTCAGCCCGGGATGCCGCTCGATGTGCCCGAGGCAGCTCGCGGCAACACCGCCGCCGGAACCGAGAGCACCGTAACCATCGGTACTCCCAACCGCGATATTCTGAACTCGGCCCCCGAGGCGCGTCCGGCCGCCGGTTCGACGCCGCCGGCTACGGGTGACACTTCCACCGACAAGCCTGCCGCGGATAAACCCGCCGACAAACCGGCCGCTCCTAACGCTGCCACCAATACTGTCACCGCGACCACCACCGCTCCGGAAGGCGCCCCCGAAGGCAGTATCGCCGTGACCGCGGCCAACGCCAATGCCAAGTTGGCCGCACTCAAGAAGGCCAAGCAGCAGCAGCAAAAGGCTGCCGCGCCCAAGCGGCGCGCACGGCCGGCGGACCGCAAGAGTACCGCGCCGGCGCCCCCTACCGCTCCGTCACCTACGCAGACGGCCGCGCCCGCGCCAACTCCGGTGGCCAAACCTGCCGGTAACGGCGGTGGCGTCCCGCAACCATGAGCCGGATTCTGCTGGTGGACGACAGTCCGCACGCCCAGCGCATGGGTGAGCGGATTCTCAGCGATGAGGGCTATGAGGTCGTCACCGTCAGCAACGCGGATTCCGCTTTAATTCGTTTGGACGACGTCGACCCGGACTTGGTCCTGGCCGATACCGTGATGCCCGGCAGAACGGGTTACGAAATCTGCCAATATCTCAAAATGAGTCCCCGGCACCGCTACGTGCGCGTGATCCTGACCGCCGGCGTGCTGGAAGCCTTCGACGAAGAGCGGGCCCGCCAGGTATCGGCCGATGGCACGCTCAAAAAGCCGTTCGAAGCCAGCGCCCTGGTTGCCGCCGTGAAGCCGCTGGCGGAAGCGGCCGCCAGGGATCGCGCCTCGGCTTCCGCCGGCCCTACGGCCGGGGCCGCGCCCCAGGAGGCGAAGACCGAAATTCCATTCGTTGCGGTGGTCGATTCCGAACAGGTGCGCGCCGCGGTGATCGTAGCGCTGGATGCAGCCCATGAGACCATGGTCGACGAGATCACGCGCCATGTGCTCGCCGCCATGCGCTCTGGCAACGCCGAGCCCCGCCAGTTCGAACAGAAAAGTTTCGAGCAGAATATCCCCGAACCGCGCGTGCGATTGCCGCGGGTCTCCGAACCCGCCCCACCCGAGCCGCTTCTCGCCCCGCACCGGGCCGAAGCGCCGAAGCTGGCAACCCCCCCGCCGCCGCCCGAGGCCGAGCCGGTCCGCCGCGTGAACCCGCTGCGCATTCGCTCGGCATCCATCCTCGGCCTGGATTACGCCCGACCCGAACCGCCCGCGCCCGACCCCGAGTAAACGATTCCCGAATAAACTTGAGATATGCCCGATAACAGCTTTGATGTCGTTTCCAAGATTGAAATGCCGGAAGTGCTCAACGCCGTGCAGCAGGCGCTCAAGGAAGTGCAGCAGCGCTTCGACCTGAAGGACACCCACTCCAACATCGAGCTCAACGAAAAGGAAAGCAAGATCATCCTGGCCAGCAAAGACGAATTCAAATTGAAGGCCGTGATCGATATCCTGGAGTCGAAGCTGGTCAAACGCAAAGTGCCCCTGAAGGGTCTGCAATTCGGCGAAATCATCCCCTCCGCGGGGTCGACTGTGAAGCAGGAGATCACCCTGCAACAGGGCATCGCGATTGAGAAAGCTCGCGAGATCGTCAAGAAGATCAAGGACAGCAAGCTGAAGGTGCAAGCCTCCATTCAGGGCGACTTCGTGCGCGTCGCCGGCAAGGATCGCGATACTTTGCAGTCGGCCATCAAGATCCTGCGCGATACCGATTTCGGCATCGACATGCAGTTCATCAACTACCGAACCAATTAGGGGATCGCCCGGTAACGCAGCTCCTTACCGAGCCGCGACCGTATGGGAGCGGTTGCGCTCGTCTAACAAAAAGTCGACTATGCCCCGCCGAATCGAATCGCATTGGATCCCCGGTCCCGCCGGCCGTCTCGAGGCATTGCTCGAAGAGCCTGAAAACGCGCTTCCGCGGCTCGCCGTGGTGCTCTGCCATCCCCATCCGCAATACGGCGGGACCATGCATAACAAGGTGGTCTACCGCCTGGCTCGCGGACTGCGCGCCGCCGGCGCAGTGGTGCTCCGCTTCAACTTCCGCGGCGTGGGCGCAAGCCACGGCGAGTACGGCGCCATGGCCGGCGAGATCGAGGACGCGCGCGCGGCGCTTGCCTGGCTGCGGGATCGCTACCCCGAACTTTCCTACGCGCTGGCCGGCTTTTCTTTCGGCGGGCGGGCGATCAGCGAACTCGCCTGCGAAATCGGCGGCGCGCAATTCCTCCTGGCCGCCGGGTTCTCCACGCGTCTCGGCAGCACGGATTATTTGCAAACCTGCGCGGTCCCCAAGATCTTCATCCAGAGCACGCATGACGAGTTCTCTCCGCGCCCCGATTTCGAGCGCGTCTACCAGAGGTTCGCGCAGCCCAAGCGGGTGGTGTGGATCGAGGCGGCCGACCATTTCTTCGCCGGGGCGTTGCCGGAAGTGGAAGCGGCAGCCGCCGTGGCGGCCTCATCGTGAGGCCGCTGACAAGCGGTGGCGCACCCTCCCAATTGAGCCGCCCCATAGAGCGATGGCGATGGGAAGACCGGGACCAGCCGTCGCGGTTTTGGGGCGCTCGCAGAACGCTGCGGCGTGAAGCGTGACGGCCCAAATCGCGAAACGTCAAACCGATGCCTGTCGCGGCCGGCCGCGCCAAGGGATTTCGTAATGGTCCTCCGCGATCCGGCGGTAGGGTCACCAGCCGGCATGCGGTGAGGTTCAACGCGTCGCGCATGAACGGATATCCGGCTCCTCAATCCATACCGGGGTTCCCATGACGCGCGCGGGTAACTCCAGTACCTGTGCCATGTGCGCAGATAGCTTAGTAGCGCGTAATACCCGCGATCAGGCGTGTAACGGAGAATGGCCGTTAAGCCAACTGGCCGCCGCGCCCCTCCGGATACCACTCGGCCATCAATTGGGCAGGCGCGCCGGGCACAGGTATCCGCCAAGACCTCCAGTTACGGGGCCAGCGCCCCGCTCGCCGGAATCCGTTGTCCCGGATGCACGATAACCGCCCGTACCCATGCCGGGCAATGCGCAAAGGCGTCCCGAGGACAGCGTGCGCTGCACCAGGCACCGGTCCGTCCCGTTCCAACCTTCCACCCGCACCGCCGCGCCGCGCCGTTCCACCTTGTAGACCGCCGTGGCGCCGTATTCCGCGGCCAAGGCCGGCAGAGACCATCCGGCGGGATCGAGCATTCTCATGCCGCCTAGCCGATCCATCGAGATTACGACATCCTGGAGGGTTGAATCGCCGGAAGCGGCGACATCCAGGATATCCTCGGCCTGCTGCAGAAAACCTCGCACGAAAAAGCTTATCGGCCGCAATCGCCGTTTTTTCTAACGTTTGACAAGCCGGGGCCCTCCGAGGTAAAAAACAACATGGAAAATCCCACACGGCGCGTTTTTCTCGCCGCCAGCGCCGGCGCTGTAGCAGCCCGGATCTCCTTAGCACAGACCCCGTCCGACCTCTGCTCGCTGACTCTCAAGCAGGCCGCCGATGGCATTCGGGCCAAGAAGTTTTCCGCCGTCGATCTCACCGAGGCCTGCCTCGATTCCATCAAGACGTGGAATCCGAAACTCAACGCCTGGATCACGGTGATGCGCGAAAAGGCCCTGGCGCAAGCGAAAACCCTGGCCGACGAGCAGGCAAAGGGTCGGATCCGCGGACCGCTGCACGGGATTCCCATCGGCATCAAGGACAGCATCGACACCGCCGGCGTCCGCACCACTGCCGCCAGCGCGGTCTACGAGTACCGCTTTCCCCCGGAAGACGCCGAGGTGGTCCGCCGTCTGAAAGCCGCCGGCGCCGTGATCGTCGGCAAGTGCAATATGCATGAGTTCGACGCCGGCGCATCCTCCGCCGTCAGCTATTGGGGCCCGGTGCGCAATCCCTGGAACCTGGAACGCATTGCCGGCGGACCCTCGGGCGGCTCGGCCGCCGCCGTCGCCATGTGCAATTGCTTCGCCGCGCTCGGCACCGATTGGGGCGGCGGCATCCGCATTCCCGCCTCCGATTGCGGCGTCACCGGCCTCAAAGCCACTTACGGCAGCGTCAGCCTGCGCGGCATCGTCCCCTTCGCCTGGTCGCTCGATCATTGCGGACCGCTGGCGCGCAGCGTGGAAGACGCCGCCCTCGTGCTCCAGCAGATCGCCGGCTACGACCATCTCGATATCGATAGCGTCGATAAGCCCGTCCCCGATTTCACGGCCGCCCTCTCCACGCCGGTGGCGCAGCTCCGCATCGGCATCGCCGCGCAATTTTACGATCATCTGGATGACGACGTCGCCAAGGCCGTCGAGGAAGCACTCGGCGTTCTCAATAAATTGACCAAGGGATCGCACGAAGTGGGCCTGCCGGCGCTGCTGCATGCCAACGTGACGGCCGAGATCGCCGCTTACCACGAGAATCTCCGCGGCGTGAATGGCGGCGGATACGAAGCATCGACCGCGCGCGTCTTCCCCAGCGGGCAGGACACTTCCCGCGCGGTCGACTACATTCGCGGATGGCGCGACCTCACCATGGTCCGCCGCACGGTGGACGAAGAAGTTTTCGCCAGGCAGACCGTGGATGCCCTGGTCGCTCCCGCGGTCCGTCACGTGCCTGCGCTCATCGAAGAGGCGCTCATTCCTGGAGGAGGTGGCGGAAGCCGTGGCGGTGGCGCGGCCGGAGGCAGCGGAAATGGGCGCGGAGGCGGGGGTGGCATCAGCGGCGCGCGCGCCGTGCCGGATGACGACGACAACACGCGCCCGTTTAACGGCTACGGCCTTCCCGTGATTTGCATCCCGTGTGGATTCTCCAGGGAAGGCTTGCCCATCGGTCTGCAGATCGCCGGACCGATGTTTGGCGAAGCCAACGTGCTGGCGCTCGCCAGCGCCTTCCAGCGCGAGACCGACTGGCACAGGAAGAAGCCCGGCCTGCAGCTCGATACCAAGGTGCCCATGCTGTCGAAGAACGCTTCCGAGCAGACCGGCGGCTAGCCGGAAAAGGAATCGAGATGCAGAATCCAGGCGACCCTATTTATTGGACCCTCAAGCAGGCTTCCGACAACCTCCGCGCGCGCAAGATTTCCTCGCTGGAGCTGACGCAAGCCTGCCTCGACCGCATCGCCACCTTCAATCCCAAGATCGACGCATGGATCACGGTGATGAACGAGCAGGCGCTGGCGCAGGCCAGGGCTCTCGATAAGGAGCAGGCCGCCGGCCATTGGCGCGGCCCCTTGCACGGCATTCCCATCGGGCTTAAGGACAACATCGATGCGGCGGGCGTGCGCACCACCGCCGGCAGCAAGACACTGGCCGGCAATATTCCATCCGCCGACGCCGAAGTGACGCGCCGCCTGCGCGCCGCCGGCGCGGTATTCGTGGGCAAAGCTAACATGCACATCTTCGCCTCGGGCGCGACTTCCGCCGTGAGTTATTACGGGCCGGTGCGCAACCCCTGGAATCTCGAAATGATCGCCGGTGGATCGTCGGGCGGATCGGCCGCCGGCGTTGCCATGGATCACTGCTACGCCGCGCTCGGCACCGATACCGGAGGGTCCATTCGCACGCCGTCGGCGATGTGCGGGGTTACCGGCCTCAAGGCGACGTACGGGCGCGTGAGCATCCGCGGCATCGTTCCCCTCACGTGGTCGCTCGATCACTGCGGTCCCATCGCCCGCACGGCCGAAGACACCGCGCTGGTGCTCGCAGTGATCGCCGGGTACGACCGGCTTGACCTGCAATCCGTCGATCTCCCGGTTACCGATTACGTTGCCGCCATCGGCGCGCCCGTGGCACAGTTCCGCCTCGGTATTTCGCCGCAATTCTACGATGGCCTCGAGCCCGGCGTGGCGGACGCTGTCGAGGCCGCCACAGGTGTCCTCGTGAAGATGACCAAGGGTGCGAAGGAAATCGCAATGCCTTCGATTCTCGGGACTGGCGCCAACGGCGAAGGCGGCGTGTATCGCGAAGAGCTTGGCAACGCCTTCGTCCGTACCGAAACGGAATCGGCCGGCGGAGGCGGCGGTGGGGGCGCCGAGGGCCGCGGCGCGGGCGGTGGGCTCGGCGGCTCGCGCGCGGTCGACTACATCCGCGAGTGGCGCGCCCTGCGCCTGCTGCGCCGCACCGTCGACGACGAGGTTTTCCGCAAGCAGGAAGTGGACCTCATCGTCACCCCGACCATCCGCGAGGTGGCGTGGAGCATCGAGGAGGAACTGACCCGCGCCGCCAACGCCCGCGCGCGCAATCCCAAGCCCGGCAACACGCGCGCGCTCGACGACTACGGCTTGCCGACCATTACCGTGCCGTGCGGATTCTCGCGTACTGGCATGCCCATCGGCCTGCAGATCAGCGGCGCGAATTGGCGCGAAGCGGACGTGCTCGCGCTAGCGCACGCCTATCAGCGCGCCACCGACTGGCACACGCACCATCCGACCCTGACGGCCGATGCCAAGGTGCCCACGCTCTCGAAGGCCGCCGCGGGTCAAACGGGCGAGGCGGTGGGACGATAATCGATGTGGCGCGCGCTTCCGCGTAAATGCCACATAGATTTTAGTGGGGCGGACCCCGAGGTCAGCGCGGAAACCCTTGTCCCAATTGCTCTCGAAGAATCGGTTCCGAATACGCCGGTAAAAGCCGAGGAGGGTCCCCCCACAATTTGTGCAGTTGTCCGGAAAATGGGAAAACTATACGGCATTAGGCTTCATCGCGGGGCATGCCTCAGCTTGCCCAGGCGAGTAAAACTCCCCCGCGCCGCCGCAGACTGAGAGCCTGCGGCCACTTAGATGAATCTTATTTAATTAGCCACCTCTTGCCACTTACTTCGGGTCCATGCTATCTTATTCGAGGTTTGCAATTTTGGAAAGGAGGCACACTTTTTGCTTAGCGGAACCTACTTACTAACCGACAACCCGGAATCCGGCGCGCGCAGCGGTGGCCTGCTTTCCTTCCGCCTGTTCGTCTGATCCCCACCCATAACTTGACTGGCCGCTTGAGGCCGAAGTGTCTCCAGCGCTTTCTTATCTCCAAAAACTATATGACGAACCAGATCCGGCTGGCGCCGGCGCAGCAAGCTGCTGCCGACCGCCTGTCGAACGCCCTTTCCAAATGCGAAATCTTCGTATTGCGAGCCCAGCCCGGGATGGGCCGGACCACTGTGCTTTCGCATTTATACGGCACGGCCGGCGGAATCTTGCTCGGGGTGCGCCAGTTCCTCAACGAGTTGACCGTCCGCACGCCGGAAGCCATTGAAGAAGCCTTTCTCTCCATGCTCGACCGGGCGCTCTCGGCTGCCGACTTAGTAATTGTCGACGATCTGCACCTGCTGACAGCCATCGTCGATAGCTGCAATTACTGGCGCGCCAATCTGCTGGAAGCCGCCCTGACAGCCGTCATGACTGAGGCCATGGCGCAAAACAAGAAACTGATATTCGGCACGGATGAAACCGAACCCGCTGCCGTCGGTCGCCGCGCCTGCATCGTCGGGATCGCCGAATTTTCGCCCGCTGACTACGCCTCGATTTGTCAGGCGTGGCTGCCAGCGGAAATCGGAGCCGGCATCGATTACGCCAAGGTGCATCGTTTCGGCCCGGCATTGTCGGCGCACCAGTTGAAAGGCGCCTGTCAGTCGCTCGGCGGTGGCTCCACTCTTACCACGGACGAACTCATCGCCTATCTGCGCGAACATCACCTGGCGAGCAATGTCGACCTCGAGGAAGTCACGCCGGTGGATCTGCGCGATCTCAAGGGCGTCGACGACGTAATCCGCGCGCTCGAATCCAAGATCGCGCTGCCGTTGGAAAATGACGCGCTCGCCACCCAATACGGCCTCAAGCCGAAGCGCGGTGTGCTGCTCGCCGGCCCGCCGGGAACCGGCAAGACCACTATCGGCCGCGCCCTCGCGCACCGTCTTAAGAGCAAGTTCTTCCTCATCGACGGCACGGTGATCGCCGGCACGCAGTTCTTCTATGCCGAGATCCGCAGGGTTTTCGATGCCGCCAAAAGAAACGCGCCCTCCATCATCTTCATCGACGACAGCGATGTGATCTTCGAGAGCCAGGAGGAGCACGGCCTGTACCGCTACCTGCTGACCATGCTCGACGGGCTGGAAAGCGCCAGCGCCGGCCGCGTCTGCGTGATCATGACCGCCATGAACGTCGGCAGCCTTCCGCGCGCCATGGTCCGGTCCGGCCGCGTGGAACTCTGGCTGGAAACCCGCTTGCCCGATACCGAAGCGCGCGTCTGTCTTCTCAAAGGCTTGCTGGCCGGCGTTCCCGCGCCGTTCGACGCCGTGGATATCGACTCGATCGCCGTTTCCGCCCGCGGGCTCACGGGCGCCGACTTGAAAGCCATGGTGGAAGACGGCAAACTGCTCTTTGCCCACGACCTCGCTACCGGCAATGCTCCTCGCCCGGCTGAGGACTACTTTGTGGAAGCCATCGATACCGTCCGCGCCAACCAGGTGAACTACGCGCGCGCCAAGCCGGGACGGCTCGGGACAGCGCCCGTGGGCTTCGTCGCGTGAGGGGTTCGGACCGGCTAAACAGATCGAATGAATTTGGCTCCCCATCGTGGACGCGTTTCGAACTTTTGCGGCTTGCCCGCCACCTCAGGGGGCTGCGGTTGCTCGACCAGATCCGCGCGTGGGTGGGCTGAGCCGGCGCGCATCCCTCGACACGGGGCGCCTTAGCGGGGCTGGTCCAAGGTAGCCAGGATGGCGCGCATCACCCGATCCAGGGAGGGCAGATCCCGCGTAACGACCGCCCACACCGTCTCGAAATCCACCTCAAAATAGTCGTGGACCAGGACGTTTCGCATGCCGGCTATCGATGGCCAGTCGATCTCGGGGTGCAACTGCTTGTGCGGCTCGCCGATCCGCTGAGTCGACTCGCAGAGTACCTGCAAGTTGCGAACGATTGCGTCCTGGAGTGTTCGCGAGGCAAAGACCGCATCCCGGCCCGGCGCAGAATCCTGAGTGATTCTGCGAATGCACTCAATCACATGTTCAACGTACGCGCGCTGGGACTTCACAATGGAACGGCTTCCCGCAGCACGGCGTCCCGGATCAGAGGACTCAATGATCGGCGAATCACAACCTGTACGCGCTGGCCCAGGAGTTGCTCCAGGTCGGCGACCAAGCTCCCCGGAAACCATGGCGTGGTGTCACCGGTGACGTCGATAAGGAGATCCACATCGCTTTCCGGCGTGCTCTCTCCCCGAGCCACCGAACCGAACAGCATGACATTGCCCGCGCCGTGGAGGGTGGCTACCCGCAGGATTTCGTCGCGACGATCTTTCACACTCTGAGCGGCACCCATCATCCAGTATTGTACCGTCGAGGGAATGACGTGGGTGACACATTGAGTTGCGGGTCCTTTGGCTCCCCACTCAGAATTCGAACCCTCCGGCCCACACCCCCGGACCCCGCGCTCCCTCACGCGATCGACTGCAGAATTCCACCCTCGGCGCGCACCGCCGCTCCGTTCATCGCCGACGCCAGCGGACTGCATACGAAGGCGACCACGGCGGCAACCTCCTCGGTAGTGGCAAACCGCTGGAGCAGGGAACTGGGGCGGCCCTTGGTGAAGAATTCGCGCTCGATGGCAGCGCTGTCCACGCCGTTGGCGGACGCGAGTTTGCCGACAAATTCGAGCACGCCTTTGGACTTCGTCGGGCCAGGGAGCACCGAGTTCACGGTAACGCCGGTGCCGGCCGTGGTCTCCGCCAGCCCGCGCGCAATGGCCAGCTGCGCGGTCTTGGTCATGCCGTAGTGAATCATCTCTTTGGGAATTTGCAGCGCCGATTCGCTCGAGATGAACACGATGCGGCCCCAGTTTTTCCGCCGCATGGGGCCGATGTAAT
>Ga0181528_10002957_pt1 | contig 10468 bp, 8 predicted proteins | sample PEATcosm2014_Bin_47_FD_119742 | JGI IMG/M metagenome (GOLD analysis project Ga0181528, IMG submission 119742) | Peatland microbial communities from MTU Mesocosm Facility, Houghton, MI, USA - PEATcosm2014_Bin10_10_metaG | ecosystem: Environmental > Terrestrial > Soil > Wetlands > Peat | place... | reverse complement strand
GAAGTCGAGCAGGCCGAAGGAGTGCGCCCCGTCAACCAGGACCTCGATGTTATGCGCGTGGGCCATGCCGGCGATCTTCGCCACCGGCATCGTCTGTCCCACCCAGTTGATCATGTGCGTCACGTGGATCAGCCGCGTGCGCGAAGTGATCGCCGCCTCGTAAGCCTTGACGATGGCGTCGTCGTCTTCCATGGGAAAGTCGAAGCTGATCTGCTTGTAGACGATGCCGTCCCTCTCCGCCCTCTGCTTGTAGGCCTCGATCATGTGCGGGTAGTCCTGCTTGGTGCCGATCACCTCGTCGCCGGCCTTCAACGGCAGCCCGAAGATGATGGTGTTCAACGCCTCGGTCGAGTTCCGATCAACGGCGATCTCGCTCGCGCTGGCGCCGGCCAGGTGGGCCAGCTTCTCGCGCAGCGGTTCGCGCCCCTGGTCGAGAATCTGCCACATGTAATACGACGGTCCCTCGTTGGCCAGCTGGTTATAGCGCTCCACGGCCTGCTGCACCACGATGGGCGCGGGAGAAACCCCGCCGTTGTTCAGGTTCACGATGTCGGGGTTCACCGAGTAGCAGCGCTGAATCGTAGCCCAGAAATCTTCGTCCTGCGCCACCTCGGCGGCTCCAAGATGCGCCACTGCGCGCGCGGCGGCGTTGAAGTCTGCGGCGTGGGCCTGGTGGAAGAGACTGTTCACAGAGAATGCGCCTGCGAGTGTGGCTGCGCTGCGCAGGAAGGTACGGCGATTGCTTGAAACCATACAAAGAACTGTAGGCGCTCGCGGGTGGGTGAGGCAACGGGAAAATGACGTGCGCTCGATCAGCTCTACAGCCCTGTCTTAAGGTCGAGCGTAAACGGCGTCTCCTTGTCGGTGAGCATGCTCCAGCCTAGGCCGTGGAGCTTCGCGCCGTCGATGGCGGTGATGGTCAAGCCCTCGTCGGAGAGCTTTTCCGATTGCCAGGCCTGACCCTCCGCGCCCCAGGCGAGCATCCCATGATGGCCGACAAACAGCAGCAGGCCCAGCGCGGCGAGCGGCCGAATCTCCAGCACCGGCCGGTACTCAACCATCGTGAATTGCTTCGGTGCGGTTGTATTGATCAGATAGGCGTAGCCGCCGGAGACGGCGCAGAGCTCGTCGGGGTTGGGGCAGGACCAGATGCCCGTGGGCGCAGCGGGATCGCGGAAGCCGAGAGCGCACGTCGCCAGAAAGGGCTGCGGATCTTCGCCAGAACGAATCAAAACCTCCAACGCGCCGCGTTCGACTTCCTCTGCTTCCCGCGGATAGACGAAGTGGCGAGGCGGCAGGATGAGAGGCCTCGCAGCGAGAATCTCAGCCAGCCAGCCGTGCGGAAAGGTTAGGTCGAACGCAGGGGCAGGCTGGCCGTCCTTCATTCCTCCGCCTTGTAGCGCAGAATCCATTGCTCCTGCTCCTCGGTGTCGGGCACGGGGCAGCCGCGGGCGACTTCGACAGCCGCCAGGGCCCGATCGGCGCTCCATCCCAGGTGGATCAGCGCGCAGGCGGCGGTGAGCGTGGCGCGGCCGATGCTTCCCCAGCAATGGATGCCGATGCGCTGGCCGCCGCGCAGACGTTGGGCGAGATTGCCGGCGAAGGCGCGAAACGCGTCCGCATCCAGGGGGAGCTGGTGGTCGGGGATGGGGTGATGGAGAAACTGCATGCCCAGGGTGACGGCCGCGATGGGTTCTCCGGCCAGGTCGAGCATGTCCACCTGTTCGTGGCTCAACAGCGAAACCAGGGCGTCGATGCCGGCCTTGCGCATCTGGAGCAGCGCGCCGTGCAGATGGCGTCCGCCGCGCGGGCACAGGACAACCGCCAGCTGCCTGGGCGCCAATGCTGCTGCGCCGTACGGCACGGTCGAGGAGCCGTCGATCCAGAAGACGCCGTTCACCAGATCTCAGACTCCCATGAACTGCTCGATGCGGTCGAGCACGGTGGGGATGGCCAGGCCCATGGCCGCGCCCTCTTCAATCAGCGGGATCACCTTCTCGAACTCCCGGCCGGAATGGTGGCCGGTGAGGGCGATGCGAATGGGATGGTAGAGCTCCTTGCCCTTGATGCCGGTAGCTTCCTTGATCTGGCTGATCCAGGAGTTGAAGACCTCCGCCGTGATGGGCCCGGTGAAGGCCCGCACCCGGCTGGCGAACTCGCCCAGCACAGTGCGGGCCGAATCGGCGGCGAGGATGGCTGCGTTTTCCGGGTCGGCATGGGCTGCATCGGGGTCGATGCCGAAGATGAAGGCGGATTTGACAGGCAACTGGGCAAGGTAGTCAACGCCAGGCAAAAAGAGGGCCAGCAGGCTGGAAAACCAGGCCTTGCGCTGTTCGATCAGCTCCTGCGACGGGATGTCCAGGTGGATAGGCGGATCCAGGCTGGCCAGCAGGGCGATGGTCTCCGCAGTGTAAAGCTCGGAGTAGGTCCAGAGCGGGAAGATACCCGGCTTCTGCAGGCAGAACTGGCGCTCGGCCAGCTTGGCGATGCGATCTGGGTCGGCGAGCTTGATGTAGTGCCGGTTGAGCCAGTTGAGCTTGTCGAAATCGAAGATGGCCGGCGAAGCGGTGACCCGCTCAAGCGAGAACAGCGGCACAAGCTCGGAGAGGGTAAAGGTCTCCGTCTTGCCGTCCTCGGCGCCCCACCCGAGCAAGGCAAGGTAGTTGGCAAGGGCCTCCGGCAGGTAACCCATCTGGCGGAAGACCGAGATCGACGTTGCGCCGTGCCGCTTGGAGAGCCGCTCGCGGTCCGGCCCCAGGATGGTGGAGAGATGGGCAAACTCCGGTACCGGCCAGCCGAAGGCCTGGTAGATGGCCACCTGCTTGGGCGTGTTCGAGATGTGGTCGTCTCCGCGAATGACGTGCGTGATGCCCATCAGCGCGTCGTCAATGGTGACCACGTAGTTGTAGACCGGCACGCCGGCGGAAACGCCACTGGCGCTGCGCACGAGCACCGGGTCGCTGACCGTCTCAGCGGCAAACTCCACCGGCCCGCGCACGATGTCGTGGAAGCGAAGTGGATGGTCTTCAATCTTCAGCCTCACGGCGAAATGCTTGCCCTCGGCGAGATTCTTCTCGATCTCAGCCGGCGACAAGTTCCGGCAGCGGCCGGAATAGACTTGCGGCTGCTGATTCGCGGTAGCCAGCGCGCGCTCGGCTTCGAGCTCTTCCGGAGTGCAGAAGCAACGGTAGGCCTTGCCCTCGGCCAGCAGCCGCTCGGTGTGCTCCGCATAGATGTGCAGCCGCTCCGACTGGCGGTAGGGGCCGCCCTGGTCGCCGGTGTCCTCTTCCTGTGCGGCGCCGGGGCCCGCGTCCCAGTTGATGCCCAGCCAGTGCAGGTCTTCGATCAGCTGGTCCTCGAAACGGGCTTCGCTGCGCTCGAGATCCGTATCTTCGATGCGCAGGAAGAACAATCCGCCGCTGCGGCGCGCAAACAGCCAGTTGTAGAGAGCGGTGCGCGCATTGCCGACATGGAGCAGGCCGGTGGGCGACGGAGCGAACCGGACGCGGGGAATGGTGTTGGTCATAGCAACCAACATGATAGACGCTGAGAATGGGGGGTGTCAGGTGGGCGGGTTGAGGTCTTCACGATTTGGATCGGCATGGAAGTGGGACGCGAGCCTATCTTCGTCTGAACAAGGAGGCTTTCTCGCTGCCAAAATGGCAGACGAGACCTCAGGCGAAGTGCTGCCACCCTTGAGGCTTGAGTGGCTGTGGGCCTTGCGCGGTCAGCAGCGTGACAGTCGGCCGGTTACCGCGCGCGGGCAGGATCCGGCCGATGCGAGTGACGGCCACGCCGGCGATCTTTTTGGGGATGCGTGTGTTGGCCGCCGCGGTGAAAAGCAATTCGTAGTCATCTCCGCCGTGCAGGGCGTAGTCGAGGCCTGCGCCGGGATGGATGGGCAGCTGGGACGGGTCGATCTCGGCGGCGACTTGGGACTCTTCGCAGAGGTGGGTCAGGTCAGTGGACAGGCCGTCGCTAAGGTCGATGGCGGCCGAGGCGAGGGAATGACGCCGGAGCCAGAGTCCCTGCGGGATGCGCGGCTGCGGCCATAGATGGCGCTCCACGAGCGGTTCCAGGTCTTTGGGAATGCTCAAGCGGTTCGGGACCTTCGAACGAGTTTTGTTTTGTCTCGCCAGCCGGTCAAGGTGGGGAAGAGCGGCGGCTCCGCCGCCGATGCTGCCCGTGACGTAGAGTAATTGGCCAGGGACCGCCGCGGAGCGGAGCAGGGCTTTTCCGGCGGGAACCGACCCGATGAGGACGATATCGGCCAGCGGAACGGGGGTTTCCGAGACGTCGCCGCCTGCCAGTGGAGTCTTGTGGCGAGCGGCCAGAGCCAGCAGTCCATCGAGGAAGCGGGCAACCCACGACGACGACCATCGCCCGACGGGGTTCGCGAACTCGCGCGGCAGGCCCAGCGAAAGAAAGGCTGCAACGGGGCGCGCGCCCATGGCGGCCAGGTCGCTCAGGCCCCGCGCCAGTGCGCGATGGCCTGCGGATTCGGGGCTGTGCCAGTCCAGGCGAAAGTGCACGCCGGCGATGGTCAGGTCGGTGGTCAATGCAAGTTCCTGACCGGGCCGCGGGCGGAGCAGCGCGCAGTCGTCGCCGATGCCCAGACGCACTCCGCTGGAGCCGGACCGGGCGGCGCGGCTGCGGATGTTGCGGATCAGTTCCAGTTCCCCGCCCCTCGGGCCGCGAGCGGATTGGGGTGGGCGCAACGTCATTGTTTGAGAATAGGGCAAACCACCGGCCCGGGTCTTGTTACCCTGACTTTGACCGATAACACGAAAAGGGTGAGCCAAATAGCACTAAAATCAGGGCAAATCAAGGAATTTGGAAGGGTTTTCCCGCTGGATTTCGTTGACCCGCCGCGGTGCGCTTTGGTAACCTTGACAGGCATTACGAAACAGTGCCCTCCGGGGCGGCAACTTTCACTGAGCTGAAAAAAGCTCCATGCCTTGCGCTTTTTTTGAGTACACGGCGAATTGCGGCCCTGCGGGTTGCAGGGATGGAAGGCGAACATGCTACGCAAGCGCTATTACATTCTCTTCGTCGCCCGGGATGAAGATGGACGCGTGCGCAAGATCCCGCTTCCCCTGCACTATGCCTATGGTTTTGTCGCGGCGGCGCTGGTGGGCGCGTTTACCATCGTCGGCCTTGCCGGTTCCTACACCCGCATGTTGCTCAAGACAGAAAGTTTCAACCAGGTACGCCTGGACCGCGAAAACCTGCGCAAGGACTACAAGCAGATGGCGCAGATTGCCCACGACCGCGATGTGCAGGTGGCATCGCTGGGTGCGCTGGCCAATGAGGTGGCTTCGCTCTACGGGCTTAAGCAGAACAAGCTGGGAGTGGCCCAGTCCGCCGGCGCGGCCAAGGCAGCGGCGGCGCCCACCCCCTCCGGCCTGGCCCTTACCGACGACGTGAATCAGCAACAGGTGAAGCTTTCCATCGATCAGTTCTACGCCCTGCGCGATCAGGCGCTCAGCGGGCAGGTCGGTCGCGCCCTGGAGGGCGGGCTGACGCCGAGCTTTACCGGCGATTGGACGCAGTTGGCGGATGCGCCTTCCATGTGGCCCGTCGAAGGCCGCGTCGGCTCAGGCTTCGGAGAGCGCGAAGATCCGTTTAACGGAGAAGGAAAATTTCACTCCGGTATCGACATCGAAGCCGCCTACGGCACGCCCGTGCGCGCAGCGGCAGATGGGGAGTCGACCGGAGAGTCGATGGGCGCTGGCTATGGACGCCAGGTGGTTCTCAACCACGGCCATGGATATGTCACCGTCTACGGACATCTCTCCTCGGTTGCTGTTCTGCCCGGCCAGCGCGTGACGCGCGGCCAGGTCATCGGCTATGTCGGCCAGTCGGGCCGCGCTACCGGCCCCCACCTCCACTATGAGGTGCGCGTCAACAATACCCCGGTCAATCCGCACAAGTATATGCGCAGCACCTTTGAGCAGGTGGCCAGGCTGGACGGGGATTCAGGCACTGCATCGGTGCAATAGGCAAGATCGTAGTTGCAGGCAGAGCGGCTCCCGGTTAACCGGGAGCCGTTCTCATTTGGTTCGGCGGCTACTTCGGGTTGACGGCGCAGCCATCCAGCGCAAAGTCCATCTCCACCGCGCCCGGCGTCTCGACGGAAACCTTGCCCGGGATCTCGAAGCCGGCCACTGTCTGGTACTCGATCGCCACGTGCATCGGCCGCGCGCTCTCTTCCGGCGCGCCCGCAGCCTGGACGCGCGCATCGAAGCCGCTCAGCAGCAGCCCCTCGGCAGTGGCTTGAAATGCCGGTGTCAGGCTCACCGTGCCTTCGGCCTCCGTCACCGTAAAGTTCTTGAGAAGCATGTTCCTGTCGAACAGCTCGCTGCGCCCCCGTGCCCCGTCCTTCGAGCGCAGCAGATACCCATCCGCGGTCTCCGAGATCTGCGCACCCTCTTCGCCCAGCCGCTCCGCCAGCGAGCCGTCGACCAGCGGAATCCACAGCTTCAAAAGCCCCTGCCACGTGCTGTCGATGCTGCGATGCGCTCTTTCCAGCATCTCTGTCGAGGCCTGGTCGAGCTGCTTCTTTTGGGCAGCAGGCGCATGCCAGTCGAGAACCGATTCGCCCTTGAGCCGCGCGCGCAGGGTGATCTTCACGGCGCTGAGAAGTGCCACTTTGGAGTTGTCAGCTGCCGCCGGCGCGCCCTTTCTTTCGCTCATCATCATCTTGTTCCAGTCCGGATGCACCTGGCAGTTGAAGCTCTCGAGGCCGGATTTGGCGGTCGAGGAATAGAGCGTGGCGGCCTTGGTCAGGAGCACGTCGTTCAGGCTGGCCGCGGTGGCGGTCTGCACGGGCGTCGCGGCCGTTCCCGCGCCTGCGGGCTGCTGCTGCGCCCCGGCAGTCAAGCCGGAAACGGCCAGAAGCGCGATTGCGGCCAGCGTTGGCGCGGTGAACGGGAATCTCTGCATCAAGACAGGCCTGCTTCCAAAAGCATTGTCGCCACTCCATGCTGGTTTGGGCAAGACGGGGCTCGCGGGGCAATTGTAGCTTCGCCGAGCGTGGTATCGTTACCTCGGGATTTTTTCTTCGATTCGAGGGAGGGTATTTTCATGCAGAGACGCGTGGGTTGCCTTGGGGCTTTGCTCCTGTTTGCATGTGCTGCTTTCGGCCAGAATGGCGGCGTGCCTGACCGCGCCGCCGGGCTGCGCACGGCCTTTGCGCGCGCGCAGCATTTGAAGCACGGCATCAATGCCTCGGAGTGGTTCTCCCAGCACGCCAGAGACTATTCCGCCGCGCACACCGATTCCTACACCGACGCCGCGGACATTGCGCTGATGGCCAAGCTGGGCTTCGACAACGTGCGTCTCAGCATCGACCCCACGCCCCTCGAAGGCTGGCAACGCAGTAAAGACGGGCTCAACGCGGAGTTTGTCGCCCGCCTCGACAAGGCCGTCGACACCATGCTGGCCGATGGCCTTGCCGTCACCATCGATATCCATCCGGAAGAGGAATACAAGCAGAAGATCAAGACGGACAACGGCGCCGTCGACCGGTTCACGTCTCTGTGGCGGCGCCTGGCCGCGCACTACGCCGGCCGCGACCCCGAGCGCGTCTTCTTCGAGATCATGAACGAGCCGGAGGTCAGCGACCCCTACCGCTGGGCGGGCATTCAGGCGCGCGTCGCCGCGGCCATTCGCGAGGTTGCTCCCAGCAACACCATCATCGCCACCGGGCCCAACTACTCCGACATCGTGGACCTGCTCACACAGCATCCGCTGGCCGACGGCAACGTGATTTACAACTTCCACTTCTACGATCCGCACGAGTTCACCCACCAGGGCGCGGCCTGGGGCGAGGGCTGGTGGATTTACACCCATGGGATTCCTTACCCGGCCGATGAGAGTTCAATGGCCGCGCTCGTCAAGCAGGTTCCCGATCCGGCCAGCCGCGTGAAGCTGGAGCGCTACTGGCTCGACCACTGGGACGGCCACCGCATGAAGCTGATGATCGACGAGGCGGCCGAGTGGGGCAAAGCCAACGGCGTCCCGCTCATCTGCAATGAGTTCGGCGTCTACCGCAACTTCTCCGATGAGGCGTCGCGCATGAATTGGATTCGCGATGTGCGGTCGGCACTCGACGCGGATGGAATCGGCTGGGCGATGTGGGACTATCGCGGCGGCTTCGGCGTGGTGTGGAAGGACGACGGGCAGCCGGCCAAGGTGGATGAGAAGGTGGTCGAGGCGCTGGGTCTGGCGAAGTGATTGCAGCTAACTTCCACAGCCAAGGAACCCTTGAATGAGTAGATGTTTTGAAAGGGCACGGCTTTACAGCTTGGTGAAAACCCTGTCAGGGCGGTTTGCCGGGGATTCATCCCCGGCAAAACGGCCAATTGAGTGAGAGCGGGCTTTACAGGCTGCGGAAAAACTCAACGAACGGGCTTTGTAACAAGGGCACGGCTTTAGCTGGGCCGATAAGGTCAGCAGAATGGGCCGGGCTTTACAGACTGCGGAAAAACTCAAAGAATGGGCTTTGTAACAAGGGCACGGCTTTAGCCGGGCCGATAAGGTCAGCAGAATGAGTCGGGCTTCAGCCCCTGCCGATCCATCCTGTGCCAAATTCGCTTTTAGTCCGGACTTTTTCCGCAGCCTGTTTAGCTCCCGAGGTATATTTCCGGCAATTCTGGAGTCAGTTCTGGCCTCTTTCACCGGGCTGTTTAGCCGTGCCGCAATTGTCGCAAAATCTGCTGGGCTCTCGCCCGTCACCCCTTCAGCCGCAGCACCATCCCAGTGCTCTTTTCCATGACCGCGTACCAGGTATCGTCGTCGGAGGCTTGCAGGCCCACGTACTCTTCATCGCTTGTGGCCTGGCGCGAAGCGAGCAATGCCTCCGCACCGGGGCCGACCGGATGGCGGAGCTGCCAGAACCCACTCTCTTCCGGGCCCGTCTCGATGATCTGCCGGATTTTTTCCGCCACCAGCAGCGGCGGCCGCGAAGTCTGGAGTGCGGCGGCGAAGTAAGCCGCCATCCGCCGCTGCTGCGGATAGAGCGACACGGGGATGGGCAGCTCGATCTCGCGCGCCATGGGCGTGTCGATGATGCCCGGCTCGACAATCGCCACGCGTACGCCGAACGCCTTCATCTCCTGGGCCAGCGCCTCGCTGAGCGCCTCAAGCGCAAACTTCGACGCGGCGTAGGGGCCGAACGGCGAGGTAGAGACGCGTCCGGCCACCGAGGTAATGTTGACAATCAGGCCGCTGCGGCTCTGGCGCATCTGCGGAATCACCGCCTTGGCGCAGCGCACGGCGCCGAAGTAGTTGGTCTCCATGGCGGCGCGGAAGGCCTCCATGGGGAGCTCTTCGATGGAGCCGTTGCGCTCCACGCCGGCGTTGTTCACCAGCACGTCGATCTTCCCCGCGGCGTCGTAGATGGCAGCGACGCCGGACGCAACGGATTCGTCCGAGTCCACATCCATGGCCGACACGCTGATGCGCAGGCCCTCCCGCACGGCCGTCTCTGCAAGCTCCGGAGCGCGGCCGGGGTTGCGCATGGTGGCGTAGACGGTGTGCCCTGCGCGGGCCAGCGTCAGGGCCGAAGCCAGCCCAATTCCCTTGCTTGTGCCTGTGATGAGTACAGTTGCCATGGCGACCTCAATTGGTTGAAATCAGCGGGGAAGTCTGGAGTCTACAGGATGGCGCGGCGCGAAGGGAATCGAGAGCCGGCCTGAACCCGCGCTCCGCCGCCGGCAATCGGATAGTATCCTTCTCGAAAGGGTTTGGAGCACGATGGAAACCGGATCAATCGCGAGCGCAGATGTCGAAGCGGTAGAGGCCGAGCCACCGCAGCCGCTGGGCCGCCTGCAGATTCCCTATCTTTATCGCTACTGGCAGCGCTGCTGGCTCAAGCTCAAGGAGCCAACCGCGACGACGCGCCAGGACATTGGCGAATGGGATCTCGAAAACACGCTGCTCTCTGGCCTGGGGCTCAACATTCTCGAAACCGGCCGCTTCCTCCACAGTCCGGAACACACCGGGTTCGACGCCTTCGAACAATGGATCATCCAGGCCAACGGCGGCGTCATCGAGCCCGAGCGCCTCACGCGTCTGCGCGATGCACTCGACGGTGAACTCGTCGGCTCAGCCGCGGGCTGCCTGGACGATGTGCCGGGGTTGACGGCGGATGAGTTGGCCTTCTGGGACGAGCACGGCTACCTCGTCGTCCACGATGCGGTCGATCCTGCCGATCGCGACGCCGCGGCCGCCGCTATCTACGCGATTCTCGATGCCGATCCCGAGCGTCCGGAGACCTGGTACAGAAACAAATTCGGCAAGACCATCTGGGTTCCGCTGCTGCGCCATCCGGCCTTTGTGGCCAATCGCAAGTCGCCGCGGCTGGTGAAGGCCTTTGCCCAGTTGTGGGGCCGCGAAGACCTCTGGCCCACCATCGACCAGGGCGGCTTCAACCCGCCGGAACGCGAGGACTGGAAGTTTCCCG
>Ga0181528_10002956_pt1 | contig 10470 bp, 4 predicted proteins | sample PEATcosm2014_Bin_47_FD_119742 | JGI IMG/M metagenome (GOLD analysis project Ga0181528, IMG submission 119742) | Peatland microbial communities from MTU Mesocosm Facility, Houghton, MI, USA - PEATcosm2014_Bin10_10_metaG | ecosystem: Environmental > Terrestrial > Soil > Wetlands > Peat | place... | reverse complement strand
GTCCGGCGATTATGGCGGCGTACGGCCTGGGCTTGCAGGGCTGGGACGCCAGTTTTGAATTTGGATCAGCCCCGCGCCGGCAGACGTTCAACGACCGAGCCGGCTGGCAACCGTGGGGCGTTTGGGAAGCCGACGTGCCGACAAGTCTCGGCCAATTTCCGACGCTCGCCCGGATGATCTACCGCGGCGACGTGCAGGAAGGCGAGGTCATCAGCACCCGCCGTGTCAGCGCGGATAATCTGGCCAAGGGAGAGTTCAACTTCAGCGACAAAATCCAGCAAGCCGGGGACATCAAATCTTTCGACGGCAGCGTCTCGCCCGAGTCGCTGTCGATGGGACGGTGCGTGGTGGAGTTTACTGACAAAACTCAACCGAGCACATTCCCCGATCTGACTCGGTTCCGCGACGGCACGGCGATCGTCAGTGCAACGAAGCAACTGCGGTGGGACACCTCCGACCGTGGGTTTTTCACAATCGACACGCCCGGCACAAAAGGCGTCGTCGGATTCGCACAGGGGAAGCCGCAACAACTCGGCGATGTGATGATCGAGTTAACAAGTCCGTACGCCAGCGTGCTGCTCACTGCTCTGGATAAATCGTCCCATCTCGGAACGACGAAGCGAGCCCTGCTGAGCGTGGTGGCTCGCAATTGCAACACGGGATTCAAGTATTTCGCCATCAACCAACGCATACTCGAAAACGGACACGGTCCGATCCTCTTGGAGCCGGTTAAAGCCACAGTGGCCATCAGCGATCGACCGATCGCCGCTGTTCATGTCTTGAATCACTCCGGGCAGCGGACGGGACAACGCCTCGACGTTCAAGCCGGCCGCTTCGAGATTGACGGTACGCGCGATCGAGCGCTGTATTACGAAGTCGAATTTCGGTGAGCTGGGTAAAACTGATTGCGCGAGAAAATGACATCTCTGCAATGCTTTAACAAGCGGTAACAAATCAAAAGCAGACAAGTGGAGCCGGGGATGTAAGCAAGGCGGTCAACCCGAGCGGCGGATCGGACGTGTTCTGAAATCGAATTCACTTTGCCGCCACCAGGTCTCCTTTGTCGGTCAGTCGGTCGAAGAATTGATTTCTCACAAAGTCGCCGAGATACGGAGATTGGACGAACGCGGGACTCGAGTTGGGCGGATCGCTTCCGGTGAGTCTCGGCACATGTCTCGCAGATCATCAGGCAACTTCGAGGTTTTCGACAGGGCAGATTCATGTCAAAAAGTGAACTTCTGATGAGTTTTAGGGGGAACTGACTTGTGAAGATTCTTGTAACCGGCGGGGCCGGCTTTATCGGTTCGGCTGTGATTCGACATTTGATTTCTCAGGCGGAACATTCGGTGGTCAACGTCGACTGCCTGACGTACGCGGGGAATCTGACGACGCTCGAACCGGTCATGTCCAATGCCCGGTATGTTTTTGAGAAAGTGAATGTCTGTGATGCGGCCGCGTTGCAGGAAGTATTTGAACGGCATCGTCCAGATGCCGTGATGCATCTGGCGGCAGAATCGCACGTTGATCGATCGATTGACGGACCGAGCGCTTTCATTCAGACGAATATCGTCGGCACCTACGTGATGTTGGAGGTCTCGCGGCGATACTGGCTCGCATTGTCGTCCGATCAGAAAGAACGTTTCCGATTCCATCATATCTCGACCGATGAAGTTTATGGCTCGCTGGGTGAAGACGGATTGTTCACCGAACAGACTCCGTATGATCCCAGCTCTCCGTATTCTGCCAGCAAGGCGGCCTCCGATCATCTGGTACGTGCGTGGCACAGAACGTTTGGCGTGCCCGTTCTGCTCACAAACTGTTCAAATAACTATGGACCCTACCAATATCCAGAGAAACTGATCCCGCTGACGATCACGTCAGCACTCGCGGGCAAACCGCTTCCGGTTTACGGCAAGGGCGAAAATGTGCGCGATTGGCTGTTCGTGGATGATCACGCTCGCGCGCTGGTCACGGTTCTCGAACGCGGCACAATCGGCGAGACCTACAATATCGGAGGCAACAGTGAACGTAAGAATATCGACGTTGTCCGGGCAATCTGCACTTTGATGGATCAATTGCATCAAGATTCGCCCCATTGTCCACATGATCGATTGATCACATTCGTCACGGATCGCCCCGGTCATGATCACCGCTATGCCATTGATGCCAGCAAGATCCAAAGGACGCTTGGCTGGAAACCGATTGAAACCTTTGAGAGCGGTTTGTCAAAAACAGTCCAGTGGTATCTCAGGAATGAAGAGTGGTGTCGACGGGCGGTCGCAGACCGTTATTCAGGTGAACGATTGGGAGTATCAGGTGAACGATTGGGAGTAAAGGTATAAAAATGGCAATTCACATTCAAAAAACGAAACTGCAAGGTGCGGTGGTTGTTCAGCCGGACGTCTTTGGAGATGATCGAGGATATTTCCTCGAAACGTGGAACCGCCAAACATATGCCGAGGCGGGGCTGGATATTGGGTTCGTGCAAGATAATCTTTCATTCTCGCGGCGGGGAACATTGCGAGGGCTTCATTTTCAAAATCCACGAGCGCAGGGAAAACTCGTCTCGGTGCTGGTCGGGGAAGTGTTCGACGTCGCCGTCGATATTCGAGCAAATTCACCAACATTCGGGCAGTGGATCGGGGTGCGGCTTTCCGCAGAAAATAAGCGACAGTTCTATATTCCACCGGGCTTCGCTCACGGGTTCTGCGTGACCAGCGAAACCGCTCTGTTCGCGTATAAATGTACGGAATTCTACAGCGCCAAAGCGGAAGCGAGCATCCGTTGGAATGACCCGGATTTGGATATCGATTGGCCGGTCGACGAGCCGCTTTTATCGGAAAAAGATCGGCACGCACCGTACTTGAAGGACTTTCCTGTACACCGGCTTCCGGTCACCGCTTCCGATTTTCAACCCGTCGGTGGCAGTAGCATGCGTCGAAGTGTCGCGATCGTCGAATTCGAAGGCGTCGATAAACCTCGTTGATCGCTGAGGGGAAGAGACGCAAGGTAAAACGACTATTGATAAAGAGCGAATCAACTGCGAAATGGCCTTCACCCTGCACGGAATTGATGAGTTTTGAGCGGTTAAACTTAACATTCACAAAACGTCATCAGCACGGAATCAGAACGCTTCCGACGGCGAGATTCGCGCGTCTTTGACTCGCAGACTCGAGCAAACGAACTGTTCCTGAAGGGATCGAGTTGCATTTTGTCATCACGATGACCCCGTTTCCCATCACGTCGGATGTTTTCCGACGTCCGGAGATTCGCCAAATCGACATTTTTATCAGTAGGTGACGCCAAAAGAGTTTCCATGGCATTGAGAGTTTGAGTTCAGGAATGGTTATTGCTGCTGGTTCTGTTTCTGTCGTTTTTGGGCGGCGAGAATTCGAAGGCTTGGGTTGGGTGGTGCCGATGCGAAGTGACACGATTTGCGAATCTCAAGATTGTCACGAGTTCAGTCAGTCTCGCTCTGTTGCTTCAACCCGAGAGACGGCAGAGTCTTCCGATCACGGGGAAGTCACGGAAAAGAAGACGTGTGAGGGCCAGCGATTTCGAACGTCACCTCGGGATGACAGAGCGCGAATACGTTGATTAGATTAATTTCAGGTTTTGCCAGGTTTTTTGGTTGGCTTTTTTGTTTTGTCCACCAGTGGTTTGTTACGATACGGCAAGAATCTCACGTACTACTTTCAGTTTTTTGAGAAAACGATAAGGGGCTGGTAGCGACTTTTTACTCAGTTTTTCAGTATCAATGATTCACGGGAAGGAAGGGCGATTCAATGGTGCCGCTGTCATGACCTCCTGCCGATCGTGCAGCAAACGTAAACCTTCAGGATGGCTATGTCAGATTCCACTAATCCAACATCCTGCGAATTACCGGGACCGCATTGGATTACGAATTGGGCAATGAGAAAATGGCGGAGCTGATTTTTCACGATTGAGCGGGATGGTTGATATTGTCCGCAGGGCTGCTGACGCTATCGGCGGAATTATTCATTTTTCAAGGCTTTTCCAAGTTGTTAAGCATCATAAGTTCGAATTCGGAGCGATCAAACCTTGAATCCGAGACCTGATTTTTTTATTCAGATTGCCCCAGGGGCGTAATCACTGGACTGTATTCCGATCTTGTAATTTGTCCTTAAATGGTACGCAAGCAGGTAAATGAAATGAATGATAATGATCGTGGCGACTCCGGCAATCTAATACACACAACGGAAATCGTGCCGTCTTCAGTTTCCGCCAGAGTCGTGACACAGCCGGTCGTCGTGAGAGATATTCCCAGCGATGATACGTCGAACGAATCAAGTGTTGACGTTTCTCGGATTCTTCACTCGGTTCGCCGGAATTGGCTGTTGGGGATGACGTTGGGGCTAATTGCCGCTGCTCCTATGGCTTGCCTGGCCTGGAAGTTCTTCCAGCTGAATTATACGGCAATCGAGTTGGTGCGGATTTCTCCGACTCAGGCGTCACTTATCAACTTTGGTGCCCGCGAGTCGGTCAGCGCAGGAGAGTTCAAGAGTTTTAAGAACACGCAGAAACAACTCATAATCCAGCCGTTTGCCTTGAACAATGCGCTGAAGGAGGACGAGGTTGCCAAATTACCAATGATCGCCAATCACCCCGACCCGATTAAATGGTTGCAGAAAGCGCTCAAAATTGAGTTTCCCGATGAGTCGGAGATCATGTCGGTGTCATTGACATGCTCCGACCCATCGGCGGCCTACAAGATTGTCAAGGCGGTTGTCGGCACGTACAAGAGCGACGTGGTCGACAAGGAAAATGTCGAACGCCAGGCTAAAGTGGAAACCCTGGAACGAATCCTCCAGGAAACCGAGGAGAAAGTCCGCAAGAAGCGAAATGATCTGAAGCGCCTCGTTGAATCGCTGGGGATGAGCGATAAATCGACGGTAGACCTTTCTCAGCAGCAAACCTTGCAACAGTTTAGCGAAGTCCGCTCGCAGCTTGGCAAAACCAAGTTCGACATTATGAGCCTTGAAAACGATTTGAGATTTCATCGAATTTTGAAGAGCGGCGCAGGGGATTCTCAGATCTCCACGGTCAAATCGGAAGTACAAGTTTCAGAGAAAAAGCCGGGAACGGAAGGCGATGCTCCGCTGGTGACCACCGCGCAGCACACCATTGCTGAACGCGACGGTTCCCCCGTGGATTCGGATTCGCAGACGACGTCACAGTCGACTGTCAAGGATCCCAGGCTCGAAGAAATGCTTGAAACGGATCTCGTTGCTGTCCGGCTGACTAAGGAAGTCGAGCGACTGCAGAACCTCATCAAGAATGCACCGAAAAGATATGACTCGAAAAAAGCAGAGGAGTTTGTCGCACAATACCAGTCGAAACTTGACGAAGTCCACCAGAAACTTGACGAGAGGACAAAAAAGCTCGAGCAGCGGCTTCCCGGAGCTGCGCCGCAGGGGCAGGGCATGAGCGAGGCCGAGATCATCACGGCAAAAATCGGAATTTTCAAGGAGCAGGAAAAAATGCTCCGTGAGGAAATGGTTGAACTGATGGCCGAGTCCAAGAAATTTGGAAAACAGTCGATCGATGTCGAGATGCTGCGGAAGGAAATCGATGCCTTGGAACCGATGGTGAGTAAAATCAACCAGCAGATCGAACAAATGAAAATTGAGCTGCGGTCCACTTCACGTATCACGCTCTTGCCGTCGAACGGAGTTCCCACGGCGGGTGAAAATAAAAAGCGTCTTCCAGTGGCGGCCTTGGCAGGACTGGCGGGGCTTTTCGGGCCGCTTTTGCTCCTTGTGTTGCGTGATTTCCTAAGAAACCACGTGAACAACATGGCTGGAATCACCAATGGCGTCAATATCTCGGTTCTCGGGTCGATTCCTCATGTCCCGAGGAAAGTCTTGAAATACTTGAATGATCCAAAGCATGTCGTTGCAACGCAGTGGCGTGGACGAGTCGCGGAGTCGGTGACCGGTGTCACCGCCATGTTACTGCGCAAGTTGGCGAGCGAAGGACACCGCATCATCATGGTGGCGAGCGCAACATCGGGTGAAGGAAAATCCACTCTGGCCGAACTGTTGGCGAGAAGCCTCGCCGACTCGGGACACAAGACATTGCTGATCGATTTCGACTTTCGCAAACCAGAATTACATCGTCGATTCAATGTGCCTCTGGAACCCGGCGCGAGCGAGGTTCTGCGGTCGGGTGCGGATCTGAAGCAAACGGCGCGTCAGACGCAATCACCGAATTTAAGTGTTCTGACCGCTGGCAATTGCCCGGGAAGTCTGTTGCTCGAAGCGGCCAACGGAACGCTCGACAATCTCTTTAAAGAATGCCGGGCAGATTACGAGCTGGTTGTTGTCGACAGCAGTCCCCTGCTTCCGGTGGTCGACGGACGATTGGTCGGTCAATTCACGGATGGTGCCATCATGTCTGTCATCAAAGATAAAAGTCAAATCTCGCAGGTCCTGGCCGCTCGCACCATCATGAGTGATTTCGGTATCACAGTTCTGGGTTGCGTTGTGTCAGGGGAAAATACGAGTGGGTATTACAATGCCTACGGATCATCGAAGGAAATACCGGGGGCTGTGGCACGGGGAATTTCAGCATCGCGATCCATGAGTGCGATGTAAAGCCGACGCGAATGTGAACCGGTCGTAACAGAGTTCGGCCGGGGAGTCCATGGTGCTCCATGTCTCCGCCTGGACCTTCCGACTATTTCGACAACCTCTGGGATTTTCTTTTGACCTTTCAAATGACGGGCTTTTTGTCATGACGAAATTGAACCTGCCATGGCTTTTGGGACTCGTGATCGGATCGATCGGTTTTGTAGTCTTCGGATTCGGGCTGCACGAATTTCAAATGTGGAGAAATGCGCCGTCGTTCATTCGCGAAGCAAAGCGTGCGCAAGCGGAAAATCGGCCTAATGATGCGGCCAATTATTTGAGCCGTTACGTAAAACTCGCTCCGAACGATACTGAAGGACTGATACTCTACGGTTTCCAGCTGGACGATCTCAATAACGTGTCAGGTGCCTTTCTCACGCTAGAAAAGGCCCTCCGGCGAGTGCCCGATCGTGTGGACGTTCGACGACGACTCGTCGGACTCGCGATACGACTTGGCCGGTTTTCGGATGCCATGGATCATTTGCAAATGCACCTTTTGAAAGAATCGCCCAAAGATGCGGAGCTCTTGGAACAGTTGAGCATTTGCCATTTTTCCAAGGGAGAATTCAAAGAGGCAGAATCGTCGATCGAAACCGCGATCGCTAATGCGCCCGAACGACTTGAAGCGTACCTTAAACTGGCGTCAATGCGATACGCAAAGTTGGGCCGTCCTGGAGAGGCCATTGCAGCGATAGATCTCATGGTGTCCCAAAATCCAGAGAACTTTCTTGCCTATCTTTACCGCGGTCAGTGGACGATGCAAAATCTTAAGCAGCTGGCGACGGACGCAAAACTCGGTCGCATCGCCAGCGAGCTAACCAATGAAAAATTTCGCGCCAACGTCGATGCCGATGCCCAGCGCACCTTGCAACTGGCTCCCGATAACGCCGACGTGATCGAGTTCGCTGCGAGAGTTGCCATTCTGGCGGACCGCAACGATGACGCTCGTGAATTGGCCCGGCACGGACTCGACATCCATCCCGCGGATTCACGTTTTTACATTGTTCTTGCCGAATTGGAATCGACGGCTGGCAATAAGTCGGCTGCAGTTGATTTGTTGCGACGAGCCTGCGACGTCGCACCGAAAGATCTTGGTCTGAAATGGAATTTGGCTAACGTTCTGATCGACCAGGATGATTACGTCGAGGCCAGGGAAATCATTTCCAAGTTGCAGGCGGCGAAACATCCTGCTCACCTCGTCAATTACCTTGATGCAAGAATCAAGTTTCGGCAGCAACAATGGTTAGCCGCGATTGAACAGTTTGAAAGCATTCGTTCGCAATTGCAATCGCCCAATTTGCTGAAACAGGCGGATCTGTGGCTGGGGCTTGCTTATCGAGAAATCAGTTCTCCAGAAAAACAGGTAACGTGCCTGCGTCGCGTTTTGGATTTGGATCCTGACTTTGTCTCCGCCCGAATGGCATTGGCCGAAGCATTGGTTTCCACAAACCGGATTCCGGAGGCCATCGGCGAATACCGGCTTGTTCTTTCGTTTAAGGAGTTTCCGACTGCCGCCTTGCTCGGACTGGCAAAAACGATCTTGTTGGCGAATCAGCGCAAGTCCCCTGATCAACAAAACTGGGGCGAATTCGAAACGCTCTTGAAGCAAGCCGAACAACGAGAAGCTTCCGCGGAACAATTGGCGATTCTTCGTATGGAACGGTCGCTCGCCAAGAAAGACAGCGAAGGGGCGACACGAGACATCGCGGCAGCTCGCGAGAAAAACCCTGATCAAGGCCAATTGTTGATCGCTCAGATTGCGCTCGCGCAGAACGCTCGGGATTGGGATCGCGTCGACCAATTGCTTCAGGAGGCTGAAATTCAATTTGGAGACACACCCGCCGTTCGTATGGTGAAGGCGCGAACTCTCGTTCCGCGGTTCGAGGAGAAAGCTCGTGAAGAACTCCGAAAATTGAGTACGCCTGCCGAATCCTGGACCGAAGAACAACGGATACAACTCGCGAAAGACTTTGCACCCGTATTTCTTTCGATCCAAGACTTCGATGAAGCAGAAAGGCTTGCTTCACTTGTTGCCTTGGCCGAACCGAAGAATCTGCAATGTCGACTGCTGTTAATGGACGTCGCCCTGGCTGCCAAACGACCTGAGTTGCTCGACCAAACTCTTGAGGCAGTGCGCAGCATCGGAGGCGAAGGTGCAATCTGGCATTACGGCCAAGCCTGCCGGTTGGTGCTGATGGAACGGAAGGTGCACCAGCCGAAAGATTTTACCGACGCGATGGAGCATTTGCGGAAAGCCCGCTCCGAACGACCAAACTGGGAGCGGATCTTGTCAATGATGGCCAATATCCAAGAACAGCAGGGAGATTTGCGGACCGCGATAGAATCGTACCTCGAGGCGATCCGTCTGGGGGAACGTTCGCCAGCGGTCACCAGCCGGGCGTTGTCACTTTTATTTACCGAAAAGCGATTCGCAGAGGCGGATAGGTTGATCCAAGAGCTACATGAGTCCCAAAGTGTGTTCACAGACGAAATGGCGCGGGCCGAAGTCAGTATTTCACTTCAACTCGGCCATACAAATCAAGCCCTCAATTTGACAGAAAGGCTCGTTCGCGAGTCGAAGCAAGGCAAAGATCCACTTTGGCTTGGCCAAGTCTATTCGAGCTTGAAAGATTTCGCTCGTGCGGAAGAACAGTTTCGCTTGGCCATCAAGGCGAACGGCAAGAATCCGAGGCTGTGGGTTACACTCGTTCAGATACTCACTCTTTCCAAGCAACCGCAAAAAGCGGAAGCGGCAATTGAAGAAGCGAAAATCGCCATTGATCCCGCAGAAGCGATGTTGATCGCGGGTCAATGCTATGAGATTATTGGCAAACTTGATCTCGCAAGAAACAGTTACCAAGTTGCATTGCAGCAATCGCCCGAAAGCGTTGCGGCGAACCGGGCCTGGGTTGATTTCCTGATGAGAGCGGGTGTGCCTGCTGAGGCAGAGATCGCGCTCAATAAAATGCTTGAAGCAACCTCGGGCGCCGACGAAACGAGCCGCGAAAACCGGAAATGGGCGCAGCGCAAGCGCGTCTTGGCAATATTGTCCCGCAATGGACGCCCACCGCTGAACGAGGCGTTGGCAATCATCCAAAAAGTACTTGACTCAAGCAATCCACCGCTAATCGACGATCAGCGGATGAAAGCCGTTATTCTTTCGCGGTTGCCATCTCGTAACCAGCGCCAGCAGGCAATTGAAATTGTGGAAAAGCTATTGGCGCAACAGCCGGAATCGCCCGCTCTTGACGAAGATCGTTACCTTCTGTCCAGGCTCTATCTGATGGTGGGCGATCGCGCGAAGGCACGTAACGAATTGCGTCAATTGATTGGGGCTCGCAAGGAGAATTCCCGCTACATCGCGGCGTATGTGCAATTCTGTCTGCAGTCGGAGGAAATTGGCGAGGCGGAAATTTATCTCGATCTACTGAAGAAGGTAGTTCCGGATGAAACCTCGACATTTGAGCTTCAGACACAAGTGTATTTCAAACAGGAAAAATATTCCAAGATCAAGGATCTGCTGACGAAGATTGCTAAGGGCACCGCGTCGCAGCGAAACGCCGCAGATTTACCTGAATCGAGGAAATTGGCGGCGGCAAGGCGATTCGAGGACTTCGGTCGACGCCTGGATCAAGCAGGCAAACGCGACGAAGCGGCACGGTTTTATGCCGAATCGGAAGTGTACTACAAGCAGCTCATCGAATTGCGACCTCAAGACAAGTTGCTGCTGGCGGAATTCCTGGCAAAGACATCCCAAATCGACCGCAGCTTGGATCTGCTGCAGGAATACGGTGCCGAAAGTCCGGCAGGTCTGGTTGGT
>Ga0181528_10002955_pt1 | contig 10473 bp, 9 predicted proteins | sample PEATcosm2014_Bin_47_FD_119742 | JGI IMG/M metagenome (GOLD analysis project Ga0181528, IMG submission 119742) | Peatland microbial communities from MTU Mesocosm Facility, Houghton, MI, USA - PEATcosm2014_Bin10_10_metaG | ecosystem: Environmental > Terrestrial > Soil > Wetlands > Peat | place... | reverse complement strand
GAGCCCCGCTTCGCGGTCGACCGGAAACGGCTGGCTCAAGATCATGCCCGGCGGCGGCTGCAGCTCGGGCGGGTAGATCGCGATCTTCTGCGAGGCGGCGCGCGCCGCGTTGGCGAGGTTCAATTCGCGCTCGTTCGTCCCGTTGCGGGGCGCCATCGGCACGCCGTCGACGACTTCGATGTCGAACCACCAGCGTTTGACCGGATTGCGGCTGCCGTGGCCGAGCCGATCGTCGAGCGTGACGAGATGCTTGCGCACGGCCGGGACCTTGATCGCCAGCCACGTCGCCGCGCGATGCGAGAGCAGCCCTTCGGTATTCCAGGGGCACATCTTCATGCACCGCCCGCAGGCCGAGCCCTTGGGATTGGAAACCCGGTAGCGCGTGCATTTCTCCACGTCCGGCTTCCAAATCTCGTAGCCGTTGAACATCACTTTCGGCCCGAACGTGATCGCGTTGGGCGGGCATTCACGCGCGCACTTGTTGCACTGATTGCAGAAATCTTGCAGGCCGAAGTCGACCGGCAAGTCGATCGTCATCGGAAAGTCGGTCGTGAAGACGATCGATTTCGAGCGCGGCCCGATGAACGGGTTGAGGATCGTATCACCGATGCGGCTCACCTCGCCGAGCCCCGCCATGAGGATCGGCCCGTTGTGCACGACTTCGGAATGCGCGTTCGAGTGGACGCGCGTCGAGAAACCCATCGCGCGCAGGTGCGCCGCCATCACCCCGGCGATCTCGGCGCCGCGCATGTACGCGCGTTGGCTCTGCGAGCCCGAGATCCAGTCGTCGCCGCTGGCGCCTTCCATCGTCTCGTAGCCCTGGTCGATCAGCATCGCGACGGCGTAGGGATGGTACGCTTCGATCGGCTCGCCCGTGAACTCATCGCTTGCATAGTACATCCACGGCTCGGCGCGGCAGATGCCGACGAAGTCGGCGCCGAGATAAAATCCCAACGCCTTGATGGCGTCGGCGTTGCGCTGCGGATCGGAGACGTCGCCGCCGAAGTCCGTGCGCTCGAGCGGTTCGCGCGTTCCCTGAAGGGCCACCATCGAGTTGGCGAACGGCCGCATCGCCAACGCGTACGGATGCTTCGATGCGAAGATCTTATAGAGCGGCATCAGCTTCTCGCCGAGATCGCCGGCGGCCGCGCGCTTGAAGAAGTTCGCGCGCTTGGGTACCCGCTTGATCTCATCGTGCAGCACGAGCGTCGTCGGTTCGTCCGCGTGCCGCAGCTTCTCCATCGGATAGCGACCGAGATGCTGCGGCCGGCGGCGTTCCCAGAGGTTTGCGAGCGCCTGCATCAGCGCGTCGCGTAGCGGAATGCGACCCGTGAGCGGCAAGTCGGGCTGTAGCGTATAGTCCGTCGTTATGACGGCGACGCGGAGCGCGCCGAGGAACGGCGCGCGCAACCGTCCGCCGCGCGCGTATGCAATCCCGGCGCGTTGTGCGAGTCGGGGGAGATCGACCATCGTGTAGTCGGCAACGTGCGCGCGCGCGGAAAATCCCAAGCCCCGAATGTAGCCTGCCAGTACACCCGCGATCTCCGCGGCGCGCAGGTCGGCGCGATCGGCTTGCGTGCCGCGAATCCAGGCCGCACCGGGCGCACCCTTTGCCGGCTCGCGTGCGAACGCGACGCCGACGACGAACGCGTAGCCGTGATCGAGCCGCTCGTCCGCGATCCAATCGCCGGCGTGCAATTCGCACGCACCGGCGATGCTCGCATCGATGAAAAGCGCCGACGCTTTGAGATTGTCGGTGCGAACCCTCGGATCGTCGGGCACCGGCGCGTGCGCGGGCGCGACGGCGCCGTCGAAGAACCCGGCGAACAGATCGCGATACGTGCGTAACGCCGCCGTGATCGCGGCCGGCCCGGGCTTACGGCGATCCACGCTCTGAGCGGCCGGACATTCCGGAGCATCCGCAGCGGCGCGCGGCAGCCGTTCGAGCGGCAACGGGCTCAGGTGAAATGGACGCAGACGGTTGGAGAAGACGCGCATTTTCAGTCACCCCCGTTTTGGGCGATTCGCAACCGTTGGCGGCAGCCCCCCAAGGACCATTCTAGCGCATTAGCGGAAAATCGCCTCCGCGTGGCCCTCGTCCTTGAGATTCGTGGTGTCGATCAGACAGTAGTACTTATAGGTGTTTCCCGGCGCAGCGTAGATCGTGATCGTCGATTCCCACGGCGTTCCGCGCTTATCCGTGATCGTGAACGACTCGGTTGCAGTACGCGCACCCACGATGCGATCGAGCCGCTTCCATTTCGCCGCCTCCATTTGCGCCTCGAACGAACTCATCACCGATGCGAGCTGGACCTTCGTAACGATCGTTGCGCCGGTCGAACCCATGCGGATTGGTACAACATCCCCGGTCATGGCGACGCCGTCGGGCGGTGCAAACGTCGGCAACGGACCACGCCAGCCGTCGAAGAAGCCCGTCGGTTGATCGGTACAGGCGGGATTCCCGTCGGTGAACGTCGCTCTGAAGCGACGCGTCGTTCCGGATTCACTCGTGAGCGAGACGCTGGCCTTGTCGTCCGCACGACACAGGACTGCGTAATCTCCCGCTAGTGCGGCGAATCCACCCAACCCCGCCGGCGGACCGCTTCTCCACCCCAGCGTCTTCAACTTCGTGACGTAGTCCGCAACCGTCGATGTTGAATTGCCAAGCTCGTAGTAGACTTGCGTCGTGTTGGCGCGTTGAACGCTGCCGATCAACGTCGCGCCATCGGGCTGCGGATCGACCGTATGCCCTGCAGGTAAGGCAGCTACGTAAATCTGTGCCGGCGGCGGACCGGCCAGCTGCTCGGCTAGTCTTTGCAGCCCGGTCGGATTTGCCTCACCTGCGGCGATCGTCACGGCCGGAACCGGTGCCGGCGTCGGTGCCGTCGTCGTCACGTCGACGCGCCGGCAAGTCACCTCGGCGCTCGTCGTCCATGGACCGTCGGCAGTGGCGGCCTGCTCGTAGGTGACGGTGAAGTTCTCCAGATCGGAGCGTCGATAGGTATCGCGCCGCTGCGTCGTCAGCGTGCCGTTGACCACGGTCCCAAGAAACGTCAGCGTATCGCCGTTCCAGCCCGCGCTCGACGCGGCGAATGTCGAGGAACCGCTATTCTCCGTTAGGGTGATGCCGTGGTCGCCTTGCGCGTACGTCTCCGCAGAACGGCCGAATTGCAGACCCGGCGTCACGAACGGATTGACCATACCGAGTTGGTTGCCGTCCTCGATCAGGCCGTAGACTCGTACGCCGTGCGTACCCGTCGTGCTCCGGCAGGCCCACGTGCCGCCGAAGTAACTCGTCATTGACGGTGGGGCTGTTGCCGTCGCCGGTGCGGCGCACGCGCATACGATAACGATGGCCAAGCCGAGACGAACGAGCATCACCCGAGACTCCTTATCGCCGAGGTCGCTGTACGTCAATCATACACCCCGCGGATGCTCCAGCCGTTGCGTTCGTGCGCGATGCGCAGTAGCGCGCCGTCGTCAAGCAGGACGTCGTATTCGTCGCGGACCAGGCGCGCGTCCGAGCCCGTCGCGTCGGCCCACCAGCCTTCGTCGACGCGCCAGGGGCCGGCCGCGTCGATCACGGTTTGGGCCGGCGTGCCGACGAAACGCGGCGCGCCGCCGATCACGCGCACGGCGACCGGCTGCGGTGCGACGAGGCGGAACTGCAAGGTCGCCGTTTGCGGTAAGGGTGCGGGCGCGTTGATCGTCCACGCCGTCGCGATCAGCGGCTCGAGCGTGAACGCATCGCGCGCCGTACGGCGTTCCGTGCGCGGGCCGTCGACGATGCGGCCGCGCAGCGCGTGTCCGTCGCCGAGCGCCGCGTCGAGCCGCGCCAGCACAATGCCGAGCGCGTCGGGGTCGGGATCGCTGCCCGCAAACAGCGTCAGCGGGACGCCGCCGTCTTCGAGCGCTTCGGCCGCGAGTCGCAAGCCGATCACCGGCGCGTCGAGCGTGATGCCTTCGAGCCGCGCGCGCAGCAAGCCGAACAAGGTCGCGGGCACGGCGGTCGGCGCGGCGACGCGCGTCACGAGTTCGCGCAGGTCGCCGTTCTCGCACTCGAGCGCGAGCACGAGCCGTCCAGCGCGCTTGCCGGCCGCGCTCAGATCGTCGACGACCCGTCCGACCAGCGCGCGCAGCGCGAACAGTACCGCTTCCTCCGAGGCCGCCTCGCCCTCGCCGTAGGCCCGCCGGTCGATGCGCAGCGCACGCGGCCGCGGCTGCAGCCGGCGGCGATCGATGCCGCGGGCGTGCTCGTGCCAGCGCCCCGCCGGCGGGCCGAAGCGCCGCACGAACGGCCCGTGCGGGAGCGCCGCCAGTTCCCCGAGCGTGCCGATCCCGAGCAGTCGCAGCCGCCCGCAGACCGCCTCCCCGCAGCCGAGCTGTTCGAGCGGAAACGGGGCCAGAAACGCCGCCGGGTCGCCCTCGCAGATCGTCCCCTCACCGAGCGCCGCGGCCGCCTGCGCGACGAACGGATTGGGCCCGAGGCCAACCCGCAGCGGGAGATCGAACCCGGCGAGCGCCCCGCGGACCGCGTCGAGCCAGCCCCCGGCGCCGCCCTCGATCCCCGCCATTTCCAGGAAGGCCAGCCCCGGGCCGGCGTCCTCGACCACGGGCGAGGCGGCGTCGAGGGCGTCGAGCACGTCGTCCCAGCGCGCCGCGTCGTCCTCCGGGAAGGCCGCAATCCGGACGCAGACGATCGGCATGGGCGGCGATTGTATCGAACATACGTTCGATACGTCAAGCCGGAGCGTTTCTTTAAGGAGCAACAAGGCGGCAATACGAGCAGGCTATGCTTCGTTCACGAGCATACAACGTCGGTACGGTTTTTCGTACGAAATTAATACTGTAATTTCGTACGTTTTATGGTACGGATGGATCAGTGCTTGTGAGGAACTCGATGGCTCTGAAGACGCTGGCGGCCCATGAAGCCCGCACTCGATTTTCGGATGTGCTCAACGATGCGGAAACGGGACAGGGAACGATGATTATCCGCAACTCGAAAGAGACGGCGGCCGTCGTCCCGCCGCAACTTGCGCGATTACTCCCGATCGTTCACGATCTGCTTTGCGATTTGGGCGAATCTGTCGAGATGTCACAGAATCCCGATATTCTTGAAGCGTACGAACGTGGCAAAGCCGATCTCGAACGCGACGATATCGAATGGTACGAGGTGTGACCACGAATGGCCGGCCGTCAGCGGGAAGACGCCGCGAAGGTTCGCATTGGCTTCGTACGATCGGCAGATACCGAATTTAAACGGCTATCGCCGAAGATTCAAAAAGGCTTGCTTAGCAAGCTAAAAGAGGTGGCGCTGAAGCCATCTTTGGGGAAGCCGCTCATCGGTCCGTTGCACGGTTGCTGTCGCGTAACCTACGGGCGCTTGCGGTGCGTCGTACGGCTCGCGGATGGAATGGCTGTCGTACTTGTTATCGTTGTGGCGCAACGGAAAGCCGGCGCAAAGGATGACGCGTATGCCCTTGCGACTGATTACGTCGCTAGCAATAAGGCCGTCATTGACGAGATACTAGGGCGCCATATTCGTGCGTTCTTGGAAGAGAACGCGAGTGCGGCCCAACGGGCGCGCAAGCAACCCTAACCCTGGGGATACTGCCGAATGTTTACGACATCGACGGCGGCGATGATTCGCTCGCCGTTCCAGCGGAACTGCACGTACTTCGCGAGCACGCAATCGCTGACGACGCGGGGCCGGAACGCGACGACGCACGCGCCGCCCGCGTTGCGGACGCTGTTGTAGAGGATCCCGTCGACGCGGTTGCGTTCGTAGAGCCGCCGCGCGTACTGCTGCGGGTAGGCATACTGCTGCGGGTCGGCGTTGTAGAGCTTCGAGCGCATCGACAGCGAGCGGATATCGTCGAAGTTGCCGTCGACGGTTGCCGTGTAGACGCGCTTGTCGACGTCGATCGGTGCTTGCGCGGTCGCGCGCAAGAACGCTTCGGTGTGGAAACGCGACTCGGCGACGGCGGTGGCTTCTTCAAGCCCCGCATAGTAGACGCCATAGCTGCCGTCGCAGAAGCGGCTCGCTTGCGAATATGCAAACGATGCCATGATCGGCGTCGTGCCCGGGCCGGCGATCGCATCGGCCGCGCGGATTTTATAGTAGGCGCCGGCTTCTTCGCGCACGCGGGGGTTCGTCAGCGCTTCGATCTCGAGCACGTCTGCAAAGCGGCTCGGGTCGACGATGCGATCGTACACGCTCACCGTCGGATACCGCGAGGACACCAGCCGATAGGTCGGCGACAGACGCGCCTTCGTTACCACCCGCGTTGCGTGTCGAGATACGCTCGGACGTCCGCGATATCGGTCAGCCGGCCGCCCAGCATGTAGTCGAGCGCGCTGCGCCCTTTGAAGAGCGCCGCATCATTCGGACGGCGCACCCACGTGTCCGCAGCGTCCGTGCGCGGCAGCAGCACGTTGATCGCCTTGAAGATCCCGATGAGGTGCGAGATCCGGTCCAGCGTATCGCGGGAGAGCCGGGCGCCCTCCGGCGTCTTCAGGTACTTATAGAATGTCGACTCGGGCAGCGAACCGAGCAGCACGCGTTGCTCCGTCGGGCTGAGCCGCCAGAGCTCGGCAATCTGGCCGAACGCCTTGATCGCCGTCGCCGACAGGCGGGCGCTGGTGCTTGCGAAGTCGGGCTCGGCCGAAGCCGTCGCTATGGCCATGCTCCTATTATAGAGTATTCTCGCCTATTTATCCATATCTGGAGTAACGTGCCCGCCGGGGTACCAAGGCCGCCTCGCGAGGACCAAAACACCCCCCGGCGGTAGAGGGCCCACGGAGGGCGAGCATGACGACATCCGGCTTGGGCCGTGCGGGAACGTACGGAGCCTATGCATCCCGGCGCGATCTGCGCGAGGACGCCGAACTGACGCGCGTCGGTCGCGGGACGCCGTGCGGTGAGTACCTGCGCCGCTACTGGCAGCCGATCGCCAACACGTGCGAGGTCGGCGACCTGCCGCTGCGGATTCGCATCCTGGGCGAGGACCTCGTGCTCTTCCGCAACGGCAAGGGCGAGTACGGCCTCGTCGAGCAGCGCTGCAGTCATCGCGGCGCGTCGCTCGAGTACGGCGTCATCTCCGACGTCGGCATCCGCTGCGCGTACCACGGCTTCCACTACGCGCTCGACGGGACGATCCTCGAGACCGGCGCCGGCGCACCGCTCGCGAACGGCGGGAAGATCTGTCACGGCGCCTATCCGCTGCATCTCTTCCAGGATCTGATCTTCGCCTACATGGGGCCGCCGGAGCTCAAGCCGCCGTTTCCGATCTACGATCTCTTCGAGCACCCGCACATCACGGTCGAATCGGGACGCGAGAAAGATTGCGTCAACGAGTGCAACTGGCTGCAAGTCCACGAGAACGCGATGGACCCCGTGCACACGGCGTTTCTGCACGTGCTCACGACCGGCGCGCAGCGCGGCTTCTCCGACGAAGTCGGCATCGTGCCGGTGCTGCAGTGGGTGCAGGCCGAAGCGGGCATGTACTACATCGCCTGCCGGCGCGTGAACGATCTGATCTGGGTGCGCGCGCTCGACGTGTTCATGCCCAACGCCGGGCTCATCCCGCCCTCGAACGACGTGCGGCGCGAAGGGCTCTCGCAGCGGCCCGTCACGATGACGTGGGTCGTGCCGATCGACGACTACAACACGAAACGGTTGCACTTCGTGCTCAACGACGATCGCAATCCGCTGCGCCCGCAACAGCGCAAGCGCGGCTTCGGCCAGAACAACGACCGCCCGTACGACGAGCGGCAGCGCCGCCCGGGCGATTACGACGTCACCGTCGGTCAAGGCGAGATCGCGATCCACGCCCACGAAAACCTGACCTCGACCGACTACGGTGTCATCGCATTGCGGCAGATGCTGCGCGAAGGGATTCGCGCGGTCGCGGAAGGCCGCGATCCGCTCGGTGTCGTCCGCGACCCGGCGCATCGCGTGCGCACGCGCACGCAGAACACGTTCGTGCGCGCCCCCGCGGCGGCCACGCCCGAAGACGAAGTGATCTTGCTCAAACGGATCGGTCGCGAGGTGGCCGAGGGCGACCAAATCAAGCGCTTCCCGCCGGTCTGACGCTCGAGCGCAGGAGCGAACAAACGGGCCTGCGGAAGATTCTTCCTGCAAACGATTGGAAAGGCACGACACAGACAATGATCGAGGTTATCGATAGCGACACGCACGTCGACGAAACAGATGCGACCTGGGAGTTCATTCCGCCGGAGGCCGAGGCGCACAAGCCGATTACGCGCTATCCGAGCAATCCCGATCCGAATCGTCCGCCCAGCCGCTATTGGCTGATCGACGGTCATCGCAAGTCGCGCAAGATCCGCGACGATTCGAAGAGCCTCACCAAGGTCGAGGCGCGCGAACTGCTCGACATCGGCGTGCGCCTGCGCCACATGGACGAGCTCGGCGTCGGCGTGCAGGTCATCTACCCGACGTTGATGCTGGTCGAACCGGCCGAACACGCCGAGGTCGAACTCGAACTCGTGCGCAGCTACAACCGCTGGCTCGCCGAGCGCTGCGCGAAATCCGGCGGCCGTTTGCGCTGGGTCTGCATCCCGCCGACGCGCACGCCGGACGCCGTCGCGAAAGAACTGCAATTCGCCAAAGACAACGGCGCGTGCGGCGTGCTGAAGAAGGGCGACCTCGAAGCCGGCAAGTGGCCGGCGGATGAGTATTTCTTCCCGCTCTATGCGGAAGCGGAACGGCTGAACATGCCGATCTGCATGCACTTGGGATCGGGCTCGCCCAACCACACGCCCAACCGCGACTTTTCGCTGGGCGGCTTCATGCACACGACGTTGCCGGTGATTCACGGCGTGCACAGTCTGATCGCGCACGAAGTGCCCAAGAAGTTTCCCAAGCTGCGCTTCGGCGCGATCGAAGCCGGTGCGTCGTGGGTGCCGTTCCTCTCCTACGACCTCAACCGTAGCATGAAGACGCGCTTTCGTTCGGCCGGCCGGCCGAGCTTCTCGATCGGCGCCAACGTGTTCAAAGAGAACAACATCTACGTCACGGTGCAGATCGACGAAGACTTCGACATGATCTTGCCCTATATCGGCGAGGACAATCTGCTCGTCGGCTCCGATTACACGCACCAGGACGCCTCGCAAGAACTCACGTTCGCGCACTCGCTCGAGCAGCGCGCGGATGCCGGAGATCTCACGCGCGAACTCGTGCGCAAGCTCGTCTACGATAATCCGAAGGCCTTCTACGGCCTCTAGCCGATGTTCGCCGGATTACGCAACCTGACCGTCATCGAGATCGGGCAAGTCGTCGCTGCGCCGTTTGCCGCCGCCGTGCTGGCCGATCTCGGTGCGACCGTCATCAAGATCGAGAAGCCCGACGGCGGCGACGAAGTTCGTCACCACGCGCAGCCCTACGTCAACGGCGAATCGCTGCCGTTCCACGCCTACAATCGCGGCAAACGCTCCGTCGTGCTCGACCTGCGCACGGAGGACGGCATTCGGACGCTGCACGCGCTGGCGGAGACGGCCGACGTACTGATCCACAACCTGCGGCCGGGCGTCGCCCAATCGATCGGCATCGACGGCGAACGCTTCTGCGCGGCGCACCCGCAGATCGTCTATTGCGAGGTCTCCGGCTTCGGCGAGAACGGTCCGCTCAGCGGCGAGCCGGCCTACGAACCGTTGATGCAGGCGATCACGGGGCTGGTGAGCATCAACGGCGATCCGGCCGGACCGCCCTCGCGCGTGCCGCTCTCGATCACCGATCTCGGCACCGGGATGTGGTCGGTCATCGGCATCCTCACCGCACTCGTGCAACGCCAGACGACGGGCCGCGGCTGCGTCGTGCGGGCCTCGCTCTTCGATACCGGCCTGACGTGGATGGCGCAGCGCGTCGAATCGTGGGTCAATCAAGGCGTCGAGTCGCCGCGCGCGCCGATGTCCGCGGGCTCGGGCATCGTGCCGTTCCAGCAATTCGCGGCGTCCGATTCGAATCTGTTCGTCTGCGTGGCGAGCGAGAAGCTGTTCGTGAAGTTCTGTGCGGCGCTCGAGCATCCCGAATGGCTCGACGATCCCGACTTCGCCACCAATCGCGCGCGCTCGAAGAACCGCGACCGTTTCGTGCCGCTGCTCGACGCGGTGTTCGCACGGCATCCGCGCGACGTTTGGCTCGAGCGGCTGCGCGCCGGCGGCGTACCGTGCGCGGCCGTCAACTCGGTCCCCGAGGTGTGCGCGCTCGAGCAGTTCGAAGCCAGCGGCATGCTGCGCGGGCCGATCGCGGGCACGCCGTTGCGGCTGATCGGCGTGCCGCTCTCGTTCGACGGCGAGCGTCCGCAGCCGGCCGGCCTCGCGCCGAAACTCGGCGCCGACAACGCGCTCGCCGGCGCGGGAACGGCGCCGTGAAGATCTTCGATTCGCATCCGCACGTTATCTCGCCCGATACGGCTCGCTACCCGCAATACAACGTCCTCGATCACACCGAAG
>Ga0181528_10002954_pt1 | contig 10475 bp, 8 predicted proteins | sample PEATcosm2014_Bin_47_FD_119742 | JGI IMG/M metagenome (GOLD analysis project Ga0181528, IMG submission 119742) | Peatland microbial communities from MTU Mesocosm Facility, Houghton, MI, USA - PEATcosm2014_Bin10_10_metaG | ecosystem: Environmental > Terrestrial > Soil > Wetlands > Peat | place... | reverse complement strand
CGGTACAGCGTTCATGGTTGGCGGTTCACCGTTGCAAAGACCCCGAAAAACCGGCGGTGCGCCGGGCATGCCGGCACGATCGGGCAGCCGATACGGGGTACAACCCGCACTGGCGCACTATCGTACAAGCCCGGTACAAGCCCGGTACAAGCCCGGTACAAGCTGCCAGCGCCCCGGCGTTCCGGGTCTTTTCGGTACGGATCTTGCTTGAAATATCGATCACACCGGTAAATGATTATGAATTCCCACGACATCCTCGCCCGCCTGATCGCCTTTCCCACCGTCAGCCGCGATTCGAACCGCGCGCTGATCGACTACGTCCAGGAACTGCTGGGCGAGTGCGGCATCGGCACGCTGCTGTTCGAGTCCGACGACCGGCGCAAGGCCAACCTGTACGCGACGATAGGGCCGCAAGACCGCGGCGGCATCCTGCTGTCGGGGCACACCGACGTGGTACCGGTGGACGGCCAGCAGTGGAGCGGCGATCCGTTCGTGATGACGGAGCGCGACGGGCGCCTCTACGGGCGCGGCGCCGCCGACATGAAGGGCTTCCTGGCCAGCGCGCTGGCCATGGCCACGCAGGCCAGCCGGCGGCCGCTGCGGGTGCCGCTGCACCTGGCGCTGTCGTACGACGAGGAGCTGGGCTGCCTGGGCGTGCGCTCGCTGATCGCCGCGATGGGCCGCTGGCCGCAGCGCCCGCGGCTGTGCATCGTCGGCGAGCCCACGCTGCTCAAGACGGCCATCGGCCACAAGGGCAAGATGGCGCTGCGGGCGCGCTGCTGCGGCCACCCGGCGCACTCGGCGTTCCCGGCACAGGGGCTCAACGCCATCCACCTGGCCAGCGACCTGGTGACGCGGATCCGCGCGCGCCAGGCGCAGATCGAGAGCACCGGCGCGCGCGATCCGGCCTACGCGGTGCCCACGACGACGCTGCACGTCGGCACCATCGGGGGCGGCACCGCGCTCAACATCATTCCCGAGGCCTGCGAGCTGGCCCTCGAGATCCGGGCCATCGCCGCCGACGATCCGCAGGAACTGCTGGCCGGCCTGCGCGCCGATGCGGCGCTGATCGTCGCCGCGGCTTCGCGCCCCGGCCTGGCGGCGGCGATCGACATCGCCGTCACCAACGAATATCCGGGCCTGGACACGCCGCGCGACGCCGAGGTCGTGGCGCTGACGACGGCGCTCAGCGGCGACGACGAATGCATCAAGGTCGCCTTCGGCAGCGAAGGGGGCCTGTTCAGCGGCCAGCTGGGCATCCCCACCGTGGTCTGCGGCCCCGGCTCCATCGAACAGGCGCACAAGGCCGACGAGTTCCTCGCCGTCGAGCAGTTGCGCCGCTGCGACGCCATGCTCGCCGCGCTGCTCGAACGCCTGTTGTGACGCCGCCTTCCGCAATGGTTGCGCCGACGAATTCCCCGACGAACTCCCCTTCCCCCTTCCCAGCCGCCGAGAGCCGCCATGAACCCTGGTGAAAAGCCCGCCGAACTCGAAATCAGCACCATCCAGCCGATCGCCCTGGACCAGCGCCACGGGCGCGCGCGCGACCTGTTCACCGTCTGGTTCGGCTCCAACATCATGCTGCTGACCATCGTCACCGGCGCGCTGGCCGTGACGGCCTTTCATCTGCCGTTCTGGTGGGGCCTGGCGGCCGTGACGGCCGGCAACCTGATCGGCGCGGTGTTCATGGCACTGCACGCCGCGCAGGGGCCCACGCTGGGCGTGCCGCAGATGGTGCAGACGCGCGGCCAGTTCGGCTCGCTGGGCTCGCTGCTGGTGGTGGGCATGGTGATCGTGATGTACGTGGGCTTTTGCGCCTCCAACCTGGTGATCGGCGGGCAGTCGCTCAAGACGCTGGCCCCGTCCATCGGGCCGGCGCCGGGCATCGTCTTCGTGGGACTGCTGAGCTTCTTCGCGGCGGTCTATGGCCACGACATGATCCATTACTACGCGCGCGTGATGACGGTGGTCTCGGGCCTGGCGCTGATCGCCGCCTTTGCATGGGTGTTCTTCGTGCACGGCCTGCCGGCCGATTTCTACACCCGCAACCAGGCCAGCGCCGGCGGCGTGCTGGGCGCGGTCTCGGTGGCCGCGTTGTGGCAGATCGCCTACGCGCCCTACGTGTCGGACTACTCGCGCTACCTGCCCGCGCACACCGGTGCGCGGCCGGCCTTCTGGGCGAGCTACTGGGGCTGCTCGCTGGGCTCGACGCTGCCGATGATCCTGGGCGTGGCGGTGGCGCTCACCATCAGCGGCGACGACGTGGTCGGCGGGCTGGCGCAGGACACCGGCGGCATCGCCGCGGTGCTGCTGCTGATCTTCTCGCTGAGCATCGCCAACACCACCGCGATCAACCTGTACTGCGGCGCCCTGTCCTGCCTCACCTTCGGCCAGACGCTGCTGCCGCACTGGTCGCCCAAGGCGCGCGCGCGCACCGTCGCGGTGGTCGTGCTGAGCGCGCTGGCGCTGGGCGTGGCGCTGCTGGCCAAGGATTCGTTCATCGCCAGCTACACCGATTTCATCCTCTTCCTGCTGTACCTGCTGGTGCCCTGGACCGCGATCAACCTCGTCGACTACTACCTCGTCCAGCACGGCCAGTACGACGTGGCGGCATTCATGCGCGCCGACGGCGGCATCTACGGGCGCGTCAACGGCCCGGCTGTCACCTGCTACGTGGTCGGCTTCCTGGTCCAGGTGCCGTTCATCGCCTCGCCGCTGTACACCGGGCCGGTGGCGCAGCTGGTGGGCGGCGCCGACCTCTCGTGGATCGTCGGCCTGGCCTTCACCTCGGTGGTGTACTACGTGTGGGCGCGGGCGGTGAAGGCGCGGGGCGCGGCGGGGGTAAGAGTGGCGGAGGGGGCGGGGGCGTAGCGGTTGGGGCCCTCACCCCGACCCTCTCCCGCAAGCGGGAGAGGGGGCAGGTCGAGGGAGAGGTGGAAAGCACGCCCCAGCGTGGGGCGGGTGCGCTTTTTCCTGGTGCGGCGTGCACGGGCTTCTGTTTTTCAGAATCCAGGGTCCATAATTCTCCGATTTCCAAAAGCGGAGTGATACGCGATCATCGTTTCACGGGTGCCGCGGCCGCCCCGCCGCGCCGTCAGCCGCGTCCGCCGTCCCACTTCTTGCACCGAGCCCCCGCCATGATCCGTACCGGCCAGCAGTACATCAATTCCCTGCGCGACGAGCGCGAGGTCTACATCAACGGCGAGCGCGTCCGCGACGTCACGCGCAACGCCATGCTGCGGCCGCTGATCGACATCCGCGCGCGCATCTACGACCTGCAGCACGAGGCCGCCACCCAGCCCAAGCTCGCCTACCAGGCCGACGGCCAATGGCATGCCATCGCCAACAAGCTGCCGCGCTCGCAGCAGGACTGGTGGGACAAGCGCCGCGCCACCGACACGGTGCTCGAGGACGTGGGCGGCATCGTCACGCGCGTGGGCGACGAGACCGTCGGCGAGATGTGGTCGCTGTTCGACGGCCAGGACGTGCTCAACGAGGTCGATCCGCAGTTCTCGCGCAACATCCGCCGCCACATCGACGCGGTGCTGCACGGCGACCCGTTCCACGTGTCGGCCAACACCGACCCCAAGGGCGACCGCTCCAAGCCGCCGCAGCAGCAGGACCCGGACATGCTGCTGCACGTGGTCAAGGAGACCGACGCGGGCATCGTGGTGCGCGGCGCCAAGTACGAGACGGCGGCGGCCTACGCCAACCAGGCCTTCACCAAGCCGACCATCGCCAACTGGGGCGACTCGGCGCTGTCGGACTACGCGGTGGGCTTCATCTGCGACCTGGCCTCGCCCAACCTCAAGTTCATCTGCCGCACCGGCTTTGCCGGGCGCGCGCCGGCGGTCGACTACCCGCTGTCGAACCGCTTCGACGAGGTCGACGCGCTGGTGATCTTCGACAACGTGCTCATCCCCTGGGAGAACGTGCTGTTCTACCGGCACACCAAGGCGGCCACCTTCATCCGCGCCACGCTGCACCGCTATTCGGCCTTCGCCTTCGTGCAGCGCAACCTCAAGATGGCCGACATGATGATCGGCGCGGCGCTGTTCAACGCGCGCCAGACCGGCCTGGAGAAGCAGCAGGCGGTGCAGGAGAAGCTCGCCCAGCTGGCGGTGTACCGCGAGGGCATCAACGCCCACCTCACCGCATCGATCGCGCTGGCCGAGCCCAGCCCGGCCGGCCTGATGATGCCCAACCAGTCGCTGCTCTACACCGGCCGCGTGCTGGCCTGCTCGCAGCTGCACGAGATGATGCACATCGCGCGCGAGCTGTGCGGCGGCCAGATCTGCGTCACGCCCGACCAGGCCTCGTTCGAGTCGCCGGAAACCAAGCCCTGGCTCGACAAGTACTACTCGGTCAACGAAGGCTGGGTGGCCGAGGACCGGCGCAAGCTGCTGGCCTTCGCGCGCGACCTGCTCAACTCCGACTATGCCGGCCACCGGCTGACCTTCCAGCTGTTCGCCCAGGCGCCGCCCTTTGCCCACCTCAACGCGGTGTACCGCAACTTCGACTGGGACGGCCCGCTCGAATTCGTCAAGAAGTCGGCGCAGCTGTCCGACCGCGTGAAGGACAAGCCCGCGCGCGCCGCCGGCGACCGCTCGGTGCTGCAGTGGTTCGAGACCCAGGCCGCCGCGGCCGCCACGCCGGCGCCGGCGGCTGCCGCCCCGGTGGTACGCTGACCGCTGGCCAGGGGCAAGGCGCGGCAGGAGCAACGTGAGCAAGCCGACCGTGGGACACAGGATGCCGGACGTACAAGCCGCGGCGCCGGCCGAGGCGCCCGAGCAGCTGCACCTGCGCCAGCGCTTCCTCAGCGCCATGAGCCATGCCGCCTGCACGGTGAACGTGGTGACCACCGACGGGCCGGCCGGGCGCTTCGGCCTGACGGTGTCGGCGATGTCCTCGGTGTCGGCCGAAGGCCCAGCGCCGACGCTGCTGGTCTGCATCAACCACCGCAGCGCGGCCGCCGAGGCCCTGCTGGCCAACGGCGTGTTCTGCGTCAATGTGCTGCGCGACGACCAGGCCTTCATCTCCGACACCTTCGCCGGCCGGGCCGGCACGCCGGCGCCGGAGAAGTTCGCCTGCGCGAGCTGGACCACGCAGGTCACCGGTGCGCCGCGCGTCGTCGATCCGCTGGTGGCCTTCGACTGCCGCATCGCCAGCGTCGAGCGCGTCGGCACGCACTTCGTGATCGTGGGCGCCGTCCAGGACGTGTTCGTCGCGGCCGCCGGCGGTGCGCCGCTCATCTATGCCAACCGCGCCTACGGCACGCCGCAGCGGCTGACCCGTCCGCACCCGGCACCCAGCCAGGCCGGCGAGAACCTGGCGCTGGGCTGCTTCCAGACCTTCGCCCCGTACATCCTGCCCGGGATGATCGCCCAGCTCACCGGCCGGCACCCGGAGATCGGCGTGCGCCTGCTCGAGGGCGACCAGCAGTACGTGCTGGGCAGCCTGCGCGGCGGCGAGATCGAGCTGGCGCTGCTCTACGACTTCGGCCTGCAGGACGACATCGCCACCGAGGCGATGACCGACCTGGACACCTATGTCCTGCTGCCCGAGCACCATCGGCTGGCGGAACTGGCCCAGATCGGCCTGGCCGACCTCGCGGCCGAGCCGTTGATCCTGCTCGACGTCGTGCCCAGCCGCGAGTATTTCCTGTCGCTGTTTCGCGAGCGCGGCCTCGAGCCGCTGGTGGGCTACCGCACGGCGTCCTTCGAGATGGTCCGTGGCCTGGTCGCCAATGGCCTGGGCTACAGCCTGCTGGGCACCCGGCCGGCGCACGACGTGTCGTACGACGGCCGCGTGCTGGTCACGCGGCCGCTGGCCGGCGCCGCGGCGCCCAGCCGCTTGGTGCTGGCGCACCGCGCCGGACACCCGCTGAGCCACGCCGCCGAGTCTTTCGCGGAGCAGTGCCGCGAATTCTTCCGCGACCGGCGCTTCTGAGGCGCGCCGCGATGCAAACCCCCCGCGCAGCCGCGCGCCCGCTCCGGCGCCACGCCGCACCCTGAACGGAGCCCCCGCCATGCATACCCGCATCCGCAAGTTCAACACCCGCGATACCTATCCCGAGCAGAAACTCGACAACGACCTGTGCCAGACCGTGGTGGCGCGCGGCAGCATGGTGTTCGTCCGCGGCCAGATCGGCCAGGACCTGGACACCTCGGCCAGCGTCGGCATCGGTGACGCCGGCGCGCAGGCCGAGCAGGCGATGAAGAACATCGCCCTGCTGCTCGACGAGGCCGGCGCGCGCCTCGAGCACGTCTGCAAGATCACGATCTATCTCACCGACCCGCGCTACCGCGAAGCGGTGTACCGCGTCGTCGGGCGCTGGCTCAAGGGCGTCTATCCGGTCTCGACCGGCATCGTGGTCTCGGCGCTGGCACGTCCCGAATGGCTGGTCGAGATCGACGCGATCGCCGTCATTCCCGACCCGGCCTGAGCGATGACCTTCTCCATCGTGGCGCGCGCGCCCGGCGCGGGCGGCCCGCGCCTGCAATACGGCATCGCCATCTGCTCGTCGTCGCCGGCGGTGGCCGCGCGCTGCGCGCACGCGCGCGCCGGCGCCGGCGCGGTGGCCTCGCAGAACATCACCGATCCGGCGCTGGGCCCGCGGCTGCTGGGTGCCCTGGCCGAAGGCATCGGCGCGCCGGCCGCGCTCGCCGCGGCGCTGCAATCGACGCCCTACGGCGAATACCGCCAGTTGCTGGCCATCGGCCGCGACGGCCCGCCCGCGGTGCACACCGGCGCGCGCGCGCTCGGCATCCACGCCACTGCGCCGGGCGCCGATGCGGCCGCCGGCGGCAACCTGCTGGCCGACCACGGCGTGCCGGCCGCGATGCTGGCCGCCTTCGAAAACGCCGCCGGTCCGCTGGCCGAGCGCCTGCTGCTGGCGCTGTATGCGGGACTGGACGCGGGCGGCGAAGCCGGCCCGGTGCACTCGGCGGGCCTGCTGGTGGTCGATGCGGTGTCCTGGCCGATCATCGACCTGCGCATCGACTGGCACGACACCGATCCGGTGGCTGCGCTGCAGGACCTGTACCGGCTGTACGCGCCGCAGGTCGACGCCTATGTCGACCGGGCGCTCAATCCGACCCGCGCACCCAGCTATGGCGTGCCCGGCGATCCCTGAGGAACCCGCATGAGCACAAGCTCCACCGGCGCCGGCTTGCCCGGCGACATGCCCGGCAACATGCCCGGCAACACGCCTGATACCCTGGCCGGCTGGCAGGCGTGCGCCGCGCACCTGCGGCCGCGTTCGCTGGCCTGGATCGACGGGTGCGCGGTGCCGGCCGCATCGGGCCGGACCTTCGCGTGCATCAATCCGGCCACCGGCGCGACGCTGGCGCAGGTCAGCGCCTGCGACGCCGAGGACGTGGACCGCGCGGTGCGGGCGGCGCGGCGCAGCTTCGCCGCCGGCGTGTGGTCGCGCACCGACCCGGCCCACCGCAAGGCCGTGCTGCTGCGCCTGGCCGAGCTGATCCGCACGCACCGCACCGAACTGGCGCTGCTCGAGAGCCTGGACATGGGCAAGCTGGTCGGCGACGCCGCCGCGGTCGACATCCCCGGCGCGGCGGGCGTGTTCCAGTGGTACGGCGAGGCCATCGACAAGCAGTACGACGAGATCGCGCCGACGGCCCCCGGCAACCTGGCGCTGATCCGTCGCGAACCGCTGGGCGTGGTCGGCGCCGTGGTGCCGTGGAACTTCCCGCTCGACATGGCGGCCTGGAAATGCGCACCGGCGCTGGCCGCCGGCAACAGCATCGTGCTCAAGCCGGCCGAGCAGTCGCCGCTGTCGGCGCTGCGGCTGGCCGAGCTCGCGCTCGAGGCGGGCCTGCCGCCGGGCGTGCTCAACGTGCTGCCCGGCTACGGCGAGACCGCCGGCCGGGCCATCGGCCTGCACCCCGACATCGACTGCGTGGCCTTCACCGGCTCGACGCAGGTCGGCAAGCTGTTCCAGGTCTACGCCGGCCAGTCGAACATGAAGCAGGTCTGGCTCGAGTGCGGCGGCAAGAGTCCGAACCTGGTCTTCGCCGACTGCGCCGACCTCGACGCCGCCGCCGAGCGCGCCGCCTTCGGCATCTTCTTCAACCAGGGCGAGGTCTGCTCGGCCAACTCGCGCGTGCTGGTCGAACGCGCCATCGCGCCGGAATTCACCGAACGGCTGCTCGCGCGGGCGCGCGCCTACGCGCCGGGCAATCCGCTCGATCCGCGCTCCACCATGGGCGCGCTGGTCGACGAGGCCCATACGCAGCGCGTGATGGGCTACGTCGAGGCCGGCAAGGCCTCGGCGCGGCTGCTCACCGGCGGACGGCGGGTGGCGGTCGAGGGCGCCGGCTGCTTCGTCGAGGCCACGGTGTTCGGCGCGGTCGGGGCCGACGATGCGCTGGCCAACGAGGAGATCTTCGGCCCGGTGCTGGCGCTGATCGCCTTCGATGACGAGGCCCAGGCCGTGGCGCTGGCCAACCGCTCGATCTACGGCCTGGCCGCGTCGCTGTGGACCGGCAGCCTGGCACGCGCCCATCGCGTGGCCGAGCAGCTGCACGCCGGCACCGTCTCGGTCAACACGGTCGATGCGATCAGCCCGCAGACGCCGTTCGGCGGCTTCAAGCAGTCGGGCATGGGCCGCGACCTGTCGCTGCACGCGCTCGACAAGTACACGGCGCTCAAGACCACCTGGATCAAGTTCGGCTGAGCGCATGCGCGGCAACCGCACCGGCGCCCGGCCATGACCCGCTTCACGCTGCGGCAGCTGTCGTATTTCATCGCGGTGGCCGAGTGCGGCAGCATCGTGCTGGCGTCGCGCCGCGCCAGCATCTCGGAGTCGGCGATCTCCACCGCCGTGGCGCAGCTCGAGCAGGAGTTCGACGTGCAGCTGTTCCTGCGCCACCACGCGCAGGGCTTGACGCTCACCCCGGCCGGGCGGGCGATGCTGCGCGAGGCCAAGGCGCTGGTGCAGCAGGCGCAGGGCATGTACGCCGCGGCCAGCGAGTTCAACCACCAGCTGCGCGGCCAGCTGGTGGTGGGCTGCTTCGTGACGCTGGCGCCCATCGTGCTGCCGGAGCTGGCGCAGGGCTTCATGCAGGCCTACCCGGCCACGCAGATACTGCCGCGCGAGGACCACCAGCCGGGCCTGCTCGAGGGGCTGCGGCGCGCCGAGATCGACATCGCCATCACCTACGACCTGCAGATCAGCGAGGACATCGCCTTCGAACCGCTGGTGGCACTGCCACCGCACGCGCTGTTCGGCGACGACCATCCGCTGGCCGGCAAGCCGGTGGTGCGCCTCAAGGAGCTGGCCGAGCTGCCGATGGTCCTGCTCGACCTGCCGCTGAGCCGCGAGTACTTCATGGGACTGTTCCAGCAGGAGCGCCTGGAACCGACCGTTGCCTGGCGCTCGCAGAACCACGACGTGGTGCGCGCGCTGGTCGCCAACGGCTACGGCTACGCGCTGGCCAACGTGCGGCCGCGCGCCGACATCGCACTCGACGGCCGGCGCATCCACCGCGTGCGCCTGTCCGGCGACCTGCAGCCGATGCGCCTGGGCATCGCCACGCTGCGCCAGCTCAAGCCCAACCGCCTCGTGGCCGCCTTCCTGCAGCACTGCCAGGCGGCGATCTCGCGCGACGCCATACCCGGCATGTCGCCCGACGAGGCGCCGCGCGCGCGCAAGGCCGCGGCGCGGCCGCGCGCGCGCTAGCCCCGCCGCCACCTGCTCTGCCATCCGCACCTTCGACCCCGAGACCCGCCACCGCCATGCCAGCCGCACCCGCAACCCCCGTTCCCGGCGTTTCCATCCCGCACCCGCATCGCGATGCGCGCTACGACATCCTGTTCGAGCCCGTGGCCATCGGGCCCGTGGTCGCGCGCAACCGCTTCTACCAGGTGCCCCACTGCAACGGCCTGGGCTACCGCGACCCCACCGCGCTGGCGGTGATGCGCGGCATCAAGGCCGAGGGCGGCTGGGCCGTGGTGTGCACCGAGCAGGTGGAGATCCACTACAGCTCCGAGATAACGCCGTTCATCGAGCTGCGCCTTTGGGACGACCGCGACATCCCGGCGCTGGCGCGCATGGCCGACCAGATCCACGCGCACGGCGGCCTGGCCGGCATCGAGCTGGCCTACAACGGCATGAACGGCCCGAACCTGTACTCGCGCGAGGTGCCGATGGGCCCGGCACACCTGCCGATCGGCACCTTCTCGCCCGAGCCGGTGCAGGCGCGGCGCATGGACAAGCAGGACATCCGCAACCTGCGCCGCTGGCACGTCGATGCCGTGCGCCGGGCCCAGCGGGCCGGATTCGACCTCATCTACGTCTACGCCGCCCACAGCCTGAGCTTCCTGTTCCATTTCCTCTCGCGCCGCACCAACGACCGCACGGACGAATACGGCGGCTCGCTCGAGAACCGCATACGCCTGCTGCGCGAGGTCACCGAGGACGCGCGCAACGCGGTGGGCGACCGCTGCGCCGT
>Ga0181528_10002953_pt1 | contig 10478 bp, 5 predicted proteins | sample PEATcosm2014_Bin_47_FD_119742 | JGI IMG/M metagenome (GOLD analysis project Ga0181528, IMG submission 119742) | Peatland microbial communities from MTU Mesocosm Facility, Houghton, MI, USA - PEATcosm2014_Bin10_10_metaG | ecosystem: Environmental > Terrestrial > Soil > Wetlands > Peat | place... | reverse complement strand
CGCTTCGGGTTTTGGCGTGGCCGAGCCCGAAGGGAAGAAGCCGGCCTCGCGCAGGCTGATGACCAGGCCGTCGCGGCCCATCTGGATGGAAACCGTATGCTGGGCCACCTGGTTGGAGAGGGTCTGCGTCAACTCCTGGCGAATGTGTTCCAGATCGTCTTTGACGCGCGCCGGCGACAGCACATCTTCTCCCATGACGATGTTCATCGGAATCGCCGGCTGCTCAGCGCCGGAAGCGGTCGTGGTGTTCTTGTCCAGCCGGCGCGTGGCGCTTGGGAAAAGCCCCAGCGCTCGGAATGCAGAGTCGATGGACTCGGTTACTTGTACCTGCTTCTTTTGGTCTGCCTTGGCGAATGCGTAGAGGACTACAAAGAGGCCGAAGAGCATGGTGATGAAATCGGCATAAGAGACGAGCCAGCGGTCGCGGCTCACATTCACCTTGCGCCGTTCTCGCAACAAGCCGCTCACGCCGCGCGCTCCTTCTTGTCCCGGCTTGCGTCGTCGAGGAATCCGGCCAACTTGACCTCGAGTATGCGCGGATTCATGCCTTCAAGAATGGAGATGACGCCTTCCAGCATCATTTCGCGGCGCAAGTGTTCTTCCCGCATGCGCAGGCGCATTTTGCCGGCGAAGGGCAGGAAGAAAAGATTGGCGATGCCGACGCCGTAGATGGTGGCGACAAATGCAACGGCGATGCCTTTGCCCACCTCCTGAATATCGTCAAGATGCTGCATGACCTGGATGAGTCCCAGCACCGCGCCCAGGATGCCGATAGTGGGCGAGAAGCCGCCGGCGGACTCGAAGACCATGGGAAGCCGCTCCTCGCTCTCCATGGTGCAATCCAGGCTGACGCGCATGAGCTTGCGCAACTCGGTGGGCTCGGTGCCATCGACGGCCAGCATGAGCGACCGCTTGAGGAATGGATCCTGGAGGGTATTCAGGTCGGCATCAAGGCTGACGACACCGTTGCGGCGGGCCTTGTTGGCAAAGGCGATCAGCAGGCGGATGATCTCGCCGTTCTGCACCTGCGGCTTGCCGAATACATGGGCCAGTCCGCGGAAAGCCGCGATGACCGTGGGAAGCGGAAATTGCAGCAGCACCGCACCCATGGTGCCACCAAAGACGATCAGCGCCGCGGTCGGCTGAAGAATCTGCCCCAGGTTGCCGCCCTCCATCAGCAACCCGGCCACAATGCCGAGAACGGCCAGCATAACTCCACCGATACTCGACTTATCCATGACTTGCCCTATTCATGCAAAGCTCTTCCGCAAACGGGGACGAGAGTTTAGATGATTTAGTGTTCAGGCGCGTGGCCTTGACGAGGAGGCAGTGCTGCTGTATTTGGCGGGCCGGCAACGTCGAGGCTGGCGATGGAAACAACGCGCTCGAGATCGCCCAGGTCAGGCATCCGGCGAGCCACGTTGGCCAACAGTCGCGCGCGGTAGGCGAGCACGCGCTCCGTTACCTCGCCGCAGGTTTCGCGCACAATCAGCTTTTCTCCGTTGGTCAGCGTAAGCATGGTATCCGGAGATGCCTCGGCGGTCTTGATCAAGTCACTGTTGAGCACTATAGGCGTGCCGTTGAGCCGGGTAAGTTCAATCATGGCCGGAACCTCCTTAGTCAGAGTTATCGGCGAGGCGTCTTAAAGGTTAAGAAACTAAGGTGGGATAAGAAAAAGTGTTCGCGTTCAGGACACAAAGCAGGCGAAATAAAGTCCGAAAATGCAAAGCCGAAGAATGGGCCAGATGCGGCGGTACCCTACCGAAAGCAGCAGCCCAGGGTTAGTGAAGATATGGGAGCACTTAGCGGGCGGACCGCAAATCCACGCATCCAACAAGGAGAATCCCCATGTCCCTGGGTGTCTTGAATAATCTCTCTGCTGTGTACGCAGAGAATAATCTGAATAACAGCAATAGCAGCCTGAACACCGTACTGCAGCAGTTATCGTCCGGATCGAAGATCAACTCCGGCGCTGATGATGCAGCCGGTCTTTCACTGGTGGACGGCCTGCAGGCCAACCAGCAGGCACTAACCCAATCGGAGACCAATGCTACTGAGGGCGTGGGCCTTCTCCAGGTTGCCGATGGCGCACTCTCGCAAGTGACGAGCCTGCTTAACCGGGCCGTGACGCTGGCTACCGAAGCCTCGAACGGCACCCTCAACTCCTCTCAGGACACGGCTGCGAACCAGGAGTACCAGTCGATTCTGTCGGAAATCTCGAACATCGGCACGACGACCACATACAACGATGCCGCAGTCTTTAACACCAGCACCAACATTTACACCGGCGACTCATCGACGACGGGTTCCTCCGTCGACGCGCTGGACATCCGCACGCTTTCCTCGTCCAACGTGGGGGACACCGGCGGCGTGATGGCCTATAGTAACGGCGCCAACAATGTATTTCTCAACATGTCTACCAGCACTGCGAATGCGCAGGCAAGCGATACCCTGACCGGAGGCTTGACCGGCAACAATACGATGGCCGTCACTTATCTGGTGAAGGGCTCGAATGGCACGGAGAGCACGGCAACCACATCGATCTCCGTGGGCGGCAATTCTGGCTATGCCAACACCGTTGGTGGATTGGTCAACGCGATCAACGGCTCAGGGCTTGGCCTGACAGCAGCGTTTGCAACCCAGGCGCAGGCCGGGGTGCAGGGCGGCGGAACAGAGACTGGCATTGAGATTAGCGGCGGCCTGGTCTCAGCGGGCGTAAATCCGAACTCGTCCAGCACCAGCGGCACACTCGACCTGACCGGTCTGGCCGCCAACGCGACGCTGGCATTGGGAGCGCAAATCACCGTCAATCAGGGCTCACAGTCTCAATTGTTCACAATCAATTCGTCCAACAATACGCTTCAGTCTTTGGCCGGCGTTATCAGCGGCACGGCCGGTTTGGGCGTTACTGCGAGCGTAATCACGAATGGCGATGGGACGCAGAGTCTCTCGCTGGCTGATACCGTCCCCACCGGCGGCGCACTGAGCGTCACCCTCCAGCACGCCGATGGCACCACGCAGGCTCCGGTCTTCGGCGCAGGTACAACGGGAACCACGGTTGCTGTGCAGACCGCGGGCACGAGCGTTGCCGGCAATCAATATGTTGCGTCGCAAGACTCGTCAATCGTCGTCGGGACAACAGCCGGCGGCGAGGCCGCAACAGACCAGCTGACCGCGGGCACCAGCATCACCATCCAGAACACCATTGCCAACGATACCCAGACCCAGACTTTCGTGATCGGCAATGGAACGAATAACACTCCGGCTGGCACGTACTATACCGGCAACGCGGATAGCGACGCAGGCGGCACCACGCTGGGAAGTCTGGCGGATGCCATCAACGCGCAATCGAGCACACTGGGCGTGTATGCCACGATAGGGGCCAACGGCCTATCAATCACCACGGGAACCTGGACTTCAGGCAGCTATGCGGCCGACACTCCAATCGTTGCGACGAACACCACGCTAACCGGGCAGAATGTCTCAGTGACGGCGAACGGCCTGACGTCGGCGACTTCCAATCAGGCGCTGGCTCTTTACACTCCCACCATCGGCGGTGCGGGGGTCGGTACGCCAACCATCACCGATCTCGATATCGGGGCACATGCTGCGGTAGAGGGCGACACGCTCTCTGGCACCTTCACCCTTTCTGATGCGGCAAGCGGCGGTCCGGTGACTTTCGCGATGGGCGCAGGCGCAACCTGGTCCACACTGCTGGGTGACATTAACAGCAGCAGCCTGGACGTAACCGCGGCCTGGGATGCGAATGCGGGCGGAGCCGGGGATGGCGGCCTGCAGTTGACCTCGAATATCACCGGCGTCAATCCCATCACCCTCACGGGGGCACCCTGGATTCAGGATGGCGCTTTCGCTGTTATGAACGATCCGAGCGGCGCGGGAATACAGGCAGGTACGGCCGGCAATGTGGACGCAACGGCCAGCACGGCGATTCTGCAGCTTGGGGCTGGAGATGGAAACATTACCGATGGTTCCTCTGTGCTCGGCGGCGCGGTTAATATCTCCTATGCCGGGGCCAGCCAGGTCTTCATTATGGGCTCGGCGCCCAGCAGCGGAGCTGTCGGCGGCGCTATCTACACCGACGGCACAACGGTGACGAGTCTGATCAACGCTATTAACTCCTCCCAGATGGGCGGCGTGACCAATAACCTGCATTCCAAGGATGTTGTCGCTACGGATAATTCAGGCATGGGCGGCACGGGCGGCATCTATCTGCAGGGGCAAGTGGGAGTGGCCAGCCAGTTTACGCTGGGCACAATCAACTCGACACCCGGCACAGAGAGTGCGCTTTCCGTCACCTCCGGGGTTTATGTGGGAGGCGTTGACACTACGCCGACAGGGGCCGGAAGTACGGCGGTTACCGGCGCAGTGGGCAACAACGCGGTGGACAGTGTTACCGCGACCGTTGGCACCACGGTGAGCACCAACGATACAATGGCCGGCCACATCACGGTCGCCAACGGCGGCGTGACCGACACCTTTAACGTAGGCGAAGGCTCGGATTCTTACAACACCCAGACCAAAGTCGGCACCTACTACACCGACAACACCAACACGGCAACGACTGCGGGCCTTCCCGGCGCGCAGAACTTCGGCAGCTCGCTTCAGGGGCTGGCCGCGGCGATCAGCACACAATCAGCTACGTTGGGCGTGAATGCTCAGGCCAATACCAGCGGCCTGACGTTTACCCAAACTGGAACCACGGGCACCTACACCGGCGGCAGCATCGTGGCAAGCGCCAACAACCTAACCGACGTCACAGCGGAAATGCCCTCGACGGCGATCACCAACGAGATTGCCGGCGAAAGTGACACGCTCAGCGGCGCCCTGGTCTTCAACGTAGGAACGGGCACAACCCAGACCGTGACCATGCAAGATGTTGCCACTGCGAACGACAATGAAAAATTGTCCACGGTGACGGCGCAACAGTTGATCTCCTACATCAACACTAACCAGACAGCTCTCGGCGTCAGTGCGCAGTGGGTTCCCTCTTCCGTAAGCGGCAGCAGCTACGGTTCCATTCAATTAACCTCCGGTACGGAAGGCTCTACGGGCACGGTCAATGTGTCAGGAACATTAACCAACCTTATGGATACAACCACCGGCTCATCTCTGAACTACACGTCGAAAGCCGCCTACAATGAAGGGCTCTCCGGCAGCATAGGCGACACGGTCACCCAGCAGGCCGCGGCGACCTATAGCTCCGACAGCAAGGCCTCCAGCGGAACGGCGACCATCAGCTACTCCGATGCCGCCGGCCAATCGCTGAGCGCTACCGATCTGTCTAACCAGACAGATGCCGAAAGCGCACTGACCAACCTGAACACGGCTATCACCGACGTGGCTGCGCAGGACGGCTATATCGGCGCCCAGATCAACACACTGAACGCCGTAAGCCAGGTGCTCAGCACACAACAGGAGAACGTGGAATCGGCACAGAACGCGGTGCAGGCCACCGACTACGCTTCGGCAACGTCGAATATGTCGAAGTACGAGATCCTGAGCCAGACCGGCATTGCCGCTCTTGCGCAGGCCAACAGCATCCAGCAGGAGGTGACCAAGCTGCTGCAATAATTCGCGGCACGAAGTCACTGACCAGGGAAGGGCGCCCGCGTGGGCGCCCTTCTTTGCGTGTGGGGGAAGAGGACGGGCATTGAGTTCGATTTGAAGCGATTGCAGTTAATGCCGTGAGCCTCAAGAGCCGATGAGGGATTTGCATGCAAGAGCTGGTCGAAGGCGATATTTATGAGTTCTCTTTAATGTGGTTCGGCCACGGGTGGTTCTCAGGCTGCTCGACATCAGGGCGGAGGGAGCGATGGGCACGGTAGGGCTGAATTTTGGTGCAGCGACCAGCGGAACCGGCTTCGACGTAAGTTCGACGGTGGCCGAGATCGTGAGCAATTTGCAAAACGTGGAGAAGCCGTGGAACTCGCAGTTGACCACACTGCAGGGCCAAGACACAGCGATCTCCAGCCTTGGGACTCTGTTTTCGAGTCTCTCCAATGACATGACTTCGCTGACGGATGCGGATGGCATTCTGGCGGAGAAGACAGGTTCGAGTTCCGACACCAATGTGCTGACGCTGACCGCGGCCGACTCATCAGCGGCTGCGGGAACTTACACGGTGGAGGTGGGGAATCTGGCGACGACATCGAGCGGGTACCTGACGAAGATCGCCAACGCCGACGATTCGCTGAACGGTTCGGTTACTTTGCAGGCGGGCAGCGGCACGCAGTTATCCATCACACTGAATTCGTCAAACAATACGCTGGCCGGGCTGGCTTCGACGATCAACTCAGCCGATATAGGCATCAACGCCAGCGTACTGACCGATTCTTCGGGCTCGATGCTGAGCCTGGTTTCAACTACTTCAGGCGCTGCTGGAGATATCAGCATAGATTCGAATACAAATACGCTGGTGGCCACAGACAGCACGGCGCTGAGCTACACCGCCGCGGCTAACGATGACAGCGGGTCGCTTGCGGCGCTGGCCAACACAACCGATACGCTCAGCGGCACGCTGACGATCCAGGCTGGCACAGGGACGGCGCAGACCATTGTGGTAGGTGCGCAGCCAAGCGGCGGTCCTGCGCTCAATACGATTTACACCGGCTCGGCGAGCGGCTGGAACACGCTCAGCGGGCTGGCGACGGCAATCAGCACGGCCAGGATTGGGGTCACAGCTACGGTTGTGACCAGCAGCAGCGGAGCCGAGGGCTTGTCGCTGTCGTCAAACCCTGCGGCGAATCTGGCTGTTACATCGAACATCAATGACATTACCGGCACGACATCGCTGGCTTATACAAGCCCGGTGAGCGGCGCGGACGCCAAGATTACGGTGGACGGCGTGAATTTGACGAGCGCATCGAATACGGTTGCCAACCTGATTCCCGGCGTGACCTTTCAGTTGCTGGCGCCCAGCGCAAGCGGCGAGCAGGTGCAGGTGGTGATCGGCAATGACAACAACGATGTGGAGAGCACGGTCAACCAATTCGTAAGCGACTACAACGCGCTGATCAGCGCCATGAACACGCAGGAGGGGGACGACAGCTCGGGGAACGCCGAGCCGCTGTTTGGATCTCCCACGCTCACTCTTTTGCAGCAGCAACTTTTATGCGGCCTGAATTCGGCGAGTCCGAACGGCTACCTGACCGCGGTCACCGCCAACACCGACACAACGGTTGCCGGATCGATGACCATCGCGGTGGGCAGCGGTGCGGCACAAACCGTGGTTGTGGGCGACGGCATGTCGGGAAACGGCACCATCTACACCGGCTCGGGGAGCGGTTCAAACACTCTCTCCGGCCTGGCCGAGGCTATCAACGCGGCCCAGATTGGGGTTACGGCGAATGTAGTGACTAACGACGGCGAGTCGAGCCTGACGTTCGTGTCGCAAACGGCGGGGTCGAGCGGGGCGGTGAGCGTGACCTCGAAGATCGTCGTAACCAGCGATACGCCCGTGGGCTTTGACGGAACACAGCATTCCGGCGGCACCCTGAGCGGAATTGGCAGCCTCGGCGACAATCTCTCCGGCACCTTTAATTTAAATCTTGGCGATGGCCAGTCGACGCTCCCCATCACCCTTTCCTCCGTCTCGTCGAACAATACGCTCACCGGTCTTATGGACTACATCAACAACTCAAACTTCGGGGTTAGCGCATCGGTTGTGTCTGCGGGAACCGGGTCGAACACAACTTACGGTTTGTCGGTTGTGTCGAATAGCGCATCCAATGACCTGGCTGTGACGTCGGCTGTCAGTGACCTCACTCCAAATTCCAGTCCTCTAACATTTACCCCTACGCAGACCTCTGGCGGCGCATTCAGCACAGTTGCATCCGGCAGCGATGTGTTGACCGGCTCGGTCACGATTCAGGTGGGCAGTGGAGCGGGACAGATATTTACTCCGCCGTTCACTTCCGACGCGTCTACGGAGAATACGATCGCCGGGCTGGCTGTGGCGATCAATGCAGCGGACATGGGGGTCACGGCCAGCGTAGTGACCAGCGATGGCCAGTCCATTTTGTCGCTGTTATCGGCAAACTCCGGAGCCCCAGGCGATTTAACTGTGACCTCGAACCTTCTCGACGCCACCAACACCAGCACTTCGACGCTGGGATATACCAACTCGTCGGACGTCAATAACCTGACCAGTCTTGGCATCAGCGTCAACAATGACGGCTCATTGACCTTGGACGTTACGAGCCTGGATTCGGTGCTGAATTCAGACTACAGCGGCGTGGCGGGCTTTTTTCAGAACGCGAACAGTTGGGGCATGAGCTTCTCAACCATGCTGACCAATGCCGGCACCAGTTCGCCGACAGGAGTTCTGGCGCTTGCCGCAAAATCGGACAGCAACATTGAATCCACGCTGAATGCGGATATCTCGAAGGAAAACAGCCTAATTTCGGCACAGCAGATAAGCCTGACAGCGGAGCTGAACAGCGCTAACGAGATCATGCAGGAACTGCCTTCGCAGTTGGAAGGCGTCAACGAGCTTTACTCGGCCATCACCGGCTATAACCAGAACACAGGCAGTTAAGGAGATTTTTCCCAAATGAGCAGTTATCAGGAACATGCACTGGACAGCGCTTCGGCGGTGGACCTTGTGGTTGCGCTTTATGACGGCATTCTCCGTTTTCTTTATGCGGCTATCGCGGCCGTGGAGCGCGGAGACTCAGTCGCACGCAGGACCGCCGTGAAGCGGGCCCTGGATATCATTATCCATCTGCAGGCGCGACTGCGGATGGATGTGGGCGGACGGCCGGCGCAGGTGCTCAGCGAGTTTTATGCGTCTATCTTCGCGCAGATTTTGCAGGCCTCTCAATCAGCCTCGCTCAAGAAGTTCGAGCACGCGATTGAGTGTGTTCGCAATGTGCGCGATGCATGGCGGCAGGTGGCGAGGGACCCGGCAGTCAATCCGGCTCCGCTGCAGATGAGCGCGATTTCCTCCACGCGCAGGCAGTCGAACAGCGATGACTTCGATGCTGAGGCGACTGCCGTTTCGCATTGGAACGCGTGAAAAGGAGGGGTTAGGGGTTAGTGGGTAGGGAAAAAACATCGTGGTCCGACCCTTTCGCATCCATTTGCGAAACGGTGAGCAAACGCCGTGAGATCGAAGTTTGTGCTATCCCACCCATGCGACATAAAAGAGTCGCATGGGGCACGGAGGTTTTGATCGATGGTGAAACGGCGGATGGAATCGGCTGGTCTTTATTCCCTGGTCTCTATTTCCTATTTCCTAATCCCTATTCCCTAGTCCCTGTTTTTATCACCCGGCGACGGTGAGTTCTTCTTCCAGTTGCTGCTTCTGGTATAGGCCAGCATAATACCCGTCCATGGCCATCAACTCTTCGTGGCGGCCCAATTCCACGATTCTGCCGTGGTCGAGGACGGCGATCTGATCGGCATCGCGCACGGTTGAGACGCGGTGGGAGATCAGGATGGTGGTGGAGTTCGTCGTGTAGCTCCGCAAACCGCCCAGGATGCGCTCTTCAGTATAGGTATCTACTGAGGCCAGTGCGTCGTCGAGGATGAGGATGGAGGGACGGCGCAGAAGTGCGCGAGCGATGGCTGCACGCTGCTTTTGTCCGCCGGAGAGCGTTACGCCGCGCTCACCCACTGTGGTCTCAAAGCCTTGAGGGAATTCTTCGAACTCCAGGCGAATGTGTGCGGCCTCGGCTGCTTCGAGCAATTCCTCTGAACTGGCGTTAGGCGCGCCAAAGGCCAGGTTTCCTCGAATGGTTTCGCTGAAGAGGAAGGTTTCCTGGGGGACCATACCGATGTTGTGGCGCAGCACGGCCAGGGGATAATCGCGCACCGAACGGCCGTCGATGAACAACGAGTCCTCGGGGGCTTCATACATTCTTGAAATCAGCTCAACGAGAGTGGTTTTGCCCGATCCGGTGGGACCGACGATGGCCATGCTTGTGCCGGCTGGAATGTGCAGCGAGATATTGTGCAGGACCGGGGTCCCCACGGGCAGGTCTTTGTCCGTGGGGCGGAGAACCGGGGTCCTCACGGAGGGGTCTTTGTCCGCGGGGTGGAGGACGGGAGCATCGCCGTAACTGAAATTCAGGTTGCGGAACTCGATATCGCCTTGAAGCACTGTATCCGGTGCTATGGATTTGTCAGCGGAGCGGTCGTCGATGGCGGGCTCGGCCTTGAGCAATTCGTCGATTCGTTTGACCGAGGCCGTGCCGCGCTGGAAGAGGTTCACTACCCAGCCCACGGCGATGATGGGCCAGATAAGCAGAATCATATAGGTATTGAATTCCACAAACTGGCCGACCGTGATGCGGTTTTGGATGACCAGGTGGCCGCCGGCAAGCAGGGTGATGACCATTGAGATGCCGAGGATGAACTCTAGCGAAGGCCAGAGCATGCCCATGAGTTGCACCAGGCGAAGGGAGCGGGCGATGTACAGGCGATTGAGTGTTTCAAAGAGGCCGATCTGGGATTCT